>OLOZ01000019.1_pt1 | contig 183311 bp, 135 predicted proteins | sample 1673021 | NCBI WGS metagenome assembly OLOZ01 (sample SAMEA3136747, study PRJEB25190) | human gut metagenome | biome: human gut; feature: human-associated habitat; material: faeces | place: Austria | collected 2013 | reverse complement strand
CCCGCGGTCTCAACCTTGGCAAGGTTGCGCTTTACCAACTAAGCTATGTCCGCAATGTCACCTTGACAGGCAACAGGGGAATACATTACCCGACCGCCTGTACAAACGGGACAAAAATCGCGACACGCCTGAAATTCCGCGGAATCGGTCACCGCTCTTTGTTGCTGATGAGCAGCCCCCCCCCCAAAAAAAATGGCATTTATGAACAGCAGGTTGCACACACCGAACGCCACGGTGTTGGCCCGCGTGCCCTTGTAGATGCCCCAACTCATCACCGTCATCGGGCTCATCCATGCCAGCGGGAGCAACGTCCATCCCAACGCGACCATCGAGATGATGTTGAGGATGAATGCAGCGAGACGCAGGTTGCGGTCGCCATTCGTCATCGGGTACGCGCCCGGCGAATACGGTTGCCGTCCGGCGTCACCTGCTGCGCCGGCGCGAAATCACCGGTCCATTCCTCGCCATCCCACCAACGCATCAGCGAGGGATCGCCCGATGGGTCCGGATACCAGCCCGGCGGCATGTTCATGATTGCTCCCGTCCGGCTCGGGCCACTTCGCTCCGGCTCATGCCGCTCGCCTGTATCTCGCCCGCGCCTCGCCTATTCCGCCCGTCACCTTCATCGGCCACGAATCACCGCGCCGCGCCACCGAAGGCGCGATACTGGCAAACCTGCCTCCATCGTACAGCCCCGGCCACGCGCGACGCACATAATGCGACATCATCGCGCCGCATGCTCGCCCCCCCGCCCCCCCCCGAATGCCGCCTGTCGCGCGGTTTTTGTACCACGCTGAGAGTATTCAAGAGAGTATGACAGTAAATTCCTCGACCATGGTCAAAGAGTTCACCAATCCGCTGAAGGAACCGATCGACGACGATATCAACCTGTTTGATTTCCTTGACCGCCGCGCCCAGCGCGACCCGGACGGCTCGACCGTCGAATACAAGGCGGACGGCGGCTGGAAGTCGTTCTCCGCGACGCAATTCCGCGACCTGGTGATCGCCTTGGGCAAGGGTCTGATCGGCTTGGGTGTGAAGAAGGGCGACGCCGTGTCAATCGTGTCGCGTACGCGCTGGGAATGGACCGCGCTCGACATGGCCATCATGGCGGTCGGGGCGCTCACCGTCCCGGTTTACGAGACGAATTCCGACGCTCAGGTAAGCTGGATCTTCAACGATTCGCAGGCCACGATCGCGTTCGCCGAGGACGACGGGCAGCGCGACAAGATCGAATCCATCCACGATGAGGTGCAGTCGCTGCGCAAGGTGTTCGTGATCGATGCCGGCGCGCTCGAAGCCTTGCAGGCGTATGGCAAGGAAGTGAGCGACGAGGAGTTCTGGGCGCGCAAGAACGACGCCCACGGCGACGACCTCGCGACGATCGTCTACACGTCCGGCTCCACCGGCACCCCCAAGGGCGTGGAGCTGTCGCACCGCAATCTGGCGTTCCTGTGCCTGTCGGCCATGCAGTACATGCCCCGCGCCTGCGCGTGGCCCGACCGCCGTCTGCTGCTGTTCCTGCCGCTGAGCCACGTGTTCGCGCGGTTCATGGAGCTGCTGAGCTTCTGCGGCACGCTGACGTTGGGACTGAGTTCCGATATGAAGACGATCGTCAAGGATTTCGAGTCGTTCGGCCCGACGCTGCTGCTGGCGGTGCCTCGCGTGTTCGAGAAGGTGTATAACGCAGCGTCGCAGCGCGCCGGCAAGGGCATCGCCGGCAAGATGTTCCTGCGTGCGGCGGACGTGGCGCGGGATTGGTCGAAGGCCGAGCAGGCCGGCGAGAAACTGCCGTGGCGGGGGCGCCTCGCCCACGGGTTCTACGAGTTGGTGGTGTACAAGAAGATCCGCACGATTTTCGGCCCGAACGCCGACTTCGCCATCACCGGCGGCGCCCCGATGGACGCCAACCTTTCGCACTTCTTCAACGGCATCGGCATGCCGCTGCTTGAGGGCTACGGCATGACGGAGACCTGCGGGCCGGTGTGCGTGAGCCTGCCGGAGAACAATCGGATCGGCACGATCGGCATGCCGATGAGCGGCGTCACCGCGGGTATCGCGGACGACGGCGAACTGTGCGTACGCGGCCATCTGGTCTGCCGCGGATACCACAACCATCCCGATGTGACCGCCGAGCAGATCGTCGACGGCTGGCTGCACACCGGCGATCTGGGCGACATCGACGAGGACGGCTTCATTTCGATCACCGGCCGCAAGAAGGATCTGATCATCACCGCCGGCGGCAAGAACGTCTCCCCCGGCCTGTTGGAGGCCGCCGTGATGACATCGCCGGTTGTGAACCAGTGCCTGGTCATCGGCGACCGGAAGCCGTTCGTGGCCGCACTGGTCACATTGGATCTCGCCGATGCGAACGCGTGGCTGAAATCGCAGGGCGCTCAGGAGGAGTCCGACCTGGCGTCGCTGGCCCGCAATCCGATCGTGCACACCGAAGTCGAGCGTGCGGTGAATCAGGCCAATGAGGGCGTGTCTCGCGCCGAGTCGATCCGCAAGTTCGAGATTCTGCCCGACGAGTTCACACAAGACAACGGCATGCTGACGGCCAGCCTGAAGACCCGCCGCGCGCAGATCGTCGCGCACTACCGAGAACTGATCGACACTGTGATCTACGTGCCGAAGAAGAAGTAGGCTCACCCGGCCTGCAGTCGCCACGTTGTTTCCTGTTTGCTTGTTCCAGTGTTCGCGCATGCGGTTGCTGTTGGCTGCTCCCGCTTTGCGGTTGCAGCTCGCGTGTTCGGGTCCGTTGTATCCGTCGCGCCGGTCGTTATGTCCGAGGTCCCGTGCTTGGCCGCGGGTGACGGGCAGGTGGCAGTGGGTGTATGAGCATCCACGTAGTGCCATTTATTGTTTGCCTAGTCCTGCGGTCGTTAAGATTCACTGCGTGTCGCGTGTTCTCGGACTGCATATCTCTCGGCGTCAAGCAGGTCGCCGAACGCCTCGGCATAACCAGTGGCGGCCTGCTCAACCTCAAGCTCCCCGAACCCGACGCCATGATAGGCCGCACGCGCGGCTGGCTCCCGGAGACGATAGACGGATGGAACGCGAAGCGTCCCGGTCGGGGCGTCGGCGGAGGCAGACCCCGAAAAAACAAGTGACTGGCATACGCGGTTGGCTTCGAACCAACGACCTGCGGTTTTGGAGACCGCCGCTCTACGTCTGGTGCGCACCAAGCGGTATATGCGGCGTTCGGCGCGCCGCGGCGACCGAAATCGTCTGTGCATCAACACTAACAACCGTTCGCGCGGTTCGCTAGAGGTCGTGAGGATTTTTCGCCTTTCGCGCTCTTCCCGAGCATGCCGGCCGCGCTTGGGCCGTGCAGCCGGCTTGGAATCCAGTCGGCACAGGGTATCCGCATGGGAAGCTGCGCTGCGTTTGCGCCGGCTGCTTTCGCGCATCGGCATGACTCATTTCGCTCGCGACGCGCCGGCCGGGTACGGCGCGGATGCCGAATCGCCGGCATCGCCGCGGCGTCCGCAGGCGCGTTGACGCTGGCCACGTCGGCGTTCATGTTCCGATTCGTCCTTGACACGCAGGCGCCGCTTTCGATGATGAAACTGGTCAGGGCCGGTAAGGTTCCCGGCGCCAAGCTGGAGGGCGTGCGCCGTGATGCAGCCGAGGAGGCAAGGGCCGCATCGGTCGACGGTCGACCGATTCGTCAGCGATGCGCTGGCCGGATGAGCCGTAAAGCCCGACCGGCTGGGCCATTTACGGGCTGTGGAGGGCGAACAGAACGCGAAAATACGGGTTGAAATAGCCGAAATCCGCAATTCCCCGTGTGAAATCGCCGTTTTTCGAGCTCAAAACGGCGATTTCACACGGGGAATTGCCCAGAACGGCTATTTCAACCCGTAATTTGACGAGGATGATGGGGGCATAGGGGGGGGGGAGCGATTGCGGTTGGACGCGATTGCGGTTGGACGCGGCTCATGGCTTACATTGTGGTCGCATCACTGCCGTCGGAGCTGTACGAGGAACCGGAACCGCTGGAGCTGCTGCCGGAGCCACTGGAACCACTGCCGAGCTGGCTGTCCGACTTCCCTGAGCCGCCATACTGCTGAAACTGCCCATTGCCGAATTGGCCGCCGCTGGGCGGCTGCCCCATGCCTCCGGGCATCTGCATCTGCTGGCTGCTGCCCGTGCCATCTTCGTCGTCGGTCAGCGCGTTCACCGCGAGCGCTCCACCGACGCCGCCCACGAGGCCGCAGACCAGAGACACCACGGCGAGCAATGCCCACGTCTTACCGCTCAACGCGTGTTCGCCGCCCTTCGAGCCTTTCGGTGTCGGGACCTGACCGCCCATTGATCCAGGCACCGGCCCCCGGCCGTTCCAATCCTCATACAACGGCATTCGGCCGCCCTGCGCGTTCGCATCTGGTGTATTCGCGCCCTGCATATTCGCGTCCTGCGCGTTCATGTTCTGGCCACTCACCGCTTGCATATTCCCCGGCTGCGGATTCATTGCCTGCGTCGGCGCATTCTGCGCGTACCACGCCGCACGCGATCCCTCGCCGTAGCTCCCCGGCATCGGACCGTTCGGAGCATAGCCGGAACTGCCCGGAGCTGCCGCGAGCCTATACCCAGCCGAACCGTATCCGGCGGTTCCGCATCCAGCAGCCCCGGTCCCGGCAGCCCATTCGGCGTCTCCCAGACCAGCCGCACGATTTCCCGCATACTCGTCTGTACCGCCGTTGTCTGCCGCAGCCCGGCCACCATCGGCCCGACCAGCCGCGGAACCGGGCTCCACGCCCCAGCCACCCGCCGAACCGTTAGTCACCGAAACATCAGCCACAGCGGCGTCATTCACAGCCGCTTGACGCTGCTCCGAACCGGTGAAGTTCGCCGCAACCTCGATAGCGACGCCCTCGATGGCACCATCCGCGCCGTTGCCGCTCTCGCCGCCATTCGCATTGTTGACATTGTTGCTGTTGTTGCTGGTCATGATGACTCCTTTGAAAACTGACTGATGAAGTGATTGCTGATGTTGATGTCTGGCACGCCGCCATGGTTATGCCATCGTCCACGCTGTCGATGTGCCGAACCGGCTGTCGAACTCGCTGCGGTCGATGGTGTCGCTCGACAGCTCCGTGTCGCTCCCGGCCGAGACCGAGGTCGAATACGAGCCGGTCACCATGACGGTCACGTCGCCGCTGCCGGAGACCACGGTCTTGCCGTTCGCCACGATAGTGACGGCGTTGCCGTCGCCGTCGGAAGCGACGTTGAGCGCGGAAATGGTCGTATCCTTCGCCACCACCCACGTGGACGTACCGTCGACATTCACAGTGATGGGGGCGTCGCTCGCCGTGCCCGTGCCGGAGCCGGCCGCCGCGTTGTCCGTGATCGTCGCCGCGCCGATCCATGCGGCGCCGTCCAGCAGGTACAGGTCCACACTGGAAATCGTGTCGGCGGTCACGCCGCCCGAGGTGGACTGGTAGATGATGATGCCGTGGCGATCGGGCCGGATGCGGTTTTGCCGGTGACCGTGCTTTCCGACGTCGAATCCTTGATCAGGATCGTGTTGAGGCCTTCCATGCCGGCGATCTGGCTGCCGGATGAGGTTCCGGAGACGTTGTTCACCTGAATGTCGCCGGTGGAATACAGCAGCGGGGAGCCGGAGCCGGCGGTGCTCAGCGTCGCATCGGCGAGAGAGATCGATCCGCTGCCTCGATCGGTGGCGACGATGGCGCTGTGGCCGCCCTGCGTGTCCGCGGTGATCTTGTTCGCCAATATCGTGCCGCCGTAGGTCGCGTCCAGCCCGCGTGAATTGTCGGCCATGGTCTCAATCGATGTGTCGTTGACGAGCGCCGTCCCGGAATCGGTGGCGAAGACGCCGTTCGACCCGGAGCTGGAGACGGTGATGTCGGTACCGTCGATGACGGCGGTGGAGTCTTCGCCGACGGTGAGCGACACCGAGTAGCTGCCGGAATAGTCGTATTGCATGGTGTTGGCGCTGCCACCGAAGTTGCCGCTCGGCGGCTGCATGGTTGAGGCGGAGCCAGCGGAACCGGCCGAGAGGTGCCGAATCAGCACCATGCCGCCGGTGCCCGCGCACAGGCCACCCGTGAGGGCGACCATCCGCCTCGTCGCGATTACCGGCGGTCGACGCCGCCGCGAGCCGCCGGGGCTCGCATGGGGTTGCATGTCATGGGGTTTCATGGTCGTCGTCCTTTCCTTGGATTGACTCCATTGAACGACGGCTTTCCTAGCGGCCCCTGCGCCTGACGTTGAACCGTCCTGCAACCTTGCGGAACGGTTTCCGAATGTTTTCTGATGCTTTCTGGATGCTCTTAGACGGAACGCGCCCTCAAAACTCGCAGATACAGCCCCAGAATCGACATTTTGGGGCTGTATCTGCGAGTTTTGAGAGCGCGGTTTCGCCTACAATCCGTATTCCTCGCGCACGAAGCGCTCCAGCACCGGAATCGACCGCTTCACCTTGTCGGTGTCGATGCAGTAGGCCATGCGGAAGTACCCGGACACGCCGAAGCTGTCGGACGGCACCAGGATCAGGTCGTATTCCTTGGCCTTCATGCAGAAGGCGTTCGCGTCGGCTTCCAGCGCCTTCGGGAAGATGTAGAACGTTCCACCCGGGCGCACCACGTCGAAGCCGATCGAGGTCAGCGCATCGTACAGCAGGTTCATGTTCGTCTCGTACACGCTCAGGTCGCTGGTCTCGTCGATGATCTTCGCCACGGCGAGCTGCATGCTGGAGCTCGGGCAGTTGTGGCCGGTGCCGCGTGAGATCTGCCCGCACATCGGCACGATGAGTTCGGCGTCGGTCGCCCGCGGGTTGACTGCCACGTAGCCGATGCGCTCGCCCGGCAGGCTCAGCGACTTCGACCAGGAGTAGCAGGTCAGCGTGTTGTCGTAGAACTTGGCCGGGTACGGCTGCGTGCCGCCGTCGAACACGATCTCGCGGTAGGGTTCGTCGCTGATCAGGAAGATGTCGTGACCGTATTCGGCCTGCTTCGCCCGCAGGATACCCGCGAGCCGGTCGAGCGTTTCGGCCGAATACACCGCGCCGGAGGGATTGTTCGGCGTGTTGATGAGCACGACCGCCACCTCGGGGTTCAGCGCCGCCTCGAACGCCGCGAAGTTGATCTGGAAGCTCTCGATGTCGGCGGGCACGACGGTCAGCCGCGCGCCCGCGCCTTCGACATACGGATGGTATTCGGGGAAGTATGGCGCGAACGTGAGCACTTCGTCGCCGGGCTTGGTGACGGCCCGCAGCGCGTGGGCGAGCGCACCGGCGGCACCCGTCGTCGGGAAGATGTGGCCGGCCGTGTAATCCATGCCGAAACGCCGGTTGAGGCTTTCGGCGATGGTGCGGCACGCCTCCGGGTTGCCCAGCGACGGGCTGTATCCGTGGAGCGCGACCGGATCGGCGGTCTCGTACATGTCGATCATCGCCTTGGTGAAGCTGGACGGGCACGGCACGCTCGGGTTGCCCAGCGAATAGTCGAACACGTTGTCGTATCCGATTTCGGTGCCCCTTGCGGTCGCGTATTCACTCAGGGTTCGAATGACCGATTTGCCGCCGAGCATGGCTTTGTATGTTTCGTTGATCATGGCACAACCTCCCCGTTGGACTCTGGTTTCGTTTTTACCACCGACCACGCACAACAGGGCATGTCGCCGGTTGTTGTTGGGTTCGCGCGGGTTGGGAACCGGGTATATTGACGGGTAACCGGTCACCCGCCCGGCCCTTAGCGGCTCCGGACGACAAGCATAGCCCCGCCGCGGCGGAAAGGAAGCGCACGACGCCCAACATCATCGATTATGCACGTTCCGAGACCCGCCCGTTCGGCGTCGACGCACCGTTCAACGCCGTCGACGCGCTGGTGCTGGCGTCGCTTGTCTATCAGGACATGCCGGCATGTGTGCGGACTCTGGCCGATGTCGAGGCACGATCCGGCACATTCCGCAGACGTCTGAGCAGCATCGACGTGCGCCATCCGGTGCGCTCGATTCGCCATTTGGCCGCCCCGGAGTTCGGCGACGCAACGCTGGCTTCGGTGTCGGAGGCGCTGACCCCCGATGATTTTCATGTGGAGAGCGGCCATAACGGCCTCGCCGACCCGCGCCTGACGCAGGAGCTGTACGCCGCCATCGGAGTCAATCCGCGCTTTGCCTGCGTTCGCGTGGACGCATCCGATGAGCATTTCAGCGAGGAACAGCAGATGCAGTTCGCCGCCGTGACCATGCTGCTGCCGGGCGGCACGCTGGCAGTGGCGTTCCGCGGCACGGACGACTCGCTCGTGGGTTGGAAAGAGGATTTCAACATGGCGTTTCGCTACCCGGTGCCCGCACAGCATGCGGCGTGTGAGTATGTGTGCGCCGTGGCGCGCCTGTGGCGCGGCCCGATGGTGCTGCTGGGGCATTCCAAGGGCGGCAATCTGGCCGTGTATGCGGCGATGAACGCGCCCGAGCCGGTGCAGCGGCGTGTCACGGCGGTGTATTCGCTGGACGGGCCGGGGTTCCCGTCGCAGATCGTCGGCAGCGATCCGTATCGGAGCGTCATGCCCCTCATCGTGAAGATCGTACCGGACTCCTCGATTGTCGGCATGATTCTGGAGACGCCCGAGCCGATGCGGGTTGTACGCTCCGACCAGAAGGGCGTGATGCAGCATCTGACGTTCTCCTGGCAGGTCTCGGGCAATGATTTCGAATATCTGCCGCAGGTGTCGCCGAGTTCCCAGCTGTTCAACCGGTCGTTGAACGGCTGGCTGGAATCGCTGAGCACCGAGGACCGCGAGCGCGCGGTGGACGCCCTGTTCTCCGTGCTGCGGTCGAGCCATGCCGACAGCATTTCCGATCTCATGGCGGCCGGCCTGAAGGCCGTTCCCACGATGATCAACACGTTCGTGGGTCTGTCGGAGGCGGATCGCCGTCATCTGATCGAGGCGATGGGGCTGCTCATGGCCGCGGTCCGGTCCCGTTCCTCGCGGTAGCCGTCTCGTGCCCGAACTCTGTTTCGCCAACCGAGAAAAATGGACAGTTCGCCTATTTTCCGATCATCCGCCTCACAATCCGCCCTACAATAATCCATATCACACATATAGACATAGTGCCCAATAAACGATAGCCGCACGTCACGCAGGAAGGGAACCATCATGCCGCGCCCACGCAAGGATTCCGAGATACTCTCCGCGACCGAACGCCTCGAAAACGCGTTCTGGGAGCTGCTCGCAGACCACGAATACCGCAAGATCACCGTCACCGAAGTCGTACGCGAGGCGCATGTCAACCGCAACTCGTTCTACTACCATTACGCCAGCCTGCCGGAGCTGGCCGATTCGGCGATCATGCACGCCGTGGAGCACTCGACCGTGCAGGCGCCACGCGCCGACCTCAATCCCGACATCGAATGGAGGCGCCAATGCTCCCTGGTGATGAACGACCCAGTTCAGCGGCAGCGGCTCGACCGTCTGGCACTGCTCGCCGGCAGCCATAGCTCGCCCGAGCTCATCGAGTCACTGAAGGACTTCGGCCGTCTGATGATCATCAACGACCTCCAGCTCGACGCCGACAACCTGGATCTGAAAACCGACCTGATGCTCGACTTCACCGTCGGCGGTATCCTCGCGGTGCTGCGGCGGTGGCCGGAGCTGAGCAAGAGACTCTCGGTCGACGACCTGCTCAACGAGGATGTCGCCGTGCTCGCCATGGGAGTGTACCTGTCGATGTCGAAGGAGAACATGCTGGCCTACTGGAGCCGCATTTTCAAAGGCGACATTCCAGGAGATTTCAAAACCGCCCACTAAAGTGGCTTGCAGAGCAGTCGCCGCCGCGGGGTGCGCGACGCGGACGCGACCCTGGAGGCGACATGGATCAGATACTGCAATGGTTCGAGGCGAACGCCGGGAAAATCATCTTCCTGCTGGTGGCGATCGTCGCCGCGCTGTTGATCACCAAGGGACTGGCACGAGTGATGCGCAAGGTGCTGGATCGGACGGACATGCCGAGCGCGTCGATATTCATCAACATCATGCGCGTGCTGGTGTGGATACTGGCCGCGTCCATCGTGCTGCAGCCGGTGTTCGGCATCAGCCCGACAACACTGATGACCGCGCTCGGCGTCGGCGGCATCGCCGTGTCGCTGGGTCTGAAAGACACCGTGGCGAACGTGATCTCGGGCTTCGGGCTGATGCTCGGCAAGGTGATACAGCCGGGCGATCTGGTGTCGGTCGCGGGGACGGCCGGCGTGGTCAAGGACATCACGTGGCGGCAGACGGTGGTGCGCGAGCGCAATGGCAACGAGATGGTCATACCCAATTCCGTGCTCAACACCGCGTCGCTGGAGAAGCTCACGCCGTCCAATGAAGGATGCGTGACGATGACGTTCACCGCGAAGGCCGGCAGCGACCCGGCGCACGTGACGGAGGCGGTGAAGCGCGCGGTGGCCACGGCCACCGCCGAATTCGCGCAACCCGGCAGTGAACCACTCGTCAAGCTCACCGGTTTTTCGCCGTACGGCATCGAAGTGCAGGCGCTGGCGTTCACGCGCGACGGCGTGTTCCTGTCCACCATGCGCGACGCCATGGCCCGCGCGATAGCTGGATGCGAGTTCGTGGAGCAGCGCGCCGCGGTCGGCGAATAGGGGTCGCGGCGCGTTCGGACTTACGCGCGAATCCGGGCACCACAGCGCCTACACACGCACCATGCAGCGTCACACTGTGCGGGTCACGTCACGCAGAGCGAGCGCACAAAGTGACGCATACTCCAAAAACGTTGAAAAATAAGGCTTCTCACGAACCGTCACGCTGTGCGAGCGCTCGCCGCGTGACGAGACCCGCACAGCGTGACGCACTTATGACGCATTGAGGGGAGACCGGGTATTGAGCCCGGCCTCCCCTCATCGCGACTCGGACATTATGCGGCCATCACCCGGCCATCACTTGTCTTCGGTGACGTCTTCGACCGTGACGTCGGTATCGGAGCCGGCATCCGGATCCTCGGGCATGGTACCGAGTTCCAGATGCTCGCCACCGGTCTGGTCGACGAGCACGGTGTCGCCGTCGTGTACCTTGCCGGCGAGCAGCATGCGCGCCAGCTGGTCGCCGACCTCGGTCTGCACCAGACGGCGCAGCGGACGAGCGCCGTACGCCGGGTCATAGCCGGTGTTGGCGAGCCATTCGCGAGCCGCGTCGGTGACGTCGAGCTTGATGCGGCGATCCGTCAGACGCGAGGCCACCTGAGCGACCTGGATGTTGACGATGCCGCCCAGCTCCTCACGGGTCAGCGGATGGAACATCACGATCTCGTCCAGACGGTTCAGGAACTCCGGCTTGAAGTTCATGTGCACCGCGTCCATCACGGCCTTCTTCTTGGCGTCCGCGTCCATGTCCTGGTTCACCAGGAACTGCGAGCCGAGGTTCGAGGTCATGATCAGGATCGTGTTCTTGAAGTCCACAGTCCGGCCTTGGCCGTCGGTCAGACGCCCGTCGTCCAGCACCTGCAGCAGCACGTCGAAGACTTCGGGGTTAGCCTTCTCGACTTCGTCGAACAGCACCACCGAGTACGGACGACGACGCACGGCCTCGGTCAGCTGGCCGCCTTCCTCATAGCCGATGTAGCCGGGCGCGGCGCCGATCAGACGGCTCACAGACGCCTTCTCCATGTACTCCGACATATCGATGCGGACCATGGCCTTCTCGTCGTCGAACAGGAAGTCGGCGAGCGCCTTGGCGAGCTCGGTCTTGCCCACGCCGGTGGGGCCGAGGAACAGGAACGAGCCGGTCGGACGGTTCGGGTCGCTGATGCCGGCGCGCGAACGACGCACCGCGTCACTCACCGCCGCGATCGCTTCCTTCTGGCCGATCACGCGCTTGCCGAGGTAGTCCTCCATGCTCAGCAGCTTCTCGTTCTCGCCCTGCATCAGGCGACCGACGGGGATGCCGGTCCACTCGGAGACGATGCCGGCCACCGAATCGGCGTCCACATGGTCGGGCACCATCGGCTCGGGCTTGGTCTCGCCCGTCGCGCCGTCTTCCGCATCGGCCTTCTCGGCCGCGTCCAGCTGCTTCTGAATCGCCGGAATCTCGCCGTACAGGATCTTCGACGCCTCGGCCAGGTTGCCCTCACGGGTGAACTTGTCAGCCTCGACGCGCTTGGCGTCCAGCTGGGCGCGCAGGTCGCCGACCTTGTTGTGGCCGGCCTTCTCCGCATCCCAGCGGGCCTTGAGGCCGCTCAGCTTCTCGCGAGTGTTCGCGAGCTCGTTCTGCAGCTTCTCCAAGCGCTCCTTGCTGGCCGGATCCTCGGCCTTCTTGAGCTGCATCTCCTCCATCTCGTAGCGCGTGACCTTGCGCTGCAGTTCGTCGATCTCCTCCGGGGAGGAGTCGAGCTCCATGCGCAGGTGCGCGGCCGCCTCATCGACCAGATCGATGGCCTTGTCGGGCAGCTGACGGCCGGAAATATAGCGGTTCGAGAGCGTCGCGGCGGCGACCAGCGCGTCGTCGCCGATCGTCACCTTGTGGTGCGCCTCGTAACGCTGCTTCAGGCCACGCAGAATCGCGATCGTGTCCTCCACGCTCGGCTCGCCCACGAACACCTGCTGGAAACGACGCTCAAGCGCCGGGTCCTTCTCGATGTTCTCACGGTACTCGTCCAGCGTGGTCGCACCGATCAGGCGAAGCTCGCCGCGCGCCAGCATGGGCTTGAGCATGTTGCCGGCATCCATCGAGCCTTCGGCCGCGCCAGCGCCGACGATCGTATGAATCTCGTCGATGAACGTGATGATCTGGCCGTCGGCGTTCTTGATTTCGTTGAGCACGCTCTTGAGGCGCTCCTCGAACTCGCCACGATACTTCGAGCCGGCAACCATCGACCCCAAATCGAGGCTGATGAGCTTCTTGTTCTGCAGCGTGGTCGGCACATCGCCGGCCACGATACGCTGGGCGAGGCCCTCCACGACGGCGGTCTTTCCGACGCCGGGCTCGCCGATCAGCACCGGGTTGTTCTTGGTGCGGCGGCTCAGGATCTGGATCACACGGCGGATCTCCTGATCACGCCCGATCACCGGGTCGAGCTTACCCTCCTTGGCGCGGGCGGTCAGATCGGTGGAGTACTTCTCCAACGCCTTGTAGCTGCCCTCAGCGTCCGGGCTGGTGACCTTGGCACCGCCGCGCACGCCGGGGACGGCCTTGCGCAGCGCCGCGGCCGTCACGCCGTTCGCCTTGAGGATGTCCGCGCTCTGGTTCGGCGCGGATGCGGCGATGCCGATGAGCAGGTGCTCGGTGGAGACGTACTCGTCGCCCATCTGCTGCATCTCCTTCTCGGCCTGTGCCAGCGCCGCCGTCAGCTGGCGGCTCGCCTGCGGCTGCGATGTGGTGGATCCGCTCGCCGCCGGCATCTTGACCAGAGCATTGCGCACCGCGGCGCCAATCGCCTGCGGGTTGCCGCCCGCCGCCTGAATCAGTCCCTGAATCACGCCGTTTTCCTGACGCAGCAGCGCATCCATCACGTGCAGTGTCTCGACCTGCGCGTTGCCCGCGGCAGACGCGCTCTGAATCGCATCACCGATGACTTCCTGGGCCATGGTGGTGAACTTCTGTTCCATATCAACCTCCGTATGTCTCATGCGCCTTGGCGGCCGCGGCCCACGACATCCGAACCGCCCCGCACAGCGCTTTCCGTCTGTGTCTGATATGCACAACCGATTCGGCACCCATTCTATTCCCGAAAGTTGAGCGCACGCGACTCAAGTTTTGCACTGATTTTGAAGCGCCAAAACGCAATGTGGATAACTCGAATCCGTGCGACACACTCTCAAAACTCGCAGATACGAAACCCGAAACCGCCATTTTCCGCCAAAACAGTTCTCGTATCTGCGAGTTCTGAGAGCGGTCATGTTTGAGATCAACGAAGAACCGCCCCGCAGCGACTGTCACGTTCAAAACCACGCGGCGGACGCGCGCGAAAGACATCATTCCCCGCGTATGGCCCAATACGGACGCCTCGGGCGCAACCATCGAGGTGCATGGGCTCCTATGCACCTCCCCCCGAGGCGCTGTTCGCCCAAACGGCCGAAGAGCTGTCCCTCGAAGACCTCATAGAATTCGGCGACTCGCTGGTATGCCGCGACCCCGCACGCAGACGGACCACTCTGGCCGAACTCAGAAAATTCATCCACTCATGCGACTCGTTCCAGGGGCAAAAACAATGCATCAGGGCACTCACCCAGATTCGCGAAAACACCGATTCCCCGGCCGAGACCCACTTGCGCCTGCCGCTCAAACGGTATGGATTCTCCGAGCCAATCATCAACGTCCCGGTCGAGGCGACGGGCAATGCCGCGCACGGTCCCGCAATTTCGGACGGCCTGCGACCGACCCAATCTGGCCTCGCTGTCGCTCGGCTCGTGCGCCGCGACAGCACAATGTGCTGTCGCCTAGCCGCGCACGACCACGTTGCGGAGGGAACCGATGCCGGCTACGTGGACGATGGGCTCGTCGCCGGGATCGAGGTGACCGGAGGCATTCGGGGTGCCGGTCATGATGACGTCACCGGGCAGCAGGGTCGAGAACGAGGAAATCGCGGCGATCTGCTCGGGGATGCCGTGAATCAGGTTCGCAGTGGTGCCGCTTGCCATCGGCACGTCCTCGCCGTTGAGCGTGAAGGAGATCTTCGCGTCCTTCCAGTCCAGCTCGGTCTGAATCCACGGGCCGAGAGGGCAGGACGTGTCGAAGCCCTTCGCCCGCGTCCACATCGGATCCAGCCCCTGCAGGTCACGCAGCGTCACGTCGTTGACGCACGTGAAGCCCAGCACGTAGTCCATGGCCTTCTCGACCGGCACGTTCTTGGCGATACGCCCCATAATCACCGCCACTTCGGGCTCGAAGTTCATATCATTCGAATACGACGGGATGACGATCGGATCGTCCGGCCCGATCACCGACGTGGAAGGCTTCGAGAAGATCACCATGTCTTCCGGCGCGTGAGCAATCTCGGAGTGCCCGCTCTCGTGCATGAACTGCGCGTGCGCCTCGTAGTTCTTGGCGAGACCGTACACCTTGGAGGGAATCACCGGCGCGAGCAGCCTCAGCCCATCGGCGTCGAGCGCGTACCGCTCCCCTGTGGGCTTGACGGGCGCGGCTCCGAACGGGTATCCGTCCAGTTCGATCAGGTAGTCCTTGCCGTCGGCCGGGTCCTGCTGGACGAAGGCATAGCGCGGCTTGTCGTTGAGTGAAAAACGTGCGATTCTCATACCCACCAGTGTAAACCAATGCGAGTGCAATCCTTACGAAGAACGCGCATACGAAAGGCGGGGCGGCCAATCATGGCCGTCCCGCCTTGTCGGATTCTCGCGAGCTGGACCCGCTTACTCCGTGTAGCTCTTGTCGAACAGCGTCTTGCCGCTTTCGGTATGCAGGTACACGCGCACCTTGGCGTTGCCGCCGGTGTCGCAGGTTTCGTTGAGCGTCTGCGCCACCGACTTGAACGTGCTGTCCATCCCGTCAAGGCTCGACGTCATCATGTCGCCCATGCTGCTGTACGTGTCAGACAGCGTGTAGTCGTACACGAGCGTGTTGCCTTCCGCGTACGCCTTGATGCTGATGCCCATGCCCTGGTACGACGAGGTCATGCTGTCGAGCTGCGACTGGATTTCGCTGGAGTTGACGAACTCTTCCAGTGACGGCTTGCCGGAGCTGGAGGATCCGTTGAAGCTGTCGTTGTTGAGATCGTTGTTGGTGTCGTCGGCCCCGTTCTGCAACGCGTCGTCAAGGTTGTTCAGATCGTTGCTGCCGGATCCGGCGGAGTTGCCGTTGCTGGAGCTGCCGCCATTGGAGTTGCTGTCGCCCTGTGTCTGGCTGGTGGACGTGTTGGGTTTCGCGTCGGCGCTGCTGTCCTTCTTGCCGCCGATGACACCAATGGCGAACAGCACGACTACGACGATGATGGCGATGACGGCAACGACACCGGCGGTGATGCCGGCGATGAGCGGGCCGCGGCTCTTCTTCTTCGGCGGTTCCTGCTGGTACGGATTGCCGTAGCCTTGCGGCGCGATTGCTGGCGGCTGGTTCCCGTATTGCGGACCACCGTACTGGTTGGCGCCGTATGGCTGTCCGTACGCGGCGGTCGGCTGCTCTCCGCCGTACGGTGCGGCCGGCTGACCGTACCCTCCCGGAGCATCGCCGGCAAGCGGCTCACCATACGCGGCGGTAGGCGCCTCGCCACCATACGGAGTTCCGCCATCGGGCTGGCTGAAGGGGTTTGGACCGGGTTCAGGCTGCTGACCATAAGGAGCCCCACCCTGGTTGTATGCGGAGCCAGCGCCCGACTGTCCGTACGCTCCCGGCTCCTGCCCATACGGCGCCGCCTGGTATCCATACGGCTCGGCGCCGCCCTGCGGCCCGGCGAGCGACTCGCCGTACGCGGCAGTCGGCGCACCACCATAAGGGGCCCCGCCCTACCCGTACGGGGCGGCTGGGGCTCCCGTCGGCGCGCCCGCTCCCTGCCCGGGCAGAGGAACGACCGGCACCGGCGGGAAAGCCTGCGTTGGCTGCGGTTCGGGCGTGCCTTCCGCGCCCGCAGCATTGTTCGGATCACCATACGGAGTCTGCGGCGCTCCATCTGGATACGTGTTGCTCATATGTCCCCCTTTTGCAGAGAGCCCCGTTGACCGGGTCAAATCATTGTTACCGCAACCGTCCACATGCAACGCTGTATGCACCTGATCGGCTAATCCCCAGCGTACACTCACTTTCCGTGATATGCACGGTATTGACCGGAAGTTCATGTTCATCTCACGGCAAGTTCGATTCGCACGGCGAGATCCTTCGAAAACCTTGCAAGTCCGCCTTCGAGGACCTCACCGGCGACGACGCCCCCCGTTGCCCCCCGTGAGCCCGGCGCACCTCACCCACGCATGCGCCGCGGCCACGACGACGCGTGCCGCATCGGCTTGAACGGCAGCCGGCGAATCCGCCCGATCACGCCGAGCAGCAACCATCCGCCGAGCAGCCCGCACACCACCACCATCGTCACGATGGTGCGCGTGTCATGCAGGTCGGACGGATCCGGCGCCGGCATCGGGATCGGCTCGCGATGCCCGGATATCAGCAGGCGCTGCGTGTTGACGCCGTACGGCGTGCACGTCATCAGCGTCACTCGGTCCTCGCCGGGCACGATCTTGAGTTGCGACGTGTCGTCCGGGTTGATGACGGTGATGCGGTCGACCTCGTAGCCGAGCGTCTCCCCCATCACTTCGATGTAGAAGAAGTCGCCGGTTTTCATCTCGTCGAGCCGCGTGAACATCATCGCGTTGACGAGACCGCGGTGCCCGGTGATGACGGAGTGCGTGCTGTCCCCGCCGACCGGCAGCGAGGAGCCGTACAGGTGACCGGCACCGGAGGCCAGCGCGGTCTGTGACGTGCCGTGGTAGATCGGCAGGTTGACGGAGATTTTCGGGATCTTGATGGTTCCCATCACTTCGTCGCCCGAGTCGAGCAGGGACTGGTATTCCTTGTCTTTGGAGGCGGCGGAGTCCTCGCCTTTGGCTCTCGACCCGCCTTGTGCGGCGCTGAACGGGTCGATGGCCTCGCCCAGCACGGGTTGACCGGATCTGGCGAGTTTTGCGTTGTATGCGCGGGCGGCGGCGAGGGCGTCTTCGGCTTGCGGGTATGGCCAGCCGGCGACCTGCTGTGCGCTGTTGCGTGAGGTTTGGGCGAGTTTGAGCGAGCTCTGGTATTGGAGCGCTAGGGGATATCCGGCGATGGCGACAGCGGCTATGACCAGTATCAGCGTGACGATGCGCATGATGATGAGCTGTATGCGCAGTCGTTTGCGTTGCGCGACAAGGTCGGAGATGTCGGTCGCCTGATTGAAGCTCAGCATCGAGTACGGGAGCTGCGGCTGCACGGCGGGTTTGTGACGGCTGTTTCGGTAGGATTTGCGGGAATTATTCGAGGATCGCCCGTCATTGTCCGGCAGGCTGCGGGTCATCGTTGACCGTGCGGGCGCATGGGAGGATTTGACGGCTGGGTCGTTGCCGGATGAGGTGGCCGGCCGTTTCGATCCGTGTCTCCTCGATGCCATGCGCATCCTCCTGTTGTTGTGCCGGCCGTCACTGCAATCGCCGTGAAACGAATTCGTGTATGTACTGTGTTGCCCCCGGCAGGGGTGCTGCCGGGGGCGAATGGTTACAGCAAGCCGAAGCCGCCACCATGCTCGTGCGGGATGCACGTCATGCGGCGACTTGGCCTGTTATCGTGTCAGTCAGCGCAGCGCACGGCTGGCGCGGCGAGACTTGGCGTACACGGTGGCGGCAGCGCCGCCGAGCAGCGCAGCGATCACCACGAACAGCGCGATGCCCGCAGCACCGGTCTTCGGCAGTTCGAAGACGGACTTGACGTTGGTCACCTTGTAGTCGGCGGCGCTGTCCTTGGGCGCGAGACCCCAGGAGTCGGTGCCGGCGAAGGTGACTTTGCCGTTTTCATCGATGGCCACGGTGAACGAGGCCTTGAAGTTCTGGTATCCGTCGGCGACCGCGGTCTCGGTCACGGTGTAGCTGCCGGCCTTCAGTCCGTCGAACTTGACGACGCCGTTGGCACCGGACGTGACTTCGAGCGGGTACTTATCGCTGTTCGGCAGCACGCCGTTCTGGTCTTTTGCGACACTCAGCGTGAACTTCGCGCCCTCGACGGCCTCACCCTGGGCGTTGACCTTCGTGAACTTGAAGCCGAAGATCTTGGTGAGGGTTTCAGTGCCGGGGATGGGGGTGCCATCATTGCCGACGAGCTTGTTGGTCACCGCGTGGTAATCCTGGCCCTCGACTGTCTCGGCCTCGTCATTGACGGTGGCGTTGTAGGTGATGGTGATCTGCTTGCCGGCGTACTTGGCCGGGTCGGTGATCTTCACCACGAAAGTATTGGTGCCGTTGCCCTTGTTATCAATCAGGTGGTTTTCCACCGTGTAATCGGTGCCGGTCAGCACCTTATCGCCGGCCTTAACGGTCAGGCTGGCGAAGTCGACGGTCAGGCCCTTGCTTGGCACATCTTTGAACTGCAGGGTGAAGCCGGTCGGGACCGGATTCGGAATCGTGTAGCCCAGTTCAAACGGCACGGTTTCGCCCACGGACGCGCTCTTGCTGGTGGTGGACTTCGTCTGGGTGCCGCTCACCGTGCTCTTCATGTCCACTTCTGCGGTGCTATCCCCAAGCGACAGAACGCCAGCGTTAACGGAGCCGGTGCTCACGATCATCGGGACGGCCTGAGTCAGGGTATCGGTCGATGCGTTGCCGTCCAGGAACAGATACACGCCAGCAGTCAGCGCGGTCTTGTTCGTGGCGGTCCAACCATCCGTGTCGCTGCCAGTCGCCTTGTTCAGCACGAACGGATCCGCGGTGGCGGTGAACGGGTTGCCGGCCTGCAGCGCATCCGCGAACTTACGCGTCACGGACGGATTATTCCACGGACGGGTCTCGGACTGATCGAACTGAACCTGCGTGACGGTACCATCCGTATCCGTGGTCTTTTTTTGATTCATAGCCCAAGCCATCAAATCAGTGGTGCCATCGGTCGGCACGTTCTGGAAGCCGGCGGTGGTCAGAGCCGCAGCCAGCTTCGCGCGATCGGCGCCCGCAGCGGTCTTCACACCATACACCGGGTTTTCGGCAGTGCCATAGTTCACGTAGTCCGCGATCTTGTATGCGCTCAGCCGGGCGCTGGTCAGCTGCTTCTCTTTGGACGCTTTGAACGTGACTGTTGCAGCAGTGTCCACTGTCGTCTCGGCCGCGTTGGCGGCACCGGTGCCGAACGCCATGCCGGCGAGAAGGGTGGCCGCAGCCGCGACACCCGCGAAAAGCTTCTTGAACTTCATGAGAAACTCCTCTTCCTTTCGTTGTCTTGTATATTGCAACTGCGGAAGCGGCAGTCGTTGAGGCTTCCGCAGTCCGCAAATCTTGAGTTGTCGGAGGCGACTGGTCGCCGCCCCCGTCTGCCCTCCCCGACGAGTGAGGAGGGCGGAGCATCCGCCGCAGGTCAGACGAGCCGACGCTTGCGCCAGATGAAGTATCCGATTCTGACCAGTGCCGCGAGCAGGCCGAAGCCGCCCCCATACACAAGCCAGTCACGAGTCGTGGCGCCGCCGGTCATCGGCAGAGCGGACACGGCAACGAAGGTGTTGGTGATCGTGACCGGGTACGTCTTGACGTTGTCGAAGGTCGTCATGTTGTTGTTATCCGGAGCCGCCCACAGGTCGTCGGCAGTGACGGTTACCAACTGGTTCTCGGGGTTGTAGGACGCCGTGTAGCCGTCCACTCTGGACTCCTCCACGCGGTAGGTGCCAGGGGCGAGGTTCTCGAACGCACCAGACCACTGACCCTGGTTGTTGAGGGTCACGGTCCGGTTGACGTCCTTGCAATCCTCACCTTGCGCATTGCACTGCTTCAACGTGACGGTCACCGAGCCATTCCCATGCTTCTCCGCTCCATCGGACCAGTTCTTGGTCACCTGGATCTTGCCGGTCTTTACCTGCAGGACGGGGTGGGGGTACTCCACGGAACCCGGGGTCTCGGTGGTCTGGTCGCCGACCGTGTTGACGACGGTGTACCCCAGCTTCGCGCCGTGATCCGCATTCGAATGGAAGCCGGGCAAATTGGACGAAGTATGGTGACCATCCGCATCAGTGTTGTCGGCACCAAGAACATCCTTATATCCGGTCTTGTCGTCATTCTGTTTGTTGGCGGCGTACTCGTTGTAGGCCTTCTGCGTCGGCTTGACCTTGAACGTGACCGTATACGTCACGCCATCCTGAAGCTCATAGCCGTCCGCGAACGTGACCTTCACCGTCTTGCCCGAAACGGTAACCGTGTAATCGCTCTCGTTGAGATCGACACTATTACCGTCTTTAGATGCCGTCACCGTCACATCATTCGAGCCGAAGTCAGCATTAACGAACTCCGCGTAGTCCGACAGCGTATCGGTGATGGACACGTTCTTGTACGAAGACTTCCTGTTGATCTGACCGATGATATCGGCAAATGCCTTGTTCAGCTCATCCGTGCTGGTGGCGCTGTAATACGAGCCCTTCGTCTGATCGGCGAAGCCACGCATCTTGGTCGGATCGGAGGACACGCCAACCGAGAACAACGTCGCATCGCCACGCCTGTTAGCCTCGGCAACAGCGGAGCTGAGATTCGCCCCATATCGATCACTGCTGCCAGAACCATGAACCCCGGCCGGAAGACCACTGCGATCATCGTCATCATAGGTCGGACGGCCCCACCAATCAGTGCCGGTCCGCACGGAACTCGTGCGGAACGTCGGGTCGCCGTCTGACATGAACACGATGTACTTCTTCACGCCCTTACGACCGGAAGTCAGCTTGGCATTGGCGGCTTTAAGCGCGGCCTCCCAATTCGTGCCACCATCGGCGCCCAGACCATTAACGGCACTGACTATGTCCATTGCGTTGTCGGTGAAGTTCAACACATTGCCCGCCGTCGTCGAGAAGGGGACCAGCGCCATCCGGATGTTGCTACCCTTGCCCTGGTTCTCAGACGTCAGCAGATGCTGCGCCATGCTGTTGACGGCAGTCTTCGCAACCTCAAGACGAGAGTTGTGTCCCATCGAGCCACTCATGGAACTGGAGGTGTCGAACACCACGACGATGTCGGCCGGGGACACGGTCGTCTGCGACGAGCCGGACTGCGTGCCGGTCACGTTCAGGGACAGGTCATAGGTGCCATCATTGTTCGCCTTGATGTACTTGCGGTACCGGGGCGCCGTGACGACCGTGTTCGTCACCGTGGTACGTGGCACCTCACCGACCGACACCGGCTCCGTGGTCGCAGAATCCTTCTCCTGCGTCACCTTGACCTGACCGCCATTGGCGCTCACCGCATACGTGTCCTGGTCAACGTTGATTTCCGTCACCTTGTACTTCGAGGACTCGGTGATCCTCTTGGCGTCGCTGCCCAAAAGCACGGCATACTGGCCCGCCTTGAGCGTGATCACGCCATTGGAATCCGTGGTCCGGGTTTCACCGTCCTTGGTGCCGGTGGCGGTGTTGTACACGTCGTATTTACCCGTGTACAACGTGTAATCCTTGTCACTGTCGGTTCCCTCATAGTTGACATAAGCGTTGAACGTATAGTTCTTGTCCTTGTCAGCTTCAGGAACGTTCTCCGTCTCCTTGCCGATTTGAATATGGCTGGAGTCAAGAGTCACCAAATTGAAGTCAAGCTTGCAGTTGGAACCACTATGGCCACGCTCGAAGTAGTACATGTTCATCTCGTGACTGGTGTAGTTCTTGAACGTGGTGTAGGAGCCATTGGAGGCTTTGACCATATTGGATTCCATCCAAGCGGTGATCTCGGCATCCGACTTGCCTTGGTCCTTGAGCGCCTGAGTAAACAATGCCTGCAACGTGGTCGTAGTGGTTTTATTGCTGACAAGCGTCACCACACCGGTCGCGAAATCAATGGAGCCGCTGGCGGCATCATGGATGCCACCGATATCCAACACAAGCATGCCGTCGACGAACAGCCACAGATCATCGTCACCCGTGAAGTTGAACGTCATCGGGGAACCATCAACGAGTTTGCCTTCTTTCGGTTGCATGAACTTCGCGTATGCGGTCATACCGAAGGCGTACCGGGCGCCGCGCACTGAATGAAAGCCGATCCGCAGCTGACTTTTATCCGCATTGAACGGCAGGAATTTCGGAATCCACGCGTCAGTTCTCTCGGTCCATGTTGCTGACCGGTCAAATCCGGTACCGGCACTGTTCAGCGCGGCGTACGTCGTATTGGAGTCGTACACATAGTGGCCCTTGGCCTCTTCCGTCGGATCGAACAGCCCCGTCAGCCCATTGCCGCCATTGGTATATGCCTTGGCCCACTCGCTTTCTGTGAACAAATACGTCATGTCGGTCTGTGCATTATTTTTATTGGTCACCATCGTAGAGAACTGCGGAACTGCATCAGCGCCGGTCTTGGTGAGGTTCGTCTTGACGATGCCCGGAGAGGTTTCTGCACTGCCAGTCCAGCCGTTCCAATCCTTACCTTTTCCGTTGAAGTAGTTGAAGTAGAATGCTGCAGCCGCCTCATTTCTGCTGGTACCGCCCGTGGCATAGTTCACGTTCTCTTTGCCAGCGGCCTTTGCCGGGCCCTTCGGATCACTGCTGTCCCAATAATCGAATAGGTTAATCTTCACTTTGCCGTCGTTCGCCGTGGCGCGAGGCGCAGCCGACGCTTTGACCGTGGCGGTCTGCCCCGAAGCACCAGTCCCGGCGCGATCGGTCAGGGCAGATGACGCCTCCTGCTGAGCGCTGTCGCCCTGTGCGACGCCGCTGATCGGGCCGGTGCCGGCCTGTGATGCCTGCGTCGTGGCCGACTGCGCGGCTTCGGGTGCGACTGTCCCCACATTGGCCGCAATCGCAGTGCCGGTGACGGCAAGTCCAAGAACGGTCGCGACGGATACGGCGGCCGCGATCAGGCGAGAGCGCATCGCCCTCGTATGCGATGGTTTCCGATCCTGCTTAGTCACGATAAGCATCCCTTCCATCATTTCCAAAACTCTTCATCCGGCGTTCAGCAGTTCGACAAAGACTCACGATTGCGACTCTCACCGTCGCAGCACGCGCAAATCATCGACTTCCATCGGCCTGTTAACTCCTGACCGTATCCGCACCCAAAAATCGACGCAATCCCCCGAAACATTGAAATAACGCCGAATACATGCCCCCCCCCCGCAGAAAAACCGCTTTCACAGCCCTTGCGGCATAAGGTCCTCGGGAATCAGGCCATACCCCCTTCCCTACGGGGAAAATTCTTGGGAAATATACCGAAATACGGCTTAAATCAGGGCCTGAGGCCTCTTACATAAGAGGTATACCGCTGTATCAGCGAAGTGTCTGCTCCCGCCAAAGCACAACAAGACTGAGGGAGGCTCTCGTCGTGAGATTACGCGGACTCTTTTGCGTTCCTAAGTGCGCGCCGTATCGACGAGTACGCGAACATAAGAACGCAAAACGTGCGATTTGCGTTCTTATGTTCGCAGACTGAACGTTTCAGCGCGCACTTAGGAACGCAAACCGCTCCTGCCCGCTTCGCAAGAGCCAGCCAGCGGGGGCAGAGTTATATATTGCTTCTGACAGTGGGCTGAACCATCGGCTAACGTCATTTACCATCATCTGCCGATGGAACAGTTCCGTCTCAATAGACCCGAAACTATCGCTCGTAGAACACGCCGAACGAGGGGAACCCATGACGGGCCGGCTTCAGCTCCTGCAGCGGGATCTCGGTGACGTCCACTCGTTCGACATCGGCATAGCGCGGCCCCTGCTTCAGTGCCGAAATCAGACGGGCGACCTTGCCGCGTTCCCCCTGCGCCTCGACCTCCACCGAGCCGTCGTAGCAGTTGCGCACCCAACCGCCCAGGCCGAGCTTGCCGGCGGTCATCACCGTGAAATACCGGAATCCGACGCCCTGCACCAGACCCGCCACCACGGCATGGACACGGATATCATCACTCGATGACACCGGCACGGCACCCTCTTCACTCTCGTCAGTCCGCGCGCCGCGGCTCGCCCGCATATCATCACGTTTCATGACCGCACTCACCTCACGTTGCCGTCAGCCGACACCAATACCCCCATCGTATGCCCACCATCAAACGGCAGTCGAGAAGCCGGCAGCGCAGCGCGGGCGCTACAGCCCGGCCCCTTTCCGCCGAGGCCTGCCGCAATCCGTCAGATGAACGCGCGTTCGCCGAAAATCGCCGTTCCGACGCGCACAATCGTCGCACCCTCCGCGATGGCGAGCGCCATGTCGTGCGTCATGCCCATCGACAGTTCCGTGCAGTGCTCGGTGCCGGGCGCGCGAGAGGCGAGAATCGTGTCGCGCGTGCCGCGCAGATGCGCAAAGCAGGCGCGAATCGTGGCCTCGTCATCGACGTGCGCGCCGATGGTCATCAGGCCTTCGAGCCGGATGCCGTCCAGCTGTGCGATCTGTGCGGCGATGTCGACGGCAGCCTGCGGGTCGCAACCCGATTTCGATGCCTCCCCGGACTCGTTGACTTCCAGAAGCACGCCGACCGTGATTCCACGGGCGACGGCACGGCGGGCGATGCGCTGCGCCAGTTCAACGCCGTCCACCGATTCGATGGTGTTGACGTCGGGGAGGATTTTACCGATCTTGTTGGCCTGCAGCTGGCCGATGAGATGGAACGGGATGTGTTCGGCGTCAGACGGTCGAGTGGTGTCGCCGTCGCCTGTGCCGAGCGCAAATCCCCGGTCCGCGCACAGGCGACGCAGTCCCTCGGCCTTGGCCATGACCTCCTGCGGGCGGTTCTCGCCAATCATGCGGATGCCCGCATCGATCGCCGCCATGATCTCGCCGACGTCACGGGTCTTCGTCGCCGCCAGCAGCTTCACCGAACCGGGAGCGCAACCGGCCGCCGACTCGGCTTCGGCGATGGCGTCAAGCACGCGATGCACGCCATCGCGAATCTGCGTCGCCCGCGTCTCGTCGATGCTTTCACTGGTCAGATCCTTGTGATCCATGTAAGCGGTCATCATATGCTCCCTATCCGTCTTGCTGCACCATATATTAGTATGCCCACGGATGAGGGCGAATCGGCTAGAGAAACCGGGAACTTCGGGTGTGGCCCCCGCTGGCGGGGTGTCGAGCGATGCGAGACTGGGGGGGGCGAAGCGCGAAACGGCTCCGCATGCAGCATATAGAGGAGGAATCTCACAATCCGATGCTGAACGGGTCGTCGGGGATGGAACGATCCTGCGAATCCGCGGCGAGCGCATCCCACGAAAATCCATGCAACAGGTCGGCAGCAGCGCACGGCTCGGGCTCTTGCTGCAATCCGAGCAGCCACGCGCAATAGCCGATCACCCGATGCGCCGTGACGCCATGTTTGCGTAACGTTCCCATATCCAGCGACCGTTCACGCTTGGCGAGCCGCCGCCCGGCCGCATTGTCGATCAGCGGAAGATGTGCGAAACGGATATCGCGATGAGCCGCGGCAACGCCGCCATCCGAGCTATCCCCGAAGCCGGCGTCGAGCAGACGCTCACGGATGTACAGCTGCAGCGCGGCGGATCGCAACAGGTCACGCCCGCGAACGATGTCATCCACACCCATCAGCAAGTCGTCAACCGTGACAACCAGCTGATAGGCGAACAGACCATCCGCCCGTCGCACCACCGTATCGCCCAAATCGCGCGGCAAATCGAATCGGCAGTTCCCGAACACGCGATCATGCACGGTGACCGCGGCACGCGCGTCGCCGGCGACAGGCATGGCGATGCGCAGCGAATGCCGATCACCATTCGCCAAGCGTTGCTCGACCTGTCGCGGATGCTCGGCGAGCGCGCGCCGGCATGTGCCGGGATACATGACGAAACGGTCGCCCTCCTGCGGCGCCGAGGCCGCACGGATGTCGGCGCGCGAACAGAAACACGGGTATATCAGCGCAGTGGTCTCGGTGCCGTCAACGCCATCACGGCCACCGAACGCGGCAGCGTCTCGCAAGTCAATGCCCTGAAGCGCGCGCAACGCCTGCTCGTAGATGTCGAGCCGCCGCGACTGGTATACCGGCTCTCCATCCCAGTCCAGTCCCAACCATGCCAGATCGTCCATGATCCAGCGGTCCGCGTCCGGCAGCACGCGCGGGGTGTCGATGTCCTCGATGCGCAGCAGCATGCGCCCTCGCCCGCCGTCCGCATCGCCTGGATCGGCTGCGCCACTCATGCCATCCACGCGATTCACGTTATTCAGGCAATCCGCATCGCCCGCTCCACCGCCCGTCCGGCTTGTACGCTCTGGGCCACCCGCACGAGCCGACAGCCACGCACCCAGCATCGCATACACGTTACCGATATGCATTCGTCCGGACGGCGTCGGCGCGAATCGTCCGATCACCACCGCGCCCAGAGCTCCGAGTCGAGCGGCCATTCGTTGATCGTGCAGCCGCGCAACGATATCGATTGCTGCTGCATCAGCGGCGCCGGCTCGCCTGCCTGCTGGCATACGGTCTCATTGTCGCGATGGTCGAGCCGGTGACCGGTCTCATGGTTGATGACCATCGTGCGATAATTCGCCAGATTGCCGCCGCCCTTCAGCCAGCTGTCGGTCGGCTCGCGCCAACGGTCATAATTGATGATCACCTGATTGCCGACGCGGCAGCTGTACTGCGACGAGCAAAGCGACGAAAACGATTTCATATACTCCGCCGCGGCCAGAATATACGTCATGTCGCACTTGCTGGAACCGCTCTCCACGAACGTGAGACCGGCACGGGGCCACCCACGCGAATCATTCAGCGTCGCGTACACCGTGCGCCCGAACTCGCCGGTATCGCCGACGCTCCCCTTGGTGGACACGCAGTAATGGTATTCGTGGCGGGGTTTGCCGCTGGCCGCCGCGGTCTGCTGCGCCTTCTCGAGAATCTCGCGCCGCTGCGCCTGCGAGAACGGCTTCGAGGGGTCATGCCCGTTTGACTGTGCCTCGGAATTAGTGGATTTCGCGGTGGCCGACGATTTCGCGGAATCGCCGCCCTTCTGCTCCCCCGCAGACTGCGGCTGCGCTGTCACACTTGGCTGCGCGATGGACGACCGCTCACCGCCCATGCCCGGCACGCGAAGTACGCTCGCCCGCACCGCAAGAACAAACAACACGAGCGCCAAAATCAACCCCGCACATACGGCAATGCGCCGGGTGCGGAACACCCGACGCATATCGTCACCACGCAACCGCTGCAACTTCAATCACTCCCAGCAACGTCATAGGTCAAGCCGCGCCGCCCCGCGAAAGCGCGAGCACAAGGGCACGCTTTTCGCAGGCGTCTCTCCCAGCATTGTATCCCGTCAGCCGTGGGGCCGCGCAACACGCGTGGCGTCACGCGAGCCCGCCGCGGCTCACGCGGTTCGCGCAAAAATCACGCGAAGAAGAACACGTACAGCCACGCGCCGACGATGGCGCCCACAATCGGAGCGACGACCGGAATCCACGCCTCTCCCCAACGCGAGGCACCCTTGTTCGGAATCGGCAGGATCGCGTGCAGCAGACGCGGCATCAGGTCGCGGGCCGGATTCAGGCCGGGGCCGGTCGGGCCACCCATCGAGGTCACCAAGCCCCATACGATGAAGCCAACCACGATCGACGCGGCCGCCAAATCCTTCGAACCCCACGGCAGCATCAGGCAGCACAGCGCACCGAACACCAGCACCAGCGTGCCAAACATCTCGTTGAGGAAGTAGTTGATCTTGTCGTTGTCGGCGTCGGTCGTGCAGAACGTGCCGAGGATCGCTTCCGCGTCCTCGGTCTCCTTGTAGTGCGGGTAATACGTCAGGTACACGATGAACTGTCCCAGCAGTGCGCCGAGCAGCTGCGCCACGATGTACGGCAGCACGTCGCTCCACGGGAACAGCCCGTTGATCGCCTGGGCGAGGGTCATGGCCGGGTTGATGTGGGCGCCGGACACGCCGCCGAACATGAGCACCGGGAACATGACGCCGAAACCGTAGCCCATGGCGATGTTCAGCCATCCGGCGTGGTGGCCCTTCGTGTTCTTGAGTTCGACGTTGGCGACCGAGCCATTGCCGAAGATCATCAGGATGGCGGTGCCGAAGAACTCGGCAGCCAGCTTGGTAAAGAGGGAATATTCCACGGCTTCTTCTTTTCTCTCCACCGCATCGCAGACATGGCTGACTGCTCACGGTCTCTGGATGATTGGATTTCTCTCGTACTCCCGGCGACTCAATTTCGCTGGGTGCGAAAGCAAACGACGTGATTGTACACTTTACCCCTTGACGAACGGCGATACGGGCGGATTGGACGGCAGAATCCCCGGTGATTCACACCCTGCCCTGCCATGCACACTTGGGTGCAGTCATGTGGAACCCATTGGAATTACTCGCGACACGCCGTACGCGACACGCCGATTTGCATCGCAGCGAGTTCCGAGTATAGTTGTCACTCGGCTCAAGAAATGACCAACGCCCCTGTAGCTCAGTTGGTTAGAGCAGCTGACTCTTAATCAGCGTGTCCAGGGTTCGAATCCCTGCGGGGGCACAAGCAAGGTCGGAATCGAAAGATTCTGGCCTTTTTTTGTTTTCGTCGAGAGGGTGCGCCCGAGTCAAATCACCCCTAATTCGCCACTGGAAGCATGCCCCCGCCCGGGTGATCCTCGCAATCCGCCCCTATCTGCGTTTCAAGGGGTTGATTCAGGCCGCGACGAACATCTATCTGCGTTTCAGGGGGTTGGTAGCAAAGTATAAACATCACGCAAACCGCATGGTTTCAATGAGCAAATGCCCTATATACTCCGTGCATAGTGTTTTGGCCACCCCCTGAAACGCAGATAGATGTTCCCAGGCAGTGGAATCAACCCCTCGAAACGAAGATAGCAGCACATACATCGTGGAATCACGCCGGGCAAGGCCAAAATAGACGAAGATGCCGGTCGAATGGGACAGCCGTTCGACCGGCATCAATGCCATGCGTTGGCCCTGAGCCGATCAGGGCCAACGCGACTCAGGAAATCCGCGCCTTAGATGTCGCGACGGCGGCGAACCGCCACAGACACGGCGCCCGTCGCAAGCAGGCCGATTGCGGCGATGGCAACGACGGACACCGAGGCGTCAGTCGCGGACAGGCCCGGCTTCTTGTCGCCTTGGTCGTCCTTATCACCGTCCTTGTCGGTATCCTTGCCCGGCTCCTTGTCGGGCTCCTTGTCGCCAGGCTCGACGGGCGTCTCGCCGGACTTCTCCTTGACGGTGGCCACACGGGTCACGGACGCCTCGCTACCGGCCGCATCGCTCACCGTGTACACCAACGTGTACGCGCCGGGCTTGCTCGTGTCCACCGTGTCACCGGACACCTTCACGGCACCGGTCACATCACCGTCCACATCATCAACCACCTTCACACCCGCCATCGGATCAAACGACGCACCGAACTCCACAGCCACGTCATCCGCACCGGAAATCACCGGCGGCACGGTGTCGACCGGCTCGGCCTCCTTCACCGTCACCTTGAGCGTGGCGGTAAGCGAGGTATCGGCGGCGTACGTCACCGTGATGGTCTTTTCGCCGGCGGTCGACGAGTCGAACTCGGAGACCGTGTATTCGCCCTCGCCGAGCTCGGCGGTGTGCCGTCAGACATCGTGGCGGTGACGGCCATGCCGCTCAGGTCGAGCGCGTCGCCGATGGCGTATTCGGTCTTGGTCGGCTGAGTGGTCACGGCGATCGACGCAACGTCGGACACGGCCGCGGAGTCCTCGACGAGCGTGACGTTGTCGATGTACGCGAACGAGCCGGAGGCCAGATCGGTCTGTGAGATGGCGACCCACAGCGCGGCATACGGGTCCACGTCGAGCGGCACGATGAACGACCCGCTGTAGTGAATTTTGCCGCCTTCCTTGCTTTCGGCGTCCACGGTCTCGCTCAGCACGGTCTTGCGGTACTGGCTGAACGAGCTGACGGCGCCAAGCGACGCGAGGTTGAACTTGACCTGCACCTTGAGCGTGGACGGGGTGTCGTCGTTGCTTTTGCCAAGCGTCGCCCACAGGCCGAGACGGTACGTCTTGCCCGGCGTCGCGGACAGCGTGCGCTGGTTGATGGTGTCGCCCTTGTACGGGGTGAGCTGTTCGCCGCGTACTCGCCGGAGACTACGGCGTCGGTCTGGTTCAGTTCGGACTTCGGGCGCCGAGTGGCACCGCCGGTGTCGTTGTTCTTCGTGTTGTCGGCGTTGCCGAGCGTCCACGGCGATGCCGCGGCGCATGTATTTCTCGTAATCGGCCGCGTTCGCATCAGTGTTGGTGACTTCGAAGCCCTGCACTGTGATGTATTCGGAGTTCTTCAGCAGGATGGTCTCGCTGACGCCCGCACCGGCGATGATGGGCGCGGCGCCTTCGCCGTACGCTCCGATGGTGATGGGCGCGTCCTTGGCGCCTTTGGCGTTGATGACGCGCAGGCCGGTCTTGACCGAGGCGCCGTCGATGGTCTGGGTCGCGCTGGTGCATGTGGTGCCGGCCTTGAACAGCAGGGACTCACCGGCTTTGAGGGTGATGCCGTTCGCCGCTGTCAACGAGTTGAACGGGGCTGGCTTGGCTTCCGCGTCTTGAGAACGCCCATCCTCGCAGCAAATCATTCTCATTAAGAAAGGTGCGAGCCCGCCGCAACTCCAAATGAACATCAATGTCCGCAAATCCTTGGAAAACAGCGTTTTCTCATATTGTTCACTTGTGCGTAAATGTTCGCAATCCTCGCACCTTCCTTATTGAGAATCATTCGCTGCGACTTGGAACAATACAAAAAGCCCCTCGCCGCGCGGAGCGGCGGAGGGGCTGATGCTTAAGCTCAGACGATAATCTGTCTGATGGGCCGGAGTTACTCGGCGACGACCTTCACGAAGAAGGAGGCGGTGATCTCCGGGTGCAGGGCGGCCTTAGCCGGGAAGTCGCCGGTGGTCTTGATCGGCTCGACCTCGATGGCCTTCGGGTTGACCGCGGCCTTGTCGGAGAGAGCCAGCGCGATCTGCTCGGCGGTGACGCTACCGAACAGCTTGCCGGACTCGGAAACCTTGGCAGCGATCTCGACGGTAGTGCCCTCGATGGCGGCCTTGGCGGCGACGGCATCCTCGCGGGTGGCGACGGCCTTGGCCAGGCGAGCGCGCTTCATCTGCACGATCTGAGCTTCGGCGCCCTTGGTCCACGCGAAGGCGAGGCCCTGCGGGATCAGGTAGTTGCGGGCGTAGCCGGAGCGGACGGCGACGACATCGCCGGAGTGGCCCAGGTTGGCAACGGTCTGGGTGAGAATAACCTTGGATTCAGCCATTTCTTATCCTCCCTAACTCAGCGACCGGTGGTGGCGTACGGCAGCAGGGCCATCTCGCGGGCGTTCTTGATCGCCTTGGAGAGCTCGCGCTGTTCCTGCACGGTCACGCCGGTGATACGGCGGGAACGAATCTTGCCGCGATCGGAGATGAACTTGCGCAGCAGCGCGACGTCCTTGTAATCGATCTCGGTGACCTTGGCGGCCTTCAGCGGATTCGGCTTCTTCTTGAACGGCTTGACCGGCGGTTGCGGCCTCTTACGTGACATGATGTTCTCCTTGAAAATTACGATTGAATGCTTGCTTCTGGATTGTTACATGCGTCGCGCGGCTTCATATGGCCGCGGACGGGCATCAGAACTCGGGTTCCTGCGAATCGCCACCGAAATCGGACGAGCCACCGAACGAACCGAAGGACGAGCCGGCATCGCCGGACGTGCCCCACGGATCGGTCGCGGGCGCGGCGCTCTGGCCGGCGTTGCCCGCAGCGGACGCGCCACCCTGGTAGCCGCCATTGCCGCCACCCTGATAGCCACCGCTGAAGCCGCCATTGCCACGGCCACCCTGGTAGCCGCCGGCGTTGCCGCCGAAACCGCCGCCATTGCCACGGCCGGCGTTGAATCCGCCATTGCCGCCATTGCCACGGCCGGCGAATCCGCCTTGGCCGTTGCCGCTGGACGTGCGCGTGACCTGCGCGGTCGCGTAACGCAACGACGGGCCGATCTCATCAATCGTCATCTCGATGACGGTGCGGTTCGAGCCGTCCTGCGCCTGATACGAGCGCTGCTGGAGACGCCCCTGCGCGATGACACGCATACCTTTGGACAGCGTGCTGGCGCAATGCTCGGCGAGATCGCGCCAGGCGGAGCAGCGCATGAACAGCGCATTGCCGTCCTCGAACTGCCCGGTGTTGCGATTGTAGGTACGCGCGGTAGAGGCGATGGTGAAACTGGCGACGGAAGCGCCGTTTCCCGTGGTCCTCAGTTCGGGATCTGCCGTGAGGTTGCCCACCACAGTGATGATGGTTTCGCCTGCCATGACTTACCTTCTTACCTTTGGTTCAGCGAGTCGCGAACAATCAGAAACTCATACGGCTTACTTGGCGTCTTTACGAAGAATCTTCGTGCGGACGACGGATTCGTTCAGGTTGAGCACACGATCGAGCTCGGCGCTGACCTCGGGAGTGGTCGTGTAGTTGACCACCACGTAGTTGCCTTCGGTCTTGCCGTCAATCTCGTAAGCGAGCTTGCGACGTCCCCAAATATCGGTGTTCTCGACGGAACCACCTTCCTTGGTGACGAGCTCCAGATACTGCTCGGTCAACTTCTTCAGACCGCGCTCATCCAGCTCAGGATCGGCAATGAACATCAGTTCGTACTTATGCGCAGACATCACCCACCTCCTTCGGACTAGTCGGCCATGGACTATCCATGGCAGGAGTGTGTATACGCGCTGCTGAAAACAGCAACTTCTCTAAGCTACGCCATGCCCGCGACAGCTTGCGGTGGCTGTCGCGAAGCGACTGGGGGTAATCCGTCCTACTGCAAATCCACGACCGCGCAATCCGCGGCACCATAACCGTTCGACTTGCACCACGCGTCGCCGGCCTTCACCGAGTCGACCGTATCACCCGACAGGATCACGTAATACGCGGTCGAAGCGTCGGCCTTCGTGTACGTCGGGTAATCGCCGGACCAGATCAGGATCGCGTTCTTGTGCTTGATGCGCTGCTGCAGGAACTGCTCGTAGATGTCCACGTAATGCCAGGTCTTGCCGTCGGCCTTCATGTCGTTTTTCTTGCTGGACAGCTGCGTGGTGTAGGTGGTGTAGAAGCGGGATGCGGCGGATTCGTCATGCTTGAGCTGCCAGCTCAACGCAAGCTGCGCGTACCGCTCGGCGTCCTCGCTGTCGATGTCGGAGCCTGCCAACGCGTCGCCGTCCGCACTGCCCGCCTCGCCGGTGCCGCTCTGACCGGTCTGCAGGATGACCTCGGCGCTGCCGGTCTCGATCTGGTCGTACGGGCGCCAGTACTGCCTCGTGGTGAATTCGAGCGCGACGTTGGCCGTCTCGCCATTGAACTTGACCGGCTGCTTGGAGAAGTCGAAGACGGCCGAGGCGATGACATTGCCTTCATCGTCCTTGATGCTGACCTTGACGTCGGATTCCTTGAACTCCGCCGTGTCGCCGTCCTTCGTCGACGCGCAGTTGGAGGTGAGCTGCAGCTGCGCGACGAGATTGGCGTCGCTGTGGTCGACGGAACTCAGCTCGGCATCGGGCGCAGCGGTGCAGGGCTTGTCGTCTTTCGCGGCCTTGCTGTCGCCGGACTTGGTCTTGCCGCGCTGCTGGGATGTCGACTGCGTCTGAGCCGATTGGGTGCCGGAATCACGCAGCATGAACCACCAGACGCCGAATCCGGCGGCAAGCGCCACGACGAGTACGGCGATGATGATGCCGACGATCAGCGCGGTCTTCTTCTTGCCCTTGCCGGCGGACTCTCCAGGCCGTGACGGTTGGGCTGGCGGCTGCACGGCCTGCGGCGGGAAGACGGCACCGGGCTGGGCGGCACCGTATTGTCCCGCGTACTGCCGAACAGCCTGATAAGGCTGTTCAGGAGGCACCGGCTGGGCGGTCGGCACCGGCTGCGCAGACTGCGGCTGAGTAGATGGCACGGTCCAATCGGATTGCATGGTCTGCTGGAACCGGTCATCCTGCCCCGTTCCAGGCACTCCTGCTTGCGGTGCCTGGAACGGCGGCTTCAGCAGAGGGGACTGACTCAGCATGGTCGGGCCGTCGTCATCCGACTGGGCCGGCTGCGAAGACTGCGGGCCGGCGGACAGCTCGGCACCGCACTGCTGGCAGAACCGCATGCCGGGTTCCGACTGCTGACCGCACACCGGGCACACGGAACCCGCCTGCACGGCTACGGGTGCCCCGCAGTTCTCGCAGAATCTATCGCCCTCAACGACATTCGCACCACAACGGGAACACCGCATAATCTCTCCTCATGACTATCCTGCGCTCAACGTTACACTGCATGACAGCATTCCCCTGCAAATATACTGCGATACGGACCCCAAATGACGTCCGCAACCATTTGACCGAGATGTCTTTTTAGATATAAAATTCGCAGACTGACGAAATTTCGAAGAGGAGATTATCATGTCGGCAACCAAAGGTTCCAGATAACATTGTTGGCTGTTTTGCTGACTCTCGCCGCATCGTTCGTATCGATGTCACCCAAGCAGGCTTCTGGCTTTGACTCCACATATGAAGTCGTCACTGATGCAGACGGCAGCAAAATCATCATGGCCAAGCCCGGCTCTGTAGCAGTCATAGAACCATCGACCGGCAAACTTCTAAACGTGATTCCTCCTTCATCCATGAATGTCAACGCCATCACCGTAACAAGGGGATGCACAAACAAGAACGCTGGATGCTGGACAAGCGGTAGCGCACTTGGGGATATGCAATTCGCCGGAAATGGAGCTGTGTCCGGCACTTGGCCGTATAGAAATGCGTACTACACCGGGAACCTGCATGGTCTTGTGATCTATCAATACAAAGGTGCGACCATGAGTTCGCCGAAACCAGGACCGCATTTGTGGATACGCATGGCAACAATAGTGCTGTCACGGGGAAGAGTGTCACCCGTTGGTAAAAAGACATTCTCATACGTTGAGATAATGCATATCGGAGTAAGAGGAGTAAGAATGGGGCATATTCCGGCATCCCGCCGTACGGTGACGATGGCCATCGCCGTCATCGCCGTCATTACGCTTTCCATTGCGATGCTGTGCGGATGCGGCACGGCACGGAACACGAGCCAAGCAACGGATTCCGGCTCGGGCGGGAACCGTCTCGCCTCATCTTTGCAGGCTTATGCGACGCAGCTGCTCGGCCAGGACTCCGGAATGGACCCCGCGCAGAAAGCGACACTGCGCAAGGCCGCGACAAGCGGCAAAATAAGTCTGTCCGATTACAAGGCCGCATGGAGCCGATACATCACGTGCGTCCAAGACAAGGGCTATCCGAGGCCGACACTGAAAACTTACTCCAACGGCATCCAGCAGCCGCAGGGAGACGTACTTCCTTCAGATAAAGCCGATGACCTTGACTACATCCAAAAAAAGGCCAAGGACTTGAACGCGTGTGGAATCGCCACCGTGGATTCGGTGGACGCGTTGTATATGGCACAAGTCGGCAATCCCAATCTGTATGCGTCTCATGAGGAGGGGGCAGTCGATTGCCTTAAGCGCGCCGGGCTGGTGCCGAAATCCTACACCGTCGAACAATACGAGAAGGAGGCGAACGCAATAGGTCATGCCGCTCCCGGAGAGACCGTCAACACGACGTATGACATGAAGAAACCGGAAGTGCTGGCATGCCTCGCCGCCAACGGCAACGTATTCATGGACAGATGACGCCACAGGCACAGAGAATGCATTGGCATGTTTTCGCCCCTATCGGATATCGGATTACCTGCCCGATGGGGGCGAAAACATACCTTATATGCCCCGCCCAAATACCGCGAATAAGCTGCTGAAGATGACGTGGCGACTATACAATAAGGAGGGAAGAGCAAACCAAGAAAGGGGCTTGTTATGATATGTCCTCACTGCGGCGCCACGCTGTCCAGCGCCGCACGATTCTGCACGCAATGCGGGCAGACGCTCGCGGTCGCCGCAGCAAACAGCAACGACAACGTCGAAGATTCGACCGTGCTCGGCACCGCTCCACACGGCACCGCAGCCGCGCCCCAGCCGGAAGCACCCGCTCCCGTCGCCGCATTCCCTGAACCCGTACCGGCCCCACAGGCCGCGGCACCGCAGCCCGAGCCGGCACCCGCATTCCCCGGCGCGGAACAGCCCGCGGCCGAGCCGGCCTTCCCGGCGGTTCCCGAACCAGTCCCCGCACAAGAAGCTCCTGCAGCTCCCGTCCCGGCGGCAGAAGTGCCAGTCGCCGCTCCGGCCGGAGAAGTTCCCGCCGCCGCACCTGTTGCGGCTGCAGCACCGGCTCCCGGCACTTTTGTTGCGCCCGCGCCTGGTGCTCCCGTCCCCGGCGCATCTGTCCCCGTTACCCCCGGCGCACCCGGCGCCCCGGTTCAGCCCGGCGCTCCGCAGCAGTTCGTCCCCAACCCGATGTTCAAGGAGCTGTTCTCCGCGCGTTCGCTGCAGACCGCCGCAATCAGCCTTGCCTTCGGCTTGATCGGCGCGATGGCGCTGGCCCTGATCGGCTCCATCTTCTTCTTGTCGGCCGGCTCATCATGGGCGTCCAAGCTGAGCATGGTCCCCGGCCTGTCCCACATGATGAGTGACGCCAGCGGTTCCGGCACGGTGACGCCGAACTTCTTCCAGTTCCTGATTCTGGTGATGGTTCTGGGCGTATCCGGTCAACTGTCGCCCAACATCACCGGAGGCAACCTCTCCATGTCGTCCTTCGGCGTGTCCGGCCATCTATGGATGCCTGTCGGTCTTTCCGGCGTGGCGCTGGTTCTCGGCACCGCGTTCGGCGCATACTGGTTCGCGCGTAAGTTCGCCATCCGGTTCAAGTGGACCGGCATCGTCAGCAGCGTCATCGTCGGCGTCGTGATGGGATTCGTCTATCTGATTCTCGCCGCGATCTTCCCGCTGACGCTGGGAGCCGGCAGCATGGGCGGCATTCAGGCCAAGGCCATCCTGACCGGCGTCTCCGCCCGTACGTATTTCATGACGCTGCTGCTCGCCGCGATCGGCGCGTTCTTCGGCTATCTGCTCGCCCAGTACGCCTCGGATTCCAACAACGTGTTCACCGCGGCCTGGAAGTGGGCTCACCGCACGCGCGGCTTCGTGCGCACGCTGCTTGACGCGGCGTTCATCTACGCGGTCGTGTTCACGGTGATCGGCTTCATTTGCCTGATCATGCTGTCCAGCAGCCTGCACAACGGCCAGATGTTCATGCTGTTCCCGATTCTGCTGCCGTACCTTTCGTTCCTGACGTTCGCGCTCGGCTCGTTCGGCGCGGTCGGCATCACGGCCAGCGGTAATATCGCTAACCTGTCGCTGTTCGGCATCTCGAACCAGTACGTCGGCTCCATCAGCGCACCGTGGCAGCTGTGGCTGGTATTCGTGGCGTTCCTTATCACCACGTTCTACATTGCGTTGCGCGCCGCGGCACGCAACATCTATGATCCGGCATATGCGGGATGGCAGCACTCGTGGAAGTCTCCGGTCGCCACGCTGGTGATCTGGCTGATCGTCACGTTCCTGTTCACGTCCGCGACGCTGGGTTACACCATGCAGTCCGATACCTCTGACGCGTCGCTGAACATCGCGGCATGGTACTTCCTCGTCGCGGCCGTATGGTCGTTCCTGATCGAGGTGGTGGCGCTGACATTCGGCCCGGCCATGGTGCTGTCGATGGGCGGCGCATGGAAGCTGTTCGTCGGCGGCACGGTCCGCCCGACGCCCGCCGAGGTCACCGCGTATGCGGCGGCATGCGGAGCGTACTTCGGTCGCTTCCCGTCACAGGTCGCCGCGGCCGCCGGCTACACCGGCCCGCAGCCGTCCTTCGGCGGACAGCCTGGCGCCGGCACCGGAGCGCCGACCGCGCCCGCAGCTGGCATCCCGGTTCAGGGCGTTCCCGTTCCCGGTGCTCCGGTTCAGGGGGTTCCCGCTGCCGGCACCGACGCCGCGGCCTTTCAGGCCCAAGGTGGTGCCCCGACTGTCCAAGTTCCTGCCGGCGCTCCTGCAGCTGCACCTGTCGCCCCCGTTCCGGTGGCTGCTCCCGCCGCCCCGGCTGCAGCCAAGGCCATGACCCCGCAGCAGAAGAAGCTGGCCATCATCATCAGCGCCATCGTCGGCGTGCTTGCCCTGCTCGGTATCGCTTACGCAGTGGTCAACTCCACCGTGTTCAGCGCCGATAACACCGTGAAGAGCTACCTGTCGGCCATCGCGTCCGGCGACTATGACAAGGCCAACGGCATCTCCGACCCGCAGGTCGCCAACGGCAAGCGCACGCTGCTCACCAATGCGGCTTCCAAGGGCGACAAGACCACGATCAGCAACCAGCGCATCATCTCCGCCACCGACAACGCGGACGGCTCCCGCACGATGCGGATCTCGTACACGCTGGGCGGCAAGTCCATGACCGACACTCTGACGGTCGCGCCGAACGGATCCAAGTTCCTGATCTTCAAGAACTGGAACATCACGACGCCGCTGGTCAAGGAGATCTCCGTCTACGCGTCACCGGCCATCACCAACTTCACCGTCAACGGTGTCAAGGTCGGCGCGAAGAACGCCACAGCATCCGATTCCGGCACCTACACCTTCAATGTGTATCCGGGCTCGTACACGGTGAAACCGGTCACGTCGAAGTATCTGACCGCGGATTCGACGACGCTGACCACCTCCTCCGAATCCTCCGCCTCGATCTCTGCCGAGCCGACCGACGCTCTGGCAGACGAGATCAACGCGAAGATCAAGGACAAGCTGGATACCTGCGCCAAGTCCACGGATGCACAGCCTGAAGGCTGCCCGTTCAGCATGTACGGTTCCGATGACGACTACCGCAACATCGCATGGAACATCACCGAATACCCGACCGTCACCACTGATGACCTCAGCATCGACTCGGGCAGCTTCTACGTGTACGGCGGCGAAGCCAAGGTGGCGTACGAGTACAAGAACTATGACGACTCCTGGGAGCCGACGGACAGTTCCACCAGCTTCAGCATCAGCGGACAGTTCACGCTGGACGGCGACAAGCTGGACATCACGCTGGACGAGGACTGATCGGAATGATTTCGCCCGGCACGGGGCACCTGCTGCGCGCACCGTGCCGTAAGTGGAAGAATCCGTGAGCATCGCAACCCGCCGTTCCTCTTGGGACGGCGGGTTCTTGTATATTGGATAAGGTTTGTGTACGGCAACGTATCACCACGGTGAACGGTAACGAAACTATCGACGGAAAGAGCGGAAAAACATGTCGGCGATCCTTGAGGGCACACCCGATAAGCGACTGGCCTTGGTGACGGGCCGCGCATATCCTGAGCTTGCCAATGAAGTGGCTCAATATCTCGGCATCAACGTGCTGCCCACCACCGCATACGACTTCGCCAACGGTGAGATGTATGTGCGGTTCGCGGAGCCGGTTCGAGGCGCCGACGTGTTCGTGCTGCAGTGCCACACCAACCCGATCAACAAGTGGGTGATGGAGCAACTGCTGATGATCGACGCCCTCAAGCGCGCCTCCGCCAAGTCCATCACCGTCGTGGCACCGTTCCTCGGCTACTCCCGTCAGGACAAGAAACATCAGGGCCGCGAGCCGATCACCGCACGCCTGATGTTCGACCTGTTCCGCACCGCGGGGGCGAACCGTCTGGTCACCGTCGACCTGCATGCCGCGCAGGAGCAGGGCTTCTTCGACGGCCCGGTCGACCATTTGACCGCCATGCCCGTGCTGATCGACTACGTGCGCAGCCACGTGCCTATGGACAAGGCGACGATCGTCTCCCCCGACGCCGGCCGCATCAAAGTTTCCGAGCAGTGGGCCGCCAAGCTGGGCGGGCTCCCGCTCGCGTTCATCCACAAGACTCGCGACATCACGCGACCGAACCATGCCGAAGCGCATGGCATCATCGGCGACGTGCAGGGGCGCGACTGCGTGGTGGTGGACGACATGATCGACACCGCCGGCACAATCTGCGAGGCCGTGCGCACACTGCGCAACTCCGGCGCCGCCTCGGTGACTCTGGTCGCCACGCATGGTCTGCTGTCTGGCCCGGCCGTGGAGCGCCTGCGCGATTGCGGCGCCCGCGAAATCATCCTGATGGACACTGTGCCAGTGCCGCAGGAGAAGCGCCTGGATAACATGACCGTGCTGTCGGTGGCGCCGCTGCTGGCCGCCGGCATCCGCTCCGTCTTCGAGGAAGGCTCCGTGGCGACACTGCTGGAGGGCCTGCCGGAGGACATGCGCCCGAGAAACATCTACGCCTGAAATATAAAACAAAGGACTACATATTTGCCCCCGCTGGCGGAGGCAGAATGACGCGGTCCTGGCCATCCATAACGGATTGAATACAAAATAGGGAGGCCGCCACAGGGCGACCTCCCTATTTCTATTTACTTATATCACTCGGCGCGCTTGCGGGCGATGAACACCGCGCCAGCGGCGGCGACCAGCATCATGCCGGCCATGCCGATGACGGCGACGTTCGCACCCGTCTTGGAGATGGCGTTGCCGTTGGCATCGGCCTTCTCCAGTGCGGCGATCGCGTCGGCGAGGGCCTTCTGCGCGGCGTCGATGTCAGCCTGGGTGGCGTTGTCATCGGCGAGGACGCTCTGGGCCTTGGCGAGGGCGTCACGCACGGCCTGGGCGGACTTCTTCGTGTAACCGCTCAGATCCAGGGCCTTGGCCTGATCGATGGTGGCCTGCAACTTGCTCTTGTCGGTCGTCTCCGGGTTCGGAGTCGGCTTGGAGGAGGCGGGCTTCAGGGCCTTCATCGCGGCGTTCAGCGCGTTGTACGCGGCATCGACGTCAGCCTTGGTGGCGTTCGCATTGTTCAGGACGGCCTTGGCGGCATCCAGAGCCTTCTTGAACGCGGCCCACGAATCCTTGGTGTACGCGGATTCCTTGAGCTTCTCGGCATCGGCGACCAGGCCGGCGAGCTTGGAGGTGTCCACGCGCTCTTCCAGGGCGGCGATGGCATCCTTCAGGTTCTGGTAGGCGAGAGCCACGTCGTGCGCGGTGGCGTTCTCGTCGTCCAGCACCTTCTTGGCGGCGTCGCGCTTGGCGACGAGCACCTTCCAGGTGTCGGCGGTGTAGGTGGCCTCGGTCAGGGCGGAAGCGTCATCGTACAGGTTCTGCAGATCGCACTTGTTGACCTTGACCTCGGTGCTCGGCACGTCGCGAACCGTGGTGACACGCAGCTCGGCAGCGGAGGCGTACGTGTTCACCTCGCCCGCGGACTGTCCCGCGGTTTCGAGAGCGGTGATGCGCACCTTGGTGACGTTCTTGACCGCGTCGAACTTGACCTTCTGCCAGACACCGCTGGTCGTGGTGAACGTGCCATTGGTGACGACGTCCTTGGTGGTGCCGTCGGACAGCGTCAGCGTAATCTTGTACTTCTTGATCTTGCCGTTCGCGTTCGCGCCGCCACTGCGGGCCATGTAACGCAGACCGTCGATGGTCGTCGGCTCGTTCAGGTTGAACTGATACCAGGCGGTACCGGCGGACACTGCGTTGGCGCTCCAGGAGGTGTGCCAGTGAGTGCCGGCATTGCCGTCCTGGGCGAGGCTTGCCGGGCCCTCATTGCCGCCCGACAGTGCCTGCTGGCTGCCCGCCTCGACGGTGTAGGCGTCGGTCGCCACGTCGTACGCATCGTTCGAGTCGTCGCCCGGTGCGTTCTTCATGTACTCGGCCAGCGCCACAGCCTTGTTGTAGGCGGTGGTGTAGTCGGGCTTATCCTTGGCGATGAGCGCCTCGATCTCGGCCACCGTGTTCACGTACGTGGTCCAGACTTCGGCGGAGTAGTCGCCGCTCTTGCCGTCGTAGGTGTCCTTGACTTCCTTGAGCTTCGCCTCGGCGTCGGCCTTGGTGTGCTCGGCGGATGCCACGTGCTCGACCTTCAGGTCATCGAGGACGAAGTCCTTGTAGCCACCGAAGTCGGCGGCGGAATCGGACGTGTTCTGCAGGTCGGGAGCGGTGGAGGTCGAGTAGATGCCGAACCAGCTGTCGCCGGTGATGGAACCGGTGATCTCGAACTCGGCCGTGCCGTCCTCGCCCAGGGCCTTCTTCAGGTTGGTGAGCTTGACGGTGCTGGCGTTGTACTCGCCGTCACCGGTGGCGATGGCGTAGATGTCGTCGGAGCCGGACTGGTACTTGAACGACACCTTGTAGGTCTCGCCCGGTTCCAGCTTGACGTTCTGCGGGATCGTCTGGTAGATCAGCGTGCCCTTCTGGATCAGGCCGTTGGCCTTGACGGACCACTTGCCGTCGAGCACGTCGTCCATCTTCTTGACATCCCAGCCGGCCTGCGTGAACGGGTCATGCAGCTCGGACAGGTGGATACGGTTGTCCTCGACGCCTTCGGAGCCGGAGACCACGAACGGCCAGATGCCCTGGGCATTGTCCTCGAAGTCGTTGGTGAGCGTCTTCAGGGTGCCGTCAGCGTTGAGCGTCAGGCCCTTGTAACCGTTCTCAAGCACGCGCACGTCATCGAAGTACACATGGTCGGTGTTGTCGCATGCGCCGGAGTGCGAGAGCGTCACCTTGACGTCGCCGCTTTCCGGAGCCACGAACCACACGTACATGTTCTGGAAGTAGCTGCTGCCGCCTTCAGTGTTCGAGTACGTGTTGTGGCCGTACGCCTTGATGTAGTTCTTGGCGATCGACTTGCCGGTCTCGTTGGTGGCGAGGACCTTGGTGCCGTTGGTCACGGTGATCTTGGCCGGGGAGTTGGTGCGGTTGTCCACGCCCACGTAGATCGCGTAACGCTTGCCCGCGGTCAGGTCGGTGAGCTTCTGGGAGACCTTCACGTCACCGGTCAGGCGCAGCATGGCGTTGTTGGTGCCTTCGACCTCGGCCTTGCCGGTGCCGGAGACGGCCCAGTTGTCCTTGAGGGTGTTCTGGCCGCCGTTGAAGCCGGCGTCCACGACGTGCATGCCTTCGCTCCACTTGACGGAGATCTGCTTCTCGGAGCCCTTGGTCACGACGTACGGGGTCTCGGCCTCGGCGGTCAGCGAGATCTTGCCGCCGGAGACGGCGACGGTCTTCTCGTTGGTCTTGCCCTGGTCGGTGAGCTGGTACACCTTGACGGAGGCGAGGTTCTGCCAATCCTTCGGCAGGGTCCACTCGGTGGTGCCGCCCTGGGTATTCCAGTGGTACAGCTTCTCATCGGAGGACTTGACGAGCTTGCCGGTGTTCACGTCCCACAGCCACGGCAGCAGGTAGGACTCAGTGCCCTTGACGGTGTTGCTGTTGCCCGGGGAGACCGCGCCGGACGCCACGGTGATGCCGTTGAGCGTGATGGTGCGGTTGCGGTACGCGGTGTTGTTGGTGTCGTTGGAGCCACGGGACAGGACGACGACGTTGCCGTGGTCGTCCTTCAGCGTGATCTGCTCGTTGCCGTTGTTGACGGAGGCATCCTTCACGGAGGTGGCGTCGAGCGGGCTGTTGACCCAGCGGACGACCTTGAAGTGCTGGATGAACTTGGTGGACACGTCGTGCGTGTACAGGTTCCTGATGTACGCGGCGTAGTCGTTGCGTCCCTGCCAGCCTTCGAAGTCCTTCATGCTGTAGCCGCCGAGCAGCGGGGCGTTCGCGGCCTGGCCGTACGACGGGTAGTCGCCGACCCAGCTGTCCTTCTGGTGGTTGCGCAGGAAGCGCATGACCTGAGAATTCTCGCCCTTCATGGCGGAACCACCGTAGGTAAGGTCGGCGGCCCAGTGCTGGAAGGTTGCGTCATACTCGTTGCCGGCGCCCCATTCGGTGGTCATACGCCAGCCGTTCTGGTTGATCATTTGGCTCATCTTGCGGGTTTCCCACGAGTCCTCGGCGCCGGAGGTGTTGTTGCCCCACACGTCGAGGTAGATGAAGTCCATGTTGTCGCCGACCTTGCTCTTGAGGTCAGCGAAGCGGGACTTGCGCATGCCGGAGGCGAGATCGTAGATGCCGTCGATGCCGATGCCCTGATCCAGCCAGTTCCAGCCGTAGCTCAGGCCGCCACTGGAGTTGCGACGCACCATGTCCTCGCTGAAGGCCTTGGCTTCCGGGTACATTTCGGACGCGTTGACGTGCACGCCGAAGCGGGCGCCGTACTTGGTGCCCTTCTCCATCAGGGTGTTCATGTCCGCGGCGCCGCCGGCGCGGGTGTTGATGTCGCCGTAGTCCGGATGGCCGGAGTCGTGGCCTTCGTTGCCGTAGCCCTTGAGCAGCACGGACTGGCCGAGGCCGTCGGTGTTGAGGGCGACCTTCTTGACGTTGTCAAGCGTGGTCAGGAACGGGTTCTGCGCCTGGGAGCCGAAGTTCATGGCGATGCGCCATGCGACCAGCTCGGGCACTTCCTCGGACTTGTATGGGTTGTTCATGATGTCGCGGTATGCGATCGCGCCATCTTCCCAGTTGACCGTGCCGTCCTCGTTCTCGTCGCCGGCGATGGCGACGGCCATCTTCGGCATGTCGGTCTCTTCGACGGTGTAGGTGTTCTTCTTCGTGTCGGTCACGACGCGGTGGTAGTACCACGGTGCAGTGCCCAGACCGAAGGAGGTGGCCTTGCCGACCTTCTGGGTGGAGGTGAGCACGCGGGTGTTCCTCGCACCGCCGGCGACGGTGTTGCCGACGGTGGTGCCGTCGTGCTCGGAGTTGGACCACAGGCCGGCGCTCAGGCCATTGCCCGAGACGAAGCCGTAGGTGTAGTCGTTCGCATTGCTGACCGTGGTGTCGGCGGTGATGTCGAAGTTGGTGTCACCGGGCCTGGCAGTGTCGGACGACATGCGGGCGCCGGTGAACTGGGCGCCGTCCTGACCGGAGCGCACGGAGATGAGGCTCTGGTTCGGGAACGCAATCGTCTGGACCGGGTTCTCCTCGGCCTCGGTCTTGGCGTCATCCGCCTTGTTCACGATCTTGGTGACGTTGAGCTTGAGCGTATTGTCGACGACCTTGATCTGCACGGTGACGACCGCGTTGATCTTGTCGCCGCTCTTGACGTTCAGCGTGTACTGGGCCTCGGTCGCGCTGACCTTCTTGAAGGTCACGTCGGAGTCCTTCAGCGTCACGTCGGTGCCGTTAATGGTGATGACGCGCACGTCCTTCGGCTGGCCGTACATGATCTTGCCGTCGAGCTTCTTCATCGTGTAGTCGTACACGGACGGGAAGTTCTTCTTCACGCGCACGTCCATGGCGGCGGTGGAGAGCGTCTCAGTAGCGACTTCGGCCGACTTGTTCAGCGTGATGTTGCCGACTGAGGCATTGCCATCGGCGACGGTGACGGTCTTGGTGGCGTCATCGTAGCCTTCGGCGGACACGGTCAGCGTGTAGTCGCCGGCGGCGAGGCCGGTGAGGGTGAAGGTGCCGTCCGCCGCGGTGGTGGCGGAGTTCTTGCCGGTGACGACTTCGGCGCCGGCGATGGCGGCGCCGCTGGCGTCGACGACCTTGCCGGTCACGTTGTGCTTGGCGACTTCACCCACGGTGAAGTTTTTGAAGTAGACATCAGTGACTTCGCTGGTGCCGGAGTAAGAGCCGGCCTTCATGGCGAGCTTGTCGGTCAGCGCGGTCATCGAGGAGTAATCCACATCGAACGCCTTCTGTCCGTCAATAGTCAGCGTGGCAACCTTGGCGGCAGTCCAGGAGACGTTGACGGTGATTTCAGCGTTCGCGGCAGGGGCAGCGACACGTGTGCCGTTGTACCAATCGCCATTGCCTCCGACATACTTCTGCCAGAACCAGCCCCCCTTGTCATAGCCCAGGAACAGGGCGTTGCCCGGATCCTTGTAGCCGAGGTAGAAGCCGAAACGGTTCGCGGAACCAGCCTGCGGGGACTTGACCTTGATGGAGAACTCTCCAGCCCGAGTCAGGTCAATCGTCTTGCCGCTAATGGCGACAGCCGGATAGCCACTGCTGCTGGTGGCATTGCCGTTGGCGGAGGTGGACTTGAAATGAGTCCATCCCGCATAATCGCCAGTGCCGGCTGCAAGAATTTCGCCGCCTTTGGCGGTGTTGCGGTCAATCGTCCAGCCGTTCACGGCAGCATCGTCCGCGACGGTGGCGACATCGTTGGCGTTCGCGTCATTGGAGCTAGCCGCTGAACGGAGCGCGAGAGTCTGCAAATCACTTACAGAAAGCGGCGCGGCGGACGCTGTGCTGACCACCCCCAGTGGGGCGACAGCGAGCGCAACCGCAAGGGCCACTGAAACCACTCGTTTTCTCATATTTCCTTACCTTCATCATGGAGCACTAAGGCTTAACCTTGAGCGGATACGCATGACGGAAGCCCGACACGCGCGTCTCAGTTTTCTATGATAACACTCTTAACAAAATACAAGAACGTGTGTTGTTAACATTATTATTTTCCAAGGAAAATAGAAATTTTCGCCATATACCAATGGGTATGCATGAAAAGACCTGCGCAAATCCCCTCAAAGAACAGCGATTTTTCCCGTCGCGACAACACTGTCTCGCGGAAGTCTTCCACTATTTGTTAACTTACCTTACTTATTGGAGCGCTGGAAGAGCCAACTGGCCGATGCGATGCTCACTGGAGGTGATTTGCGTTCATATGTTCGCGCCGGAACGACGACCCTGCGCACTTACGGACGCAAATGGGTCTGTTTGCGTCCGTAAGTGCGCGCACTTGTCGTTTCGGCGCGCACTTACGGACGCTAATGCCCCCAGTCGCTTCGCGACGGGGGGGCACGCACTATATATATAAAAGGACTATTTGCTATCCGGAACGAACGACTCGAAGATGTGGCGGTCGAAATACTGGTCGCATTCGGCGAGTTCGTCCGCGCTGCGAACCGTCCACGACACCGGTATCGCGCCCATCCAGCGTGCGGCCCGCAGCTGCGGAGAGGGGCCGCCATGCCAGTCGAACGCCACGAAGTCCGGACGGGAGATCCAATCGAACGCCAACAGCCCGGCCAGCCACTCCTTGACCCCGGTACCGGTGAGCGACGCCGGCTCTGCCAACTGGCCGCGGCACACCTCCGGACGGTGCTCCTTGTACCAGTTGACCGCGCCCGGATGGAACGACTCGATCACATACGGGCCGTCATACGCCTGCAGCAGTTGGTCGCCCTTCTCCATCAGCTCGTCCGCCCGCTCGCCCCACGCGGCGTTGTCGGTGAACTTGTACTCCACGATCACCGGTACACGTCCCGCGATCACGCGCAGCACGTCGACGAACAGCGGCACGTGCTGGTAGTAGCCCTGCGGAGCGAACTGTGCGGCGGCCACCGGGTCGGCGACGGGCGCCGCTTCGGCATCCCCCGGCTTCGCGGGCGCGGGGAACAGCGGGATGCGCGACAGCTCCTCATACGTCAGGTCGGCGATCTTGCGCGGATCTCCGGCCACGCGCAACAGGTTATCGTCATGCACGACCACCACGCGGCCGTCCTTGGTGAGCTGCACGTCCAATTCGATGCCGAATCCGGCCTCACAGGCGGCGGCGAACGCAGCCAGCGAATTCTCCGGGGCGATCGAGCCGCTGAAGTCAGCGGTCCCGTATCCCGCGCGCAATGCGCAGCGACGCGCCAGCGCCACATACTCGCCGCTGTGCGCCGCATACTCCGGCGTCAGTCCCGATCCCGCGTCATGCAGGCCACGATGCGCATACCATACGTCCGGAACCGACGGCACGAAATGACGCTGCTTGTCGCTGAACGAACGCGGCTTGATGGCCCAGACCGCGGCGCCCGCGGCTACGGCTCCGGCAAGCACCAGCTTGCCGCCAACATGTTTTCCCATAGTGTTTCTCCTAACCGTGCCGTCGGTTTCTAGCGCAGCACGCCGTCGATCAGCTTGGTGATCAGCTCGGTATAGCCGATGCCGGTCGCCTCCCATGCCTTCGGATACATGGAGATCGGCGTGAAACCGGGCATCGTGTTGATCTCATTGACCATCACCTCGCCGTCCGGCGTCACGAACGTGTCCACGCGGCTCAGGCCGGCGCCATCCACCGCCTTGAACGCCTTGACCGCGGTCTCGCGCACCTGCTGCAGAGTCTCCTGAGGCAGATTCGCCGGCACCTCCACATGGCTCGCCGACGAATCCATGTACTTGCTGTCGAAGTCGTAGAACTGGTCGTCGCCGCTGTTGCGCTTGTCGAGCACGATCTCGCCCGGCCAGCTGGCCTGCGGCTCACTGCCGGCCTTCGGGCACAGCACCGCGCACTCGATCTCACGCGCGTCGATGCCCTGTTCGATCAGGATTCGCCAATCATGATGGCTCGCCTCGAACACGGCGGCGGCCAGCTCGGCGGCGTCACCGGCATGCTCCACCTTGGTCACGCCGAAGCTCGATCCGGCGCGGGACGGCTTGACGAACAGCGGATACGCCAGTCCGGCCTCCTCGACCTGAGCGAGCAGACCATCGGCATCAGCGGCGAACCGAGACGCCGCGTCGAAGCCGCGCGCGTCCACGGTGATGCCGGGAGCGACCGGAATGCCGGCGGCGGCCAGCAGCACCTTCGTGTAATGCTTGTCCATGCACGCGGCGGACGCGAGCACGCCGCAACCGACGTACGGCACATCCATCATCTCCAGCAGACCCTGAATCGTGCCGTCCTCGCCATACGGGCCGTGCAGAACCGGCAGCACCGCGTCAACGTGCCCCAGCGAGCTCAGCGTGCCGTCGTCGTTGCGGGCGAAGAAGCCATCCTGCCCGAGCGCCACGTCCAGCACGACGTCGCGCGAGCCGGGAGTCTTCTCGACGACCGGCAGACCGTCGGCCATATCCCATCCGCGCGGGTCCTCGCCGTCCACGATCCACTGGCCCTGCTTGGTGATGCCCACCGGCACCGGCTCGAACCGGTCGGTGTCAAGCGCACGCAGCACGCCGGCAGTCGAAATGCAGGAAATCGAATGCTCGTCGGCCTTGCCGCCATACATCACCACAACGCGAATCTTGGCCGTTTCAGCCATGTTTTCCTCCCATGCCATGTTTTGCACATACTGGGTCATAGCCTAATACGTGCGATGGCGCACCGCCCCGTAACAATTCGCCTCTTGCAAAACCCGCCAAACTCAGCAGGGTGGGCACCGGTGAGATTAGCTTTGCCGATGGCGCGAATCACCCCGTCTCGCTGCGGGGCATATGCTAACGCCCCCGCTGACGGGGGCTGTCGAGCGCAGCGAGACTGGGGGTAGTTAATGCAGCCTACTCCTCGGTGATCTCGGTGCCGAGTAGTTCGGAGAGCATCTGCTGGCAGGATATGCCTTCGTTCAGCACGCGGCTCATCGCGTAGGCGAGCGGAGTCGGCACGTCGAGCTCGTCGCCGAGCGCGACCACGGCGTCGGTGGTCGGCACGCCCTCGGCGACGCCGTTGCTCACCTTCGTGGCCTCCTCGACGCTCAGGCCCTTGCCCAGATTCGCGCCGAACGTGTAATTGCGGCTCAGGGGCGAGCCGCAGGTGGCGGTCAGATCGCCCACGCCGGCGAGACCGGCGAACGTCTTCGGATCGGCACCTGCGGCCTTGCCAAGCGCGGTCAGCTCCGCCAGTCCACGCGTCTCGATCATCGCGGCGGTGTTCTCGCCGTATCCGGCTCCACGGGCCATGCCGACTGCGAGCGCGACGACGTTCTTCAACGACCCGCACATCTCCAGTCCGATCACGTCGGAAGTGATGAACGCCTTGAAGTAACTGGTCGTGCAGGCGGACGCCACCTTGCGCGCATTGTCCAGATTCTCGCAGGCGACGACCGTGGCGGCCGGCTGACGGTCGGCGATCTCCTTGCTCAGGTTCGGTCCGGAAACCGCGGCGAAACGCTCAGCCGGCAGGTCGAGGGCCTCGCGGACCACTTCATCCATGCGCTTCTTGGTGTTCCGCTCGATGCCCTTCATCAGGCTGACGACGACGGCGGTATCGGGAATCAGGTCCTTGAACTCGGCGAGCGCCACGCGCGCGAACTGGGCGGCGATAGCGACGACGATGATATCGGCGTCCTTGACGGCCTGCGCCCGGTCGCCCGTGGCGGTCATGTTGTCGGGCAGCTTGGCGACGGACGGCAGACGAACGGCATTGTGGTGCCGGTCGCGGATGCCCTCCACGATTTCGGGCTCGATGGCCCACATCGTCACGTCATTGCCCGCGTCCGCCATCACCTGGCCAAAAGTGGTGCCCCATGCGCCGGCACCCAATACAGTACATTTCATAACCCACTACCCTACTCCAGCCCCGGATACGAGACCTCCATGCGCACGTCGCGCAGGTATGAACGCGCCCGCGCGGCATGGCGCTGCGCGGGCGTCTCGGATGTCCGTCGTGTTCGGGAATCAGTCGGTAACGCGGCTCATCGTACGGTAATCCCAGTAGCCGGAGGGAGCACGCTCGCCGCGGATCTCCGCCATGACCTGCGTCATGCGCACACGTACCCGGCGGGTCAGCTCGTCGGCGAGCTCCACGGGCGGCTCATCGCCCCACGACTCGCTGTCGACCAGCAGATCAGCGTAATCCAGCTGCGCGTCGTAGCACATGACGACGTTCTTGCGCGGCCACGGCCACCAGTGGTTGATGCTCGCCGCACCCCACGTCACCGCGCAGAACAGCGGCACCTGGTATCCGAGTCGGCGCGATGCCTCCAGTGCGATCACGCCGACGCCGTTCTTCATGCTCATCGGCCATTTCTTCGGATCGCGGGTCACCGTGCCCTCCGGCCAGACGGTCAGCGGGCGGCCGCTCGTCAGAATCTCGACCGAGGTCTCCTCGATGGCTCGTGCCTTGCCGGACCGGCGCTGAACCGGCTGCATGCCTACAATCTGGAACCACTTGCCGATCAGAGGCCAGTGCGCCATCTCGGCCTTCGCCATGTAGCGCGGGCGACGGCCCATGTGGAACAGCGACGCCATCGGCACGAACACGTCGAACATGGTCACATGCGTGGCCGCGGTGATGAACGGGCCGGTTTCAGGGATGTTGTCGAGCCCCCAAGCGTACGTCCTGCAGCTTGCGCGGAACACGACATCGACGCCCTTGAGCAGCCGTGAGGTGCCCTTGGGGTTCTGCGCGGCGATTTCGGCCTCGTTGATCGTGCGATCCGGGCCGGTCGGCAGGTCGTGCATCGGATCGACGAGCGTGTGCGCCTTGGCGAGCCTGCTCACTTGTGCATTGGACAGCGGCTTGACCGCGGAACGCGGTGACGGTTTTCCTTTGGATGCCATGAGAGCCATTGTACGTGCGTGGCATGCCGTGGCACAAATGGTGCTGGCAACGCAAAACGGCGGCCGGAAAACCGACCGCCGTTCATGCAAACAACGTCTGACGACTTACTGAAGCTTCTCCACCTGATGGAAGCCGAGTTCCACCGGCGTGTCGCGCCCGAAGATGGAAACCAGCACGGTGAGCTTCTGTGTGGTGGGTTCGACATCGGAGACGACGGCGGCCATCGTGGCGAACGGCCCGTCGATGACGGTGACCTGATCGCCGACGGCGTAGGACACCTCGACAACACGCTTCTTGGCCGCGGCAGGCTTATCGCCGGCCTTCTTGAGCGCTTCGGAGGCGATCATCGGCGCCAGCATGGCGACGACTTCCTTGCGGGACAGCGGCGCCGGATCCTTGGTCGGGCCGACGAAGCCGGTCACGCCTTCGGTCTCGCGCACGATACGACGGGCATCCTCGTCGGGCCACATGCGGATGAGTACGTAGCCGGGAACGCGGACGCGGGTGATGACCTTCTTGCCCTTGTCGGTGTGCTTGTCGACTTCCTCCATCGGCACTTCGATCTGGAAGATCTTGTCTTCCAGACCAAAGCTGACGACACGGGATTCGACGTTCGTCTTCACGCGCTTCTCGTAACCGGAATAGGTGTGGAGCACATACCACTTGCCTTCCAGGGTGCGCAGCGACTTTGAGAACTCCTCAACGGCCTTTGCGCCCGCGTCGAGTTCTTCGGATTCCTGCTCGTCGGCGTCGCCGGACGCTTCCGCATCGTTTTCGGCGGTGTCGGATTCAACGGCGTCCTCAGCCGCGACGGGCTGTTCTTCGGCATTGTCATTGATGGAATCAACCGCCGCGTCCGCAACCGGATCGGCTTCAACGGCCGCGTCGGCCGAATCGGGAAGATCCGCCAGTGCGTCGAGGTTATCGAGATTCACTTCATCAGTCATGCGTAACTTTCACCTTCAGGGTCGATGGATCAGCCGAACACCCACAGCACGAGCTTGCCCAGACCGAAATCCATGCCCGTGACGAGGAGCATCAGCAACACGACAAAGATGAACACGCCAAGAGACCAGAAGAACAGTTCCTTCGCAGTGGGGGTGACCACCTTGCGAAGCTCATCGATAATCTGCTTGATGAACAGGCCGATGCGCATGAATACATTCGGCTTGACCGCTTTCTCCGCCTTGCTTGCCTTCGCCATGTTCATCCTTTTGTGTGTTGGTTGCAAATACTTGGCAGGGAAGGCGGGACTCGAACCCACAACCTACGGTTTTGGAGACCGTTGCGCTACCAATTGCGCCACTTCCCTAGGTGAACTTTGCCCACTGTACCCGGCACGCAAGACTACGTGTCCGTTACTTGGCAAAACCGCCAATAGGCCATACTAGCGGGGATTGCCGATTTCGTCCAATCGCGTGTCTCGACCGGCGCGTAATCGGCGTGCCGCGGCGTGCGCGGCAGATACCGCGCACGACCTCTTGCAACGGTTTCAGCCGACCCAGCGGCGGAACCGGCGCATGCCCTCGGCGAGCTGGTCATCGGCCAGCGCATACGAGAAACGCAGGTATCCGGGAGCGCCGAACGCCTCGCCCGGAACCGCGGCGACATGGGCCTCGTCCAGCAGCGCCGCGGCGAGTTCGGAAGACGTGTTCACGACGGTGCCGTTCTCGCCGAGCGGCTTGCCCAGCAGGCCGGTCACATCGGGGAACGCATAGAACGCACCGGTGGGCGTCGGGCAGTGGACGCCGGGGATATCGTTCAGGGCGGCGACAATGGCCTTGCGGCGGGCGTCGAATGACTCGCGCATCATATGCACCTCGTCGAGCGAACCCGCGACGGCGGCGAGCGCCGCTCGCTGCGGAACGTTGGAAACGTTGGAGCTCAAATGGCCCTGCAGCTTGGCGACGGCCTTGGCGACGGGCGCGGGGGCGACCATCCAGCCAACTCGCCAGCCGGGCATCGCGTAGGTCTTGGCAACGCCGTTGAGCACCAGCAGCTGGTCGCGGCATTCGGGGACCTCGACGCCGACGTATGCGGTCTTGGCGCCGTCATAGTTGAGGTGCTCGTAGATCTCGTCGGAGATGACCCACACGTGGTGCTCCACGGCCCACTCGCCGATCGCGCGGATCGTCTCGCGACTCCACACGGCACCGGTCGGGTTGTTCGGGGAGGTGATGATGATGGCCTTCGTGCGCTCGGTCCGAGCGGCCTCGATGGCGGCGATGTCGGGCTCGAAACCACGGTCGGCGCCGGCGAACACCTCGACCGGTTTGCCGCCGGCCAGCTTGACGGCCTCCGGATAGCTCGTCCAGAACGGCGTGGGAATGATGACCTCGTCGCCGTCATTGAGCAGCACCTGGAAGGATTCGTACACGGCCTGCTTGCCGCCGTTGGTCACCACGACCTGATCGGCGGTCACCTCGTAGCCGGAGTCACGCAGCACCTTGGCCGCAATCGCCTCGCGCAGCTCGGGCAAGCCGGCGGTGGGCGTGTACTTGTAGTTGCGCGGGTCGTTGCACGCCTTGACGGCGGCATCCACGACATCCGCGGGAGTCGGGAAATCGGGTTCGCCCGCGCCGAAGCCAATCACGTCGACGCCGGCGGCCTTCATCGCCTTCGCCTTAGAATCGACGGCAAGAGTCGCGCTCGGTGCCACATTGTTGATACGGTCGGAAAAAGTCTGCCAGTCAGCCATAGTCATGCCATCCATGCTAAACCCAGAGCACGAAAAAACAACAGACCCCGACTACGCCCGGCACGGCGGATCTCGTTGCGCGACGAATCAGACCAGCACGAGATTGTCGCGGTGCACCACGGGGTGAGCGAACTCGTCGCCCAGGAACCGCCTGAGCTGCGCGGTGTTGCGGCCGAGCATCTGCGGGATCTCCTCGGAGTCGAAGCCCGCGAGCCCGCGAGCCAGATGCGCGCCCGCCTCGTCATCAATCCACACCGGGTCTCCGGCGGAGAATTCGCCGTGAACCTCCACGACGCCGGCGGCGAGCAGACTCGCGCGCCCGCCTCGAACCGCCTTGGCCGCACCGGCATCCGCCACCAAGGCTCCACGCGGGTCGGACGCGAAGCCGATCCACAGCCGACGCGATGAACCGCGGTGCTTCACCGGCGCGAACACCGTGCCGACCGGATCGCCCATCAGCGCCGGGCCGGTGTTCGTCGCGCTCGTCAGCACGGCGGGAATGCCCGACACGGCCGCTACGCGGGCGGCATCCAGTTTGGTGACCATGCCACCCGTGCCGACCCCGGACGACGAACCGGCGACCTGCACGTCGCCGATCGTGTCGATCACATTCGGCACAAAGCCGATGCGGCGGGCGCCCGGCGTGCTCGGCGGAGCTGTATACAGGCCGTCCACATCCGTGAGCAACACCAGCGCATCAGCCCGGACGAGGTTTGCCACCAGTGCCGAAAGCCGGTCGTTGTCGCCGAAACGGATCTCGTTGCTCGCCAGCGAATCGTTCTCGTTGACGATCGGCACCACGCCGAGTTCCAGCAGACGGTTCAGCGTGCGCTGCACGTTTCGGTACTGGACCGCGCGGATCGTGTCTTCGGCAGTGATCAGAATCTGGCCGACCCGAACGCCGAAACGACCGAACGCGGCCTCATACTGCGCCATCAGCAGCCCCTGGCCGACCGCGGCGACGGCCTGCTGCGTCGCCACGTCACTCGGACGGCTCTCGAAGCCGAGCGGGCCGAAACCCGCGGCGATGGCGCCCGACGACACCAGCACCACGCGGGCGCCCTGCGCCGAGGCGGCGGACAGCGCGGCCACCAGGGAGTTCAGCTTCTTGACATCCAGATGCCCGGACGGCTGCGTCAACGAGCTCGAACCGACTTTGACGACCATGGTCCGTGCGCCTGCAATGGCGCGGCGCACATCCGATTCAGTGACGGACAACACGCACTCCCTTCCCGATCACGTATATCTTGAATCATCGCAGACGCCGGTGTCATAGGACGCCGCCGTTCCACGCTGCGGCCGCCGCGCTGGTGGAACCGCAGACGAATGTGCCAGCCATCCTCAGTCGCTCCGCGCCAGCCCCCCCCGCTGGCGGAGCTGGCAGCGAAGCTGACTGGGGGTGGTCAGGTGTCAGGCCAGACCGCCGTCATTCTCGTCGCCGTCCTCGCCGCGACCGAACAGGCTCTGCTCGTCGTGACGGTCGTCGTCGACGCTCGGATCGGCCCAGTGACCGGCCTGACGTTCGGCCATCATGGCCTCGCGCACCGCGGCCTTGGCGTCCATCATCTCGTGGTACTGACGACGACGCTCCGCATTGGTACGGCGACGGCCGCCCGGCTCCTGATCCTCAAGACGCAGATCGCGGCCGCGAGCACCCAGCTGAGCGCCGTCAAGCATCTCCGCGCCGGCGGCGATGGTCGGATCCCAATCAAACGACACGGCACGCTGCCCCTTGCCGATACGCACCTCGTCACCCGGCTTCGCTCCCAGCCGGCGCAGCTCGTCCTCGACGCCAAGCTTGGCGAGTCGGTCGGCCAGATAGCCGACGGCCTCGTCATTGTCGAAATTGGTCTGCACCACCCAACGTTCGGGCTTCGCGCCGGTCACCTCGTACCAGAAACCGCCATCGCCCTCCTTGCGGGCCACGGCGAAATCGGCAGTGCCGTTCGCAGCCGCACGGCGACGATTCGACCGGTTCTCCAACGGATTGATGACGACGCGCGCCTCCTCCTCGGCCTGCTCGCGGCTGGCGACCTCCTGCCGCATGTCGGCGACCATGGCCGCCAGCGCAAAGTTCAGCTCCTTCAGCCCCTCATGAGAAGCCGTGGAGATCTCGAACACCTTCAATCCCATACGTTCGAAGTCCGGGCGCACGAAATCGGCGAGCTCCTTGGCCTCCGGCACATCCACCTTGTTGAGCACGATGATGCGCGGGCGTTCCGGAATCGGGATGGCGCCCAGCGGCAGTTCCAGCTTGTCGGCGTATTCGGCGAGCTCATGCTCCAGCGCATGGTAGTCGAAAACCGGGTCGCGGCCAGGCTCCAGCGTCGCGCAATCGATGACGTGGGCGATGATCTCCGTGCGCTCGATGTGGCGCAGGAACTCCAGTCCCAGCCCCTTGCCCTGCGATGCGCCGGGAATCAGGCCGGGCACGTCGGCGATGGTATAGCGGTGGTCGCCTGCGACGACGACACCCAGGTTAGGCACCAGCGTGGTGAACGGGTAGTCGGCGATCTTCGGCTTGGCGGCGCTCATCGCGGCGATCAGGCTCGACTTGCCGGCCGACGGGAAGCCCACCAGCGCTACATCGGCGATGGATTTGAGCTCCAGGATCACGTCACGTTCCTCGCCCGGTTCGCCCAGCAGAGCGAAACCCGGAGCGCGGCGGGTCTTGTTGGCCAGCGCCGCGTTGCCCAGACCGCCCGCGCCGCCCGCAGCCGCGACGAACTTGTCGCCGTTATGGCGCAGATCAGCCAGCTGCTCGCCCGGACGCTTGGGACGGCCTTGAGCGCCGACCGCGGCGAAGATCACAGTGCCGAGCGGCACCGGCAGGATCAGGTCGGCGCCCTTGGAGCCGTCCTTGACGTCGCCCAGACCCATCGTGCCGTCGCCGGCGTTGCGATGCGGCATGAACCGGTAGTCCAGCAGGCTGGTGGCGTTCGTGTCGGCCACGAACACCACGGAACCACCGTTGCCGCCGTTGCCGCCGTTCGGGCCTGCCAACGGCTTGTACTTCTCGCGCCTGATGCCGGCGGATCCATTGCCGCCGTCGCCGCCCTTGACATGAACGGTCACTCTATCCACAAAATCACTCATAACGCTCTACCTTACCTTGACCCCCGGTTCTCCCCAGGTTCTCTCACTCCGCCCGCAGCGGAGCAGCCCCGGTCGCTCTGCCCCCCCCAATCCGTGCGGAGGTCTTCACAAGTGCTCAAATTACGGGTTGAAATAGCCGATTCCGGCAATTCCCCGTGTGAAATCGCCGTTTTCAGGCCCCAAAACGACCATTTGGCACGGGGAATTCCGGATAACGGCTATTTCACCCCGTAATGTACCGGTGTACCAGAGGAGGGTGGGGTGGCTCCTCGGAGAGTGATGTGGTGCCTGATGAGGGAGGCGCGGTACCGGGGGAGGGAGATGCGGTCCTGAGAAGGGAGACGTGATACCTGAGGGGACGCACGGGGGTTACAACACATGACGCGGGAAACACGATACATGATGAGAGGGCACGGCACATGACGCGCGAATGTGGGCCGTCGCCGCCTATGCGCAATCGAATGGATGCCTTGCACTCCACCGTATGCTCCGCCATCATCCGGATTTCCCGGCGGAATAGGCTCATCGCGAATTCGCAGATGTCGCGAGCCCATACCCCCTACACTTGGCATATGGGGACGCATCATTCGCTGGACAGACTTTTCGCCGTTGCACGGCAGGAGCGACGCTGCGCCATTCCCTCCACCAACACGGACATACAGGCAATACGCAGGAGAGTGAAGACCGGCGCCGTGCTGAGAGTCTTCCGCGGCCTGTACGCAGAGCCCGCGTATTGGGAATCGCTTGATCCGCATGAACAGGTTCGCCATATCGTACGAGCGCTCGCCATCCAACATCCTGATTGGGTGTTCTGCGGTCCCACGGCCGCCATCATGCACGGGCTCGACTGCTCCTATCGGCTGGCATTCCCAATCTGCATCGTCGCGAGCCCCGGCGCGCATCATCAGGACACCAGGCACATATCGCATCACGCGATCACGCATCCGGACATCACCGTGGTTCAGGGAGTGAAGGTCATCAGCTTGCTGCAAACACTGTTCGACCTCGCGGCATGCCAGCCTCTGCGCTACGCCCTCGGGCCGGCGGATTGTGCGCTCCGCAACGGCCTCGTGAGCGAATCCGTGCTCCGGGCGTATCCCTCCAGCGTGAAATACTCACGCAACCGCGCCGCCGTCGAGCGCGCGTTCGCGCTTGCAGATCGGCGTGCCGAGAACGGCGGCGAATCCGAGGCCCGCGGCATGTTGCATGATGCCGGCTGCCCTCCTGACGACATTCAGGTGGAATTTCCCTGTCTCGATCATCCCGGTCGTAAGCATCGCAGTGATTTTCTCTGGAAGCGTGAAGACGGCTCGGTAATCGTCGGGGAATTCGATGGCGTTCGCAAGTATGTGGATCCGCATATGACTTCAGGCCGGGAAATTCGCGAAGTAGTGGATGAGGAACGGAAACGCCAGCAATGCATGTCGCAGTATGCGATCGGCATGGTGCGCATGTACTACAGGGATCTTGACAATCCGGGACGAATCGTCCGGCAGCTCAGAGATATGGGCATACAACCATGACACGCGTGATGTCGGGGCGCGCGCCGCACTCGTAACCCACACATGTGGGCCAGCAGGCATGTTCCTCCGCTACCCGTCTAAGCCCGGAAAGGCCGACCGTGATCGCAGCGACACCATTCCAAGCCCCGATAAGCGCCGCCATGCGCCAAAACACGGGTTGAAATAGCCGTTATCCGGAATTCCCCGTGCCAAATGGTCGTTTTGGGGCCTGAAAACGGCGATTTCACACGGGGAATTGCCGGAATCGGCTATTTCAACCCGTAATGTACCGGTGTACCAGAGGAGGTTGGGGGGGTCCTCGGAGAGTGATGTGGTGTCTGATGAGGGAGGCGTGACATCGCATGGCACAGGCGTGACGGCTCTGTGGGGATGCGTCGTGCGGTGCGGGCATGCCGGGAATGCTAGGGCGGCAAACGAAAAAGCCGCACCCGGGTGGGATGCGGCTTGACACTTAATGCGGTATCGCTCAGGCGGCGATGACATCGACGACCTTGCGGTCGTGACGGACGCCGAACTTCACGCTGCCGTCGGTCAGCGCGAACAGGGTGTGATCCTTGCCCATGCCGACGTTCTGGCCAGGGTGGAAGTTGGTGCCACGCTGACGAATGATGATGTTGCCGGCGACGACGGCTTCGCCGCCGAACTTCTTGACGCCGAGGTACTGAGGCTTCGAATCGCGACCGTTGCGCGAGCTGGAAGCACCCTTCTTATGTGCCATGATTCAGATCCTTCCTGTATTGGCTCAGGCGATCGCCGTGATCTTCACGGCGGTCAGCTTCTGACGGTGACCCTTGCGACGAGTCACGCCGGTCTTGTTCTTGTACTTCATGATGTTGATCTTGGGGCCCTTGGCCTCGTCGTCAATGACTTCACCCTTGGCGGACACCGCGGCGAGATCCTTGGCGCCCAGCGTCACCTTGGCACCATCCACAACCAGCGCGACCGGGAATTCAACGGTCTCGCCTTTCTTCGCCTCAAGACGGTTGACGAGAATCACGTCACCGACCTCGACCTTTTCCTGATGGCCACCGGCCTTCACAATCGCGTACATGCTTCGTTCCTTGCTATGGTGTTATAAAAGCTACTTGCCTGACGCACGCAAGCCGCTGGTCAGACACCAGCAATCTAATTTACACTGACCCATGTACTAACGCAAATCATATTTCCGGCGTGTCAGGTTGACACACCGGAAATCATGATTCATTCAGCGCGTCGGGTCACTCATCCTCGTCGGTGCCGTTCGCGGCGACCGCCGCGGCGGCGATCTGCGCGAGCTTGGCCTTGATATCCGGCGAGGAGCCCTGCGGCACCTGCACATCCGTACCGCGGCCGTGCTTGTTGGTCTTGATGAACGGATCGCCGCCCTTGAGCGCATACGGATCGTCGTAATCCGCGCTGACGGTCGGCTCGTCATGCAGGATGAACCCGCGGCCATGGCAGGTCGGGCACTCCTCGGAGAACGCTTCGACCAGGCCCTGGCCGATGCGCTTGCGCGTCATCTGCACCAGACCCAGCGACGTGACCTCCGCCACCTGATGCTTGGTGCGGTCACGCGCCAGGCATTCGACCAGACGCCGCAGCACCAGATCGCGGTTGGCGGGCATCACCATGTCGACGAAATCGATCATGACCATGCCGCCGATATCGCGCAGACGCAGCTGGCGCGCGATCTCCTCGGCCGCCTCCAGGTTGCATCGCGTCACCGTCTCCTCAAGGCTCTTGCCGCGGCCGATGAACCGGCCGGTGTTCACGTCGATCGTGGTCATGGCCTCGGTGCGATCGATGACGATCGACCCGCCGGAAGGCAGGTACACCTGACGCTCCATGCCCTTCCTGAGCTGCGCGTCGATCTGCCACTTGTCGAACACATCCTTGCCCTGATGCTCGGACGGATCCCACTTGGACAACTTCTCCTTGAGATCGGGTGCCATCGTGTCGAGGTATTCCTCGATGCGCTCGTACACCTTGTCGCCCTCGACGATCAGCTCGCCGAAATTGTCGTTGAAGATGTCGCGCACCACGCGGATCGCGACGTCCGGCTCGCCCTGCAGCAGCTTCGGCCGCTTGCCGTGCCAGAACTCCTCGCGCTTGGCGTTGATGCGCTCCCACTGGCGGACCAGGCTCTCCAGATCCTTGACGATCGCCTCCTCCTTGGCACCTTCGGCCGCGGTGCGGATAATCACGCCCATATCCTTCGGCGCGATCTTCGAGACAATGCCCTTGAGGCGCGAACGCTCGCGCTCGCTCAGCTTGCGGCTCACGCCGGTCATGCCGCCGGACGGCACGAGCACCAGGAAACGCCCGGCGAGCGTGACCTGCGAAGTCAGGCGAGCGCCCTTGTGGCCGATCGGATCCTTGGTGACCTGCACGAGCACCGGGTCGCCAGATTTGAACGCCAGCTCGATGCGGCGCGGCTGCCCCTCGAGGCGGGTCGCGTCCCAGTTCACCTCACCGGCATACAGCACGCCGTTGCGGGACTGGCCGATGTCGACGAACGCCGCCTCCATGCTCGGCAGCACGTTCTGCACGCGGCCGAGGTAGATGTTGCCGACCGTGGCGACCTCCTGGATGTCGGAGACGTAATGCTCGACGAGCACGTTGTCCTCGATGACGGAGATCTGCGTGTGATGGCCGCGTTCGCGCACCACCATGAGACGGTTCACGTGCTCGCGGCGCGCGAGGAAGTCCTGCTCGACCAGCTGGCTCTGGCGGCTGCGCTCGCGGCGGTTGTCGCGGCGGCGCTGCTTCTTCGCCTCCAGTCGGGTGGAGCCCTCGACGTCGGTGATCTCGTCGATGTACTGCTGCTTGCGCGAGCGGCGCACGGTCATCTCATCGTCACCCTGCTCGTCGGACGCGCGCGAGCGGCGACGGCGACGGCGACGGGTGACGTTGGAGTCATCGTCTTCTTCCTCGTCGCGTGTGCGGCGGGACGACGGCTTGGCCGGCTCATCCTGCTGCGCCGCGGACTGGCTGCTGTCCGACTCGCCGTTGCCGCGGCTGTCGTCGGCACGGTTCTGACGGGAACGGCGACGGCGACGGGATCTCGTGCCCGAATCCTCGGAGGGCTCCTCGTCGTCGACCGGCGTATAGGAGATGCCGTCGAGCTCCAGGTCCTCCTCGATCTGCTCCACTTCGGCGGCCGCACGGCGCTCCTGCGCGTTCAGGCGACGGTTGCGGCGCGACGAACGCACCGGCTCGTCGGCCTCGCCGGATTCGTCACGGCTGCGGCTGTCGTCGGTATCGAAGCTGTCGACGCGCTCGATGTGGCTCAGACCGTCGATATCGCGACGGGAGGAAGCGCTCTTGTCCTTGTCCCCCTGCGCGCCGTCACGTGACACACGACCATTGCGCGAGCGACGGGACTTGCCACCGCCGCGGCTGTCGCGGTCGTCATCCTCGCGGTCGTCATCGCGCGCGTCGCGCACGATTTCCGGCACGGGCAGCACCGGCTCCTGGAACAGCACGGACGTCATCGCGTGAGCGCGCGGCGCAGGTTGCGGCAGCGTGCTAACGACATCCAGGGCGCGGGACAGATCGGCGGAATCATCGCGGACGATGATATCGGTGCCGGTATCGACGCCGAGGTCGTCATCCGACGGCTCGCCCGGAACGGCCGGCGAAGCGTCCTCGCGCGAGGAGAACATGGCGGTGCGACGACGCACGCGGGTGCGCCGGGGTTCGGCCTGATCGGCGTCATCGTCATGGCGCTTCGTCGCTTTCGAGGAGCGCGACGCGGACCGAGACTTGCCGTCGGCCTTGGCGTGCCGCGCATCATCCTTCTTTTCGGAATCGGCCGATGCGGCGGTCTCCGGCGATTCGTCGGCCGCCTTCGAGCGGCGACGACGGGTAAGGGGCTGCTCCACCACGGGTTCCGCGAACAGCGGAGCGGAATGGTCCTCGACCTTCAGCGCGACCGCGGCACCGGCGGCACCGGCGCCACGAACCACGCGGCGGCCACCGCGGCGACGACGCGGCGCTGCAGGCGTTTTATCGGCCGAATCAGGCGACTGGGCCGCATCGGCATGGGTAGGCTGCTGTTCTTCGGTTTCGTCACGACTGAAACCGTTATCGTTCACACTAGGCACGATACTCCTCACGACGTGCTGCACCACGTCGCACACTCATGGCCTCATGCGGTCTCACACCACGCTCTCACCGTGGCCGCGCTACGCTTGCGCCCGCAGGAAGCAAATCCGTTAAAAGTCCGTGTGCGTGCTTCGGCGGACACCAGCGCTCGCGCACCTTCATGCATGCGAGGGGATCGACGCCTTTCACGCTCAGGTGGTTTGCAGAACCACCATCTTTAAGTATGGCACACAATTTGACCGGCCATGACCATCTCACCATATTCAACGTTCTTTTGGCGTGGCGACAACGCCCAGCCCATGCTTGTACGCAGACGCTTTCGCTCCGCGAACGGTGTCAGGATCCGTATCATCGTCATCGATGCGGACGGCGACGACATCGTCGACAAAACCTGCAGCGCCAACTGACAGCGTTGTGCGGGCAGCCGTCCGCACACTATTCGATGGCACGGATGCCGACATCCGCGCCCGAACCCCGCTCACGCGCGGCCGGTGAGCCAGTCCTCCAGGATGCCGGCCATGGTCGCCAACTCGCTTTCGGCGATCTGCTCGTCATGCTTGTGCGCAAGCAGCGGGCTCCCCGCGCCCAGGTTCACCGCGGGCACACCCAGCAGCGAGAACCGCGCGACATCGGTCCACCCGAGCTTCGCCAGCGGTTCCCGTCCCGTACGCTCACGCACCAGCTTCGCCAACGACACCGCCATCGGCGCGTCCATGCCCGGCCGGGCGGACGGCGACTCGTCCTTCATCTCGATGCCGAAGCCCTCGAACACGCCACCGGTGGCGACATGCTCGCCATTGCCGAGCTCCGCGCCGGCATCCGCGCCCATCATCAGTGCCTTCGCCTGCGGCAGCGTCTTGTCGGGCGCGAACCGGTAGTTCACATGGACACGGCATTCGTCGGGGATGACATTCGTCCCCTTGCCGCCGGAAATCAGCGTCGCGTTCAGCCCCTCGCGATAATCCAGCCCATCCACCGTGATGGTTCGCGGCTCGTAGGAGTTCAGGCGGTTCAGGACATCGGCGGCCTTGTGAATGGCGTTCTCCCCCATCCATGCCCTGGCCGAATGCGCCGCGACCCCGTGCGTGACCACGTCGAACCGCATGGTGCCGTTGCAGCCGCCCTCGATGCCGCAGTCAGTCGGCTCGCCGATGATCGCGAAATCGCCGGCGAGCCAATCAGGATGCGCCTCGGCCACCTTCCGCAGACCGTTCTTCTCGGCCGCAACCTCCTCATGGTCGTAGAACACGTACGTCAGGTCATATTGCGGGTCGACCAGCGTGGCGGCGAGGTACAGGAACACCGCGTCGGATGCCTTCATGTCGGTCGCGCCGCGGCCCCACATCACCCGCTCGCCGGGGTGCGCCGCGGCGACGTCCTCCCGGATCAGCGGGTCGCCGGGCGCCAGCCAGCGCGGCGGGAAGTTGTCGATCACCGGAACCGTGTCAAGGTGCCCGGCGAGCACCACGCGCCGAGGCCTGCCGAGCGACGTGGACGCGACCACCGTGTCGCCGTGCCTGTGCACCGTCAGGTGCGGCTTCGACCGCAGGAACGCCTCCACGGCGTCGGCCAGCGGCTTCTCGTCATCGCTGACGGAATACGAGTCCATGATCTGTTCGAGCAGTGAGGCGAGCGCCTTCTCGCGCGTGCCGGTCGTGTCGCAGGTGATCGGCGCGATCGCCGAGCGCGGGTCAGCACCGGCCGCTGCCATCGTCGTTGTCGTAGTCATGCTGACCATCCTAACGGCAGCACGTCCCGTTGGAGCCCGTTGCCGGGACGGAATGAGACGGCCGAACTCCCCGTCGGCGGCGAGAACAAGCGCGCGACGCGCAGCATGCCGTGCTACCGTGGCTCGCGAGACGGGTTTCGCCTGCGTTATGAGACAGAACCTCGCGAAACACATGCGTATGGCAGTATGGGGTTTGCCAGCAAACGGAAAAGGGATGGGAATATGCCGGGTCTATTAAATGCGATGGAAGGCTTCTGCGTCATCGGCATCGTAATCGGAGTCGGATATGTGGCCGCTCGAATGCGCATAGGCGGGCCGAGCGCCCAGATGGTGCTCAACCGTTTCAGCTTCTTCGTGTCCAGCCCGTGTCTGATGTTCGCAATTCTGTCGAAAGAGCCGATCTTCGAGATCTTCCATTCGTCGATCATCGTGGCGTTCTTCTCCGCTGTACTCGTCGGCGCGCTGTTCCTGGTGCTGAACAAGCTGTTCTTCCACTTGGGGCCGGCAGACGCGACCGTCGGCGCGCTGAACTCACTGTATCTGAACTCGAACAACATCGGCCTGCCCATAGCCACGTACATCCTCGGCAACGGAGCCCTGGTGGCACCGATCCTGGTCATGCAGCAGGCGATCTTCACGCCGGTCGGCCTGACGGTGCTCGACGTGACCACCAAGGGCAAGGTATCGGTCAAGGAAATCCTGAAGCAGCCGCTGCATCAGCCGCTGCTGATCGGCTCCCTGGGCGGCATCCTGGTTTCGGCGATCGACGCGAAGATCGGCTGGTTCCCCGTACCGAACTTCATCTTCGACCCGATTGACATGATCGGGGACTCCGCGGTTCCGATGATCCTGATGGCGTTCGGCATGTCGCTGCACGGCACCAAGCCGCTGCAGCAGAAGGGCGACCGCCCGGCGATCTTCACCGTGGCCGTACTGAAGAACATCGTGATGCCGATCATCGCCTTCCTGCTCTCCTATTTCGTCATGGGATTCCGCGGCGCGACGCTGTACGCCTGCGTGGTGCTGGCGGCGCTGCCGACCGGCCAGAACGTCTACAATTACGCCGCCCGGTACAACGTTGGACTTACGTTCGCACGCGACGGCATCCTGATGAGCACGATGACGAGCCCCATATTCATCGCGGTTATCGCCGCTCTGCTGAGTTGACGCTCTCAGAACTCGCAGATAGGGGGCCTTTTTCGTTAAAAGGCCCCCTATCTGCGAGTTCTGAGAGCGTGCGATCAGTCGTCGGCACGCCAGTCGGTGAGATTCAGGCTGGCGGCGACACGGTTCGAGGCGAATGCGCCGACGGAGACCAGCGCGTAACACAACGCTATGCCGCCGAAGAAGCTGAGCAGCGTGGCGGGTTTGGTCATGGATGCGGCGAACAGCGGGAACATCAGCAGCATCGAGCAGCCGCCGGCAACGGCCACCACCGTGTTGAGCGGGGTCAGCACCTCGATGAAACGCGCACGGTTCAACGTTTTCACGTCCGTCCCCTCCAACACCAGCATGCGGTATTCGGAAACCTGGTCGTAGACGCTGCCCGCTTGCATCACTCCGGAGCTGACGGCCGCCAGCACGGCCGCGAATCCGAGCGTCAGCAACCCTCCGGTGCCGATGTCGCGGATGAAGGCCAGTCCCGGTTCGGGTACGCCTTCGACAGGCGCGGTCGACGATGCGCCGATGAACCCGCAGATCGAGGTGATGCCAGCGATGAACACCGCCAGCGCGATGCCCGACACATTGCGCCATGCCCGCTTGGGATTGTCGAGGATGCGCCGCATCGCGATCATCGTGGCGGCGTCCTTAGGGCGGCGGGACCGCAACCTCGCCCGTGCGGTCACCACCCATGAGCCGATCAGGTTCACTAGAGCGAAGCACAGCGCGATGAACCCGATAATCACCGCATACATCGTCACCTCACCGTAATGCAGCAGGCCCTGCGGGTTCTTGAACAGCACGATCGCGGCCACCAGCACGACCAGGAACACGATTACGCGCCACTTCGTGGGCAGCGGCTGGGCGGTCCGAGCGGTGACGCCCAGCGGGGTGATGGCGACCCGACGCAGCGTCAGCAATGCGGAGATCAGCGCCAGGACCGTGACCACCACCAGCACGACGATCAGCGACAGGGATCCTACCCACAACTGCTCGAACGTGAACCTCTGATCCTGGAAATTCAGCAGCATGATCAGCGGCATGATCGCGAAATAGCCGACGATGCCGATCAACGCGCCGATGAGCGCCTGTCCGGCGGCATCCAACGCGGTCAGTCTGGTCACCTGACTGGTGGTGGCGCCCGCGAGGCGCAGTGCCGCCAATCGCGCGTCCCGCCGCGATGCCGCCAATCGCGCCGCCGAGCCGGCGAGCGCCACGAACGGCACGATCAGCAGTATGCAGGCGAAGGCCGCCAGCATCACGTACGTGCTGGCGTATTGCGCCCAGTCGTGCTGGTCCTTGAGCCGTCCGGCCCACACCGCCCATGTGCCCGGCGCGCAGGTCGACCTGTCAATCAGGCATTTCAGCGTATGGTCGGCGGACGCGCGCCAGATGAACCCGTGCACGCCGCCCAGCACGGTCAGGAAGATGGCCGTCGCCGCCGCGAACGCGACGATGGCCAACGCCGATGTGTGGCCGGAACCGCCGCGCCGGCCTGGGCGGTGGAACAGCCGCCATAGTGCGAACGTGCTCATTGGGCGCCTCCTGCGGGAACTGCCGGGTGCAGCGAGACTGAGGGTGGTTCAGCGCTCTCGGGCCGCCCCCAGTCAGCCTGCGGATGCCGAACCCCGCCAGCGGGGGCAAGGCCGGCTTCGGCCGTCTGGCTGAGGCGGCCGTCCTGCATCGTCATCGTGCGGCCGCAGAAGCCGGCGACGTTGGGATCATGAGTGACGATCACCACGGCAGCGCCATTATCACGCGCGGCTTCCATGAGAATGCTCATGACCTCGCGGCCGGTGGCCTGGTCGAGCGCGCCGGTCGGCTCGTCGGCGAAGACGACCGCCGGCTGTACGGCAAGCGCGCGGGCGATAGCGATGCGCTGCATCTGCCCGCCACTCATCTCGCCGGGCCGCTGCGAGGCCAGCTGCCGCAAACCCAGCCGTTCCAGCCACAGCATCGCCGCATCGGTGGCGGAACGGTAGTCGGAGCCGTCCAGCATCATCGGCAACGCGATGTTCTCCACCGCCGGCAACTCGGGCAACAGCTGTCCGGATTGGAACACGAAACCGAACGCACCGCGGCGCAGTTTGGTCCGGTCCGCGTCGCTCATCGCGGTCAGATTCGCGCCTTGGAAGGTCACCGTGCCCGACGTCGGGCGGATGATGCCGGCGAGCGCGTGCAGCAGCGTCGACTTGCCGGAACCGGACGGTCCCATCACGGCGACCGTCTCGCCGGGAGCCAAGTCGAAGTTCACGTGATTGAGCGCTAGCGTATGCACGGCGGGCATGGCGTAGCCGGTTCCGCCGGCCGCATACGGATGGGGGCCGCCGGTTCCGGCGCCTCGCGGCATCACGCCGGTGACACTGTGGTCCGCCTGCACACGGGCCATGCCTGCGGTGTAGTCCATGACCAGGTCACGGGCCTCGATCACCGGTGTCCACGACTGAGACCGGGCGCGGGACTGAGATTGTGATGTTGCTGTGTTCATGCCTCCGAGATTACGCAGGCGGCACGCGACCGGCCATCGGGCGGCGGTATGAGCCTTGCGGCGAACCGGTTCTCCCCTCATCCGGAAGGATTAGGGGAAGAGAGTGGTGGCACTACCCTGAGCGCCCACAGGGCGTCCGTGATTGCAGGGCCCGAAGGTCTGTCGCGAAGCGAGACTAAGGCCCCCAGTCGCTCGTCTGCGGTACGGCTCGGCAGTCGTGAATATATATTGCATTATATCATGTAGTACTATGCGTAATATAATGCATATTTTGTTGTGATTAAGGTGGTGACTTACATGGACATCAAGGAACGTGCGGAGGCGTTACGAGAGATCTCCACGCCGGGCTCTCGCATCGGGTTGACCGAGTTGTCCCGTTCGAACGCATGGCGAAAGGCGCTGGAGCAGCGGGGATTGCTGGAAATCGTCTACCGCGCCGACACAGCCGGCTATCTGGTGTCCGTGGACTCTCTCAACGAGATGCTGGATGTCATCAATGCGCTGGAATCCGAGGTCGAACGCCTCACCATACAGCAGATGTTCACCGCCCGAGGCGATAAGGAACAATGGGAGACCGGCTCCGAACTGTCACAGTCGGCGCAGGAAAGTCTGAAGCGGCGCAAGGAGAAGATTCACGCGTTCCTTGATGGCGGTCGCTGATGGCCGCCGACTACGCATTATTGGAGCAAGCCATTGCCATCATCTCGTCCGTCCGCGGTCTGTATATGGATCCGGATGCACTTGCGGATGATGTGATTCTTCTGGCATATGTCTGGCCCGACGAAGGCGAATTCAAGATGGCGGTGGCCAGAGTTCACCGAGCCCTGACACAGCTCGTGGAGGGCAACGTGGAAGGAAGCCCTCTCAAGTACGGTTTCAGCGGGTGGCGTTCCTTCCACTTCCAACATCGACGAGGCCAACAGTCGCGCGCCGGCATGCGCATCGTGTATGTGCCCCTCGACACGGGAATTCGCGTCAAAGGATTCGCAAACCGCCACCTTCCATCCGACATCTACCAGCGTTTGGCGCAACTGCAGTAACCGTCATGAACACCGTGCGGCAGCGGCCAGCGCGTGCAGGCGCTCGGCGAAGCGCGGCCAGTCTGTGCGCATCGCGGTCAAGAGCTTGCGGTCGGGCACTTCGTCGATCGGCACCCATTCGATTTCCATGCTCTCGTCATCGTTCGCCCGCGGCACGACCCGGTGACCGGGCTTCTCGAACGCGAAGACCGTGGTGTACGCCCATGGCCCGTGATCCTCACGGTAGGACCCGACCACCTCGATGTCTTCGGGCGTGATGTTCGCCTCCTCGTAGCTCTCGCGCAGCGCACCCTCGATCGGGCTTTCGCCGTCGGCCGTCGCGCCGCCGGGAATGCCCCATGTGCCGCCTTCCGCGCTCCACGCGGCGCGATGCTGCATCACCACGCTGGTCACTTCGCCGCTCTTGGGGTCACGCCGCGCGAGCAGCACGCCGGAGGCACCGTTCAATCCCCAGTGCTTGCGCCCGCATGCGCAGTCGATCCAGCCGTCGCCGGGCTGATGCACGTTCTCCTTGGGCGGCACGACTCCGCTGCCTCCGGTCTTGTCTTCGGGCGCCGATTCCCCGCGGGCCACGTTCCACAGGTCGGTCCAGTCCACGCCGAGCTTGCCGACGAGTCGGCGAAGCAGCGGCAGACTGATGCCGATGATGCCGTGCGGGTCGCCGTCGATGCCGTCGATGAACGCGCCGCCGAAACCTTCCAGCGTAAACGATCCCGCGACTTCCAGCGGCTCGCCGGTGGCGATGTATCGTTCGATGTCGCGGTCGCTGAACTCGCCGAACCGCACGACGGCATGACTCGCGCCGCGCTCGACGCGCCCGGACGCGAAGTCGATCACGCAGTGCCCGGTCCACAGCTCGCCGGTGGCGCCGCTCATGCGGTGCAGTCGCTCACGCGCCACCTCGACGCTGTGCGGTTTGCCGTAGCATTCGCCGTCAAGCAGGAACATCGAATCACAGCCGACGATCAGCGGGCCGCTGCTCGCCCGAGTGAGCCCCGGCTGCATGGCAATCACATTGGATATCGGCTCGGTGACGGTCGGCATGTCCACGCCGGAGAAGTCACGGGTCATCGCGATCGGCGCCTTCGAATAGTCAAGCGGAGCGCCACTCTGGCGAGGTATGTCCGCGACGTTCATCTCGCCGCGAAGCTCCGCGGCCTGCAACGGGTACGCGATCACGCGCTCGCCCGTCGCGCTCGCGGCCGCGTCGGCGACATCGCGGTACGCCTGATGCACGGCCTGCGCTTTGGCCTCGGCCAAAATCATCACGCGCTGTTCGACGTTCAGCTGGTCAACGGTGACGCCGCGCTCGGCGGCGGCCTTTTCCAGCGCAGCCGGCTCATCGACATGGGACACGCGGATGGTCGGGCAGATGCCGGCCGCATACAGCACATCCCGGCGCGGCTGGGACTTCGACGCCAGAATCATCGGAATGGACATGATCGTCACCTTTCTTTTGCCGCCGCACCAGCTGCCGCATCACCCAACCGGCAACTTCGCGCTCCCCTCATCTCCGGCCCGAAGAGCGGGCGAGGAGGCACGTGCGGTATTCCTACTTACGCTCGACCTGCACGCCGACCGTGTCGATGGGCAGGTGCAGCACCTTCCAATGGCCGGAAGCCAGCTGTTCCGCCGCGACCTCATCGATGTCCGCCACGGCGTCGCCGTGATGCAGCACCAGCACGCACGGGCCGGCGCCGGACACCATGGCGGCGAAACCACGGGAACGGAACGCCTGAATCAGGTCCCATGACGGCTGCATGAGCCCCTTGCGATACGGCTGGTGCAGGCGATCCTGCGTGGCAGCGTACAGCAGCGCGTTCGGCTCTTCGCCGGACGCGAGCGCGCGCGGGTTCATCGCCGCGGCCATCAGCGCCACGCGCGACACGTTAAACACCGCGTCGCGATAGGCGACCTCGCCGGGCAGCGCCTCGCGCGCCTTCTCGGTGGACAGTTCGTAGTCGGGCACGAACACGGCCGCCGTGACGCCCGGATCGACCGCGTACTTGACCGTGTGGAAACCGCCGTGCAGCGGGTCTCCACCGGGGATCGGCACCGAGCCGACACCTTCGGCCGTGTCGAAGTTCCATGAGACGGTCATGCCGCCGTACACCGCCGGCGCCACGTTGTCGGGATGGCCTTCGATGGCGGCCGCCAGCTCGAAGATGGAATCGCGGTTGAGCCGGTCCTCCTGCGCGAACGCGGCAGCGGCGGCGATGCCCGCCACGATGGCTTCGGCGGACGACCCCATGCCGCGCGCCTGCGGGATGTTGTTGTGCGCTTCGAGGATGAACCCGACCTTGCCCAGGCCGAAGGTCTGGCATGCCTTGCGGAACGTGGAGACGACCAGATGGGTCTCGTCGCGCGGCAGCGTGTCCTCGCCCTCGCCATAGATCAGCACTTGCGCGGCGCGATTGGACGGGTCACGGCTGAGCGTGAAGGTGAGTTCGTCATGATAATCGAGGGCGAGGCCGACCGTGTCGAAGCCGGAGCCCAGATTGGCGCTTGTAGCCGGCACGCGGACCTTGACCTGTGTACAGATTGGTTCCATGATTCCTTGATTCAGCGATTCCGCCCCCGCTGACGGGGAGGGGAGCAAACGATAGTGAGATCGGGGTGGTTTCGCGGAAACACCGCGAAACCACCCCCAGTCGGCTTTGCCGACAGCCCCCGACAGCGGGGGCAGGCAACCGTATGACTAGTCGAGCACGCGCAGGATGGACGGCTCTCCGGTGACGAAGTCCAGCGTGCGGACGGCTTCGACAGTCTCACGCAGCGTGACCTCGTCGGTCAGATGCGTGACGATGCGCAGCTGCTGGATCTCGCCGTCATAACCAGGATCGGTCATCGTCGGCTTGAGATCCTGATTGACGCCGTTGATCGACACGCCGTGGTCGGCGAACTCCTTGGCGATGGCGGCGAGCACGCCCGGCTTGTCGTGGATGAGGAACCGCACGGCGAACGCGGCGCGGCTGGCGCTGATCGGCGCCTTGGGCAGCTCGTGGTACATGGGGATGGACGGGCCGGTGCAGCCTTGAGCGATGTGGCGGGCTTCGGTGACCACGTCGCCGACGACGGCGGAAGCGGTCGGAGCGCCGCCCGCACCGCGGCCGTAGAACATGAGGTCGTCGGCCGCCTCGGCCTTGACGAACACGGCGTTGAATGAGCCGTGCACGGATGCCAGCGGGTGCGATTCGGGAATCAGCGCCGGGTAGACGCGCGCCGACACACCGGCCTCGCCGTTCTCCACGACGGCGAGCAGCTTGATGACCTTGTGCTCGGCGGCGGCCGCGGCGATGTCGTCGGCGGTGATCTTCGTGATGCCCTCGACGCTCACGTCATCGATCGTCACGTTGGTGTGGAAGCCGAGCGTGGCCATAATCGCGGCCTTGTTGGCCGCATCGTAGCCTTCGATGTCGCCGGTCGGATCGGCTTCGGCGTATCCCTTGGCCTGGGCGTCCTTGAGCACGTCATCGAACTGCAGGCCCTTGGTGGTCATCTCGTCGAGAATGTAGTTGGTGGTGCCGTTGACGATGCCCAGCATGCTGGTCACCTTGTCGCCCGCCAGGGATTCGCGCAACGGCAGCAGGAACGGGATGGCGCCACCAACGGCCGCTTCGAAGTAGATGTCGACGCCCTTGGCCTCGGCCGCGGTGTAGATTTCCGGGCCGTACTTGGCAAGCAGCGCCTTGTTGGCGGTGACCACGGAGGCTCCCGACTCGATCGCGGCCATCACGAACGTGCGGGCCACTGTGGTGCCGCCGATCAGCTCGACGACGATGTCGGCGTTGGTGGCGACCTTCATCGTGTCGGTCGTCAGCAGAGACTTGTCGATCCAGGGGAAGTCCACCTCATCGGGATCCAGGCAGGCCACGCCGACCAGCTCGATCGGACGCCCGATGCGGGCAGCGAGTTCGTCCTTCTGCTCCACCAGCAGACGTGCGGTCTGTGATCCGACGGTTCCCGCTCCCAACAGTCCAACGCGGATGGGGTTGTCATTCAGCTGTGCCACGGATTTCCTTCCTTCAGCGGTGTTTGGCGCGCCCGGCCGCCACTCACCGATAGAGGGTCGCCGGGCCGGCGTCACTGTGTACCATCCTACGGAATGAATCCGACACGCCGCCCGTCAACGCCCCGGAGGCCGGATCCAGCTCCCAATGGCCTCGTTTCCCTTGGCTTTCCACTATGTAGCAGCGCTAACGACACGCCGCAGTAAAGTAGATTTACAAATTAACGCCTTAAACAGAGAAATCGTGAAACACCAGCTTCCCGTAAGGCTGAGCCCTTATACACCCGCCATGTTTCCTGCCTATTTAGCAAATAATCTTAACGAAACACGGGCCTCATATCGTAAAAGTCACGTACCATTGTTCATTGAAGCGGCGTTGCTGACATACTCGCGAGCGTCCGATCCAATGGTGGGATGGTACGTGAACGGGAATTTTGGCGGAAGAAAGCGCCGTCCGTATCCTCAGAGGGAGGTTGGAATGAAAGCATATATCCAGCGCCTTGGTCGCGCTCTTATGCTGCCCGTTGCGTGTCTGCCTGCTGCAGCACTCTTCCTGGGCATCGGTTATTGGATCGACCCGAGCGGTTGGGGTGGCAGTAACGTCGTCGCTGCCTACCTGTGCAAGACCGGCGGCGCGATCCTCGACAATCTGGGCCTGCTGTTCGCCGTTGGTGTCGCCATCGGCATGGCTCGCGACAAGGACGGCGCCTCGGCACTGTCCGCACTGGTCGGTTTCCTGACCGTCACCACGATCATGGGCTCCGCGTCCATGTTCCTTGGCTTCGACGCCACCAAGGTCGACACCGAGCACCCGGCATTCGCCGCTGGCGCCATCGGCAACAAGAACGTGTTCTTCGGCATCCTGGTCGGCTGCGTGGCAGGTGCGCTATACAACAAGTTCGGCAAGACAAAACTGCCGGACTTCCTGGCGTTCTTCTCCGGCCGCCGTTGCGTGCCGATTCTGACCGCTGCGGTCATGTCCATCATCTCGCTGCTGTTGCTGTTCATCTGGCCGGCCGTCTACGGTGCGCTGGTCTGGTTCGGCGAGTCCATCATGGGCCTCGGCGCCGTCGGTGCCGGCATTTACGCCTTCTTCAACCGTCTGCTTATCCCGACCGGTCTGCACCACGCACTGAACAACGTGTTCTGGTTCAACCTTGCCAACATCAATGACATCGGCAAGTTCTGGGGCAGCGCCGACCCGGCCAGTGGCGCGGTCATCGCCACCGGCGGCTTCCACCCGTTCGGCGTGTACGTCACCGGCATCTACCAGGCCGGCTTCTTCCCGATCATGATGTTCGGCCTGCCGGCCGGTGCACTCGCGATCTACAAGAACGCCAAGCCCGAGAACAAGAAGGCCACCGGATCCCTGATGCTCGCCGGTGCGCTCGCCGCGTTCCTCACCGGTGTCACCGAGCCGCTGGAGTTCTCCTTCATGTTCGCCGCCTTCCCGCTGTACGTGGTGCACGCGCTGCTCACCGCCATCTCGGTGTTCATCGCCGCTTCGTTCCAGTGGATCGCAGGCTTCAACTTCTCCGCAGGCTTCATCGACTGGTTCCTGTCGCTGAAGGTTCCCGCAGCTCATATGCCGTGGATGCTTATCGTTCAGGGCCTCGTCTTCGCGGTCATCTACTACTTCGTGTTCGACTTCATGATCAAGAAGTTCAACATGAAGACCCCGGGCCGTGGCGATGACGATAACGACGATGCCTCCTCCGCAGCGTTCGACACCGCGACCTCGTCCACCGGTGACAAGTACGCCGACCTCGCCGGCAAGCTGTACGCCGCTCTGGGCGGTCACGACAACATCACCGAAATCGAGAACTGCATCACCCGTCTGCGCATGGGCGTCGTGGATTCCTCGAAGGTCGACGTCGACGCCATCCGCAAGACCGGCGTCCCCGGTGTCAAGGTGATCGACAAGAAGAACGTCCAGATCATCGTCGGCACGCAGGTGCAGGCCGTGGCTGACGCTCTGTCCGCCCTGTACGGCAAGCCCGTCATCGGTGGTGGTTCCCCAAAAGCGTGACGGCAGCCCCCGCTGCCGCTGCCCCCGCCCCCAAGGTGAAAGCCGCTGACAACGCGGTGCTCGCCCCTGTGGACGGTGCCATCAAGCCGATCACGGAAGTGCCCGACGAGACCTTCGCCGCCAAGATCCTTGGCGACGGATTCGCCGTGGTTCCCACGTCGGGTCGTGTGGTCGCCCCGGTGGCCGGCAAGATTACCACGGTCGCTCAGGCCAAGCATGCAGTGGGCATCACCACTCCCGCCGGAGTGGAAGTGCTCGTGCACATCGGCGTGGATACTGTACAGCTCGCCGGATCCCCGTTCACGATGATGGTCAGCGAAGGCCAGCAGGTGAACGCCGGAGACGCGCTGGTCGACGTGGACTGGAATGTGGTCAAGTCCGCTGGAAAGCCCACCGACGTGATCGTCGTGTTCACCAACCCGGCCAAGATCGATAAGCTGTCGATCACCGCCAAGGGTGCGGTGGCTACCGGCGCTCCGATTGGCACCATCGTCACCAAGTGATTCGGTAGACACAACCACAACAAACAATAAGGAGTCCTCCCTGATAGCCGGGGAGGACTCCTTTTTTGAGTTCTACTGCTTTTTGCTTTTATATCTTGCCGCTGGCGCTGAACGGTCAGCCCTGATCCAGATCCAGCAGGTCGTCAATGGTCTGGCGACGGATCATCACATGTGCGCCGGCTTCACTCACGGCGACCACGGCAGGAATCAGCGCCTGATTGTAGTTGCTCGCCATCGTGCGGCCGTATGCGCCCGTCACCGGCACGGCGAGGATGTCGCCGCGCCTGAGGTCGGCCGGAAGCCTGTCCTCGTGCACGATGATGTCGCCGGACTCGCAATGCATGCCGACTACGCGCACCAGCATCGACTCGTCCGACCCGCGACGGTTGGCCAGCCGGACCGTGTAGTCGGCGCCGTACAGCGCTGGACGAATATTGTCGCTCATGCCGCCGTCCACCGACACGTACACGCGCTCATCGATGGGATTGCCGGTCTTGTCCTTGGCGTCGGACAGATGCACCGGCTTGATCGTGCCCACACGATACAGGGTCACGCCGGCCGGGGCGACGATCCATCGTCCTGGCTCGAAGCTGATGGCCGGCGCGGGCACACCGAGCGCACGGTTGATGGCACCGACCGCTTCGGCGAGACGACGCAGCTCGACGCGCACGTCCATCGAATCCTCGCCGTCAGTGTATGCCACGGAGTAGCCGCCGCCCAAGTCGACCTCGGGCAGCGTATAGGCGTCGGTGGCGTAGAAGGTCTTGCGCAGCAGCATCATGCGCTTGGCGGCCTGGATGAAGGCGTCTGCGTCATGGATGTTGGAACCGATATGAGAGTGAATGCCGACGAGTTCCAACTCGTCGGACCGTGTGAGGATGTCCTTGAGCACGGCCAGTGCCGGCCCATCCGCCACGGTTGCCATCGCGGCGGCGAGCGCCTTGTCCTTTTCGGGGATCTCCTCGTGGCTCAGGTCGTACGGGTACTTCACGTCGTAGTGCAGTTCGCGCTCGGGCTTCGCGTTCCCGTCACCGGCATCACCATCGCGTTCGGCGATGTGCGCGTTCGTAGCAGCCGGCGTCACGCCTGCTGGATCAGCCGTGAGTTCGTCCAGTACGCTGAGTGCCGCGGCATCGGCGCCGGCCGGCAGCAGCGGCACGCCGAACTTCTGATCCTCATGCGCGGTGGAGATGTATTCGTGGCCACCGGCGTGAATGCCGGCGGTCACGCGCAGCATCACGCGGGCACGCTTGCCGAGTCGTCGCGCGATGGCGGCGATGCGGGCCGGCTCATCCGGCTCGTCCACGACGATTTTCGCAAAGCCCTGCTCGATGGCGAGTTCGATTTCCGCGTCGGACTTGTTGTTGCCGTGCAGCACCAGACGACGGCCGGGGACGCCTGCGGCGAGCGCGATGCGCATCTCCCCCATCGAGCATGTGTCGACGAGCATGCCTGCATCGGTCACCAACCGCACGACTTCTTTGGAGAGGAATGCCTTACCGGCGAAACTCACGTGCGTGGTGGAGTTGGTGAAGGCGTCGGCCGCCGCGCGCACGAAATATCTGGCGCGGGCGGAGACTTCGTCAGTGTCGATCAGATACAGCGGGGATCCGAACTCGTCAAGCAGCGACTCAGCGGTGCGCCCGTGGAACGTCAGGGTGCCTTCGGCATTCACTGCCGTCGCCACCGGCCAGATGGGGGTGATACCTTGCGTTCCGTCCACACGCACAGCAGATCCAGTCATTGCTCCTCTTTCGCTCAGGGCTTGCTGCTTTTCCTATTACTGTGCCATTGTGCCAGAACCGGCACCGTGATACCACTTCCCGACCATAAGACGGAGGCTCGGTCGGAGAGTATCTGAATGAGAACCGCCCCCAGTCGCGCTACGCGCGACCAGGGGCAGCCTAGGTCACATCTTGTCGGGGGCGGTGACGCCGAGCAGGTCGAGACCGGAGGCGATGACCGTGCGCACGGCGTCGTTGAGCTTGAGGCGTGCGACGGCACGTGCCGGTTCGGGGTTCTTGGCGATGCGCAGTGCCTCGCGAGCGGCGTCATCCAGACGCTCTTCAGGGTCGGTCAGCGCCATCGGAACCACGCGCTCGACGTTGTACCACTTGTGGTAGGCACCGGCCAGGTCCTCCAGATAGTGCGCCACCTTGTGCGGGGCACGCTGGTCGCCGGCCAGAGCCAAAGTCGCCGGCCACTGGGCGAGCGCGGCGAGCACCTCGCCGTCCGCCTCGGTGTCAAGCAGGCTCAGGTCAGCGCCTTCGGTACCGATGCCCGCAGCGGCCGCGTTGCGGTCCACATTGCAGGAACGCGCGTGCGCATACTGCACGTAGTACACCGGGTTCTCATTGGAATGCGAAGTCAGCAGATCCAGATCGATATCCACCGACGTGTTGTAGTCGGTACGGGCCAGCGAGTAACGGGCCGCATCCACGCCAACGGCCTCAACCAGATCGTCGATGGTGACGACGTTGCCAGCGCGCTTAGACATGCGTACGGGCTTGCCGTTCTTCATCACATTGACCAGCTGGCCGATGAGAATCTGCATGTTCACGCCCGGCTCGTCGCCGAAGGCGGCGCACATGGCCATCATACGACCGATATAGCCATGATGGTCGGCGCCGAGCATGTAAATCGCCACGTCGGCCGGATCCACAGCGCGGTGACGCTTGTTCCAGTAGTAGGCGATGTCGGCAGCGAAGTAGGCGAAGTCACCGTTCGACTTGATGATGACGCGGTCCTTGTCATCGCCATGCTTGGTGGATTCAAACCAGGTGGCTCCATCCTTCTCGAAGATGTCGCCGCGACTGCGCAGCTCCTCAATCGCGCGGTTGACTTCTCCGTCCTTGTATAGGTTGTTCTCGTGGAACCACACGTCGAAGCGGACTCGGAATTCCTTCATCGAGCGCTGAATCTCGTCGAACATCATCGGCACGGCACGCTTGCGGAACTCCTCGCGCTGCTCGGAATCGCCCTCGCCGAGCGGGTTGCCGTCCTTGTCGAGGCCGCCGTCGACGCGCGGCAGGCCCAGCACATCCACGCCATCGGCCTCCGCCTCGGCGATCACGCGGTCGGCGATCTCGTTGATGTACTTGCCCTTGTATCCGTCAATGGGCGTCTCCTCGCCGTGCGCGGCTGCGACCAGGGACTTTGCGAAACGGTTGATCTGCTCGCCGTGATCGTTGAAGTAGTATTCGCGCACAACCTTGGCGCCGTTGGCCTCCAGCACGCGGGCCATCGAGTCGCCGACGGCGGCCCAACGGGTGCCGCCGATGTGAATCGGGCCGGTCGGGTTGGCGGAGACGAACTCCAGGTTGAGCGTCTTGCCGCCGAGGTGCGCGTTCTTGCCGTAGCCTGCGCCATCGGCCAGCACCTTGTCGACCACCGCGGCGGCGGAGGCGGAGTCCAGCGTGATGTTGATGAAGCCGGGCCCCGCCACCTCGACGGTCGAGATGCCGTCGGCGGCGGTCAGCCGCTCGGCGAACAGCTCGGCCAAATCGCGCGGCTTCATGCCGGCCTTCTTGGCCAGCTGCATGGCGGCGTTGGAGGCCCAATCGCCGTGCGCGCGATCCTTCGGGCGCATCACGGCGAATTTGGCGGTTTCAGGAATCAAATCGTCGGTCAGGGTACCGGCTTTTCCGGCGGCGACCAGATCGTGGGCAATGGTTTCAATCAGTTCACTAAGCGCTTCAGGACTCATTCTCCCTAGTGTACCGGGCACTTTGACAGCGAACGTCCGGTTCATGCACCGACGCGGGATCGGCCGGCGTCACGCCTGGGAGCGATCGTCATCGTCCGGCGACGAGAACGGTTCGGGAAGCCCGTGATATGACGAACAAGCCTGCTGCAACGGCGTGATGTTCTCGCCGAGCAGTCCGCTGACGCCGTGGCGCAGCAGGCCGTTCGCGGCATCGTATGAATCCACCGAGTCGACATATACGGGAATTCTGCGCAGCCGCGCATTCCGCAGCAGTCTTGATGTGACGTCCTGCGCGCGGAACACGACGAAGTCCATGGCCTCGCCGCGCATTCCACGGAACATGGGATGCTTTCGCTGCTTTCCGCCGCGCTTCGCCGTCACTTCGCGGCGCACGGTCTCGACCCGTGCGGCCCCGTCCATGAACCGCGCTTCGCTCGTGCCGTCATCATCCCATTGCGTCAGATCGGGCCTGCCGCTGGCGCACAGGCCTACACGCCACTGCGGACGCATGCTCTTGAAGACCATCACCGCATACGGATTGGCCGACATCACCATCAGATTGCCGGCGTATTCGGAATCCTCGACCACACGCACCACGGCATCGGCCACTTTCCGGGCATACCGCGCGTCCGTCTTGATGTCCAGCAGCAAGCCGAACCGCCGCTGCCCCGGACGTGACATGGAAGCGTCGTCCAACGCCTGACGCAGCGTGGGAACCGAATACCGCATGCCGCGTTGCTGCATGATCATGCGCTGCAATGCGGACAACGGCATACTGTTCACCAGCACGTTGCGACCGCCCGCGTCCAGACGCCCGGTTCTGCGGTCATGGAACACCACGGGTATGCCGTCTTTGGTCAGCCGCACGTCGATTTCGGCGAAATCGGCGCCGTTCTGCTTTGCGGCGCGAATGGAAGCCAGCGAGTTCTCGGGAGCATGCCGGGTGTCGCCACGATGCGCGATGACGATCGGGCGGTGCTGTGGCGACGCCAGTGCGATCGCATCGAACACCCAGCCGACCACATGCGTCGTGCCCATCACCAATCCGGCAAGCATGGCGATACATGCCAGTACGGAAACCACCGCCACAACGGATCCGGACAGCCGTCCTCGTCCTTCGCGCCCGTGCATCTCACACCCCGCTTCCATATTTCGCCGCGCGACATAGTCGCGCCAACTCCATTGGCGCAGGTCATCATAGGCCGCGCAGCTGTGTTCGGGGCATTCGAGGGTAAGAATCAGGGTGATCCGCGTCACTCCTTCACCGCCGCATCACATATGCGGTGGATTGGCCGGAGATGATTTGGAAGACACGTTTGATGACTCTACATAGCGTGTCACGTGTGAACCGCCCCAGTCGCTTTGCGACAGCCCCGCCAGCGGGAGCGTTGGTCGTACTCCCGCTGACAGGGGGCTGTCGAGCGGAGCGAGATTGGGGGCGCTCCCAAAGCGTCCGTAAGTGCGCGCCGAAACGACAAGTGCGCGAACATATGGACGCAAAAGGCCCGATTTGCGTCCGTAAGTGCGCACGGTCGTCGTTTCGGCGCGCACTTACGGACGCAAATCACCTTCATATACGCCGCATCCGACGGAACCATCAGCATCGGCGCAACATGGTTATGCAATACGACTCACAGCAGTGAGCCTCCACCATGCATCTGGTGGAGGCTCACTGCTACGGCTTTGGTTGAAGGCGGGTTACTGTTCGGATTCCCCGCGAACCGTCACAGAACTGCGATGGCGTCGATCTCGACGAGGGCGCCCTTGGGGATGTCGTTGCCGCCGATGGCAACGCGGGCGGGCTTGACGGAGCCGATGAACACGTCGGCGTACCGGGCATCGACTTCCTTGAAGTCTTCGACGTTCTTCATGTAGATCGTCGCGCGCACGACGTGCTCGATGCCGGTGCCGGCCGTGTCGAGAATCTGCTTGATGTTCTTCAGCGCCTGGGCGGTCTGCTCACCGGCGGTGTCTCCGGCCAGTTCGCCGGTCGTGGGGTCGATGCCCAGCTGGCCGGACACGAACACGAACCCGTTGGCCTTTACCGCCTGGCTGTACGCGCCCAGCGCCACAGGCGCCTCCGACGTGGCGACCGCTTCCATCTTCTCGCTCATGACTCCTCATTCCCCGCGGGTATCCGCGATTATTGTCTGCGTTGCGACGCGCTTGTGCACGCTTACCGTGTAATAAATATACCTATGCCGCCCATCCGGTGATGCGTACATGTACGCACAATGGACAGGCGGCATGAAAAATCGGGGTCATCGTCGAAGGAGTAGGCGACGATGACCCCGATATTCACTCGTTCACGCCGATCCGGAGCGATGATGCGACCGGATCAGATGGTGCGCCAGGCGATACCGCTGGGCGCCAGTTCGATGCGCTCGATGCGACCGTCGCCGCGCTCCACATACGTGGACTGCGCGCGATCCGTGTTGTTGACAACGCAGTAGCAACCCGACTTGTCGAACACCGCGACCTCGCACTCGGGGTTCGACGAGCTGTATGCCGCATACTTGCCCTCGTTGTGGGAGGCCCAGAACAGGGCACGCTCCAGCAGACGGGCGTTCGCGGCCGAGTAGGGCAGACCGGAGACGTATACGCCGCGGCCCTTGCCGTACTCGTTGACCGCGAGCTGCACCTGACCGCCGTCGGCGCGCAGCAGCGTCACGTCCTCGTTGACCGGGAACGTGTCCGCGATCGGCTCGCCGAAGTCGATGCCACCAAGCTCGCCGATCGCCTGACCGCCGCCGCAGCCCGACAGGGGCTTGCGGTATCCGGCGTCGAGGAAGCCCTGCAGCACACCTTCGCCCAGATGCACGTCGGCGGTGATGAAGTGCTCCGGCGTGACGGCCGGGAAGTACTTGTCCACCGACAGCGTCTGGTGACGCTCCTCGTCCACACCCAGCACATCGGCCAGCTGGAAGAAACGACCCTGGAACTGCTGGGCGCTCGGCTGGCCCACGCCAATCAGGGCGCCGCCGCCGTGCACCCAGGCACGCAGCGTCGCCGCAAGGCGCGGCTCCTCGGCCCACACCGAGCCACCGGAGAACGCGGTGTCGACCGGGCCACCGGTCACGATCACGTCGATGTCGTCGGCGACGCCATGCTCCAGCACGTCATCGAAGCTGATGAACCGCACGTTCACGCGCATGCCCGACAGCGACTCCAGAATGCCGTAATACGAATACGTCTGCTTGTTCGGCAGCGCGTGGGCGACCGTGTAGGCCATCCACGAACGCATCTTGCCCCAGCAGTTCAGGATCGCCACGTTGAGCACGCCGCGGGCCGCCTCGCCGTCGGTGCGGTCGTGGATGTCGCGGAACTCATCCGAGATGTGCTCCACCGCGTCCACGAACTTCGGGAACTTCGCGGCCAGCGACAGGTATCCGCCGTAGCCCATGCGGGCGATCGGGGAACGCAGGATGGCACGACGGGCCTTGCGCCAGTTGTCCCATGCCTCGATGCTCGGGTCGTTGCCCTCGTAGAACGTGTCGGGGAAGAAGTACGGCAGGAAACGACCCTCCGTGTACTTCACGCCCGGGATGTCCGCGATCATGCGGGTCGTGGTGCCGTCACCGATCGAACCGACGACAGCATCCAGGCCCAGATCCTCGAAACCATCCTTGTACGGCTCGGTACCGATCCACTGGTCACCCAGGAACATCATCGCTTCCTTGCCGGCCTCGTGCGACAGCGATGCGAGTTTCTTCACGTTCGCGCGTACGAAATGGCTCAGGAAGTCGATCCAGTCGCGCTGCGGCTTGCGCGGCACGCGCCATGCGGAGTTGTACGAGCCCTCGTTGACGAAGTCCTCGGGGCGCAGGCGGTAGCCGTACTCCTTCTCGAAGTCGTCAAGCGCGGCCGGGCTCACGGTGCAGGCGCAGCCGAACCAGTCCACGACCTTCTCGCGCTGCTTCTGGTCGAACAGCAGCGTGAACTGGTAGAAGAACGTCGTGAAACGCACGACATCCACCTGCGGGTTGTCCTTGAGCCACTGCTCGAACGTGTCGAACACGAACTTGCGCGTCGCCGGGTGGTAGATATCGAACGGAATCTCGTGCTCCTTGTCGCCCCACCCGTTCGTCAGGTGGTTGTACATCTCGACCGGATCCCAGATGATGTACGCGAGGAACGAGACCGTGTACTCGTGCATCAGTTCCGCGCCGAAGACGTGCACTACGCCCGCTTCGGCGTCCACGGTCCACTGCTCGGTCGGCACCACGGCGCCCGTCGAACGGTCCACGACTTCCCAGTACTTGTGCGGGTCGGCGTCGAAGTTCGGCTTGAGCTGCTCCTCGAAGAAACCGTCCATCAGAGACACGTCCACCGTGTCGCTCTCCGCCAGCGCACGCTTCGACAGCAGGTACACCTGCGGGGTCTCGTCCATGTGCAGCGTGATCCACTCGTTGTGCGCGCGGGTCGGGAAGTAGGCCGTGTAGACCTTCATACCCAGCGCCACGACCTCGTCGTCCAACTGCGTGCCATCCGAGTTGCGAACCGCGTCGGCACCCCACAACCGGGCCAGTTCCGCGGTCTTCTCCGCGAAGTTCGATTCACTCGGAATCGTAAAACGGCCAGAAGTTGACATCAATGTTCCTTTCTGTGCTCTGGAACGTTTCTTCTATTTTGTCTGCCGCGGCGTTATCGCAACGGCAAGACATCCATTATATCCATCGTACCGGCAAAGGCCGGAGCCGGCACATAGTTACCGGCCCCGGCCTTTACGGCGTGTCATTCAGCGAGTGGCACGCTTGCGGACGATCATCGTGGTGCCGGCGGCGACGGCGGGCACGGCCTGTTTGATGACGGCATCAGCCTTGCTGAGGTCGCCGGCGGTGATGCCGTCGAGCACGGCCGAGAGCTTGCCGGACACCTGCTCGGCGCTCTGGCCGGAGGTCACGCCGTACACGGTCTGGCCGCTCGCCGACCACGGGTGCGCCCAGACGAGCGCGCCCGCCACAACGAGACAAATCACGGCGATCAGTGACGCTATGGATGCGGCCGGGTGGCGGCGGAACACGGACAGGTCAGGCCTCCACTGCGATGGCGGACGCGAGGTGCACGCGCGTCCGGAATCCTGGGATGCGGATGACGACCTGCCGGGCGGTGACCGGCTCGTCGAACCGGATGATGCGCTGGTATCCCACCGATTCGCGGTGCGCCAACAGTTGTCCGTCGACGTAGACGTCCACGGCGTCGATGCGCTGGCCTTGGGTGATGTCCTCGCGCAGCACGACGGCGGAGAGCGAGCAGGGCGCGTCGAAGTCGAGCGTCACGGTCGGCTCGGCGTCACGGCACGTCGGCGTCCATGCGGCCGAATCTGCGGCGGTGTCGAGCAGCGCGGCCGGCTCGAAGCCACGAGCCGTGCAACGCCTGCACGTGCTGGAGACGCTGACGGTAACGCCATCGGCGATCATGCGACCCTTGAAGTCGGCGACCAGCTTGCCGAGCCCGGCGAGCGCCTTGACATCCGCGTCGGCGATGAGCCCGCGCGGCGTGGGAGGCACGTTAAGCAGGAAGGTGGCGTTGCCGCCGACCGCCGAAGCCCAGATGTCGAACAGCTCTTCAGGCGTACGCACCTGCGCGTCCTCGTTCTCGTGGTAGAACCAGCCCGGACGGGTGGACGTGTTGACTTCGGAGGGGTACCAGGCGAGCGGGCCATCATAGTCGGCCAGCGCCTTGCGGCTGCCCAGGTCCTCTTCGTCGGAACGCACGAGACGGGAGAATTCGCCGTCGTCGGCCTGCTGCGACTTGGCGGCGGTCAACTCGGCGGAACGCAGGCGCTCAGGTACGACGCTCCACTCGTTCTCACGGGTGTGACCGGCCTCGTTGCCGCACCAGCGCACGTCGGGGCCGGAGACGGAGATCACCGCTTCCGGCTGCAGGGCGCGCACCACGTTGTAGTAGCGCCGCCAGTCGTACTGCTGCTTCTTGCCGTTGGGACCCTCGCCGCAGGCGCCGTCGAGCCACACGGTGAAGATCGGCCCGTAATGGGTCAGCAGCTCGATCAGCTGGTTCACGTAGTAGTCGTCGTAGTCCTTGCCGGAGCCGTAGGCGGCTTCGGTGCGATCCCACGGAGAAAGGTACACGCCGAACTTGAGGCCGTGGCGGCGGGCCGCGTCCGACACCTCGCGCACGACGTCGCCCTTGCCGTCCTTCCACGGGCTGGAGGCGACGGAGTGCTTCGTGTAGGCGCTGGGCCACAGGCAGAAGCCGTCGTGATGCTTGCAGGTGAGGATCACACCGGTCATGCCGGCCGCCTTGAGCGCTTCCATCCACTGGTCGGCGTCGAAGCCCACCGGGTTGAACAGTGCGGGGTCCTCATGGCCGAGGCCCCATTCGCGGTCGGTCATCGTGTTCATACCAAAATGCGTGAAAGCGTACATCTCCATGCGCTGCCACTGCAGCTGGCGGTGTGTAGGGCGGATATTGGCGAGATAGTCCTCGTTCATGGTTGCCTTTCGCGAGACTTGGGATTGACTTCCGTCGGCGGCCACCGCCGGAAGGGCGGCGACAACGGATGAAAGCGGTAGGAAATTGCGGGAAGATACACAAAAAGGAGGGATTCGGGGCGTGCGGGCACGTTTCCCAGAATCCCTCCCCTTTGTGGTGTTGACTGATATGTTGCGGTATCGTTGCGTTGCGAGCTATGGAGCCCGCACGGTCACTTCTGGGAGCGGTTGTAGACCCAGAGCATGACCACCACGCCGAGCAGGCCGACGCATTCGAGGCCGAGGCTCGCCCAGGTAGCGGTTCTCGCGCCGATGATCGTGATGATCACGAACACGATGTACAGGATGACTTTGATGGCGGCGATGATGCCGCGACGAGTACGATCACTCATTACTTCAGGCCTCCCATGGTCGAGGTTTGCAGAAGCTTCTTCTGCACGATCGCGTAGAAGATCAGCACGGGCACCATGACGATCACCATACCGGCGTACAGACGACCGTAGTTGGTGGCGGCCTTCTGGGTCTGCATCAGGTTGAGCAGGCCGACCTGGATGGTGCGGTTCTCGCCGGTCATCAAGGTCATCGAGATGATGTAGTCGTTCCAGTAGCTCAGGAAGTTGAACAGCATCGACATCGAGATGGCGGGCATGGCCATCGGGAAGAAGATCCTCGTCATGATCTTGAACTGCGAGGCACCGTCGATCAGCGCGGCCTCCTCGAAGTCCTTCGGGATCGAGGCGAAGAAGTCCTGCAGCAGGAAGACCGTGAACGGCAGCGACGTGGCGGCGTAGACGACGGCCAGCATCACCGGGTTGTTGACGAAGAAGCCGTCGGGGAAGATCTCGTACACCAGCTTGTCGGCGTCAACGAGCATCAGGAAGATCGGGACGACGATGTAGTTCACATTGATGAACAGGCCGCCCTGAATGGCGATCTTCAGTATCTTCTTGCCGGGGAAGTCGAAGCGGGCCATCACGTAGGAGCACGGCAGCGCGACGATCAGGCACAGCACCATGGCGAGCGCGGTGACGAACACCGAGGTGCCGAAGTATTGGCCGAGGTGCGCGTCCTGGAACGCGTCGACGAAGTTCTGCCAGTGCAGGCCCTTCGGCATCATCCACGGGCTGCCATAGAACTCGCTCTTGTCCTTGAAGGACGCGAAGAACACCCACACGACCGGCACGAAGATGGTCAGCGCGCAGATGACGAGCACGATCTGCCCGACGGTACGGCCGACGGTCCACGAGTTAACTGAGCCACGGCCCTTAGCCGGCTTAATCACTTTGTTTTTGCTTGCTTGTGACATGTCTGATCTCTCCTACAGCTGCTGCACGATCTCGCGCTTGGTGACCTGGCTGACGACCAGCGACAGAATGAAGCTGAACAGGAAGATCACCACGCCGATGGCCATGCCGTAGCCATACGTCGAATTGGTGTACGCCTGCTGGTACATGTAGCCCAGAATCGTCTGCGAGGCGCCGTCCGGGCCGCCGTTGGTCATGGCGGTGGCAAGCACGAAGCTCAGGTTCACGGAGCTGATGATGAAGAAGGTGAGGGTGGTGCGGATGTTCTGCCAGATCATCGGGATGGTGATCGAGAACAGCTGGCGCACCTTTCCTGCGCCATCGATCTGCGCGGCCTCGTACAGGCTGCGGTCGACGCCGGCCATCGAGGACATGTACATGACCATGTAGTAGCCGAAGGACTGCCAGACCATGGCGAAGGCGATGGAGTAGATGACGATCTTCTGGTCGCCGAGCCACACCCGCTTGAGGGCGCCGAGCCCGAGGAAGCCGAGCGTGTTGTTGAGCAGGCCGTCCTGCTGGTCGTAGATGGCGGAGAAGATGGCGGCGATGACGACGGCCGACAGGATGGACGGCACGTACATGACGAAGCGCAGGAAGCCGGAGCCGATGATCTTGTCCTGCGTGAGGATGGCCGCGAAGATGATGGCGATCGGCATGGTGATCGAGGTGACGACCACCAGCAGCAGGATCGTGTTCTGGCAGGCGTGGACGAAGTTCATGTCGCCGGCCAGCGTCTTGAAGTTCTGCAGTCCGACGAAGGTCTGGTCGCCGGAGAAGCCGCTCCACTTGAAGAACGACATACGGAACACGTTGAACGTGGGAACGACCATGAAGATGATGAAAAGAATTGCGGTGGGCAGCGTCCACAGGACTCCGAACCTCGCCCGTTTCCGTTCGAGTACGGTCTTCTTGCCCTTTGCCGCACGAGTAGTCGATGACGACATCGATGTTCTCCCGATGATAGATATTTGTTTGCGATGCAGCGATATGGATGTCAACAATGTCAATGACCACCGTGAAACCGCAGTTCGATGAAAGGAGTAGGAGAAGCCTGCGGCTTCGCGGCGGTCATTGAAGTTTGTGTGTCGAAGTGGATTCGCAAAGGGCTTCGGACGGGCCGTCGCCCTTTGCGAGAATCTTGGAGATGGGCCTTGCCTTACTTGCCGGCAGCCGCGTTGAGCGCGTTGCTGGTGTCGTTCAGGGCGTTCTGCCAGTCGGCGAGCGACTTCTTGCCGGAGGCGACGGAGTCGACCGCGATGTACAGGTCGTCCTTGATGTTCTTGCCCTCGACGGAGACGGTGGCGGAGAAGGAGCCGGCGACGGCCTTGACGTTCTCCTCGTTGTAGGCGTCGTAGAAGACCTTCATCGTGCTGTCGACCTTGTCGGTCATGCCCTTGATGGGCTGCACTGCGCCGGTCTTGTTGAAGATGTCGGCGGCCGTGTCGGAGTACAGGAAGGCCATGAACTTCTTGGCCTCATCGATGTGCTTGGCCTTCTTCGGGATCCAAGTGGCCTCAATGGTGGTGTTGATGTAGCGGGTGCCGCCTTCCTTGGTGGTCGGCACGGGCGCGAAGCCCCACTCGAAGCCGTCGGTGCGCGGGGCATCCTTCATTTCGTTGACGATCCAGGTGCCGTTCGGCATGAACAGGGACTTGCCGTCAAGCACGGACTGCTGGTTCTTGGTGAAGTCCTGGCCGTTGGCGTAGCCCACGGTGTTCGGGTTCAGGTACTTGGTGACGAGCTTCTGGACGAGGCTCAGGGTCTCCTTGGCCTCCGGGGTCTTCCAGATGTCCTTCTTGTAGGTCATCACGTTGGTGTAGAACTCCTCGCCACCGACATCGGACAACAGGGCGTTGAGGAAGGCGTCGAAGTAGCCGGCGGTCGGGTAGGTGAACAGCGAGATGCCCTTGGCCTTGGCCTCGTCGCCGAGCTTGAAGAACTCGTCCCACGTGGTCGGGACCTTCCAGCCGTTCTGGTCGAGCAGGGTCTTGTTGTAGACCAGGCCGGAGGGCGAGTAGTACATAGGCATCAGGTAGGTCTGGTCATCGCCGTACGGGTTGGTGTACAAGCCGATCATGCCGTCGACGAGCTTCTCCTTGACGGTCTTGGACTCGCCGGGGACCTTCATGTCGAGCACATCGGTGACGTCCTCGACGGCCTTGTCCTTCAGCATGGTCTCGGTCAGGCCGGACTCGGTGCCCTGGCCCAGCTCGATGATGTCGGGGTAGTTGCCGGCCTTCATACCAGGGGTAATCTCGTCGGCGATCTTCTTCGAGGCCTGCAGGTCGATCTTGACGTTCGGGTTCAGCTTCTCGTACGCCGCGACGACCTTCTTGTACATATCGACGCCGTAGCCGCCTTCGAACGCAGCGAACTTCAGCGTGACCTTGCCGCCGTCGCTGGAGTTGGTGCTGCCGCACGCGGCCATCGAGGCCATCATGGCGCCCGCACCGACGATCGCAACGATCTTCTTTGCCAAAGCGATGTTCTTCATCTCTTTGACCTCCTTGTCCCCTTAGTAAGTAGAGGAGGCCGCAAGCCCAAAGCCCGCATCCCCGGATGCTGTCGTCAGCACCCGTACCGTTTTGTACAATCCGCGAGTATACAGTATGTTTCAAAGAAGAGTGAAATCTAATTGAGTCTTTTTTGAAATTTTCTTTATATTACTTCTTGACATGAGTACAGAAAATGACTAAATCGTTGATTTTCCAACGTTTTAGTCATTTAAAATTTGCACCGCAGTTATGAGCCGATATTCCCAATATCCCGTAACATTGGTAATACTGTTTATCGATTTGTTACATTCACCATGTTTATATTTATACGCTATGTCCATATTTTAAGCGTTTACGACGGGCGGGTGGACGGGCACAGGCCGGGCGGAGACGCCCGCGGTGAACAGAGCGGGTCACGGCGAACCCGGTGAGTGCAGCGAGCACGGCGAACCCGATAAACCAGAGACCCGATATCATAGCGTCCATAAGTGCGCGCCGATGACGTCGAAATCATCCCCGTCATCGCGAACGCGGGTGTTCAGGGCGTTCATCGTTCCTCCGGTCACGCGAGGGCGCGGTCGAGATGGACGTAGCCGCCGTCCACGTACTCCCATTGGCCGGTGGTGTGCGAGGAGCAGTCGGACAGCAGGAACGCGGCCTCGTTCGCGATCTCCTCGACGCTGGTCATGCGGTGGCCGAGCGGGATGCGGGAGGTGATCTTGTCGAGCTGCTCGCGCTGGGCCTCCTCGTCCCCGAACGTGGTGATCCACTTTGCGTACAGCGGCGTGAACGCCTCCGAGACGACGATGGCGTTCACGCGCACATCGTCCTTGGCGAAGGCTGCGGCCCACTCGCGCGTCAGGCCCAGAATCGCGCCCTTCGCCGCGGCGTAGGCGCTGGTCTTGCCCTGGCCGGCCAGCGCGGTCTTGGACGAGATATTGACGATCGCGCCCTTCGATTCGCGCAGGTACGGGGCGCAACGGTGGGCGAGCTCGTAATAGTGCGTGAGGTTGCCGTGCAGCGACTGCTCGAATTCGCGCCACGAGGTGTGGTCGAGGTCGAGGTTGTCGTTGCGGTCCGCGTTGTTGACCAGACCGTCGATATGGCCGTAGGTCTTCACCACATCCTCGACGATCGGCGCGATGTCGTCGGTGTCGTTGAGGTCCATCAGATACGTGCGGTAGTTGTCGGTGATGGCCTTCATTTCGGCGGCGAACTGCTCGGCGGCGCCGTCGTCTCGGTTGATAACCGCCACGATGGCCCCTCCTTGGCCAGTCGCAGGGCGATGCCCTTGCCGATGCCCTTGAAACCGCCGGTGAGGATGACGACCTTGCCTTCCAGATGCAAATCCATGATGTTTCAGTGTCTTTTGTTGCGTTCGTGTCCGTGCGAGCCGCGGCACCGCGGCGCTGCGATCAGCCCTTGTACAGGCACCGTTCGGCGGCTTCGAGTTTCATCGACGCCCGAGCCCGGAGCGGTCGGGGCCTTGTAACGACCATTGACGATCTCAGTGGGATGCACGAAGTATTCGTGCTGGTTGTCCACATATTCGGTGACGCGATCATCCCATTGTCCACTGACCGCCAGGTAATCGAACATGGCGAAGTGACGCACCGCCTCGCACAGGCCGACACCGCCGGCGTGGGGGCACACGCGCACGCCGAACTTGTTGGCGAGCAGGTATTCGAGCACGATCTCCTGCGGCCCGGCGACGCGCGTGGCGTCGATCTGCATGACCTTGAAGCTGCCCGCCTGCAGATACTGCTTGTACATGATGCGGTTCTGCATCTGCTCGCCGGTGGCGACCGCGATCGGGTCCATGGCGCGCTGAGCACTGCGCCGATGGCCATGTGCTCGACGCCCTTCTCCGGGCCGAGCCAGCGCAGCTGAGAGTCGTGGACGAACATGTCCCATGCGGCGCGCATGTCGTCGAGCAGGTTCTCGACGTTGCGGCCGACGAGCACGCGGGAGAGCGAGTCGACGGCAGCCACGACCACGTCGTTGCCACGGCCGACAGTGAAAACGAAGCCGCTGCCGCTCAGGCCGCCATCCGCGTCGGTGGTGATGACGACGTATGCCGAGGATAATCGGGGTCCTTGTTCATCGCGTCCGAGCCCGACAGCGTGCTGGACGTGGGGAAACGCAGGTCGTAGGTTTTGACTCCGATGATGGTGCTCATGTTGGCCCCTTCGCCTCAATGGTTCTCGATGTATTGCGTTTCGTTCCCATCATACACTTTTTTAGAAAAATCATCACTTATTCTAGAAATTTTCTTTCATCTATCTCGAAACGCTTTACTATAGTGTGAAGTGCGTCTGCAACGAACGCAGACACACCCACAATGAAGTACGGGAGAAACGGAGCAACCGATGGCAGGCGATATGAAAAAACCGCGGGTCAGTGAGATAGCGAAGCTTGCCGGAGTCTCCACCGCGACCGTATCAAAGGTCATCAACGGGCGAGAGGGCGTATCCAGCTCCACAAGGGCGCGCATCGAGAAAATCATGGAGGAATCCGGGTACTCCAAGTCTCTCGTCACCACGAAGACATCACAGACCATCGAGCTCGTGCTCACCGAGGTCATGGCGAACGGTATCAACGCGATGATCGCGGAGACCTCCGAATATGTAAAATCGATGCCCATCGGCATCACCATCACGCAGACCGGGCGGGGCAAGCGCAGCGAGGAAAGCTTCCGGGAAATCCTCAACCGCAATCCCCTCGGCGTCATTTTGCTGCTGTCCAACGCGACCGAACGCGAAAAAACACTATTGCGTTCGCGCAACATTCCCTTCGTCATTATCGACTCCATCGGCGAAGGGTCGCAGGACACGCTCGGCGTGGGCATCGACAACTGGACCGGCGGGCTGATCGCCACCGAGCACCTCATCAAACTCGGCCATCAGCGCATCGGCATCATCACCGGCCCGCAGAACGCAGAATCCGCTCAGGCCCGCTACAGTGGCTACGCCACCGCGCTGCGTCGCGCCGGGATCCAGCTGGATCCCGAGCTGGTCGCCTACGGCGACTACATGCCGGAACGCGGCTATGAGTGCGCATGCCAACTGCTCGACCTGCCCGCCGCCAAACGGCCGACTGCGATCTTCGCATGCAACGACGTCACGGCGCTCAACGTGTACCGCGCTGCCCGCCAACGCGGCTTGTCCCTGCCCGCTGACCTGTCGGTCGTCGGCTTCGACAACGTGTACCCGGCACAATACCTGTACCCGGCGCTCACCACCATCAGCCAGCCGTTCGACATGATCGCCCGCAAGGCCGTGGACATGATTCTCGACGCGCGTGCAGGCTCCGTCGCCGACCACTACCTGATCCTGCCCACACGCCTGGTCGTCCGCGAAAGCACCACCGCCCCCAAGAAGAGCTGACCGGTCGCGAGGCGGAGACAACCGCCGCGACCGGCTTTCGCCGCAACATCTCCTATCTGCGTTTCGAGGGGGTGATTTTGCAGTCTGGGGACATCTATCTGCGTTTCAAGGGGTTGCCAGAACACGATATGCGGAGTATTCCGACCTGTTTCTTGCTGGAATCATGCGGTTCCCGTAGCGTTTATACTTGGCTATCAACCCCTCGAAACGTAGATAGATGTCCGGCGCATCCCGAATCACCCCCTCGAAACGCAGATAGACCACGAAAAAAGGCTCCATGCCGATGGTATGGAACCTTTGCTGGTGGGCTCGAAGGGATTCGAACCCTCGACCTTCTGTTCCGGAGACAGACGCTCTATCCACTGAGCTACGAACCCGAGACATCGCTCGCCTTGCGGCAAGCAACTGTATTACTGTACACCATCCCACTCCCAACATGTCGACAATTTCGCGGAATTCCCGGGTTTACGCGCTCCCGCACCGACTACACTGGAGTGGTATGGACATCGCCATGAACGATTTCGAATATGAACGTCGGTTCTTCTGCAGGGCGCTGCCGCCGGAACTGGATGACGGCGAGCCGATGCTGATCGTGCAAAGCTATTATGTGCACGACGGTAATTACGCGTTGCGAGTGCGGCTACAGACACGCGGGGTGCGCATCGATATGAACGCCGACACCGATCCGATAGCCGTACTGAGGCAATACCGAGAACGGTTCACCGAGGCGTTCGTCACCGTCAAGGGGCCGTCGGTGGGCGGCACCCGTTATGAGGCCGAACGGGAGATCGACGCCCGCATAGCCGCGGAACTGGTGATGCGCGGAGGCCGTCCGATTATCAAGAACCGGTTCTCCGCATGGATCGGCGAGGATGGATGGAGCCTCGATATATTTGGCGGCGCGAACGCCCCGCTGGTCGTCGCCGAGGCGGAGCGTAGCGGACCCGTGACCAATCTGCAGATTCCATCGTTCTGCGTGACGGAGATCACCGATCAGGCGCGGTTCAGCAACGACGGACTGGCTTCGCGGCCGTTCTCGCAGTGGGCTGCGGACTTCGACGCCGAGCTGCACCGGGACGGGCCCCGATTCCAAACCCAGTTCGGCCGTAACCGCATGGGACTATAAGGCGTAGACCACAGGCCCAAAACCGCTGAAACCGCCACGATGCAAGAATTGGCACCGCGGCGGTTTCAGCATAATGACATATTTCGGCGCGATGGCGCTCAGTACATCAGCGTGGCAAGGCGGCGACGGGCACGCTTGACGCGCTCATCGGTCGCTTCGGGAATCATGAAGTACTCCAGCAGACGCTCGCGTACCGGCTCGACCTGATCGGTGTGACCGTCCGCCAGATAATCCAGCAGACGGGAGAAGGCGTCCTCGATCTGGCCGCCGATCATGTCCACATCCGCCACGGCCAGCTGCGCTTCGACGTCATCGGGACGATCTGCGGCGGCCTTGCGTACCTCGCGCACGTCAGCGGTCGCCGAACGCGCCAACAGCAGCGCCTTCGCGCGCTCCCGCGCGGCGAGCGTGTCATTGGGGTTCGCCTGCAACACCTGCTCGTAGGCCGCGGCGGCACCGGCGTAATCGCCCTGCGCCGCAAGCTGGTGCGCTTCCTGATGCTCGGGCGGCACCACGTCGGCACCAGCCGCCGCACCTGCGCCGTCACCGGTACCAGCACCGTCACCGTCGGCCGAGTCCGGGTCGCCGGAATACGGCGCAGTACCGTTCACGCCGGACTGCGCGGCCACCGAAATTAGCTTGGGGATGACCTGATCGACGATCTGCTTCAGCTCGTCATCGCCCGGCAGCCCCTGAAGAATCGGCATCGGGCGGCCACCGATCAGCGCGAACAGCGCCGGTGCGCCCTGCACCTGGAACGCCTGCGCGATCGATGGGTAGCTTACGATGTCGATGCGGGACAACTGAATCTGCCCCTTGAGCTTGTTCACCGCGTCGCCGAGCGTACGGGCCATCGGGAACAGACGGTCATCGGTCGGGATCCACAGCAGCAGCAGGATCGGGAACGTGGCGGAGGTCTGCACCATCGCCTGGAACGTGTTCTCGGTCGTGTCGATGACATAGCCGCCCGCGGCCGGCGCTCCCCCGGCCTGCCCCGGCTCCGCCTTCACCTGATGCTTCAACGATTCGAGATCCACCGCGCCCGCGAGTGACAATCCCGGATGAAACTCCTGCTGCTGTGCCATCATGCCTCCGTTTTCACGACTCATACCGGCCCGCGGTCTGCGCCGCACGCCGTTCCGTCACATCCATTCCGCGCGAAAATCGGCGCGGCCGCATACCTGCGACCACCGTCGATTCCGTCGCGAACATCGTTGACGCATACCACTATATAGGCCACGGCGTCTCACCGCCTCCGGTTACGCTGCAAGCGCCCGATTCCGGTGCTTGGCAAGTCCGCGCGCCGGCCCGCACGCCGGCCCGAGTCCGGCGTCTACTGCGCCTCGACCTTGACCGCCTGACGATCACCCGCCACCACGGTCACCTTCTGATCCGACCCGGCCAGCGGCACGAATATCGCCACGACGTTCACATAAGTGGCTTTCAGCGAACTGGTGGCCTTCTGATTCGTCATCTTGAACAGCGCATCCTCGTTCGGGGACCCCGGCAACGACTCACGGCCCTCGCTCATGGACCGTGTCCACTCCGAGTTGATCTGCGCGACGACCAGGTCACCGCCGCGAGGCGAGCGCATCACGGCGATCTGATCGACGACCGGCGCGAACACCTCCTGCTGCGTGCCCTTGTTCTGGGTCACACCCTTCTGGCTTTCTTCCTGCTGCTTGACTAGCGACTGGCGGAATTGGTCATCCTCGAAGCTTCCCGCGTATTTGCTGTTCGTGTTGTTCTGCAGCACATCGGCGTATCGCTGCACCGCCTGTTTGGGGGTCATGACCAGATTGGAGTCGTTGGCATCGCCCATGACATTGCCCTGCTTAGCGGGCGCGAAGCCCGGCAGTGACACGTCCTCAAGCAGTCGGGCGACAGCCCACAGCTTGTAGTTCTGCCGGGCGGACTCCTGCCGCATCACCAGCAGACGCTTCGCCTGCTGGTCCTCGGTGGTGGTGGTGACGGTGAAAATATACCTCGGCCATGCGTTGTCGGTCGGGATGACCACCTGCGTCACATCACTGGGGATAGTCGCCAACGGCGTGACATCCTGCTGCGTGTATTGCGCAATGTTCAATTGGGCGGTGCGGATCTCCAGTTGCGAGCCGGACACGCGCGCGGCGAGCCCGTCGGCGCTTTTCGCCTCGTTCGCCTGGTTCAGCACGTCAAGGATCTTCCCGCGGATCTGCTTCTCCTGTGCGACGGTCACATCGATGATCTCGTTGTCCTTCACCGACGGCGCCACGGTCTGTGGCACCTGCCCCTCGCAGCCTGCAAGGCCGAGCGTCAGAGCGCAGACCATCGTCGCCGCCAGGGCGGTGGTTATGCGTTTATTCATTGGAGCTCCCCTTCGTGTCATCATCGGATTCCTGCGAAAGCCGCGCGAAATACGTCTGCAGCTCGCTGGCGGTGATTACCGACGTCGCCGAATCGTCGGGCTGGTCCATGGCCTGCGCGTTCTGCTGGTCGGCGACAAGGTTGCGGCTGCCGGGATCGACGACCTTCGGCTGGGAGATTTCCGGCTTTGCCGGCGTGCCCGCACCGGGTTTCCCACGATGCGCGGCATGACGGCGGCGCTTGGATTTCGGCTTGAAACTGACCGCCGCCTTGAGACTCGCGACACTGCCCGCCACCGCCTGCGAAACGGCGACCTCCTCTGCCTGCTTTTCGGCTGCGGAACCACTCACCACGCGCTTGCGACGCTTGTGCGGCGGCATGGCGAACAGGGATGCGGCCAGTACGGCCAGCAGCGCCAGCAGTCCTCCGGCGAAATAGAACGGCATGGCGAAATCAGGTAGAGTCTGACGCACCCAGTTCATGTGCACCGTCGCGTTCGAGGACTTGCCCAAGTCGATGATGGCTACGGTACCGCTGTCGGACGCGACCTTGGTCTCCGCTTTCACGGTGCCAGTCCCGCACGTCACGGAAGTCCACATATCGGAGTCCTTGAACGCCACTGCGTCATCGCCCGCATCGGCCGCAGACCCCTGCGCGGAGACCTTCGTCGTCGCGAGCGTCGTCCATTCGTTCAAGCCGGTGACGCGCACATATGGCTGCCTGGCGAGCCAACCGATCACATCTTTGTTCGACCCCAGAGCAAGGCATACTTCCCTGTCGGACGAACCGGCATCGGCGGAAACCGTCACCTGATTGTCCACCAGCGGCAGCACGCCGGGATCGGTAACGATATATTGCGTCCCCTTCACCGCGGCACTGGCCGCGATCTGAGAGCTGGGCTTCCAATATGTGGCGTTCATAATGCCCAGACCAATGCATGCCACAGCCAGAAGACCAAGGATGGGCGTCACCACGCCCCGCATGATGCGGGCATGGCGCGTCGGACGGGCGGCCGACTTGGACTTTCGCTCGTCACGCTTGCGCTCTTTTGATGTCTGTTTCTTCATAACTCACCCATTCTACAATGCAGGGCATAAAGCCCCGGCGAAAAAGACGTTTCCAAAGAAAAATCAGGGTTTTCCGCTAGTGTGGTGACCATGCGTAAGTTGACACAGACATCCACGTTCAAGCGCGTACTCGCGGCCGTGTGCACGGTCGGCCTGTGCGTCACACTCGCCGCGTGCGGCTCCGGCGATTCCGGCTCGTCGTCAAAGAAATCCGGCGACGACTCCTCGCAGTCCTCCGACTCCAGCGCATTGAAGAACATGAAGAAGATCGCCGGCATCACCGCCACGGGTACGCTGGGCGAGAAACCGAAGGTCTCCTTCAAGGCACCGAAGACCGTCGACAACAACAGCTATGCCGTGCTGCAGGAAGGCAACGGCGCCACCATCGCTGATGGCGACCGTCTGTGCTCGCAGGGCATCGCCATCAGCGTCAAGGACGGCACCGAGCTTGCGAGCAGCTGGGAGAAGAACACACCCGATTGCTCCCTGGTGCTGGAAAAGGGCACGGTGAGCGACGCCTACTATGAGCTGCTGAAGGGCCGCAAGCTCAACACGACGATCGCGTACGGCGTCAATGACTCCAACTCCAACGGCACGTCGTACATCATGGCGCTGACCTACGTTTCCAAGTCGAAGGATCTCACCAAGGCCACAGGCGACGAGGTCACCGACATCCCGTCCGATCTGCCGAAGGTCACGCGAGCGAAGAACGGCAAGCCGTCCATCAACATGAACGGGTACAAGGGAAGCAGCAAGCTGGTCTCGCAGGCGCTGATCAAGGGCAAGGGCAAAAAGGTCACGAACAACAACACCGTCAAGGTGAAGTACACCGGATGGCTGTTGGACGGCACCCAGTTCGACTCGTCATGGGACAAGAACACCACGCTTGAGGCCGACACGTACAGCGGCGGCAACCATCAGGTGATTGAGGGCTGGCAGCAGGCCATGGTCGGCCAGACGGTCGGCTCGCAGGTGCTAATGGTGATTCCGCCGAACTTGGGTTACGGCGACACCGCCCAGGGCTCCATCCCCGCGAACTCCACGCTGATCTTCGTGGTCGATATTCTGGCCGCCTACTGACAGGCGACCGCGACAGTAGCTGAAAGCCGCCCGGCGCATGTGTGTGCCGGGCGGCTTTTGTATATGCGACGGCAAGAACCACCCCCAGTCAGTCAAAGACTGACAGCCCCCGCCAGCGGCGGGCGGTTTACTTTGCCCCCGCTGGCTGTCAAGCGCAGCGAAACTGGGGAGTCTAGTAGGGAATCGAAATACGGCAAGGGGGCTTCCCGCGCGTGCGGGAAGCCCCCTATGAAGGTTGAGCCGATTGGCGTTGATCAGGCGAGAGCCACCGGATCGACCGGGACGCCGGGGTTCATCGTGGAGGTGATGGTCACCTTCGTGATGTAACGGCCCTTGACGGTGGCCGGCTTCAGACGCTTGACTTCGTCGGCAACGGCCTTGAAGTTCTCGTCCAGAGCGGTCTCGTCGAAGGAGAGCTTGCCGATGAGGAAGCTCAGGTTGCCGTTCTTGTCCACGCGGAACTCGATCTTGCCGCCCTTGATGTCCTTGACGGCCTTGGTGACGTCCATGGTCACGGTGCCGGTCTTCGGGTTCGGCATCAGGCCACGGGGGCCGAGCACGCGGCCCAGACGACCGACCTTGCCCATCATGTCCGGGGTGGCCACGACGGCGTCGAAGTCGAGGAAGCCGTTCTGAACCTTCTCGATCAGGTCGTCGTCACCGACGATGTCGGCGCCGGCCTCGACAGCCTCGGTGGCCTTCGGGCCACGGGCGAACACGGCGACCTTGGCGGTCTTACCAGTGCCGTGAGGCAGGTTGACGGTGCCACGGACCAGCTGGTCGGCCTTGCGCGGATCCACGCTCAGACGGTACACGGCTTCGACGGTCTGGTCGAAGTTGTAGGCCGGCATGGACTTGAGCAGAGCGATAGCCTCGTTGGCGGTGTAAAGGTTGTTGCGATCGACCTTCTCAGCCGCTTCGCGGTACTTCTTGGAACGCTTAACCATGTGTCCTTCTCCTCTCAGTCGATAACCGTGATGCCCATCGAGCGAGCGGTGCCCGCGATGATCTTCATGCCAGCCTCGACGTCGCGGGCGGACAGATCAGCCATCTTGATCTCGGCGATCTCGCGCAGCTGCGCCTTGGTGACGGAGCCGACCTTGTGGGTCAGCGGGTTTTCGGTGCCCTTCTGGATACCGGCGGCCTTGAGCAGCAGAGCCGCTGCAGGCGGGGTCTTCAGAATGAAGGTGAAGGAGCGATCCTCGTAAACGGTGATCTCAACAGGGATGACCTGACCCATCTTGTCCTGCGTCTGCGCATTGTACTGCTTGCAGAAGTCCATGATGTTCACGCCATGCGAACCCAGAGCCGGACCCAGCGGCGGGGCAGGATTGGCCTTGCCAGCCTGGATCTGGAGCTTGATCAGCGCCGAGACTTTCTTCTTGGGAGCCATTGTATGGTTCTTCTTTCTATGAAGCGGTGATGTCGGCACCCGTGGCGGTCGCCCGCGGCGGATTCCTCCCGCAACGTATATTGCTGTGCTGTGCTAGCGGATTCGCATACACGTATCCTCCAGACACAACTTTTCTATTATGCCTATGAGAGCGGACAATATCGCGGCATCGCGGGTGCGTGCGGCCGTTCATATTTCCCGGATTATCGGCAGGGTCATTAGGCTCGGATCCGTCGCATATGTGAAGAGCCGCTACGCATGTGCACAGCGGCTCATTGGTCACGCTTCACGCCGATCAGGCGCGGAACGCGGAAGACCTAGAAATCAGGCCTGCGGGGTCTGCCCCGGGTAGGAAGCGTCCGAATCGGGCTGCTGGTAAACCGGAGCGGCAGGCGCCGGCTGCTCATACGCAGTCGGGGCGACCGGTGCGGTCGGGGCCTGCGGTGCAGTGGGAGCCTGAGGAACGCCGGCATCGGACACAGGGGCGGCAGGTGCCGGGACCGGAGCACCGGGGAATGCCGTCGGCACATACTGCGGCTGGGCGGAAACACCCGGCACCGCGACCTTCGCGGCCTTCTTCTGATTGCCGAACGCAAGCACGGTGCCGACAATCAGGCCCAGCGCCGCGATGATGAGCAAGTATGCACCAATACCGAAAGCCACCGCATTCTTCGCGTAGCCGGACGCGAGACTTCCCAGACTGCCATAGTTGCTGCCGAACTCGTCCAAGCTACTGTTGATCTTGATCTTGGAATACACCATCTCAAAGATGCTGAGTACCAGCACCAAGGCGGAAATGATCATTGCGGGGAGGTGCTTCTTGAAGAACGTGAGCGCCGCGATGGCAAGAACCGCAACGAGGACAATCCATCCGTCCCCGCCTTGGAACAGGCTGGCGCTGTATCCAAACGCCGACACGAACGGCACGATGCAGGCGATGATCGCCAGCACGCCGGCCACGTAGGTGATGATGGAAATGAAGTCGAATGACTGGCCTCCGACGGTCACGTTCTTGCCACCCAGGTTCTGGGCGAAACCGGCGACGGAGTTCTGGATGTTCGCCGCGTAATCGGGGGTTGCCGGCGCCTGATAGGGTGCCCCTGCAGGCGGCACGGGCTGGGCAGGCGGCACGGGTGCGGTGTACTGCGGCTGCTGATAGGCCGCGTTTGCGTCCGAAGCCGGCTGAGCGGGCTGCGGGGCTCCATAAGAGTTGTTTCCAGTGGGGAAACCGGCATTGGGATCTGTCATATGTGCCTTCTTTCGTTCGGTCAAGCGCCAACGCCCAACATTGACCAACATAGCATATAACCGATATCTAATACGGTTTTGCCCATTTTGCGCGATGCCGCCACCCCGAAAAGGCCCTACAGACGGCCGCAATCATGACACGCAGTATACATACCGACTGTCGGTATGTATACTGATGACATATCGAAAGGAGGAACCATGGCACGCAACCCGCACCCCGAGGTGACGGAACGCCGCATCCTCGCCGCCGCGAAAAAGCTGTTCGCCGAGAAAGGCTACGACAAGACCTCCATCCAGGACATCATCGATAAGCTGGGAGACCTGTCGAGAGGCGCGATCTACCACCACTTCAAGTCCAAAGAGGCCATCCTCGAACGACTGAACACCGACGACTGGCACGCCAGCCAGGCCCTGTGCGACGAGATCGCGAAACGCGACGACATGAACGCGATGGAAAAGCTCCGCTCGCTGTTCGCCAACTCGCTGGGAGACGCCGCGCACCTGGCGCTCGTCAAGGCCACCGTGCCGTTCTTCGACGATCCCGCCACATTCACCGCCAACATGCGATTCTGGTCAACCGAGCTGCCGAAAAACTTCGAGCCATTGATCGAGGAAGGCCAGCTGGACGGCTCCATCCCCACCGAATACCCGCGCGAAGTGGCGCAGCTGCTGGCCCTGCTATGCAACTATTGGCTGATGCCATGCTTCTTCCCCGCCACGCGCACGCAGCTGCGGTATCGTCTGCAATGCCTCGCCACCATGCTCGACGCGCTGCACGCGCCGGTCTTCGACCAGCATCTCATCGATCTCGCCACGGACGGCATGATGGCCTTCGCCGGCGACGGCAGCGGCAGCGCCGCCGAGCAACAAGACGGAGGCGGCACCAGTCCGGTAAGCGACGCACACTAGACGACGCTGACTCCGGGGCAGGACGCGGCACGAATGTTTCGCCCCTGCTCCAGCACCGATTTACATACCGTCAGTCGGTATGAATGATTGCCGATGAACCACCAACTCCGGCGTCAAAATCGTCCGCCCCAATACATTGCCGTGCCATCCATCAAACTCACGCCAAATCCACCAACGCAAAACACCGAGACCAACTCGCCACCAGCAGCAAAGGAACCCACCATGCCCACCACACCGGCACAACCCTCCGAAACACAGCTTCCCGCGGCACAGCACGAAACAGAGCAACCCAACACTTCCCCCGAACCGCAGCCGCAAGCGCAGCCAAAGGCCGCGCATCCGCTGCGCTCCCGCAATTTCATCCTGCTCGTCGCCGGGCAAGGCATCTCGCTGTTCGGCAACATGATGCTGCGCTTCGCCATGTCGATGTGGGTGCTGGACGAGACCGGCTCAGCCACCGCATTCGCATCCATCCTCGCCATATCGTTCGTGCCGATGATCCTCGGCGCCCCGTTCGGCGGCGTGTTGGCCGACCGGATGAACCGCCGCACGCTCATGGTCATCCTCGACGCGGCGTCCGCCGTGACGGTCGCGCTCGCACTCGTCTGGTTCTCCGCCGCCGGATTCAGCATCATCGCCGTGGGCGTAATGCAGGTGGCGCTATCGCTGCTCGGTATCTTCGAGACGCCGACCGTCGAATCCGCGCTGCCGCAGATGCTGCGCCAATACGGGGATGCGACGCTGAACACCAGCGCCGCGATAGTCAGTCAGGTGCAGCAGGTCAGCGCACTGATACCCAGCTTCCTCGGAGGCGCCGTGTACTCGTTCTTCGGCATCCGGCCGATGATGGCCGTCTCCGTGGCGGCATTCGCCGGCGCGGCGGCCATCGAATGCTTCATCCGGCTTGGTATGCCCGAACGCGACGAGGAGATGCCGACGCCACTCGACGACCTCAAGGCCGCTCTGCGGTTCCTGACCCGGGAAAAACCGAACCTGCTAAAAATGGTCCTGCTCGCCTCCGCGCTGAACTTCGTCGTACTCGGCTATGGCGCCGTCGGATACGCGTTCGTCATCCGCACGCAATGGGGGTTCGACGCGACCGTCTACGGCATTGCCGACGGACTGATCAGCGTCGCGGCCCTGATGGGCATGCTCATCGTGACGATGATGGCCGGACGGCTGAAAATTGGCCATATGACGAAGATCCTGACATTGCTCGGACTGACCGTCATCCCCCAAGGCGTGGCCTGCATGCTGTCTGGCGGCAACTGGACGCGGCTGATGGCGCTCGTGGCCTTCGCCTGCATCGGCGATGTCATCTGCTCATGCGCGAATATCATCGCCGTGCCCGCAATCCAAATGCGCACGCCCGATGCGATGCTCGGTAAAGTGATGGCGCTGCTGTCTGCGCTGGCCATGTGCATGCAGCCGCTCGGGCAGATGGCGTACGGCTGGGCGTTCGATCATCTCCCCGCCGCCGCGATATTCATCGCGTCAGGCGCAGTGCTCATCGCTATGGCGTTGCTGTCCGCGTCGCTGTTCGCGCACTTCGACGACTGACGACGGCGGGGCATCCTTTTCATCGACCATAATCAGTCACAGAGAAGGCCCCGATTCCTTCAGCGGAAATCGGGGCCCTACAGGCTCTCTGTACCGTTACTCGAAATCGGCACCGAGCGCGGCGAGCTTGCCGCGGAAATCCGCGTAGCCGCGGTCAATCAGCGAAATGCCATGCACATTGGACGGGCCGGACGCGGCAAGCGCCGCAATCAGATGGCTGAAACCGCCACGCAGATCCGGCACGTCGATATCGCGGCCGGTCAACGGGGTCGGTCCGAAAATCACAGCGGAATGCTTGTAGTTACGCTGCTGGAAACGGCACGGCAGCGAGCCGAGGCACTCGCGATACAGCTGAATCGTCGCACCCATCTGCACAAGCGGCTTGGTGAAGCCGAATCGGTTCTCATACACGGTCTCGTGCACAATCGACAGGCCATTCGCCTGGGTGAGCGCCACGACCAGCGGCTGCTGCCAGTCGGTCATGAAACCGGGGTGCACATCCGTCTCGATGGCCACGGGCTTGAGGTCGCCGCCCGGATGCCAGAAACGGATGCCCCTGTCGGTCACCTCGAACTTGCCGCCGACCTTGCGGAACACGTTGAGGAACGTCATCATCTCCGGCTGCGTAGCACCCTTGACGAAAATGTCGCCGCGCGTGGCGAGCGCCGCCGACGCCCAGCTGGCGGCCTCGATGCGGTCGGTCAGCGACGTGTGCGTGAAGCCATTGAGCTCCTTGACGCCCTCGATGCGGAACGTGCGATCCACATCCACCGAAATGATCGCGCCCATCTTCTGCAGCACGGCCACCAGATCCATGATCTCGGGCTCGATTGCGGCACCCGACAGCTCGGTCTTGCCTTCGGCGAGCACGGCGGCCAGCAGCGTCTGCTCGGTCGCGCCCACGGACGGGTACGGCAGATGGATCTTCGCGCCATGCAGGCCGTTCGGAGCGGTGATGTGAATGCCGTCCTTGTGCTCCTTGTCGACCGTGGCACCCAGCTTGCGCAGCGTTTCCAGATGGAAATCAATCGGACGGCCGCCGATCGCGCAACCTCCCAGCGCCGGGATGAACGCCTCGCCGAGACGATGCACCAGCGGGCCGGAGAACAGGATCGGAATGCGCGAAGAGCCGGACAGCGTGTCGACATCCGCCACATCGGCGAGCTGCACATGCGTCGCGTCGATGTTGACGATGCCGTTGGTGCCATCCACCTCCACATCCACGCCATGCAGGCGCAGCAGATCGGACACCACATGCACATCGCGAATCTCGGGCACGTTCTTCAGCACCGACTTGCCGGGGGCGAGCAGCGCCGCGACCATCGCCTTGCTCACGAAGTTCTTCGCGCCACGCACCTTGATCGTGCCGTTCAGCGGTTTGCCGCCGACCACATGCAGAACATCGTTCTCCGATTCCGCCATCCTCAACACTCCTATTCATTCGCCGGGCCACCCCGGACATCACATCCATTAGTTTGCCATACGGCATGTGGCGGGCACGTGAAATGCGCCGGAAGCCGATTACCATGTCGCAGCGAATGGTTCTCAATAAGAAACGTGCGAGTCCCGTCGTCGGCAAAACGAACATGATTGTATGCATATGGCCGATATTCCAACGAGTAAGCCGATGTTCGTTTTGTTCGCAAATGTGAGGAGTACTCGCACAAACGCTATTGAGAACGATTCGCTGATACAGCGGATCAGTCATCCGCCTTGATCTTGCGGGCCAGCTCGGCATCCCACATCGCGCCGGTAGCGCTCATCACCGCATCGGCGCCGGCCGCGCGGTACGCCCGGTAATCCTCTGGCGCCACGACACCGCCCACGCCGATGATCGCATAGTCAAGCCCCAGCCGCTCGCGAATCGCCGCAAGACGCGACACCATGTCAAGGCCTGCCCCGCGAATCGCGCTGCCGCACACACCGCTGCGGTCGCGCCCCTTGCCGGGCAGCGCCTGCCCGCCGTTCGCGTCGACGAGCCGGGCCGAAATCGTATTGATCGTGCTGAACGCCTGCACCGTGCCGCGGGCGGCGGTCTGGCGCACCATAAGCTCCAGAGCGGCATCGTCAATCACGCGGCGATCCGGCCCCCAGCCACCCTCGACCTCGGTCGGCGGGATATACGCCAGCTTGACGATCAGAGGCCGGTCGCCGATTTCGCCCTTGACGGCCTCGGTGATGCGGCCGACCAGATGCGGGTCATGGCACAGCAGGCGATTATGACCCTCGTTCGGGCAGCTCGTGTTCATCTCCATGAGGTCGGCGCCGGTCTCGCACACCAATCGTGCGGTTGCGACATGATCCGCGATATAGTCGTCGCCGCTCATGCCCTCCACGCGCGATCCCTGGAAGCTCGGCAGCAGCACCTGCCCCGGGCCGGCCGCCGCGATGGCCCGGCGCATGTCCGGCTGCCACTCATCCGGGTCGCGGGACGGCACACCGAACGAATTCGAAATGGAAATTGGCAGGCGATAGTCCGTGTCCGCAAGTACGCCCTCATCCAGTTCGGCGCTGCCCGGCGTCAGTGAGCCGTCGGCACTGGTCGGGTGCACGGCCAACACGTTCGGGAACGGATTGCACCCCCACGCGCGCGAGCGCACGGTCTTGTACGTGGCGATGTCGAACCCCATGCGGAACGCGGCCGTGGTGAACCGCTCGTTGAGCAGCGGCCCGGCCGGAATGCCGAACGGCAGGTCAACGGGGATGCCAAGGAACGACGACTTCGCCGGCGAAGCGGCCTCGCCGGCCGGCACATCACCGCGCAGCGCCGCGGCGAACTCGCCGAACGGGCCGCGCGCATAATTATCCTCATAACTTAAGTCAACGTTGTAAAACGGCTCGAAATCACTCATGGCTCTCCAGACACTCAACCGACGCCGGACCGCTGCCGGCGCCACAAACACGACGATATATCCACTGTAAAAACAGCGGCAGACCCGCAACACCGGGAGCATTCGCCAGGCCGTCTGCCAGGCTGGTCAGACGCCCATCATCGCGGTGACGAACGACAGTATCGTGATCGCCACATTCACGATCACGAAAATTAGGAACGCAGGCGACGTCCACCCCCAATACGTTCCCGGCGCACTGCGGTTCACCCGCCGATAGGCGCGCAATCCCCCGCCGTATTTCACCAGCACGACGATCAGGCCGATGATCGAAACACCCAAAAGTCCCAGCGTATACGCCGTGTCCCCCGCGTCGCCGAACAGGCCCGCCAGCCACGGCAGCACGCCTCCGAGCACGGCGTTGTTGAACACGTGCAGCACAATCGACCACACCAGCGAATACTCCATCGCCACGAACCCGAACAGCAAACCGCAGCCGAACGCGAACAGGCCCTGCACCACATCGTCATGGAACAGGCCGAACATCAGCGCGCTGGTCACGATGGCGAAATTCCGGCCGAGCGGCTTCAGGCCGCGCATCAGCACGCCACGGAACACCAGCTCCTCGGCGACCGGCGCGGCAAGGCCGACATACAGCCACATCCAAATGTTGGTCGAGGCCTCGCTGATGTTGTCGGATGTGGGCGATTGCAACGTAGTGCCGAACATCGAGAAGCCGAGCTGGATCAGGACGATCGCCGTCTGGATCGCCATGACCAGGATGATGAACGTCAGCAGCCACGATGGTTTCATACGCGCATGGCCGGGCTCGCCGAGCCAGAAGTCGCGACGGAATATCATCCTGCGGCGCATCGGCAGTATGAAGCCCATGCCGCCGAGCACCGTGAGCAGCATGATCACGCCGGTCAGCTGCACGAGGGCGGCGCTGAGCGACTCGGCCGTCAGCGTTCCTCGCCCCGCGGCTCCGCTCAGGCCCAGTATGATGCCGATGACGAACGAGGCCAGTACGTTCACGCCCATGAACACGCCCTGGTAGGCGAATATCAGGCCCGCGTGGCGGGTGACGGTGCCTCGCAGCCAGCGGCGGCGGGCCTTGACCGGGTCGATCGGGACGGGCTGGGCGACAGGGATGGGCGGCGCGACGGGTCGTTGCGCCGAGGAATATGCAGGATACGGAGAGTATGGCGGGTATGGCGGGTACAGCTGTGACGGATATGGCGGATACGACTGGATCGGCTGGCGCATCCCCGGCCGACCTGTTCCTGACGGAATCGGAGGCATCGGACGTGGCTCAGAAGCCGGTGCCCATTGTCCCGCCACCGGCGGCTGCGAGTGGCCGACCGGCTGAGGCCGGTTCACGGATTGCGGCGGATTCACAGGCCGTGAATACGGCAAAGGCTGCGGCGTTTCGCCGGCCGTCCATTGCATCGGCTGCCCAACTTGCTGCGGGGCGTCACCGGCAGGCATCTGGAGTTTTTCGGGGTTTCCGTCTCCAGCAGCCGGCTGCCGCTGGCCTTCCGGTTCCATCTCATCATCAGGTTGCCCATGGGCCTGTTGCCGATCGTTCATGCTCATGGTTCAACAGTACGCCGTGTATCGCCCATCAACGTCAGTGTCGACATCTCATGTGGGCCCGATATGCCTGTGGGCGACATTTTCAAGCCTTGATTGGCGATATCTCGCTTTCAAGGGGTTGATTCGAGTCCCATGGGACATCTATCTGCGTTTCAGGGGGTTGGTAGCCAAGTATGAACGCCTCCAGAACGGCACGGTTCCAATGGCGATTGGCGCTCAATACTCCAGGTATCGCGTTTCGGCACCCCCTCGAAACGTAGATAGATGTTTCGCGACCGTCGAATCAACCCCTCGAAATGCAGATAGCGTCGGATCGTAGACCTCGAATCACACTCACGATGTGGGACCACCCCCAGTCGCTTCGCGACAGCCCTTCGGGCCCTGCAGTCAAGGACGCCCGTCCTGCGGGCGCGACCTTATTTGCTCGCCGGCCGGCTCGCCTTTGCCTACGGACGGAACCACCGGCCGTAAGGCCGACTGGGAAAAAACACCGGCAAAACACCATGTCAGCGCAAAAGGCCCTCCGAAGAGGGCCTTTTGCACATTGCGGTTATTCCGGAATCACTCGGAGTCGCGGGATTCCTCCGAACCGGCGTCAGAGTCATCCGCGGCCGGAGCGGCATCATCGAACTGCACGGTCTGCGTATCAGCCGTATCAGCACCATCGGCCACCAGTCCGCTCTCGTCGGCGCCCTCGCCCTCGCCCTGCACGTGTGCGCCCGTAGCGCTCTGACGCTTCCGGGCCACGGTGACGCCCACGCCAATCGCGGCCAGCACCACGACAAGCACCACGACGATGGCGATCGACGCACCCGTGTCGGACAGCCCCTCCTGCGGCACGGCAACAACATCAGCGGCATTGGCAGCGACACCGGTCGCGCCCATGGCAGCGGCCGTCGCCACCGCGGCGACCACGCTCATCAGCTTCTTACGCACGCTCATCACGTCCTTTCCTTTACGAACATCCAAGCACCGATGGTATCGCGACGAATTGACTGTTGCGTGGGGAAAAACCTTCAGCCCAGCAGGGCGAGCAGGTCGTCCTTGGTGAGCGCGGCCATCGACCGTCCGGTGGCGGAGGACGCGGAATCCACGAACCGTTGCGCGAGGTCTGTCTTGCTGCGCTGGAGGTTGAGGATGCGCTCCTCGATCGTGTCCTTCGCCACGATCTGATACACGTTGACGTCCTGTGTCTGGCCTATGCGGTGGGCGCGATCGGTGGCCTGATCCTGCGCGGCCGCGTTCCACCACGGATCGGCGTGCACGACCACGCATGCGCCGGTCAGGTTCAGGCCCGTGTTTCCCGCCTTGAGCGAGATCAGGAACACCGGCGTCGCGTCGGCGTTGAACCGGTCCACCAGCTCCAGACGGCGTTTCTTCGGCGTCGCTCCGGTGATCATGTCGTATTCCACGCCGTCGGCCCGCAACCGTTGCGCGATCAGGTCGAGGTAGCTGGTGAACTGCGAGAAGATCAGCATCTTGCGGCCGGCATCACGGCAGGAGTCCACCAGTTCGATGATGGCGTCCAGTTTCGCGGAGCTTACGGTCTTGCGCGCCTTCGACTGTTTCACAGGCTGTTTCACGGACTGCTGTGGGTCTTTCGCGGCGGATTGCACCCCTGCGCTCAAGGCACTGGCATGCCCGTCGGCGTTCTCGTATATCAGCCGCGGGTCGCAGCATACTTGCCGCAGTCGGGTCAGCTGCGCCAGAATCTGGATTTTGCCGGTGTTGAAATCGGCCGGACGCTGCCTCAGGATGACCGAGCGCAGCTGCTGCTCCAGTGCCGCATACAGCTTGCGCTGCTCCCCCTGCAGCTGCACTGTGATGACGTTCTCGATCTTGTCGGGCAGATCCTTGAGCACCTGCGACTTAAGACGGCGCAGGATGAACGGCCCCACGAACGATTGCAGTTTCTTCTGTGCGGTCTCGTCGCCGCTCAGCACCGGCATCTCGAACCGTTCGCGGAAATGCGCGTACGAGCCGAGCATGCCGGGCATCAGGAAATCGAAGATGCTCCACAGCTCGCTCAGCCGATTCTCGATCGGAGTGCCGGTCAGGGCGAAACGATGCACTGCGGTGACGGAGCGCACGGCTTTCGACACCTTGGTAGCGGCGTTCTTGATGTACTGTGCCTCGTCGAGCGTCATGCAGTAGAACTCAAGTCCCGCATAGTCGTCGATGTCGCGCCGCAGCAGGTCATACGAGGTGACGAGCACGTCGGGAACGTCGTCGGACGCGGCCGCGGCCGATGCCGGCCTTGCGGATTCCCGCGTCGGAGACACACCGGTGTCCTGCTGTGCGGCGCGCACGCCGTCAAGCATCGCGCGACGTTCCGGTTTGGTGCCGGCGATGGCCTCCACGCGCAGCTCGGGAGTGTGCTTCGCCACCTCGGCTACCCAGTTGTACACCAGCGAGGCCGGGCAGACGATCAGATTCGGACGGTGCTCGGCCCGGGACTCCTTGTGCCGTGCAAGCAGCAGCGACAGCAGCTGCACGCTCTTGCCCAAACCCATCTCGTCGGCGAGGATACCCCCGAATCCCTTGTCGCACACGGCATTGAGCCAGCGGAACCCCTCGACCTGATACGGCCTCAGCACGGAGGCCAGCGCAGCGGGAACGCGGTACGTGGACGGATCGATCACGCGCAGGCCGTCCAGGTATGCGGTGAAGCTTGCGTCCTTCGCGTCGTCGTCGACCTGATGGTCCAGATAGTACGCCTCATAGGCGGGCACCGTGATCGAGCCGGATTCCAGATCGGCGGTCCGCAGTCCCAGGTCATCCGCGATCTCGTCGACGTCGGACATATCCACGTTGCGCATGTCGACGAAGGAGCCGTTGCGCAGCCGGTGGAATCTGCGGCGCCGACGGTAGCTCGCCAGCAGGCCCGGCACGTCGTCCGGGTCGATTTCGTCGGCGATCGGCGATATCTCCACGAGCCCGGATTTCACCGAAAGGCCTATGGAGATCGTCGGGCGCGGCATGGCGGTCAGTCCGTCGAACGCGGGCGTCGCCATCACGTCGCCCAAACCGCGCAACACCGCCAATCCTTCGGTCAGCAGACGGTATATCGCCTCGTCGTCGGACTTGGGGATGGCGGCCACGGCACCGGACGGGCGCGGGAAATAGTGGAGCATCGCCTCGACTGCGAGTCGCTCCATCTCCTTGTCGCGCATGGACGCGTCGACGCCGACGCCGTCAAACACGTGGTAATGCTTGTCACCATAATGAGCCTGCGCGTCGCACGTCACCCCGGCGCGGTCGCGGTCGAGGTAAAACGCGAGCCTGCAGGGCACGCGCATTTTCGCCAGCAGCTCGGGCGGCACGTCGATGATCAAGCCGCCGTGCGCCGGAACTCCGGTTTCACGCCCAGCTGGCGGCACGAGCCGGTCAAAGACCGATGACGCGGCGGAACCGTCCTCCGCGTTCGGACCGGCGGATGCGCCAATGGCGTTGACCGACCGCCCGGCCTCGTTCTCCTGGCGGGAGACCAGTTGCGGCAGTACCGTGCGCACGAAACGATCCACATCACTTTCGCTCAGATACATCGCCTCGCGATCGTTTTCACCGCACAGCAGGCTCAGCAGTGCCCGTTTCTGCGCAAAATCGGCATCGCACCGGTATATCGTCGCACGATCGACGCTCAGCAGCGCTCGACCGCCCGACCCCACGCCCGCGCCCGATTCGGCTTGGGAAAACGGCCGCACGATCACGTAATGCGAGCGCTGTCCTTCAATGAATCGTTCCACGCGCTGCGCATGCCGTATCACGTAACCGGCCGCCGCCGTACTGCCGTTCGAGGCCTCGGGATCGTCGCCGCGTTCCACCGCAAGGCCGAGATCGGGATTGCCGTCCACGACTGATACGCGCATCGTCGGCGCGTAGAACCGTGCCGGAGCCGTGTATTCCACCGTGTCTTCGGTGCCGACGTACGTATCGAGCAGTTCGGCGACCTCACCGTCCGACAACGTCAGCGTCGCGTCATCCGACTGACGCCGGTAATAGTAGGAGTATGCGCTGTTGTCGTTGTTGATGACGGCGCGGATGTCCTGCGCGCGGGAGAGCACGTCGAGCAGGTTCCGCGAGCGCTCGTCAAAGGCGTCGCGCGAGTGCACGAACGCGAGCTTCTTGCCGTATGCGACGAACTCGCGGTTTTTCACGGATTGCAGCAGCGAGGCGATGTCCTTGACCACATAGGAGATGCCGCGCGACGGCACTTCGATGCGGAATTTCGCCACGCAGCTGTTCAGCGAGAAACTCAAGGAGAGCCGCAGCGACACGCTGGCGATGGGCATGAACCGCGCCGTCTGGGCTGCGCCGGCGACACCTCCGGAATCAGCCAGTCCGCCGATTTCCTTCAACAGGTCGAGCTGCCGGCTCTGCGATCTGCGGGTGCGCTCGTCGTCCTGCTGCCGCATGAACAGGTCAAGCGCGCGGGTCGTGCGCACGGCAGGTTGCCGGGGAACCAAGCCTGCGGCTCCGCGACCGATACCGTTCGTGGAGCCGTTACCATCGTCGGCCGCGGCGAAGTCATCCGGATGTTCGTTGTACGCCATGACCAGCGCGATGACATGCTTGCACACGCCCCGGAACCGGCCGTATGCGGGGCATGTGCACGATGACTGGCCGACCTTGCCCGCGTCGGTGTCGATCGCGGCGGAGACGCGGTAATCGTCCGCGTACCGGTCGGCGCCTTTGACCAGCGCTGTCAGGCGTACGTTGGCCCGCGCGCCCGTCAGCATGGTGCCCGAGGTACGTGGCGAATCCGGCACGTTGAACGATACGGCCATGTCGTGCATACGCCCGGATTTCAGCACGTCCTTCGCACGAAAATACACGGCGTTGCCGCCGAGCCGGCGCAGTTCGGCGTCGTCGACGGAGGGCGGCAGCGGCGTGGCACCGGCAGTGTCGTCTGCCATGTCGGCGTACGAGCCGCGAGCGCCGTACGTGACGCCGTCATCGTCGGCATCACCGTCGGAGAAGTCGCGGTACTGGCCGCCGCCGGAGCGGGAACCATACACGGACGCATGCCAATCCATCAATGCCCCTTCCGTTGCAGCGGGCGACAATCACGCCCGTGCATGCCATCATGACCGGCCAACATCCCGGTCGATATACGGATACGACATTAACAGGTTTCACTCCGCTCAACCAACACCGGCGCAAAGGCATCGCTGGCTGAGGCTGGCCCGATCGGTCAGATGATGCCGCGGTCGCTCAGTGGGCCCGCCCAGTCGCTCTCTTCGGGCTCGCGGGCGGACTGGATGGGTTCCTCGGCCCAATGCTTGGCGGGGATGGTCTTGGGCTTGAACGGGAACTTCTCGGCGCGCATCTTCTCGTAGGCGGCGATGTCGTCCTCATGCTGCAACGTCAGGTCGATGTCGTCGTAGCCGTTCATCAGGCGCCAGCGCACGTAATCGCCGACCTCGAACGGCAACGTCACGTCGCCGCAGGTGACGGTGCGCTGCTCAAGGTCTACGGTCATCTGACGACCGGGCTCCTCGTCCAGCAGCTTCCACAGGAGTTCGACGGACTCCTGCGGCATGATGGCCGCCAGCACGCCGTTCTTGGCGGTGTTGCCGTAGAAAATGTCGGCGAAGCTCGGCGCGATCACCACGCGGAAACCGTAATCGTGCAGCGCCCACACCGCGTGCTCGCGCGATGAGCCGATGCCGAATTCGGGGCCGGCCACGAGAATCTGCCCCTTGCCGGCATATTCCGGCTGGTTCAGCACGAAATTCGGGTCGCGGCGCCAGGCGTAGAACAGCGCGTCATCGAAACCGGACTTGGTCACGCGCTTCAGGAACACCGCGGGGATGATCTGGTCGGTGTCGACGTTGGAGCGGCGCAGCGGCACGCCCACGCCGGTCAATGTGGTGAGTTTTTCCATGGATATCAGGCTTTCAATTCTTGCCCCCGCTGGCGGGGGCTGTCGGCTTTGCTGACTGGGGGGGGTGGCGCCAGTGCGCGGCACTCCGACCCACCCTCAGTCAGTCTTCGACTGACAGCTGCTGCCAGCGGGAGCCAGTGTGCAGTATTTACAGGTCGGCGGGCGACGAGATCGTGCCGCGAATGGCGGTCGCGGCGGCAACGGCGGGCGACGCGAGATGCGTGCGCGAGCCCTTGCCCTGGCGTCCTTCGAAGTTGCGGTTCGATGTGGAGATGGAGCGCTCACCCGGCACCAGCTTGTCCGGGTTCATGCCCAGGCACATCGAGCAGCCGGCGTTGCGCCATTCGGCGCCGAAGTCCTCGAACACCTTGTCGAGTCCTTCCTTCTCCGCTTGCAGGCGCACGCGCGAGGACGCGGGCACGACGAGCACGCGGTGGATGTTCTCGGCCTTGTGGTGTCCCTTCATGATCGAGGCGGCCTGGCGCAGGTCGTCGATGCGGCCGTTGGTGCACGAGCCGATGAACACGGTGTCCACGGCGATGTCCTTGATCGGCATGCCGGGCTTGAGTCCCATGTAGGTCAGCGCCCGCTCGGCGGCGGCGCGCTTGGTGGCGTCGGCGATCTTGTCGGGCTCCGGCACGTTCGCGGTGATTGGCAGGCCCTGGCCGGGGTTGGTTCCCCACGTCACGAAGGGGCCGAGCTTGGTCGCGTCGATGTCCACGACCTTGTCGAACACGGCGTCGTCATCGGTCTTGAGCGTCTTCCAGTAGGCGACGGCCTGATCCCACAGCTCGCCTTCGGGCGCGTGCGGACGGCCCTTGAGGTATTCGAACGTGGTCTCGTCCGGCGCGATCATGCCGGCGCGGGCGCCCGCCTCGATGGACATGTTGCACACGGTCATGCGTTCGTCCATCGTGAGGTTGCGGATCGCCTCGCCGCGGTATTCGATGACGTAGCCCTGACCGCCGCCGGTGCCGATCTTCGCGATGATCGCCAGAATAATGTCCTTGGCGGTGGCGTCCGCCGGCAGCTTGCCGTTCACGTTGATCGCCATCGTCTTGAACGGCTTGAGGCTCAGCGTCTGCGTCGCCATCACGTGCTCGACCTCGGAGGTGCCGATGCCGAACGCGAGCGCGCCGAACGCGCCGTGCGTGGACGTGTGGGAGTCGCCGCACACGATGGTCATGCCCGGCTGGGTCAGGCCCAGAATCGGGGCGAACGCGTGGACGATGCCCTGATCGGCGTCGCCCAGCGGGTGCAGCCGCACGCCGAACTCCTTGCAGTTCTTTTCCAGCGTGCTCAGCTGCAGGGTGGATGTCTTGTCCGGGTTCGGACGGTCGATGTCGACCGTCGGCGTGTTGTGATCCTCTGTGGCGATCAGCTGATCGACGTGACGCGGCTTGCGCCCGGCCAGACGTAGACCCTCAAACGCCTGCGGGCTCGTTACTTCATGCATGAGCATCAGGTCGATGTACAGCAAATCGGGTGCGCCGTCGCTCCCCTGCCGCACCAGATGGTCGGCCCAGACTTTCTCGGCCAATGTGGTTCCCATTCGGGACCTCCTCAAATTTCCTCGCGCAAGGTATTGCCCTCACGCTTTTTATGTGGTAATAAGCGTATGGGCAAGGGCACGTTGAGAACTTCCCTAGGCCGATATATGAGATAAATACATGGCCATAAAACGGCGAAAACATGGCGATGCTTGAATTATTCTTGTTTTTTGCGGTTCTTGTCGAAAATATCGCGATATTACCGGCCTGCCATTAACAGAAAAGCGTCTACGTTACTTTTGCATTTCATTATGTGAGATGGCATAATGCTTCATTATGACTTCTCTGACGCAACCACTGGCCACAAGCATGGCCGATGAACGACAGCGTGCCGACGACGAGATGCATGACGACGGCACCGTGACCAGCACCATGACAGCGGACGCCATCGAGTACACCATCAGCGGAGAGATCCATTCCGGCGTCGGTGTACTCGACAAAACCGTGAAGATTTTGGACGCGCTGGAATCCGGTCCCGCGACTCTCGGACAGCTGGTGTCGGCCACCGGCCTGGCGCGACCGACCGCCCACCGTCTGGCTATCGCGTTGGAGCGCCACCGCTTCGTGCTGCGCGATCAGCACGGACGATTCGTGCTTGGCTCGCGTTTCGCCGAGCTTGCCGCCGCAGCGGGCGAGGATCGTCTGCTGACCGCGGCGGGGCCGATTCTGCAGACACTGCTTGACCGGACCGGCGAATCCGCGCAAATCTACCGCCGTCAGGGCGATCAGCGCGTGTGCATCGCAGCGGTGGAACGCGCCAGCGGCCTGCGCGATTCGATTCCCGTGGGCGCGATGCTGTCGATGGAGGCCGGGTCGGCCGCGCAGATTCTGCTCGCCTGGGAGGATTCCGAGCGGCTGCATCAGGGGCTGAGGCACGCCAAGTTCACCGCCGCGAAGCTCGCCGCCGTGCGCAAGCGCGGTTGGTCCGAATCGGTGAACGAGCGCGAAGAGGGCGTCTGCTCCATCTCCGCGCCGATCCGCAACGCCTCCGGTCAGGTCATCGCTGCGATTTCCATTTCCGGCCCGTCCGGCCGTATGGGCAACTCGCCCGGGCGCCGTTACGCCCCGCTGGTCATGGCCGCCGGCAAATACCTGACCGACGCCCTGCTCAAGGCCAGCTCCGTTCGCTGACGGCGCCGGCGACGGACGGGCGCAGAGCCCAGCAGGCTGTCGAGCGCAGCGGATCAGTGGAGCGCCCCCGCTGGCGGGGGCGCTCCTTGGCATCAGACAATGCCTGACGACTCAGCCCGTCAGCGGGGGCGTCCCTTTTTGCTCAGATCTTCTTCAATGCGGCAGCGACCCCGGCGAGCAGGCCGGGTTTCCTCAGCAGATTGACGCCATCGGCGGCGTTCGACTGCCCTTCGACCGCATAGGTGTACGCCTTGTTGGAGCTCGGTTTTCCGACCAGCTCGCCGAATGTCAGCAGCTGCGTCCGCGGGCTGTACGGGTGGCGGATGTCGAACTCGAACAGTCTTGCCGCACGATTCGCCGCGGCCGGTCCGTACGAGCCGAATCCGCAGGTCGGCGTCGCCACCAGCATCATCCCGTTGAGCGAGCCGACGAAACCATTGCGATGGTCATGGCCCACAACCACTCCTATATATCCGTCCGTGTCGCGCAGTGCGGCGAACTCGCCGCAATCCTCGTCAGGACAGCTCACGCCTTCGCCCAGATAGCCGCCCGGGAGCGTCCGGTCATCATCGAGCACGTAATACTGCGCATCGTACTTGCGATACCCCTGTATGGCGTTATCGGCGTTCGCCGGCATGACCTTCAGCACGTCATAAAACTGCGGCAACGGCATATGCTGGAACACCAGGGAGCGGACGCCGAGCCACCGCGGCACGTCGTGCACGAAACGCAGCGCGGCGTCGCTCGGCCGGCCATAGCCGCCCTCCCGTGCGTAATCGCCGGAATTGAGCACCACCAGACCCAGCACGGCACGTTGGCGATCCTGATCCAGGACAGGCATTGCGAACGTGCCGGGCTCGCATGCGGCCACTGGCTGATCCGGCAAACCGGATGACGGCACCGAACGCACCAGGAAGCCGGGATTCGCGGCGGAATCGTCCATATTGCACGGCGGGTTGATGCATCCCGGGAACTCACGGTACAGCGCGTCCAGCTCGGCCGGGCTCAGCCCGCACTGCGCATCATGGTTGCCGTAGGTGACGGCGAATGGTATGCCGCGGTCGATCAGCGGCTGCAGGAACGCACTGATGCCGGCACGCACCTTGGCCCGCGTGCGCTCGATCTTGCCGCGCCGCGCCGGCTCCCACTGCCGCTTGCGGAACGTGTCGCGGTACGCGTCGTCGTATCCGGCGATTTGGTTGCCGGTGAATATGACGACGTCGGGGCGCGCGGCGTCCAGCGACGCCTCGATCAGCCGGATGGTGTCTTTGGAGACCTTCGGACCATCCTGTATGTCCGCCAGCTGCAACACGCGGAACTTGCCGGAACGGTGGAACTGGAGACGTCCCAGACGCGCCGAGATGGACACCGGGCGCTCGTCATCGGGGCCGCTAGCGGATGCCGGCGCTGCAATCTGGTTGAAATCCGTCATAACTCACAGCGTAGTACATACCACCTTGACCGTGCCTGACAGCACTATGGCGTGTCTTGAGCGGGCCGGGACACTGAATTACGGGTTGAAATCGCCGTTCTTGACAATTCCCCGTGTGAAATCGCCGTTTTAAGGCTCAAAAACGGCGATTTCACACGGGGAATAGTAGATTTCGGCGATTTCAACCCGTATTTTGGACGGATCCGGCCTATAGGCCACGAATCCGCCGGCTGAATGCGCCGAGAAACAAAAAAGCCCTCGCTTCCGCGAGAGCTTCATTCGCTGGGATGCCTGGACTCGAACCAAGAATGGCTGAACCAGAATCAGCTGTGTTGCCAATTACACCACATCCCAATTTGGCTAGATGCTGTAACCGATTGGGATTATAGCACCTTCGTACCCCCAACCGGATTTGAACCGGTGTTGGCGCCGTGAGAGGGCGTAGTCCTAGACCGCTAGACGATGGGGGCTTGAGTTATCCGCTGTGCGGCGTGCCGCGCAACAGATGAAAACTATACGGCAATATCCAGCCCACCGCAACTCACGGCGTGTCGCGAGGATTTCCAACGGTTTGGGGACGGGCTCTTGACCACCGACGAAATCCGATAGACTCCAAAATATCCCAACCAATCCAGTCAACAAAAGCGTTATGCGGTAGCATCGAACGAGACGGCACGATGCAGATACGTTAGGCTGCATCTCCACCGACCATCATCGAGGATGGCGAAACGGCTCACGTCAATTGAGCCACAAAGACTGTCAAAAAACCTTATATTGCAACGATATAAGACATGCACTGACGGATTATCACGAATCCTACTGATGAATTATCAGACACTGTATTGATGAAATTGCAAATGAGGCAATGATGATACCAAGGACCATCGCGCAAGAGCTCACCCCGATGCTGTCATGGTTCCCGGTCGTCTCAGTGACAGGGCCACGTCAAAGCGGCAAATCCACGCTCATCAAAAACATGCTGCCCGATTACGAATACGTCAATCTTGAAGACGAAACCACCCGCATGAGGAGGCGATTCAGCCGGAACCCGACCTCACCGCGGACGAATTCATGTTCCGCGGCGGCTATCCTCACCTCTATGACGCGTCAACGCCGAACGACATCTATTTCCACGACAATGGCCTGCTCAACTATCTTCTCGGGATTCATTCTGCGGAAGAGCTGCTGAACGACCCCAAGCGCGGTGATGTGTTCGAGAATCTCATCATTTCGCAAACCGTGAAGCGATACCTCAACAAGAACAAAGACGGCGAGCTGTACTTCTACCGCGATACCAACCAGAGCGAAATCGACCTCGTAGACGCTACGCAGCGCCGTAGCCCCACCCTCATAGAGATCAAATCGAGAATGACTCCGCGACCAGATTTCTTCAGGCATCTCGCCACCGTCGAGGAAGAACTGGGCGTGCCGGTCGATCGCAGAATCGTCGTGTATCGAGGAACAGAAAACTTCACGGGTAAGAAGGAGGTATGTTACGGCGGAGCGTTATTTGGGGCGGTAAATCAGCGGAGGAGTTCTGCCCACCTGATCGGCGGAGACTCCCCCAGTCGCTTCGTGACACCCCTGCGGGGGCAGTATTGTCTACTCGTATGTCGGCTCGCCTTCGATTACGAACGACACCTCCGTTCGCTTCACGGCTCAGCCCGCCAGCGGAGGCGCAAACTCCGCAGATAGCAGACGGCGGGCGGCGTCTTGCGACAGCCGTCCGCCGGATTCCGCATGCGCACAAGCGCTGCGTTACATCACAGGTGCTCGCGCAGGCCCTTCAGTCGAGCGATGGTGAGCGGCTTGCCGACGATCTCCATCGACTCGAACAGCGGCGGGGAGACGCGACGGCCGGATATGGCCACGCGAACCGGGCCGAAGGCGAGACGCGGCTTGTACCCGCCATCCTCCACGAGTGCCTTGTTCAGGGTCTCGTGCAGGTTGTCGGCCTTCCAATCGGCCTCGTCCACGCCCTCAAGCGCGGCGACGGCGGCATCGAGCACGTCGGCGGCGGAGTCCTTGAGCTGCTTCCTGGCATCGTCCGCAGGCTCCAGGTACTCCTCGGTGGACAGCAGGGAGCCGACCATGCCGGCGACCTCGCCCAGCAGGCGCACGCGCGGCTGGATCAGCGGAGCGGAGGCGGTCAGGACGACCTTCTCGCGGTCGGTCAGCGCATCCCAATTGTCGGCCGAGACCACACCGTCGCGGTGCAGGTACGGCACGGAACGGTTGAGGAAGTCCTGCGGCTCAAGCATGCGGATGTGCTCGGCGTTGATGGAGATGGCCTTGTCGATGTCGAAGCGGGCCGGGTTGGCCTTCACGTCGCGCACGTCGAACTTGGCGATCATCTCGTCCATGGAGAACACGTCACGGTCGGGGGCGATGGACCAGCCGAGCAGAGCCAAGTAGTTGAGCAGACCCTCGCGGATGAAACCGTTGTCGCGGTGGTTGAACAGGTTGGACTCCGGGTCGCGCTTGGAGAGCTTCTTGTTGCCCTGGCCCATCACGTACGGCATGTGGCCGAACAGCGGCATCTGCTTGGCGATGCCGAGCTCCATCAGGTAGCGGTACAGCACGATCTGACGCGGGGTGGAGCTGAGCAGGTCCTCGCCGCGCAGCACGACGTTGACGTCCATCATCGCGTCGTCGACCGGGTTGGTGAGCGTGTACAGCGGATCGCCGTTCGGGCGCACGATGACATAGTCCGGCACGGAACCGGCCTTGAATTCGATGGTGCCGCGGATGAGGTCGTCGAAGGCGATGTCCTCGTCGGGCATGCGGATGCGCAGCGCGGGCTTGCGGCCCTCGGCGCGGAAGGCGGCCTTCTGCTCCTCGGTGAGGTCGCGGTCGTAACCGTCGTAGCCGAATTCGGCCGGGCGGCCGGCGGCGAGGTTGCGCTCCTTGATCTCGTCCGGAGTGGAGAAGGACTCATAGGCGTAGCCGGCTTCGAGCAGCTTTGCGGCCACATCCTTGTAGATGTCGCCGCGCTCGGACTGGCGGTACGGGCCGTGGGGGCCGCCCACGTCGATGCCCTCGTCCCAGTCGATGCCCAGCCAGCGCAGGGATTCGAGAATCTGGTTGTAGCTTTCCTCGGAGTCGCGCACGGCGTCGGTGTCTTCGATGCGGAAGATCAGCTTGCCGCCGGTGGCGCGGGCTTCGGCCCAGTTGAACAACGCCGTACGGATCATGCCGACATGCGGCGTGCCGGTCGGCGATGGGCAGAAGCGCACGCGAACATGAGCCGGAAGTTCTGGTTTGGTGTCTTTTGAATGTTCAGCTTCAGTCATACGTTCCATTGTGCCGCGCCAACGGGACGTGAGCCGGTTCACTCACTTTTGGTCAATCGGTCTCACGGTCGCGCCGTCGATGGCAGAAGGAACGGCTGCTGGTATGGCGGTCGAAGCGCCGGCTTTGATGGCAGCTTCGACGGCGTTGCGCATGAAGGTTGCTGCGTCGTTCTGCCGATGGGTGACTGTCGGATTCCACGTACGGCGATGTATCGTCAATCCGGCAAGTGCGCCTCGGTCAGGATATTTCGGCGCGCTCAGGCGGCGAGACCGGCGAACAGCGTCGCCCAATCCTGCGACTCGTCCTCGCGGGTCTCGCGCTGGTCCATGACCTTGTTCTGATCGTTGTTCATGATCGTCCCCTTGTATTACTACTTATACAGCTCCAATTGCTTGTTTCGATTCCATCACCGCAACCGAAATTATCGTTGATACTCATATATCGCAACCACTGGCAAAACGCAAATCGTGTTAGCGCGCACAGCGAGTCGTCACACAATCCCTACACTCATGTATGTAAACGGTCACACGCGGCACTCCCCGTTGCCTTGTTTACACCCCTTTCGTTCCGCCGCTCGCTCCTGCCAGTCAATGCGGTGCACCAACTCCTTCCATGCTGGTTCGCCTCGCAAGCCCGCTCCTCCTACTTGTCAGCGCGCTGGATCCTTCCAACCATTCCCGCCCGAGACGCACCGTTTCTGCTGATTGCGCATTGCCCACCTACCCCGCGTTCGTACATGCCGCGCCCATTCACACCGCTACCTTCACCCGGTTTCTTTGGGACTGCCCCATATCTTTGCTGCGCCGCAAGACCCACATACGTGCCTACACTCCCGTCACTCCCCGAGTTGCGTCCTTAAGTGCGCGCCGAAACGACAAGCGCGCGAACATAAGGACGCAAATGCCCCTGTTTGCGTCCCTATGTGCGCACGGTCGTCGTTTCGGCGCGCACTTAGGGACGCAAACGAGCGGATTCGTGCTCGTACACTGGAGATTCCACGCTTGACGAGCTTCATATCATCGAATGGCATCCCCACCGCCATTCACTCACCATCGACAGTGCACTCGCAATATGTCGTAGCCAAGCCACAACATAATCAAGCGCCACCACACGAAAAGAGTCCGCAACACCACTTTCTCGGTTTCAAGGGGTTGATCGCAGCCCTCGCAGACATCTATCTGCATTTCAAGGGGTTGCTTTTCGTCAATCCTCCCTATATTGATGGCGATATTCCGCCCCTCATACTTCGTATACTGGCAGACAGCAACCCCTCGAAACGTAGATAGATGTTTGGGCGAGACGAAATCACCCCCTCGAAACGCAGATGCCGCTTTCGCACCGAAGGATGAAGTTCCTGTTATCCGACCGAGTCGCGCGAAGCCCAAACACGTGCGAATATGAGGGAACAACCCATGAAACCGTTGCAACGCCACGACAATCTGGCTGGCACATCACATCCAGCCGGCCAAATCGGCGATGGTCAGCCCGCGATAGTCAACGATTGCCTCATCGCACAGCCCACTGTCGCTCATATCCACACGCGCATGACCGGTGACCGCGACCACCGTCGCGCCCGACGCCCGAGCCGCCGTCAACCCGGGCTTGGAATCCTCGAAAACCAGACACTGACCGGCGCCCGACGCATCGGCCGGCAGCCCGACCATCGACGCCGCACGCCAATACGGCGCCGGATCGGGCTTCGGCGTCACATCGTCGTTGCCGCACACATAGCCGACGAACGCGCCCTTAGGCGCCTGCGCCATCACATTCTCGACGATCTCGCGCGGGGAGCCGGTCACCAGCACGGCCGGAACGTGCGCCGCCGCCAGACCGGACAGTACATCGCGAACGCCCTCAATCCACGGCAGACGCTCCTTTTCCATGCACAGCACCTCATCGGACAGGTGCCGCACGATTGCATCGCCATCCCAATCGACCCCCGCACCGCGCAGCAGACGCACGGTCTCGGGGAAGGCCGCCCCCTGCAGCGCATCGGCGAGCGCGTCGCTCCATTCCCCGCCACAGGAGCGCACCAAGGTCTCCTGAGAGCGCACCCAATACGGATCGGAATCGATCAGCGTCCCGTCCAAGTCGAAGAACACGGCCTTCATCATCGGCATCCTCCTTGATCTCACAAGCCATTTCACGAGCCACTAGCATCGTAGCCCATGAACCCGGCGGGGAAACGGTCCGCCCCGAGAACAGCAGAAAACAGCAATGCCCCGGCAATCCGGCAAACACATGTCCACCGGCGGGAGACATGCCATGGCGGCCCGATGCCGCGCCGTCACACCGGCTCCTGCGCGAAGCCGCCCGTCGAGACATACCACGATCCCCCGCATACCGCTATACTGGAGAACGTTCGCGCGGTTGGTGGCAGCAGCCGTGCCAGACATCAGAGAAGTAAACGCATTGCAAGGCGATATGTGTCGCGCTGCGATGCGACGGGTCTGATTCATGTCGCGCGGGCTCCTCACCTTCCCGCCCGGCGTGTGTCAGCCGGCAGGCGCACGATGTGCGCAGAAGGCAAGGAGACAGAAGATGAAGACAGTCAAGGGCTTCAGCAAGATCGTGGCGATGGTTGGGGCCGTCGCGCTCGGCCTGACGCTCAGCGCCTGCGGAAACACCAATTCCGCGAGCAACACCGATTCCAAGAACTCCGGATCCACGCCGACCGTGTCGTTCATGCTCGACTGGACGCCGAACACGAACCACATCGGTCTGTACGTGGCTCAGAAGCTCGGCTATTACAAGGATGCCGGCGTCAATGTGAAGATCCTGCCGACCGCCCAGGCCGGAGCTGAAACCAGCGTCGAGAACGGCGTGGCCAACGTGGGCTTCACCACGCTGAGCAACGTCGCCGCGTTCAACTCGCAGGGCGCTGACCTGAAGTTCGTGTTCGACCTGACGCAGAAGCCGGTCGCCCGTTGGTGCGCGCTGGCGTCCCGCACCGACATCAAGACACCCAAGGACCTTTCCGGCAAGACCTTCGTCAGCTTCGGCTCCGCCGAGCAGACCGCGGTCGTCCGCCAGATGATCAAGTACGCTGGCGGCACCGGCGATATCAAGACCGCGACGGCCGGCACCAACACCTTCGAGACGCTGACCAGCGGCAAGGGTGATTTCGGCGGCTTCTACGTGACCTGGGAAGGCGTGGAAAGCGAGCTGAACGGCCCGAAGCTCAACTGCTTCGTCGCCTCCGACTGGGGCGTGCCCGGCAACCCCGACCAGCTGGGATTCGCCGTCAAGGGCTCCTGGCTCAAGGACTCCGCCAACACGGATGCGCTGAAGAAGTTCATCGCCGCCACCAAGAAGGGCTACGACTACGCGCTCGCCAACCCGGACAAGGCCGCCGACATCCTGGTCGAACAGGCCAAGGAGGCGCAGCTCGACTCCAAGCTGACCCGCACCTCGATGGAGGAGATCGCCAAGAACAACTACTGGACGACCGACGATCCGAAGTCGCTGCCCGGCACCACGAACTTCGATGACGCGCAGCCGTACCTGGAGTTCCAGTACAAGGCCGGCACCTACAAGGACCAGGACGGCAACGATCCCGCGTCCGCGCCGCAGGCCAAGGACCTCGCGACCAACGAGTACGTGGGCTGAGCCGGCCGCAGCCAGTCCGGCCGCAGCCAATCTAGCTACAGTTCAGCGAATCCGCGAGCACAGGTTCGTCACAGCCGGCCGGGCCAACCTCCGCTCCCCTTCGGTCCGTCACGAGACGGGACGGAGGGGAGTTTTCCGACTCTCGTAACGATTCCGGGGCTCTTCTCCCTCCTACCCGGCCCATCTCCCTCCGTCATCCCGTCAACCCGTCAGCCCCCATCAATCCCATCCCTAAGGTTTCACATTGTCCGAAGATCACGCCATGCGCACACTGAAATCCCTGTTCGCACGCGTCGCGCCGCCGGCGGTCACGGTCGGCGGGCTGCTCATCGTATGGGAGATCGCCGTGGATGCGGGCCACATCTCCCAACGCGTGCTCGCCTCCCCCAGCCAGATCGCCGCATCGATCGTCAAGACTTGGCCCGACCTGTGGGAGGCGACCGCCATCACCACATACGAGGCAATCACCGGCTTTCTCATCGCAGCGGTGGCCGGGGTGCTCATCGGCATCGGCCTGTACGTGTCCAAAACCCTGTATCGCGGTATCTATCCGCTGCTCGCCGCCGCGCAGACCATCCCGCTCATCACCATCGCCCCGCTGTTCATGATCTGGTTCGGGTTCGAGCCGCTCGGCAAAATCGTGATCGTCGCCGTATTCGGCGTGTTCCCCGTCGCCGTGCAGACGTGCCGCGGCATGCTCGCCGTACCGCAGTTCTACGAGGACGTGGCGCTCACCTGCGGCGCCACCCGCGCATGGGCGCTGTGGCATGTGAAGCTGCGCGTCGCCGCCCGCCAGGTGTTCGGCGGCCTGCGCATCAGCGCCGCCTATGTGTTCGGCACCGCGGTGACGGCGGAATATCTGGGCGCAATGAACGGCCTGGGCATCTGGCTGCAGGCCGCTTTCAACTCGTTCCGCACCCCGCTAATCTTCTCCGCAACGATCATGGTGGTCGCACTGACCGCACTGCTGCTGACCATCATCAGTCTCGCGGAACGCCTGCTCCTCGGCCCGGACGACACCATCGCGTTCAACGACGACGGCGAATAGAGCCGGCGCCGCACCACAGCAGCCATATACGGCCGCGCCGGCGTACGGCGGCAACAGTCCTTACGCCGGCCCCTCTCAGTTCGGCACAGGCGAGCCACCGCTGGACAAACCCTACTACGGGTGCTCGTTCGGCAAGGCGTTCCTCAGGTTCTGGAAGAAGTACGCCACATTCAGCGGGCGCGCCGCAAGCAGGTCGGCACGATTCCGAGCAGTCAGCGGTGAATCGCATATATTTCAGGTCTCCGCCCCGTCCCATCAGACGTCAGGCGGCAGCCGTCACAGCTCCACGGGTGGCTTGGACGGGTCGTCGCTCACGTGCGCGAACTTGGCGGCGAGCGCCTCCTTGTTGCGGCGCTCGTCCTCCTCTTTCGCGAGCCGCTTCGCCTCGGCGGCATCCCACAGCACGTCGTCATGGTGACGTTTCCACTCACTCGCCGCGACCATAGTAAACAATTTCACCGTTTCGGCTAGGGCGGCCTCGTCGTCGTTAGTCAGCGATCGGGCGGTCATCAGCGACGACAGCTGCTCGGCCTTGAAGCACAGCCGCGGCACCGACAGGCGCTCGCACAGTTCGTTGACATAGAACATCACCGGCACCGCGCGCGACGGCTTGCGCAGATCGATTAGGCGCAGCAACCCGTCGGCCGCCACCGTCACCGTGGCGAATCGCTGCGCGATGGCTTCGACATCGGCACTGGGCGCATCATTCGCAGGCGCGGCGGCACCGGCGGCGGCACCACCGGCGGCACCATCGGCGGCACCGGTGGCCTGTTCGATTGCCTCCAACGCTTCGTCGATGGCGTGCACGGTGTCATCATCCCAATCGACGCCCAACTGGCCGGCGCCTCTCATGATCAGCCTCGTGTCGCCGGTTTCGGAGTAGCCGCCCATCTCGTCGTAAGCGTCATTCGCGGCGAGCAACGCATCGACGATTCGCTGCGGACGACCGGGAATCTCGTCCGCACCCTCATACACGAACTCCGCATCGGGGACCGTCACGTCGTCGCCGGTCATGACCCGTGCGGCCATGCGGGTCATCCGCACCTGCAGGTTCTCACCATATTTCGTGTCATTGTCCATCTGCTTGGCGTCGGTCAGCGGCCACAGTTCGATCAGTCCGGCGCCGACGGCCGCCGCATCGCGTACCGCGGGATTCATCGACACATGGGCGATCGCCGTCGCGTCAAGTTGGAATGCCATATCGCTCCTTCGCTTTCATTGTCCGCCGACGCGCGGAACCTTCCGCCGTGCCGGGTGCCAGGTGCCGGTCGCCGGCACCGCGGGCCACCGCGTCACGGCACCGCCGGCCACTCGCCGCCCGCCGTTGCCGTTACGCGGCGTCGTCACAAGTGACCGCTACGCGGCCGCCGTCAGTCCCGACCCGCGCCGCATGCGCACCTTTTCGCGGGCGAGCCCGCAGCCGTCCTCTCTGTGTATTGTACGGCCGGCGCACGCCGCACTCACTCGACTTGCGCCGCAGGGTCGGCATATGTGATGGACATCACCTTGCCCGTATCGCTGTCGTAGGTGATCGAGGTGATCGACGCGAGCGCGGTCTTGCGTAGGAACATCCAATGCTCGGGGTGGCCGGTCTCCAGCAGGTGCCGGTAGCTCCAGATCGGCGACTCGTGGCTGACGACGATGATCTGCCGTCCGGCATACTCGCGGATCTTCTCGTTCGCGAACGCGCCCACGCGTTCGGCGATGTGCCGGTACGACTCGCCCCAGCTCGGCTTCCACAGGTTGAGCACGAGCTTCCAGTTGCCGTCGCGCCACAGCGCGCCCTTGCCATGTCCGATGCGCTTGCCGCGGAACTCGTTGCCCGCTTCGATCACACGCGGGTCGGTGATGAGTTCCAGCGGCTCCTCCCCACGCCCGGCGCGTACCGGGTTGAGCGCGTCGAGAATGGCGCCGGCGGTTTCGCGGGTGCGTTCCAGCGAGGACGAATACACCGCGGCGACCGCGTTGAGCTTGGGGTCGGCTGCGATGTATGCGCCCGTCGCCTGCGCCATGCGCATGCCGCGGTCGGACAGGTGGAATCCGGGCAGCCGCTCGTACAACAGATGGTCGGGATTGTATACCTTGCCATGGCGGATGAAATGTATGGTGGTTGTCGGCATATGCGGCCTTCCTGCGGGACTCGTGATGTCTGTCTTTCATTGTCCCACATTCACCGGCCGGCCGGCGATGCCGCGTCCGCGGCGGCGTTTGCCTGACGAACATCGCCCCGCCCCGGCACGGCCCAGCCCCACCCGATATCGTCCTGACTCCACCCGCCCGACTCCGGCTCGTCACCCCACCTGATACACCGATATATCACCGTCGTTTATGAACGTTATGAAAATTGATGCGTTCGTGATATCAACACCGCGTGTCGCGCCCCGACGCGCGATTAAAGTTGCCGTGACGCAAACATGCAAAGCATCCTTTGCGCGACCAACAGGACAACACATCAATACGATGAGGGCTCCGCCGGCAACGCCACGCCGACGGGGGACATCCAATCGGGAGCGGAAAGGAGATGCTGTCATGTCCAATAACGCCAATGTCGCGGCTGCAATCAAGGAAGTCGCCCATAAGGTATTCGGCGGATACGCGGAACTGCTGCGTATGCCGCACACCGCAAGGTTCTCTATCGGCTCGGTGATCGCCTGCATGCCGTTCCCCATGGTCGGCATGACCATCACCATCTCCGTGCAGCATTACTACGGCAACTACTCGCTGGCCGGCGTGCTCACCGCCATCCAGGCGATCGCGCTGGCGGTCTCCAGCCCGCTGCTCGGCAAGCTGGTCGACAAGTTCGGCCAGCGGCAGGTGTCAATTCCGACGATCCTGGTCTGGATCGTCGCCGCCATCGCCCTGACCACCAGCATCACCAACCGCGCCCCGGTATGGGTGCTGTACTGCCTGACGCCGTTCCTCGCCGCGATTCCGCCGTGGGGCGCGATGAGCCGCGCCCGCTGGACGACCATGCTCAAGGGAGACCGGGAGCGCACCGACCGCGCGCTCTCGCTGTCCGGCGTGTTCGATGAATGCATGTGGATCATCGGCAATCCGCTGGCTTCTACGCTGGCGGTGATTTCTGGCCTGCTGGCGTTCTCGTTCACCGGCGTGTGCGTCGTCATCGGCGCGCTGATGTTCCTGACCGAGCTGACGACCGAGCCGAAATCACAGACCCAGCTGGCCCGAGAGGCCGGTCTGACCCGCGAGGAGTACCGCAAGCGCGAGGCCGCCAAGGCGCAGAAGATGCGCGAGAGGGACGCCGCCGACCGCGCCCGCCGAGAGGCCGAGGCCCGCGGCGACGATGAGCAGACCGTGCAGGCCGCCGTCGACCGAGCCATCGCCGATTCCCGCGCCGGCAAGAAGGAGTCGATCTGGGGGCCGGGCCTGATCGCCGTGTGCGTGACCTGGTTCAGTCTTGGCGCGTTCCAGTCGGCGTCGAACATCTCGATCATCGCGTTCGCCACCGAAGCGAACATGAAGCAATACACCGGTTTCGTGTTCGCATGCTTCTCGTTCAGCTCGCTATGCGGCGCACTGGTGTACGGCGCGAAGAACTGGACCATCCCGCTGTGGAAGCGCTTCTACTTCTGCCTCATCGTGGTGAATCTCGGCGTGGGCACGTTCATGTTCGCCAAGCATCTGTGGGTGATCATGATCATCTACCTGCTGATCGGTGTCTGCCAGGCACCTACGTGGATCAACGGCAATCAGCTGATGCTGCATCTGGTGCCTCCCACGCGATTCACCGAAGGCGTGGCGTGGATGGGCGCGATGAACTCGATCGGCTCGTCAGCCGGCTCAGCCATCGCGGGTGTCTTCATCGATCACATGGGATCGCATGGAGGCTTCCTGATGGCGACCGTGCTGGCGATCACCTCGCTTGCCATCGCCTTCGTCGGCTTCCGGCAGATCAAATCCAGCACCGAAACCCCGACTCTGACCGAAGTCAGCGTGTGATACGCCGGATGCCGCTCTCAAAACTCGCGGATACAAGGCATTTTTGAAGGAAAACACACTCTATCTGCGAGTTTTGAGAGCGCATACCGCGCTACTTCGGCCAGCCCTCCGGCGTATGCGCGAGCGACCACAGGCCAAGCCGATGTGAGAAGCTGTTCTCCCACTTCGCTTCGAGCTCTTCCTGACTCAAACGGTTCTCGGACTTCCTCAAACGGTTCATCGCATTGGTATGCGTATCGTCAAGCAGCCACTTGCGGATCACGAAGTTCCAGATCATCACCACTACCGTGGCTACCAGCTTGCCGACATTCGTCCACAGCACGTACTTCGTGTGCATGGAATACATGGAATCATGCGGCATCCACGACGTGCTGGTCCACACGATCGCCTCGTTCATGAACCAGCCGATAAGCGCCGCCACGAAGAAAATCGCGATCTCCATCCAGCGCGCCATGTCCGGCCGGTGCTTGAACACGAATTTCATGCTCGCCAAGTAATTGAATATCAGCGAGACGAAGAACGAGATTGACGTGGCCAGCACGTTATGCATATGCGTCATCAGCAGAATGTTCATCAGACCCCAGTCGATGATGAACGCGACCACACCGACAATACCGAACTTCATCAGCTGTTCAATCAATTTCCTCACATTGATTGTCTAATACATATCGCTGACTTCACACCGCGGTTTTCCTGAACCGCCACTGATTTCACACATGGCCGCACAGCCCGCGCCCGCCGCGGAACCGATTAGGATAGGGAACGAACCCAATCAAGGAGGAATCATGCCCGTTATCCACACTCACGTATCCGTCAAGACCACTCCCGAGCAGCGCGAGGCGCTGAAGGCCGCCTACGGCAAGGCGATCACGGCCGTCCCCGGCAAGTCCGAGGGCTGGCTGATGTGCCCATTCGAGGATGATATGCCGATCTACTTCGGCGGCAGCGACGATGCCCCGGCCGCATACGTCGAGGTCAATGTGTTCGGCCGTTCCGTGCCCGGTTCTGCGTGGGAGAAGCTGACCAAGTCGATCATGGCCGCGCTCAACAGCGAGCTCGGCATCCCCGAGGACCGCACCTACATCCGCTACACCGCCACCACCGACTGGGGCTGGAACGGCGGTAACTTCTGAGCTCAGGTGTGATGGTATCCGCCGCTATATTGTCGCGCATGGCGTCACTGTGTGCGACCACCGTCACGCTGCGAGCCCTCACACAGTGACGTAAATCGCAAAACCCTTATTTTGCAAGGGTTGCGGGGGTACGTCACGGAGTGTGAGGACGCACACAGTGACGTAACCCTCACACAGTGACACCTTTTTGCGGCACACAGGTTACCGATATATAAATGAAAGAGCCCCTTGCGGCCAGTCGGCCCGTATGATCGGCCGACAATCCGAAAGGGGTTGTGATGATGCAGTCACGGTGTGCGGTCAGCGCGAGTGCGGCATGATTCCGCATGCCACGCCGCCGCACACTCTCACAGCACGCGTACCCCGGCACCCCGGCGGCACGCCTCTGCCGCAATCAGACGATCTTGGGCATCGGGGTGGTCAGGGACGTGGTGAGGTTCACGTGAACCAGCCCGGCACCTGCGTGCACTTCGACCTTCTTCAGGGTGACCGTACGCTCGTCTTCCGGAGCGCGGTCATTGTCGGTCATCGTGGCCGGGGACTTGACGGCGACCAGCGCCAGATCGTCCAGCGACATGCCGGCGGCCTTGCACAGATCATCCGCAGCACCCAGGGAATCCAGGAAACCGTCCTTGAGCAGCACACGGCTGGCCGGCACGCCGTAGGCGTTCTCGGCCACCCACTTCACGTTCTCCAGCAGGGCCATGCCCTTGTGGCTGTCATGCTTGGACGGCATCGACGCGTTGGACAGCACATCGACGAATGCGTCGATCTGGTCGCTCAGGCCCTCGCCGCCGTCGCGATACAGGTTGCCGATGATGGGGTCGCGCAGCTCCAGACGGGCCGCGGTCTCGCGCAGTTCGGGAATCTGATCGTCCTCGCCGTCCCACAGGTTCACCAGCGGGAACGCCGGAATGTCGAGCTTCTCCAAGCGGTCCACGTGGAACGGGTAGCGCCACGCCAGCTCCGGGTCATCACGCCACGTCGAGGCGCGGGTCACGACGACCGCCGCGGACGGCCACTGCGCGCCATACTCGCGGCAGGCGATGTCGAGCCACTTCTGCGCTCCGGCGTCGGTGCCGTAACCGGCCTCGACGATGACCACATCGTGCAGGGCGCACGCCAGCTCCACGGAGACCAGCGTCGGGATGCCGATCGACACGTTGGCGAACGGGCCGCCATGCACATACACCGGCGAGCCGTTCACCGTCTCGGTGAGCGCCGGCTTGACCGCATCGGCGAGCATATCGGTGATGCGCCACAGGTCGATGAAGTCGCCGAACTTGACTGGTTCGCCGTCCTTCGTGCCGGCGATCATCGCGGCCACGCGCTCGCCGATCTCATCCATCGAACGGGACAGCACGACGATCTGCATCAGCTCGGACGTCGGGGTGAGCACGACCTTCTCGGCGACGTTGTTCTTGCCCGCGTCCACGGTGATGGAACGCAGCGAGCGGGACGGCACTTCGGAGACGCGCGGCACGAGGATCGTGTCGATACGCCCCTCGTCCACAGCCTTCTCGGCGAAGGAGACGAGCAGGTTCTGCGCGGCGGCGATGGCGGCCATCTCACCGCACAGGCCCCAGTCGATGAGCTCGGGGTGGGTCAGCGAAGCCTTGCCGCCGCCCGAGGCACCGCCTTTGGAACCGGCGGCGGTGATGCCCATGCTCGGCTGGCGCAGCACGGCGGTCGCGTCGATGCCGCGAGCCCGCAGCGCATCGATCAGCGCGATCGTCGTCGTGGTCTTGCCCTCGCCGCGCGACGCCTTGAGCGGCGTATCGGCGGTGACGAGCACGACCTTGCCGTGCTTGCGCGGCGCGTCGGGATTGTCGTGCAGGTACTTCATAAACCCGAAGGCGTCGATCTTCTTGACCAGCCCGTACTGGCTGGTGAACTCCTCGATAGTAGTCATCAGTAGGTGAACCTTTCTGTAGATGTATGACGCTTGCTTACCGTCGAAGCGGCTGGCGGCCGAAAACGCTTGGCCGGGAGCCTCTCAGCGCATCAGTTGTCGGAGCGGTTGAAGCCGTTCTTCATCTTCATGCTCACGGTGTAGAGCACGGTGTCGAGCAGCTGGTCGGTCTCGGTCTTGAGCTGGTCGGCCATGGTCTGGTTGGCGGCGGCGAGGATGTCGCGCACCTCGTCGTTACGGGTCGCGTCGATGATGTCCTCGGGATCCATCGGTTCGACGTCGCCGTCCGCGTTCGCCGCCTCCAACTCCGCGTCGGCCAAGGCGGCCGCGGCCTCGTCGGCACCGCCCAGACGCGCGACCTGCTCGTCGGTGGCGGCGATCAGACGGTGGCCCATCGCGCCGGTCTTCTCCTGATAGCGCTCGATGGCGTTGGAGGTCTCCGCGAACGCCGCGTCGCACAGCGCGGCGATGATGCGGTTCTCCCAGTAGAAGTTCTCGGAAGTCACGCGCGTGGTCGTGTCTTCCAGATACTTCGGCGTTTCGTTGACGTTCGGGTAGAACGGCACCAGCGTGTTGAACGGGTTGGAGCCGTAGGCGATCCACTGGATCGCGCGGTCCGACTGCGGACGGTACGGGCGAATCTGCATGACGGCCAGCTGGCTCTGGCGGTTGATGCCGATCGGGCGGTACATGTGGCGTGTGTGCTCATCGCCGAGGTGGCCGTACGGGTCGAACGGCGTGCCCTGATAGTGCGAGCTGAGCACGTACTTTACGTCCTCGATCGTCACCTTGCGCTCAGGCTGACGGGCCCACGGGATGTCGTCGCTGTCCGGGCGGTGGTCGGCCTCGGGGCCGTCCCACATCTCGTCGTACGGGTTAAGGAACCGCTGCATGACCCATGCGCGCGGCGTGTTGTACACGTGATCAGAGTCGGAGTGCGAGCCGAAGGCATCACGCGGGTTGAACGGCGACGTCGATTCGACGGACAGATCAAGGTGATTGCGCTCGATGAATTCGACCAGATCCTCGGAGCACATGTGGTTCTCCTGCTCACCGAGGGCGTCATCGAGGTCGAATTCGTCGATGCCGAGCTGATTCGGCATCGTCACATACGCTTCGTCGGGCACGCGCTTGGCGATCCAGTGATGGCCACCGACGGTTTCCATCCACCAAATCTCGTCGGCGTCCGAGAACGCGACACCGTTCATCTCATAGGTGCCGTATTCCTTAAGAAGGTCGCCAAGCCGCTGCACGCCCTCACGCGCGGTGGTGACGTACGGCAGCACGATGGTCAGGAAGTCCTCCTCGCCGATGCCGCCGGGCACGGCCGGCTCGTAATCCGAGTCACCTTCCCGCCCGCGTGCCGCCCGGTATTCCACAAACGGGTCGGCACCGAGCACGCGCTCGTTGGTGGTCAGCGTTTCGGTGGCGCTCATGGCCACGTTCGCCTCGTTGACGCCGGCCTCGCCCCAGATGCCTTCCTTCAGGTCGGCGTTCGGCACTGCGGTGTACTGCAGCGGATCGTCGGGCAGGTCAATGGTCAGGTGGCTGATGACGCTGCGGTATTTGCGCGGCTGTTCATCGGGCTTGACGACGATGAACCGCTTCGGGTTGAATTCGCCGTTGGCGGAATCCTCGTTGCGGGCGATGATGGTCGAACCGTCATAGCTGGCGTCCTTGCCGACCAGAATCGTGGTGCATGCCATAGTATTCGGTACTGTCCTTTCTTGCTGTGCACACGCTGTCGCGTGCACGTTGCGGCGCGCATCTGCGGCGCGCCTCCTGTCACATGAGTGTATGACTCCGTACGGGAGTATACGGCATCAGCCCTCAGGCTTTTCCGGTGATGAACATCACACCCTGATCGGTGACGTGGTCGACGTCACGCAGCGCGTGGAACAGCTCGTTGAGCCAGAATCCTTGGTTCAGACCCGGCAACGGCTTCGCGGTGCCCCACACGTGCAGCGAATAGTCGTGGTCCTTGTCGGGCGGCTGGGGCCCGTTGTAGCGCATCGTCACCTGCGGATTCGTGCTGCCGACCAGCTTGCTCGCGGCCGACGTGCGGCCCTGCACGGTCTCGGGAATCATGGAGGGCAGCTGCCGGGAGAAGTCCGGCGGAATCTGCAGTGCATGGGAATCGTTGAAGTCGTACATCAGCGCGTCGATGGGCAGATTGGCGACCGTCCAGTGAATCCATTCGAATCCGCAGACCGGGATGGAGTCGGGGTCGGTGAACGCCCAGTGCAGGTACCGGGCGGCGGGATCGATCTCGTCGATATAGAACGGGAAGGAGATGACGGGCACGCCGTCGGTGCGGTATTCGGGCGCGGCGGCTTTGGCGAAGTCGTCGGGCATCACCGTGAAGTCAGCGGAAATCTTCATGTCTCCAGTATCGCGCATGAGCGTGACGTGCGGCACCCGTCTGCAGGCCACACCGCACGCGACGGCAGACCGGCCGCAACAAGCCACCGTCCCCCGCCGGGGTTTATCCGACGGGGGACGGTGGAAAAAGAGTCAGTCAGGCCGACCGGTCACGACTGGCCGGTCTGACTGGGGATCAGGCGGAGCGCTTGCGGCGAATCATCACCACGCTCACTCCGACGGCGAGCAGCATCAGGCCGAGGCCGGCGAGCGCGCCGACGGCGGCGCCGGTCTTCGCGACACCGTCGCCCTTGCCGTCGCCGTCGTTCTTGCCGGTTTCGGCGGCCTTGACCGTGACGCTGTAGGTCACGTCGATGACCGTGCCGTCGGCCATCGTGTACTGCACGACGAAGCTGTCGTCACCGGTCTTGTCGCCGGCCGCATACACGAGCGTGCCGTCGGCGATTTCGGCCTTGCCGAGCTTGCCTTGCTTGATGATGGAGCGGCTCTTCCAGCCCGCCACGTCCTTCGGCTCGGTGACCGTACCGGTCTTGCCGGCGGTCACGTCGCCGGTATCGGCCTTGACGGACTTGTGGTCGGGCGTCGGCTTGGTCTCATCCACGACGGTGATCTCGACGCTGCCGGACTTGTCCGTGCCGTCGGTCGAGGTGGCCGTGATGACGACCTTGCCGGCCTTCTTCGCGGTGATGACGCCGTTGGCGTCGACCGTCGCGATGGATTCGTCGCTCGACTTCCACGTCACCTTCTTGTTGGTGGCGTTGCCGGGCTTGACGGTCGCGGTAGCCTGGAGTGTCTTGCCGACGGAGACGGTGGTGCCGGCCTCGACGGTGACCTCCACGCTGGTGACGGGGACGGTCTCGACGGGCTTGGCCGTCACGGTGATGTGGAGCGTGCCGGACACGCCACCGGCCGTGGCGGTGATGGTCACCGTGCCGGCCTTCTTGGCGGTCACGACGCCGTCCTTGTCGACCGTGGCGACGGACTCGTCGCTCGACTTCCACGTAACCGTCTTGTCGGTCGCGTCAGCCGGGGCGACGGTCGCCGTCAGGGTCGTGGAGGCGCCTTCGACGAGCTCCTGCTTGCCTGTCACGGTCACGGACTGGACCGGGATGACGGTCGGGGCCTTGTCGCTCACCGTGATCTTCAGCGTGCCGGACACGCCACCGGCCGTGGCGGTGATCGTCACTTCGCCGGCCTTCTTCGCGACGACCTTGCCGTTGGCGTCAACCGTCGCCACAGTGGCGTCGGAGGACTTCCACGTGACCGTCTTGTCGGTCGCATCGGCCGGGGCGACGGTCGCCGTCAGGGTCTGCTCTCCATCGACGGTCATCGCGGCGTCGCCGGCAACGGTGACGCTGGTGACGGGCACGGTCGCGGCGGAGACGGTGATCTCGATGGAACCGAACTTCGTCTTGTCGCCGTTCGACGTGGCGGTGATGGTCACCTTGCCGGCCTTCTTCGTGGTCACCACGCCGTTGGCGTTGACCGTAGCTACGGCGGCGTCGGAGGTCGACCAGGTGACGGACTTGTCGGTCGCATTGGCCGGGGCGACGGTCGCCGTCAGAGTGACGGTGTCGCCTGCGGTGGCGGTGTTGGCGCCGGTCACGGTCACGCCGGTGACGGGCACGTTGGCGCTCGCCTTCTTCGCGATCGTGTACGTGGTGCCTGCGGTGGTATCGAACACGAGCAGCGAGGCGCCGTCCGCGTTGGTCACGACCTTGGCGTTCACGGCGGTGTCACCGTTCTTGACCTCATAGTTCTGGGCGCCGCCGGCGGTGATCTTGACGGCCGCCTGCTTGCCCTTGTTGGAGGTCAGCCTGACTTCGGTGGCCTTGCCGTTCTTCCAGGTCGTGCCGACGGTGAAGTTGCCGCGGGCCACGAGGCCGCTCACCGAGCCGTCCGCCCAGGCGTCGGGCAGGGCGGGCAGGATGTTCGTGTAGTTCACGTACTTCTTGCCGTCGGTGTCGGTGAAGGTGGAGTTGGACTGCAGCAGCATTTCGTCGACACCGGAGGTGTTGCCGAAGTTGCCGTCAATCTGGAACGGCGCATGGTAATCGAACAGGTTTGCATACATCGCGTTCTTGAGCTGCAGCTCGACCAGCTTGTACGTGGTGTTGCCGTCGCCGGTGCGAGCCCACGAATTGATGCGCTGGCCAATGGCCCAGCCGGTGTTGGACTGCAGCACGTTGCCCTTGAAGCAGCGGTACCTCAGCGAGGTCTTGGCCGCATCCATGTACTCGGAGTTGTCGATGGTGATCAAATCACCGGGGAACAGTCCGAGCAGGTGGGACATGTGACGGTGCTGGTTGTCCGCCTGGTAGCCGCTGATGGCGGATCCATCCTTCTTCTTGCCGAGCGCACCTTCGAAGTACCATTCCTTGATCTGGCCGGAGTCGCCGACCTCGATCGGCTTGAGCAGGCTCTTGGCGCAGCTCCAGGAACGGTTGGCGTTCGCATCGGTGAAGTTGCCGTTGTCGCCCTTGGCCCAGTTGTCGGCCGAGCAGTCGGTGGTATCGCCGACCAGACCGTCCGGATCTCCCTTGGCCTTGGCCGCCTCGATGGCGTCGTTGAGCATCTGCCACACGAGCGAGCTCTCGTACGTGTTGCCGTCGGTGCCCAGCGGGCCCTGTTCGGGCGAGTACGCGACGCCGGTAGTCAGGCGGTCACCGGAGCTGGAGCCGGCCTTGTGCAGCATGTAGTTGACGTAGAAGTGCGATTCCTCCTTGAGCAGCGCGTACACGCGATTAAGCAGGGCAGGGTCGCCGGAGTACTCGTACGCCTCGTACACGTTCTGCAGGATCCACGGCACGGCGGCCGGGCTCCAACCCCACGAGAACGATTGACCGGGTGCAGTCCAGCCGTAAGCGGTGTTCTCGGTGTGGGCCATGTAGCCCTCGCCCTCGCCGATCGGCGTGGTCTCGGGGTTCGTCGTCTCCGCGCCCGCGTAGACCTTGGCGGTCACACGGCCGGGCTTGACCAGACCCTCCACATACTCGATGAGCGGCTCGGCGAGCTCTCCCATGTTGGCCGAATAGGTCGGCCAGTAGTTCATCTGGAGGTTCACGTTCATGTGGAAGTCGGAGCCCCAAGGCGTGTTGCCGTGGGCGTTGTCGTCTGCGGTGACCGACCAGATGCCCTGCAGGTTGCTGGGCAGCTGGCTGTTCTCACGGGAGGAGCCGATGGTCAGGTAGCGGCCGTACTTGTACACCAGCGTTTCCAGCTCGCGCTTCTGCGCGGTGGTTGCGGAGCCCCTCTGGTACGCCTTGAGCAGCGCGTCGGTGGCGACGGCGCCGTCGGAGCTGTGGCCGGACTGGCCCAAATCGATCTTCACGCGGTCGTAGATGGCGGAATGATCGGCGATGTGCGCTTTCTTGACGGCGGTGTAGCCCTTGTTGGCGGCGTCCTGCACGACCTTGGCGACGCGGGTGTTCACCTCGGCGGCGGTTTCGCCGGTGCGGTAGGACGGATACTTCTGCTTGTAGTCCGTCGCGGCGGCGATGTACAGCGTGACCGCCTTCGCGTCGGAGACCTTCAGCGAAGCGCCGTCGGAGCCTTCGGAGAGCGTGCCCTCACCGTTGTCGAGGACGACCTTGATCTGCGAGTTGTACAGCAGGCCGTTGTTGCCGAGAGCGCCCTTGACGGTGAGCGTGTCACCCTTGACCGTCGTGGTTTCGCCGGTCTTGGAGTAGTTCGTGTTGGTCGGCATGCTGACGTTGAAGTTCAGCTTGCCGGCTTTGCTGGCCGTGAGGCGGGCGACCATGACATTGTCGGGGTTCGACGCGAAGTATTCGCGCGTGTAGGTGACGCCGTCATGCTTGAACGTGACGTCGGCCTTGCCCTTGCTCAGGTTCAGGTCGCGGCGGTATTCGGTGACGGTCGTGTCGTTGAACCCGTAGTCGAGGTAGATGTCGCCCCAGTTCAGGTAGTTGCCCTGCTCGGCCGCGTTCTCGCCGCCGGTCAGGTTGCCGGGATTGACCGTCTCGGCGCCGTTCGCGAGCTGCTTGTTGAGCGCGCGCAGCGTGGCGCCGTTCTGACCCTTGGTCTCGTTGTTGCCGCCGTTGTAGCTGGTCGAGGATCCGGGGCCGCCGGTCCACAGCGTCTCCTCGTTGAAGGTGACGCGTTCACGGCTGACCTCGCCCCAGACGGTGCCGCCGATCTTGCCGTTGCCGAACGGCAAGGTGGTCTGCTGCCAACGGTTGTTGTCGGGGTTGCCGTAATTGCCGCCGGCGGTGGCGGTGGCGTCAGTCTGCGACGCGGGCTGCTTGTACCACAGCCAGTCGTCTTTGCTGGTGTCGCCGTCTCCGCCGTCCTCAACACTGGCGATGACATAGGCGTTGAACGAAGCGGCGATTTCGGGGTCCTTGTTGTACTTCACGGTAATAGGGTATACGCCGATGCTGGCACTATCGAAAGCGCTGGTGTCGATGGTGTAGTTATCCTCACCGTTGCCTTCGGTCAGCGTCTTGACCGTGCCGTCGGCCGTGCTGGTGGCCTTGACCACGAGTCCGGCCTTGTCGAACGCCTCGCCCTTCTGGTACTTGACCTTGGTCGGGCCTTCGATGCTCAGCGTGTATGCCTTCGGCTTCTTGGTGACGGACAAGGTCGGCTGCATGGCCTCGGTGGCGCCGGTCAGCGAGGTGACTTCCTTGCTGCCGAAACGCATGTCGGACTTGTTGAGCTCGCCCAGGGCCAGCGTGATCTTCTTCTCGGTGGCGCCGGCGCTGAACTTGGCGAACTCTGCCTTGATGATGTCGGTCACGTCGAGCAGAACCTTCTTGGCGTTGCCCGATTCGACGGTCATGCCATCGGAATACTTCTTAGATCCATAAGCGAACGCATGGGACGTCGCGGTCTTCGTGGTATCGGTCACCTCGAAGTCCGGGCGGTTCGCCCACGTGGCATTGTTGGTGTCGCAGGGAGCGGTGCCGGTGCACCGCGACGTGTCAACAGCGACCACCTTGACCTTATCGGTGGCCGTGGCGGTCTTGTCTGCACCGGCGTAGCCCAGATACGTCAAGGTGAGGATGGAGTGCTCGGGCGCCGCGGTGTAATCGGACAGGTCGAACGTCATCAGACCCATCTTGGCGTCTGTGACATCGTGGACGTCGGTGGACTTGAACTTCTCACCGAAGTCGCCGTAATCGCCTTCCGGCTGCAGCGCGCCGACATAGGCCGCAGTGTTCTTCTTCTCGTTCTTCTCGCTGGCCCATGCCTGCAACGTGGTGTCGGCGGAGGGCTTGAGATCGTCCTTGGTGGACACGGAAACGGTCAGCTTCGGAGCCATGTCTGCGGTCGCGCCGTTCAGGGACGTCGTGCCTTCGGAACTGGCGAAACGAACCTCGGTCTTCTTGGTCTCGCCCACGGCCAGGGTGATGACCTTCTTGCCTTCGGCGAACTGCTGGCGCACGATTTCGGTCACATCTACGGTGACCTTCTTGGTATTGGCGGGAACCACGGTGATGGCGTCGCCCGCGTAAACCGTCGTACCGTACTCGAACGGCTTGGACTCGGCGACGAGTGAGGAGTCGTTGATGCTGAACTTCGGCTTGGTCGCGCCGGTCGCGACATTCGCGCCGCAGTCTGTGGCGTTATTGGTGCACACGGTGGTGTCGACGGGGGTCACCTTGATGGTGTCGGTGTCGGTGGCCGTCGGGTTGCCGCGGTAGCCGAGGTACGTCATCTCGAACGTTGCGGAATCGGGGGCATGGTCGTAGGCGCTCAGGTCGAACGTCAGCAGGCCGGTCTTCAGATCGGTGGTGTCCGCGGCATCCGTGGACTCGAACTTCTCGCCGAACACGCCTTGCGAGGGCCCTTGCAGTGTGCCGATGTACGGCTTGGACGCCATTGAGGAATTCTTCTCGCTCGTCCATGTCTGCAACGTGGTATCGGCGGAGGGGGTGATGGTTGCTGTGGTGGAGGACGAGGCGTCGGACGCTGCCGCTCTCGTCGTGCCGACCGCGACGGCCGACGCAGGTAGTCCGGCCAGCAGCATGCCGACCGTCGCGCAGGACGCCACCAGTGGCATCAGACGCGATGACATCGCTCTATGTTTTTTCATATTTGGTTCTTTCTCCTATAGGGCAGCCAGCAGCTTTGCCGGCTCATGTTAATATATACATTGTTTACTAAAAGAATCAAGTCCGTCGGCGACTTGTGTCTTCAATTGGAACCACAGCTCTCAGAGAGTCCCTGGATACCGTTGTTCCCAGAATTACGTAACATTCTTGGCATTATTATCACAGGGTGCAGGGCCGCCGGCAAGACCGCCCCCAGCCTCGCTACGCTCGGCAGCTCCTGACAGCGGGAGCACACCATCCGCGCCATCGGCCGGCCAAGTCGTCAGCGCAGCCGGTCGCGTACCACACCAGCGCAAAATCACATCAAAATCGCATTGTGTGGCCAGCCAGTCTGCCTCACAATGAAATGTGAACCCTCACATCACGTGGTGTGGCACAACATGCACCGCAGAACCGCCATTTTTCAACGGCCCGAAACGACTCCTCCGATGCCCGCGTACCACACCAGCCCAAAAACCATCGAAAAACGCATTGTGTGGCAGACCGAGAGGGCGATACGCGCCGGACGCCCCTCTGCTCTCGTCATAATCATGTTCTATGGAAGCACACCGGCCATCTGCCGCACCAGCGCATCCGCTCTCAACAATCCTTCTCCCGTTTGCGTCGCTATGTGCGCGCCGAAACGACGACTGTGCGCACATAGGGACGCGAACCACAGTCCCCGAACCCGTCGCGCACCATATATAGGAAATTCTCCGCCCATCACTCGCCTACATAGCAAACAGCCCGGCGAGCCCACGCACGGCGCACTGCCATGCGTAAGTTCACCGGGCTGTCAGCCTCATCAATCCAGCGAGCGCAACGGGCGCTCCATCAATCGGTGAGTGTGAATTGGCTGTTGTAGAGGTCGGCGTAAAACCCTCCCGCCGCGAGCAGTTCCTCGTGGGTACCGCGCTCGATCACGTCGCCGTGGTTCATGACGAGAATCATGTCGGCGTCGCGGATGGTGGAGAGGCGGTGCGCGATGACGAAGCTCGTGCGCCCCACGGTCAACGCATCCATGGCCTTTTGGATGAGTTCTTCGGTGCGGGTGTCGACGGAGGAGGTGGCTTCGTCAAGGATGAGGATCGGAGCGTCCTGCACCATGGCGCGGGCGATGGTGAGCAGCTGGCGCTGTCCTTGGGAGAGCGAGGTGTTGTCGTCGAGCACGGTGTCGTAGCCCTGCGGCAGAGAGCGCACGAAGTGGTCGAGTCCGACGGCCTTGCATGCGGAGACGATCTGCTCGTCGGTGACGCCGGGCTTGGAGTAGGCGATGTTTTCGCGCACGGTGCCACGGAACACCCATGTATCCTGCAGGACCATGGAGAACTGGTCGTGTACGTTCCAGCGCGGCACGGAAGTGGTGTCGATGCCGTCGATGGAGATGGAGCCGCCGGAGATCTCGTAGAAGCGCATCAGCAGGTTGACCATGGTGGTTTTGCCGGCGCCGGTCGGACCGACGATGGCGACTTTCTGGCCGGCGGAGACGCTTGCCGAGAAGTCATGGATGATCGGCTTGCCGGGCTCATAGCCGAATCGCACGTGACTGAATTCGACGTCGCCGCGCACGGTCCGGGGGTTGCCGGCCGCATCGTAGCCGAGCAGCTGCGAACGCTGCGAAGCCGTCATACCGGCGGTGGCATTCGCGCGAGTGCCGCGATGCGCCAGCTTGCCGCTGTCCGTCCGTGCCGTGCTCGCAGCGGCATCAGCCACGCCGAGTTCGGCCTTGGTCGGTTCCGCATCCATCTCCGGCTCTTCGAGGAAGCCGAACACGCGCTCGGCGGCGGCCGCGCATCGCTGCAGGTTCTGGAACGCCTGCGCGAACTGGCTCAACGGCTGGGTGAACAGGCGGATGTACATCATGAACGCGACGATCACGCCGAATTCGATCTGCCCGTCCATGGCGAGCGCCGCACCGACCACGCACACGATCACGTAGCCGAAGTTGCCGACGAAGTTCATCAGCGGCATCATCAGGCCTGACAGGAACTGTGATTTCCAGCCGGATTCGTACAGGTCGGCGTTGTACTTCTCGAAGCGGCGGATTGAGTCGGCCTCGCCGTTGTACGCCTTGACGATGAGGTGACCGGCGTACATCTCCTCGATGTGGCCGTTGACGTCGCCGAGCGCCATCTGCTGGCGGGCGAAGTATTTCTGCGAGGATTTCATGATGACCATCATGATGATGAGTCCCAGTATGCTCGCGCCGATCGCGCACAGGGTCATGATGACGTTGTTGTAGAACATCATGACGAGCGCGCCAACGAACAGCGTCGCCGAGGTGATGAGCGAGCCGAGGGACTGGCCGAGCGTCTGGCCGATGGCGTCGACGTCGTTGGTGATGCGGGAGAGTACGTCGCCGTAGCTGACCTTGTCGAAGTATTTGAGCGGCAGCTTGTTGATTTTGACCGAGATCGATTCGCGCAGGCGCTGGGCGGTGCGCTGGGTGACGTTCGCCATCATCCAGCTTTGCACGTAGCTGAGCACCGCGTAGCCGACGTACAGTGCGACGAGCAGCCAGGCGATGCGGCCGACGGCGTTGAAATCGACCGAGTTCATCACCGGCTTGCCGTTCACGACGGCCGGCAGCCCCTTGACGATCTCGTTGGTCATGTCCTTGAGTTTGTCCGGTCCGATGATCTGGCATATCGTGCCAGCCGCGCCCAGCACGAGCGCAATGATGATGACGGGCAGGTAGTTGCGGCAGTAGTGGACGAGCTTGCCCATCACGTTGCCGAAATTGGCAGGCTTTTCGACCGTGCGGCCGCCGCCCATTGGTCCTCTTGGTCCTGGCATTTGTTACTCCTTAAAAGTCCGTATTGATCTCACGCGGTCAGTTCCGACTGACTGAGCTGGGATTCGGCGATCTGACGGTAGACATCGCAGGTGTCGAGCAGTTCCTGATGGGTGCCTTGACCGACGACCTTGCCGTCATCGAGCACGATGATGCGGTCGGCGTTCATGATCGTGCCGATGCGCTGGGCGACGATGAGCTTGGTGGATCCCTTGGCTTCTTTGGCGAGTGCGTCGCGAACTTCGCGGTCGGTCTTGAAGTCGAGCGCGGAGAACGAGTCGTCGAAGATCAGGATTTCGGGGTGGCGGTAGACGGCGCGCGCGATTGACAGGCGCTGCTTCTGGCCGCCGGAGACGTTGGACCCGCCTTGTGCGATCGGGGCGGTGTATGTGCCGTCCATGCGCTCGACGAACTCGGTGGCCTGAGCGACGCCGGCCGCCGCCTTGACCCGGTTCATCTGTTCAGCCGGCATTGCGGCGCCTTCCACTCTCTTGCCCGCGGCGATGAGTTCGGCTTCGCGTTTGCGGCCGGCCGGAGTGGAGGTGTCGGCCATTTCGACGTCCGCGGAGCTTGCCCCGTTCACGTCGTCGCCGTAGCTCACGTTGGATGCGACCGTGCCCTTGAACAGCACGGACTGCTGCGGCACGTATCCGATCTTGTCGCGAAGGGCTTTCAGATCGTATTCGCGCACGTCCACACCGTCGACGAGCACCTGCCCGGCCGACACGTCATAGAAGCGCGGCACGAGGTTGATGAGGCTGGACTTGCCGGAGCCGGTGGAGCCGATGAACGCGACGGTCTGGCCCTTTTCGGCGGTGAAGTCGATGCCTTCGAGCGTCGCCTCGCGTGAGCCGGGGTAGGTGAAGCTCACATTGCGGAACTCGACGGTACCGGTTTTCCCGCCGCCCAGACGCGCCACGTCGGCGGCGGTCTTGGTGCCGGTTTTGACGATCGGATCGGTGTCGAGCACTTCGAGCACGCGCTGCGCGGACACGTCGGCGCGCGGCCAGAGCACGAACACCATGCTCATCAGCAGGAAGCTCATGATGACCTGCACGGAGTAGTTGGAGAAGACGACCATGTTGGAGAACACGTTGAGCTTGTCCGTCAGGCCGGCGGCGTCGATCAGATAGGCGCCGATCCAGTAGACGGCGAGCATCAGGCCGTTCAGGACGGTGTTCATCAGCGGCATCATGAACGCCATGACGCGGTTGGTGAACAGCTGCGTGTCGGTGAGGTCCTTGTTGGCCTTGGTGAACTTGGCCTCCTGATAGTCCTCGGCGTTGTAGGCGCGCACGACGCGCAGGCCGGTGAGGTTTTCGCGGGCCACGAGGTTGATGTTGTCGGTGAGCTTCTGCATGGCCTTGAACTTGGGCATGACCATGGCCATCATGATGACGACGGCGACGAGCAGGATGACGACGGCGATGCCGGTGGCGAGAGTCCATTCGAAACCTTCGCCGGCGATCTTGCATATGGCCCATACGGCCATGATCGGCGACTTGACGATGAGCTGCAGGCCGATGGTGATGAACATCTGGATCTGCGTGATGTCGTTGGTGGAGCGGGTGATGAGGCTCGCGGTGGAGAATTTGCTCATTTCGGCGGGGCCAAAGGATTCGACCTTGCGGAATTCGAGCGAGCGCAGGCGCTGGGTGAATGACGAGCCGACGCGTGCGGAGATGTAGCCGGTGACGATGGCACAGGCGACGGAGCCGAGGGAGATGAGCAGCATCTTGCCGCCGGCGATCCAGATGTCGCTCATCGCGCTGCCCGGCGTCTCGACGAGCGTGGTGATGTCTGACATGTAATCGGGCAGTTTGAGGTCGAAGAAGACCTGCCCGACGATGGTCACCAGGGCGATGAGCATCTGACCGATCTCCGCTTTGGAGAGGTATTTCAGGATGCGAAGCATTGGCTTTCCCCTTGTGTTTTGTTGGTGATTGGTTACGTTATTTGCCGCGGCATCGATATCCGATGCCCGAATTAGTTTCTGTTGTTAGATTACTTACAGTGTAAGATATTACGCATTATTCTGTGTATTCGCTGTGAATGGCACGCTTTGCGCTGGCTGCGCACGAGAGACACGGCACGTCCGCCCCCCCCCACGTCATCCGCAGCCGGCGGAAGAAGCTACTCCTCGCCGGCCTTCGCGCGCTCGGCCCGCATATGATCGGCGACACGCCTGTCACGCTCGGCGAACGCGGCCCGCACCTCATCGGGGGTCGGGCGCGGCGCGCCGGGATGGCAGATGGCCATGTATGCCGAGAACTCCGACAGCAGATCAACGAACTCGCGCGTGCGCCGCTCCCCCATCTGCGAGAAGATCCAACAGATTGCCGAACGCATCTCCTCCAAGTCGCACTTGGACCGCTCTCGCCCGGCATCCGTAAGGTTCACGCGGATGATGCGGCGGTCGTCCGGGTCGATGTCTCGGGTGATCAACCCTTTTTTCTCCAGAGCGGCAAGCACTGTGGAGATGCGGCCGGAGCTGGCCTTCAGCGAACTGGCGAGCTGCGACGGCGTCATGGTGCCGCGCAGTGCGAGCTCGTGCAGAATGAATGGCTCGCCATGCGCGCCGCGCGCGAACTCCTTCTGCATCTTGGAACGGTTGCCCCACACGCTGGCGTACAGTTCGCTGAGCGCCTCCCGCTCAAAACCCATTTCGCACCGCCTTCCGATTCGACCATTGCCGCACTACCGCACTCCGCGGAGTACCGCCAATACATTCCAGCGGCATATACATCGTGCAAACATCTGTAATATTATCTCACACCGTAAACAATTTACAGTATGTGATTATATGTCCGCGCTTTACTCCCCCGCTACTAAACTTGATCTGTACGCTTTTTCCGTGCAACAATTCTATGGCGACACTAACGAAGCAAACGGTATCGAAACAGAAAACGTCCCGGCTTGACATTCGACTGACGGATGCGCAACGGCAGCTCATCGAACGTGCCGCCGAGCTGACCGGCAGCGCGCTCACGCAATGGACCACTCGCCATCTCCTGGAATCAGCCCGTAAGGATATAGAAGAAGCAACCGTCCTGCATCTGGAATCACAGGCATTCGAAGATTTCATACAGGCATTGGATCAGCCGGTTCCGCCAGCAGCCGAAAAACTCATGGAAAGGGATCCGCAGTGGGCATGATCCATCATTCCCAACGTCCGCGCAAGCTCGGCCCGGAAGAGAGAATGGGGGAAGTTCTCTTGTGGAGTACCGTTCATCGACAAGTGGGCCGCACAACGCGCACCGTCATCGGCCCAGCATGGGACGGCCGTCGCGTACGTGTCATTCACTGCGTCAGGTGAACCGGCGGGATTCTACACGCTGAGTGCATATTCGGCACTGCGAGCACGATCCGTCAGCGGCGCACTAGGGTCACGTGCGCTCATTGTGGAACCTTACGCCGATAAAGCACGCGCGTTCTATGCGCATTTCGGTTTTCAACCGATTCCCGGAACCACCAGCATGTATCTCAGGCTCGTTTGACGACGAGCCTGTCCCGTATTTATGACGGTGACTCATAGCGTTAATTCACGGCAGTAAAGACAGCTCCTCAGGGGCGAGTGTGAGATTGACTGCGGCGAACGAGTCCCGGACCTCATGCGGGTTGCGAGCACTGGGAATGGCGAACAGACGGTCATATCTGGTCAGCTCCCACGCGAGCACCACACGCTGGTACGAGACGCCGCGGGCCGCTGCGACCGTGCGGAACGGATCATACGCATGACTGTCGAATGCGTCCAGGAACCCGCCGAGCGGCGACCAGCACACAAAATCAAGACCGAGATCGGCACAGTGACCCATCGTATGCTCGGGGTCGGGATGCGATGGCGAGAACTGGTTCTGCACCGCAATCAGACGGTCGCCGAGAATCCCACGGGCGGTGTCAATCTGCGCATTGTCCACGCGCGAGATGCCGGCGAACCGAATCACGCCCTCATCCAGCAAGGTTTTCAGCGCGCCGACCGTATCCTCATACGGAACCGCGGGGTCAGGGCCATGCGAATACAACAGATCGAGCGCGTCGACGCCGAGGCGGAGAGCGGACTCCTTCGCGTCACGAATCATCGTCTCCGGGCGCGAGTCGGCCATCCACCCGTACCGGCTGCCGGCCGCCTGCAGGTGCTGTCGCTCGGATGCGGATGCGCTCGCGCCGTCGCCCGGGGATTGCTGAGGATCTTCCGCGTCGCGGTTCGTCACTTCCAGCGTTCGGCGATAACCAGTCTTCGTGGCGACCAGAACCTCATCGCGCGGACCGCTCCAGCTGGCGAGCGCCGCATGCACCAGCATCTCGCCGTACCCGAAATCACGCGGCACGCCTGTACCGTCAGGCCCCGGTTCGCTTGGCAGATAATACGACCATGCGGTGTCGAGATAACGCACTCCGGCATCAAGCGCGGCATGGATCGTGCCGATGGCCGTCGCCCGGTCCGGGCGTCCCTCGATAGAGAGCGCCATCGTTCCCATGCCGAGGCGCGGCATGCGCGCTTTCCCCGCAAACTCCACAACGTTCGATGTCACCATGCCACCATCATCCCACGCGACACGAACACAGGGCCGACTGGCAATGCGCCAGCCCATGAGTCCCGGCCCCGGTTCCTTTCGACTTGTTCCGGCGAAAGTCCCATCCGAAGACACTCAGATGGGACTTTGGCGGGATGGGTGGACTTCACCTCCCGCGTGAGGCCCCGGCAGTCAACAAAAAGTCGGCCGGCCACCGAATAGGTGACCGACCGGCATCATATGCCGATCCGCTGATTCAGCGCCGGGGCTCGCGCCGACGGCGGGCGGCAAGCGCCGCGCCGGCACCGACCGCGAGCAGTGCCGCGAACGCGCCGAACACGCCGCTCACAGAGGCGCCGGTCTTCGACAGGCCGGGCTGCTTGTTGCCGGCATCCGGCTTGTTCGGCTTCACCGTGTCGCCGGGTTTCGTCGGCTCAGTCGGCTTCGTCAGTTCGGTCGGTTCAGTCGGCTTCGTCGGTTCGGTCGGCTCTGACTTCTCCTTGACGGTCACGACACGCTTGACCGTGTATGACGCACTTTCGGAGTCGGTCACCGAATACATTAGCGTGTATTCGCCGTCCTTCTCGGTGTTCGCCGAACCTTCGACCAGGATCTTGTCGGTCAGATCGCCGTCCTCCTCATCGGAAGCGGCCGCACCGGCCTTCGGGTCGAACGCCGCGGCCAGCTTGTCCTTGTCAGCCTGCTTGGTGGTGACGTCGTCGCCGTACGTGCCGAAGCCGGTCGGGTCGTCCTTCCAGGTGCCGGGCACAGCCGCGCCCTGGCGCATGAACGGATATCCGTAGGCCGCGTCGGACGCGCTACCGCCGCCGACGTTGTAGCAGGCCATGTTCAGATCAAGGCCGTTGTCGCTGAAGATGGACTGGTAGAACTGCTCGCGCAGTTGCTTGCCGTATTCCACGGCCTCGGCTTTTGACGTCTCGTCGCCGAGGTCTGTGGTGATGAACGATTCCTCGTCCAGGTTGCCGGTCGCGTTTCCAGCGCGCCAGCGCCCTACGTGACTCCACGCGCCTCACGGCAGAATAATTTTCCATCGGCGGCGCAAGCCGGCGTATTCATCCCTCGCCGGCATGAGTCGGTCGAGCCATGGGTCTCATCCCCTCCACGAACCATCTCTTCAACATAAATAGAACATAATTCATGTTCGTTTTTGCGCTGAATTTATCAGATTCTCCCATATCTCAGCACAAGCGAACAATTACGTGAACAATCGGATAAATACTTGAAAATCCAGCATTTTACAATATCCATGCAACAGATGACAGTACTATGGCGAGGAACCGTTACATCGAGATACAGCACATATCGTGATAGCGAATATGTTATATCAAATGTTCAATATCACATAAGGTGACGCGCGAAAGGAACTCATCATGGCAGAAGACAATCTCATTATCGCGGACACCGACATGTTCTCCAAGGCCCCGGCCGCAAAGACCGCCGAAGTGAACATCGTCGCGAAGAAGTACGGCATCAGCAACAAGGACCTCGCCGGGGTCGAAGACTACAAGAAGGAACTGACCGAGCACAATGTCTGGGATCTGCCGTTCATGGGATACGTGAACGAGGACGGCTACGGGTACGCCTACGTGCCCGACCAGGCGATCACCGAGACGGGATGGAACGCCCACAAGGCGTTCCGCGCCATGCCGCACGACGCGCAGACCGCATTTGCCATCCGCATGCTGTTCACCCACCGCGACGCGGACCGCTACGGCGCCGACATGTTCCTGCACTACGAGCGCGGCTTCAACGTGCGCTTCGAGGGTGCCGGCTCGAACAATTACTGAATTCGGGCATCGGAGCGCCGGAGGGATCCCGGACGCGCGAGCCGCCAAGCGCGACACACGCACAACACGCGACGGTTTTGCTTGTCCGCGAGTCTGTGGTATTCTGTTTGAGTTGTCTGTTGAGGCCAAAAGGCCGCGGCAAACAGCGCGATGGAGGATTCGCCTAGTGGTCTATGGCGCACGCTTGGAAAGCGTGTTGGTGTAACAGCCTCACGAGTTCGAATCTCGTATCCTCCGCTAGCAGGGCTTTCGAAGAAATTCGAAAGCCCTTTTCTTTTGCCGAAAACAGTTTCCTTTCAACGATTCCGAACGGCTTGGACTGTCGGAATAGTTTCCTTGTAGTGTCTTCAGAGGGTGTTCGGCCCGACGATATCGGTGGCACGTTACGTGGTGCATCCGGTAGGCCAAATCGGTGCACCACTCTATGTCTGAAGGGAGCCACTCATGACATTCGATGATCGATCGGCGTGTCATATGAGAACGTCTCCGTCGATTCCGACGGTGTTTTTACACTTTTACATTTTCCTGCACAAGAAGACATAGAAAGTATGGGAGATATAGGTAATCGTGACACCTCTTGTCGGCGTGAAGGTACGGAAAAGCGCAAATTTCCTTCTGGCGGGCTTTGAGCGGCGAACAGAGTGGTACACTCATTCTGGGAATTGGTAGAAAGCCTTGCTGTTGCTGGGTTTGTGGGTTTCGGTAGATAGAGTCTCCATGATGTGCGCAGACCTCATGATGCGACGGGCTCGCCTGTTCGGGCCGCTGCTCGCCTCCGGCTGCGAGGTGCTGATCTCGGGGGAGGGGACGCGCCGCGTGCGATTGTTCGACGGTGAGCGGGCCTTGGTCGGGAACGCCACGGCCAAACGAAGAAGGGAATTCACGGAGACGCATCTTTTGGCCCACGAGGCCTTACGACGTATCGGCCATGACGGGCCCATACTCAAAGGTTCGGATGGTGAACCGCTCTGGCCGTCCGGCATCGTGGGATCGCTGTCGCATTGTCCGTCGCTGTGCGTCGCCGCCGTGGCGTCGGCGGAAAGAATCCGTGCCGTGGGAGTGGACGTGGACGATTCGGACGGATTGTCCGACGGGATCATGCGGTTCGTGTTCTCTTCCGAAGAGCTCGCATCATTGCGTATGGCCTCCTCGGTGGAACGTAGGGCGGCCTTCTGCGCGAAGGAGGCCGCCTCGAAGGCGTTGTCCGCATTGGACGGGACGGGGGACTTCCGTAAGGTATCCGTGAGCCTGAAGGCGGATGGAACGTTCGCCGCTGTGAGACGGGATGTGGCGTTGCGCGGCCAATGGCGATTCTACGATCGGCTGGTATCCGAGATGGTCGCCGTTCCCTCGGAGACCGTCTGAGGGGTGCGGACCCCTCGAATGAGCAGCCGGAGCAGAAAGGAATAGGCCGCATCGTCATCGTCGACGGGCGTATCATGTTCGGGTCGTGTCTCGAATTGGACGAATCCGTGCACGGCGGACCATATGGACCATGCGATGAGGTGCGGGTCATCCCTCCGGATCTTTCCCGCGGCCTGCCCGTAGCGCACCAGCTCAGTCATGGCGGCGAGGCATGCCTCCGAAGCCTCGCCCGCATGCCATCGCCACAACAGGGCGTAGATGCCGGGCGACGCCTTGGCGTGCCCGCGGTATACGACTCCCGCATCGTAGAGTCTTTGCAGGGGATCCTCGGTGGTGACGCGCAGGAGCTTCTCCCGTAACGTCTGGAAACTGTCGTCGATGAGAGCGTCGATGACGGCCTGCTTGTCGCCGATATGCCGGTAGATGCTCGCGGGGGACACATCCGCCTTTTCCGAGAGAAGCCGGATGGTGAAGGCGTCATAGCCGTCCTCTTCGATGATTCGTTTCGAGGCGTCGAGTATGAGGCCCCTGATCTCGGTGGTGGGCGTCCGCTGGCTTTTTGTCGTTTTCCGAATAGTCCTCATATGCTTCTCCGCATCATCCCGCCGTTACGGATGAAAAACGCCATCCGGCCCATAGGTCCCTGCACCGTCCCATGATGGGTGGGGTCGAAGGTCCAGCCACGCTCTTGGACCGCGCCTCGATGGGTGTGATGGCTAGTCCCACCGCATTGAGATTGCCACCGAGCCAAGACATGTCGGGGAACGCTGGCCGGCGCGGGCGATGACCTGCTGGGCTTCGGGGAAGCCGGACAGGCAGCCGTGGAACATGCCGACGCTCTGGCTGCCGTGACCGGGGAAGCATGCCGCGATGTCACCGATGGGGTTGCGCGTGTCCTCCGCTATCGCGCCGGCCGTCAGGAGACGGTCCGTCATATCCGTGTCCTTGATCCGTGGGATCCGTCCGTCGTCTTTCATGATGGATGTTCCTTTCTATTGGGGGAGATTGCCTGAATCGTGTTTGGGAAGTGTGATCCAGCAGAGCAGCGCGAACGCCAATGCGAGGGCGCAGGCGATCCAGCATGCCGCATGCGTGGCGCTCATGAAACTGGTCGAGACGGACTGCTCCACGGTCTGTCGGATGCCTGCCGGCAGGTGCGGAAGGATCGATTTCGCGGCCATCACCGAATCCTCCGCGGCTTTCGCGATGGAAGACGGGATCTGCAGTCTGGACAACGAGTCCGAGAGCTCGTCGGGGTAGACGGAGGAGATCGCGGACCCCATGACGGCGACGCCCAGCGTGCCGCCGATCTCACGGATCGTGTCGTTGACGGCCGATGCGGCGCCGGTCGAGCTTTCCGGAACGGTGCTCATCAGGGCGTCCGTGGCGGGCCCTTGGATCAGGGCGATGCCGGCCGCCATCAGGGCCATGGTGGGTACGACCACGAACCAGTAGCTGCAATGGGCGTCGACACGCGTGACCACGAACATGCTCGCCGACAGGAACAGCAGTCCTGTCGAGACGACCGACCGGTATCCGAAACGTTTCGCCAATTGCGTGGCGAGCGGGGCGACCGCCGCCATGACCACCGCGAAGGGCAGCGTCGCGACCGCCGTCTGCAATGCGGTGTATCCACGCAATGCCTGGAACCATTGGGTGGTGATGAAGATGAAGCCGAACAGGCAGAAGAACGCGACGCAGATCGCGCAGGTGCTGCTCGTGAACGTGGCCCTTCGGAACAGGCCGACATCGATGAGCGGGGCGTGCGTATGCCCCTCGACCGCCGCGAACACCGCAAGTATGATCAGGGCCGCGCAGATGCCGCCTATGACCTGCCAGGAGAGCCAGCCGTAAGTCGGGCGTTCGATGATCGCCCACACCAGCAGGCCCACGCCGGCCACCGATAACACGGTGCCGGGGAAATCGAACCTCTCGGAACGGTACGCCCGTACCTCGGGCACCGCCACCGCGATGCAGGCCAGCGCCACCGCGCCGATGACGGAGCACACCCAGAAAATGGAATTCCACGCATAGTGCTCCAGCAGGACGCCGCCGATGATCGGGCCCAGGGCGATGCCGACCCCTGATGTCGCCGCCCACAGGCCAACGGCCAGGCTACGGTACCTGGAGCCTTCGAAGATGACGATGATTGACGACAGCGTCGCCGGATAGATCAGCGCGGCGCAGACCCCCAACACCACGCGCAGCGTCACCAGCTGCCACAGGGCCCAGGAGAAGGCCGTAGCTGCGGAGACCACGGCGAATCCCGCCAATCCGACGAGCAGCATCCGTCTTCTTCCCCATCGGTCGCTGAGTTTGCCGGCGGGCAGGAGCAGCGCCGCGAAGGACAGCGTGTAGGCGTCCACCACCCACTGCAGGTCCGTGGACGAGGCGTTCAACGCGTCGCTCATCGTGGGAATCGCGACGTTGACGATGGTGTTGTCCATCACGACCAGCAGCACCGCCAGACACAGGGCGGTGAGGGCCAGCCCCCTGTTCCCGGACCGTGCGTGTCTCCGGACCGGCATGGGGGTGGGAATCAACGAACGTTCAGATTGCATATCAATGTTCTCCTACTGTGTAACAATGTTATCTACAAATGAAACAATACTCCTCTCCGTGGGGGGGGGGATCGCCACCATCCGTCAGCGAGGCATGGAAGCGCTCCGCGTGCGGACGGATCCACCGTCGGCGCCATGAACCATGCCGCCGCCCGTGGCGCGGGAACGGGAAGGCCATGCGGCGTCGCCCGGGGTCCGCAAACCCCATGGCATGTTCCGGGCCCGGGAATGCCACGGCCGATGGGTCATCCAAAATCAGCGCCGTCCGCTTCCGGGCGGAGAGTTCGTGCGGTCGCTTTGATGACACGGCCGCCGTCCCGTCGGGACGTTCGGCATCACCCGATTACCGGTCCAACCCTCACGGCGGGACCATGACCCGTCGAACTTCAATGAGGAAAGCGCCGGCCGACCCTTTGCCGGAAAACGCGAACCGTCGGCATGCCCCGCTGAAGCGACGCCGACGATGGTTTCGGATGGTGGGCGGCCCCGATCGCCCGATCCTTCTCGATCCGCCGCCCGGCGATCGCCGAACGCCCGTGGCGGCTCACGATGGTTGCAGGCCCATGCCCATCCAAGGCGTTGGCCGCATCCTGCAAAAACCGGGTCCATCGTACGCCCGAACATGCGAATCTCCGTACGCCGGCGTGGATATCCCGCATAGGCGGGATATCCGTCGGGGAGATTCCACTGACAGCGTGACCAGTCACTCATGCGCCGGCGGGAGACGCTACCATGAAGACGCGAATCATGTGAATCATCACGCAAGGGAGCATGACGTGAACTATCTGGAACATCGCCGACAGCACAAGGACGCGCTATGGGAACAGCTACGGGAACCACATCAAGCCCCGCATAGGGAGCATACCGATAAAGCGGCTGACGGCATCGCAGATACAGGCCACGTTCGAATCGTACATAATTCCTGAAGCGGAATAGCCACATCGCACACTAGTTTTCTCTGAATTCCGATATTCTTTCTCTGAATTCAGAGATAAATCTCGGAATTCAGAGAAAACCGTTCAAGAATGATCTGCGTATCTCATTCAACGTACTGCCGCATACCGCACGTTGCGTCCACTGCCGACCTTCTTAGCGCGTCCTTCAAGGACTAGTTTTCGCAATTGGTAGTACGCCTGATTCTCCTCAAGATGCAGCAATTCCATCACATCGTTTTTGCTCACTGATTTCTGTTCATGCATTAACTCGATGATCAGTTCGGGATACCGCACCCTATCGATGTCTGATTGGCGAACGTATTCCATCGCCCTACCGCTGCGCCGATACACTTTCGCACCCAACATATACGTGCGGCGAGCTCCAACGCCAGCGCTTTCAACAAGCCCCGCCTCCGTCAGCTGCCCCAGTACGGTGCGCAGACGCTGGTCACTCATGTCCAGAGAGCCCGACAACACATCAAAGCCACAACGACGTTCACTCTTGAGCTTGTCCAAAATAAGCAGACCATCGAGAGACATGGACTTGCCGCTGCGCTCACGTTCCTCGGCCAGCAGTTCCACAAACGCCTTGTCGGGCACACTACGAGGCAACAGCACCGACACTCCACGCCTGTTGGACCTCGAATAATCAGGCAGAGGACGGCCATAGTTCAAAGCACCCTCGAATATACGGTCGATGCCGCGCCCCGTACGTTCGGCGAAACCGGTTCTCTTCAACGCATCCATCAGGCATGGATTGCGGCCACGCGGCTCCGCAGTAAGCAAGTTATGGACGTTGATACCTTCCACGAATCCACCGGGATTAGCAATGGTTAAGCCGGCATCATCCACCAATACCCGCACACGACCAAGAAGCGAATAGTCCCTGTGGCCGAATGCGTTGACCAAAGCCTCTCGGAAAGCCCTTTCGTCAAATTCGGGAACCACCGAAGAAAACAGACCCACGGTCAGCTCCGTGCCTGGATTCCAGGGCTTGAACGACTCGGCTATCTGTTCTATGGTTTTGAGCAACGGGCCACGGTAGGTCTGATTCACCTTGATGTCGGTACCCACAAGAACCTGAAAAGCCGCCTCATTCGTCGGCACAAGCCTCTGCAGCGCTTCTTCGTTGCCGATAAGCAGCAACCCTGCCAAAGTCGGCGTCAGCTCACCATTGACCGACACAACAAGGCGCAGCGATTTCTCCAAGTCCGCATCCGAAAGCTCCAAAAGATTCCGGTCACTGGATTGATAGGAAGCGATGATTTTGCGCAGGCGGTCACGCTCCAATGGATCGAGATCATCCCGGGTGGACTCCATCACCGGCTGAGCGGAATAGTCAAGTCTGCCCAGATCCGAAAGACGGGTGGCAATCTCATACGGATACATGGGCACACTTTCTGGCGTACCATCCATTGTTCGCCGCTCGAAACAGCAACAGCCCTGTTCATCGCCGAACACGCGCCCACCGGAGAGGAGCGACCGGCAACCATACTTCAACGGGTCAACCAATCCTATTTCCGCAATTCACTATTGCAGAACTACCACGGCACATGCTGCATAACCGGCATGCAGATTCCCAAACTACTGATCGCCAGTCACATCAAACCTTGGAAGGCATCGACGCCCAACGAGAAAACCGCCGCATCGAATGGGCTGTTGCTCAACGCCTTCCATGATCGGGCCTTCGACCAAGGCCTCATCTCCATCGATGACGACTACCGCATCATGGTCAACCATGACAAGGTGCGGCACTCCGACATCAACGACAGATGGCTCTATGACTTCGATGGACATGAGATCTCATTGCCGGCAATCAGCCAACCTTCGCATGAGTTCATCGAGTATCACCACAAGCACATCTTCCTCGCCAACGCCGCATAACAACACCGGGGAGGACCCCCTCCCCGGCCCACTCCTCGCTGCACCAGAGTATCGGCCAAATTCCTTCCCCATCATTTTCCCAAACCAGCAAGACACAACCTCAGGCTGCCCTGCTACACCAACTATCCGTTTCGGCCCGTCGCGGCACGCCGAAGGAGCGGCGACTTAAGCGGCCAGGCACTTAAGCGGCAGTCCAAAAACGTTGAAATAGAGCCGGAAACAGCCAGTCGCCACCGGAATCTCTGTAGGGGGGCGCGGACCGTTTCCCAAAACCATCCGCGCCCCCATTCCCTTGTTTCGCCGCAATTGACTACAGCGACGGGTTCGGGCGTTTCACCACGAGAACGCCATTGCGATGCACCGTATACGCACCGCCGTCACTGCCCCGTTCCGCCCGGAACAGGACGATCGGCTCCCCGGCGATGCCACGCAGTTCGACATCCGATCTGCCACGTGTCAGGTAGAAGTCGAATATGGCGTCGTCGGATTGACGCACGGTGTGCAGAACATCAGGGGTCGCGCCGACGACTTGCGGCTGACGGCTGGATTGCGACTGACTGTTGACCTGCGGCTGACGGGAGGATTGCGGCTGCACGGCAAGCCAGCCGCTCACGAATCGCGTCAGGTCGCTCACGCCCAGATCACAGCCGAGGAAATACGCCTCCCCCGCGCCGTATGCGTTGCGGGTGAGCGCGGCCGTGCCATCAAGCTCCCACTCATCCGCTTCTTCGCCGGCATATGTGGCAAGCACCTGCACATGCGGTCCGGCGACGGTCACGTCGTTCTGCCACAGGCGGGTCACGGCACCGTCCATCGTGGATGAATCCCTGGTGCCCGTCAGCCGAATCTCGTTCGGCTCGCCTTCCGCCCCAGCACCGAGAATGTTGAATTCCTCACCACGAACGCCCAGCATCGAGCGCAACAGCCCATCGCCCGCACCGGGATACCCGCCGAGCCACGTGTGGAAGCGCTCGTCGAGCAGACCGGTCGCGTAATCGACCACCACACGGCCTCCGGCCTGTACGAAACCGGCCAACCGCCGCGTATCGGCATCGCTCAGTATCAGTACGGTCGGCAGCACGATGGTCTTATAGGAACTCCAGTCGTAGGCGAGCGGCACGATGTCGGCGCGTGCACCAGCGTTCAGGAACGCACGGTACCAGTCACGCACATCATGCCAATGGCTGAGTTTCATGCTCGGCAATGTCTCGGATCGGGTGGCCCACTCCGATTCGGCGCTGAAGAGGATCGCCGTGTCCGATGCCGCCAATCCGCTGCCTTGAACACCGGCGTCGGCGAGCGCCCGCAACGTCGCGCCCAATTCGCACACCTGACGGAACAGTTTCGTGTCCTCGCCGGCGTGCGGGACCATGGCGGAATGGAACGCTTCGGCGCCGAACGCGGATGCGCGCCACTGGAAGAAGTTGATGGCGTCTGCGCCCATGGCCACGTGGGCCAGGGAGTCGCGCACCGTCTCCCCTTTACATTTGCGGGTGTTCAGCGGTTTCCACTGCACCGCTGAGGTGGAATGTTCCATGACGTACCACGGTTTGCCGAGCGCCAGCGAATCCACGAGCGCGTCGGAGCAGGCCAGCTCGTCGAGATGGGATTCGCCTTCGTGGAAGTAGTGGTCGTTCGATACGAAGTCCACTTCCTCCGCCCACGCGGCGTAGTCCATACAGCACTGGTCGGTGGAGATCATGAAGTTCGTGGTGAAGGGTCTGTCGGGGCAGATTTCGGCGATCGCGTCACGTTCGGCTTTGTAGAAGTCGAGCAGCATGTCATTGCCGAACCGTTCAAAATCAAGCTTCTGGCCGGGATTGACCATGGAATCGGCACCCATGAACCGCGGGATGAGCACTTCGCCGAAACCGGTCATCTCCTGTCCCCAGAACGTGGTGCCCCACGCCTGGTTAAGTGCGTCGATGGTGCCGTACTTGCGGCGGCACCATGCGCGGAAGGCTTCGAGCGCATTGTCGGAGTAGTCGTCGCGATTGTTCCACCCATACTCGTTTCCCATATGCCATGCCGTCACATATGGGTTGGCGCCGTAGCGTTCGGCGAGTTTGCGGCATAGGGTTAGCGCGTATTCCTTGAACACCGGGCTGGTTGGGCTCCAGGACTGGCGGGAGCCGGCGTTGACCGGATGACCGTACTTGTCTCGCGGAAGGACTTCGGGATGGTTTTCGTAGAGCCACAGGGGTGCGGTCGCCGTCGCGGATGCCAAATCAACCGCGATGCCAGCCTTGCCGAGCTTGTCGATGATGCGATCGAGCCAGCCAAAATCCCAATGGTCTTCGGTGGGTTGGAGGCGGTCCCAGCTGAAGATGGCAAGGGCCACGGTGTTGACACCGGCCTGGGTCATCAGGCGGATGTCGTCGTCCCAGACGTCCTCCGGCCATTGGTCGGGATTGTAGTCGCCGCCGAAGGCGATGCCGCGTCCGTCCGCGGTCAGCAGTTTCGGCCATGCAAAGTCACGTCGCGCGCGCACGGTTTCCTCCCTTGGCGATTGGCAATGAGGCCACGGCTTCATATCGGATACTAGCTGATACTAGTTGATGGAGGCTCCTGGCCGACAGGTGACACACCGCCGGTTCCGACCTCGATGGCTTGCCGCTCTTCCTGACCGTGCTCGATGGGACCGGTCAGGGAAAGGATGACCGTCATCATGATGAACGTACCGGAAACGCGAACGTACCGGAAACGTAGAAGATCGCCGACGCGCCAAAGACCAGAACGATGTCGCCGCGAAACGGGCCGAACATCACGTAGGCCACGATCACGACAATCATGACGCCAATGCGCAGGTGGCGACACGGCAAGCCATCGGCGTCTTCGGCATTGGCGCGAAGCGTGCTTCGGTTTTCCTTGATTCGACGAGCGAGCAACCAGTACCGCGGGTTCTATATCAGGCCCAGCTATTGGCTGCTCGCTCGTCGACAGGTTGCACACCGGTAATCGGTTAGTGCGAAAGGTGATGCTTACGCTTCACGAGCACAAGCACGCCGGCCAACAAGATCGTCATCATCGCGATAACGACGATCGGGGCCACATCGGCACCAGTGGAGGCCATTGCCTCCGGGCCGGCATTCGTCTGCCCCTTGCCATGGCCATCGCCCTTCTGCCCTTGTTGGCTTCCGGACTGTCCACCCTGATGCCCACCTTGGCTTCCAGTCTGATTGCCGGCACCGGGCTTGGTGTCGGGCTGTTCCGGCTTGGGGAACGCGGCATTGTATGCGGCGGCGAGTCTGCCTGCCAGAGAGCCACTATCCGACGGATCACCGAATTGCGCTTTCACATTATCCGGCAATGCGGCCAGAGCAGTATATAGTTGCCGTACTTCGCTCGCCGGCGTCTGACCATTCAACGCACCGATGCCGCGCACCAAGGAGATCACCGACTGCTGCGTGTCATAACCGGAGGAATGTTCGTAACCGGCGAATCGTTTGGCGAAATCGAACGATCCGTCATAGGTGTTGCCGACACCGGTCAGGGAGTTGACATCGAAGAACGAACGCTCGGCCGCGGGCAGCGATGCCGAGTATGGCGAATACGTACGCATGGTGATCTTGTTGTTCGCTTCATCCATGCCGACGTACTGGAAGAACGCATTGCCGCCGTTATACGCGAACTGATAGTCGGACAACAGCCCCAGCACCGGATTGCCGGCGTCATTGGTCAGGGTCATTTGTCCGGATCCGTGATTGTGACCGGAGTACATCATGAATACCTGGTTGTACCGTTTCACGATGTTCCAGATTTTCGAGCCGGCACCTTCATCGTCACCGGCTTCACCGTTGTATCCGGAATCGTCATCGAGGGAGATTTCATTCGGACGTGAATCGGAGCACTTGAAGATATCGTGGCTCACCACCACAGTCGGGTTGTTCGGGTGGTCTTTGAGCACCTGCTCGAACCATCGCATATCGTCATTGCTTGCCGAGGACGAGTTGCTGACCACCGCGCCCATGTCGATGTTCATCACCAGATACTTGTAGGAGCCGTTGTCTACCAGATGGTATGAGGACAGGCCATCGGGCGAGTATGCAAAACCGTGTTCTTTCTGATACTTGCCGAAATCGGAGTCGGGTCCGAAGTGTTTCAGGTAATTGTCCGCCTTGCGCAAGCTGGGCACTCCGTAGCCATGCCTGCCTCCATTGTAATCATGATTGCCCGGCTGCTCCAGGAAGGGGACGCCCACTTTCTGCATACGCCCGAACGCCTTGGACGATGCCTGCCATTGCGCGTCACTGTCCCAGTTATCCACCACGTCACCGAGGGACACGATGTTGGTCAGATTAAGACTGGAATCTTCCGAATCGAACTGGTCGATGGCTCGGTCCATCACCGTGGGCACCCAACGGATGGCATTCTGCGTGTCCGGCAAGAAAGCCATCGTATGTACGCTGGGGTTGTCCAGCACGAAACGATCGTTGGTACCGTAATCCTTGAGATACTCGGTCGGGTTGGGCACGATCCAGTTGCCCTGTGCCAGCGCACCGCGGGAGAATCTCACCTCCTGCAGGTTGCCACGCAGGAACTTGTCAAAGTCGTCCTTGTTGTATTGGCTGGTGTCGAAAGTGTCGTTGTAATACGACGAGCCGATGCGGAAGCGACCATCGGTCGGATCGGCATACAGGCCATTGCCGTTCTTGTTGATATTGCGGAATGCTTTGGCACCGTTGGTGTATGTCACCACGTTCGTGCCATCGGATACGACGGCGATGTGATACCAAACGCCACCGTGATCCATGGTGACGCCCCAGCTGGTGACGCCGTTGTTGGGATCATCGGTGTTCATGGTCGACTCATTGTCCTTGTTGGCGGCCTTGAACTGGGTTTCCTTGCAATTGGAGATCGACAGGCTCATCGACCCCATCTCGTGTTCATCCATGTTGCTGTTTGTGGATTGCCTGGCCGCAAGCCCCATCCACGAATCGGTACCGGCGTTGAAGTCATCGGGAAGGTAGTACACGAACTCCATGGTGTATCCGTTGGCAAATTGCTCTTTGTTGATGGGAGCGCCGCTCGCGGTGATGAAATCCGCGCCCTTGGGATCTCGCTGCTCGGGATGATCCTTCTTATGCGCCAGATCGCTGTCGCCGTTGAGCTTCAGGCTTCCACCACCGTCACCGTTCATCGAATTCGACGACCAGTTGACATAGTCGCTGAGCTTGTAATCATTTTTCCCGTAGGTCTGCATGTGCAGATCGTTGCCGTTGCCCGACATATCCTTGATGACCAGGTCACCACCGTCGATGGAACCGGTGGAATGCGCCTGCTGGAATTTCCAATCGGCCACCACATCCAATGGGGCACCTTCACGTTCAAGCGCCGCGGCGGAGACTACCGTACCCGGCGCGGCGAACACGGCAAGCGCTATGCACGCCACCGCTGGTTTGATGATATTGCGTATCTTTCCTATATGCATGACCAGGCTCTCCCTAGCACTCTCCTATTTCAACGACGATGCGAATGTGCCGTTGCAATGCGCCTACGCATCATGGCCTTTACAAGGCTATCCGCCGCTTTTCGGAGACGATGGCTGATTCAGGCACTGTTCATGGTGCGCGCATCAAATATCATTCGTCGTTCAACTGATGTTCAATGTGCGATGAACCGTATGAACTTGTTATGGACCGTCCCTATACCGGTCGAGTTGCCGTGTCGTGGCGGTACCGCCGGTTCCGGCCTCGTTGCCGGAGTAGGCATGGGGCATGTCCATGACCGCCGACCATATGAACGAACAGGCCCGTCCGCTGTGGACCTCATCTTGCGGTTTATAGCGGACGGGCCTGTTATATGGGAGGGGTGGCGGCGAACGGCGATGGCGCCACCAGGACTTCGGCTGCTATGGGGTCGAGCTCATGGGCCTGGCGCCGCGCGTGGCGTGCGCGGAGCATGGCGCGGCGGCCGCCCAAGTGCCGTGGCGGAGCCGGACAGCCGGCTCACCAGTGGTTTCGAGATGGAGTGCGCGTGGCCGGCGGCGGTCGCCAGCCAGAAGACCGTGGGCGGATTCCCACGCATCGCGTGGAGGACGGCCGGCCATATCGCGCGCAGGGTCGCCGCCCGCTTGGAATCCTCGATGCCGTGCATGTTCGACGGTCCCACCGCGATAGGCGTGGACGAGACCAGCTGCAGGAAGGGGGGCACACGTACATCACCGTGGTCGTCGACCACAAGCGCAGACGGGTCGTCTGGGCGCACGACGGATACGGCAAGGAGGTGCCCGGCCTGTTCTTCCGACAGCCGACCGACGAGCAGCGCGCCTCCATCAAGGCAGTCACCGGCGACGGCGCCAAGTGGATCGACGCCAGCGTGAAGGAGCGCCTGCCGAACGCCGGGCGCGTCCCGGACTCGTTCCACATCGTCTCCCGGATGAGCGACGCGCCCGACCAGGTCAGGAAACGGGTGCGGAACCAGGCCCGGCGCGGCAACGACAAGACGGCGACCGAGGCGATGCGCGGCGTCAGATACGCCGTGCCCAAGAACCCGGAGGATCTCACCGAACGGCAGGACACGGATCCCAGGGGCCAGCCCTACCGGTCATGGCAACTCAAGGAACTCCTCGGGACGCTCCCGCACCAGCCCACCGGACAAGCCGGGGCCAAGCTGAAACGATGGATCTTCCGGGCCTCCCACAGCCGCATCCCCGAGATCGTCGAATCATTCACTGTCCCAGCACTCCCGGAACCATTCAACTACCAAAATTCGAATTCTGCCTACGAATAGAATCTGGTCAAATCAAGCAACGATGCTGTCCTCACTTTGCAAAAGCGCCGACCATAAGGCGCGAATTGATGCATCGTGTTCAATGGCGGACAGCCGATACCGCACCTCGCCACCGCCGCAGCCACTCACCGCTCACCCGAGCAGGCCAAGCTCGTTGAGCTTGTTCTGGATGTCCACGACGGACGGCTCGACCTGGAACGACCCGTCGCCATAGAGCACGACCGGGATGTGTTTTTGGCCGCTGATCTCAACGGCACGGTCGGCCGCGCCCTCCTCCTGCTCGATGTCGTGCCACGTGTAAGCGGCGCCGAACCGGTCGAGCGCGTTCTTGGCACGGTGGCAGTCGCCGCACCATGTTGCACCATATACATCAATCGCCATGGGAACTCTCCTCTCGTCATATGCTCTACGGCGCATCTCATGAAAGACATGCACCTTGCGACCTGCGATGAAGCTCGCAGCCGTCTCATACGATATCGTATCCGGCAATGCTTGGTGCCAGTTACCCTGTCGGCTGACAGCGGATGTAGCTAGCTCCGGCTCTCCCCGCCCCCCCCCGCCGGCACTCGGCGATGAACGCCGCGCAGATCATAATCACCTGCGCCACCAAGTTGAACCAGATGAGCACGCCGATGATAGCTGCGAACGGCGCCAGCATCGGGTTGCGCGACGCACCCGTCAACAGACGAGCGCCCAGCAGCTGCATCACCGCGACCGTCAGAGCCCCAAGCGCCGCCCCCACCAGCGTGAATTTGCCCGCGCGTATGTGCGCGACCACGCGCAGCAGCAGCATGAACAACGCGAAATTCAGCAACACGCCGGTAGCGAAACCGGTCGATTCCAGCAACAGCGCGCCCGGCAGCGAATCGTCGGCGATGCCAAGCGCCCGCAACACCAGTCTCATCAGGCCGCCAGAGACGACGCCCGCCGCGGTCGACAATATGAACAGTACCGCCACCATGATCGCAGCGACCGTATCGCGCAATCGCGCCTTGACCACGTTCAGCTCCTGCGTGCAATCGTCGAACATGGTCGTCACTGCATTGCGTAGGGAATTCATCCAACCGGTGACCGTCCACCAGAACACCGCCAGCGTCACCAGACCGGTCCATGTCAGCGTATGCGAGATTCCACTCAGCATCGACGCGGAGAACAGCGAATCAGAAACGCTCGGAATCACCGTGCGCAGCATCGCGAGCAGCGTCTTCTGCATCTCCTCGCTCCCGGTCACCACCAGTCCGAGCGCGCTGACCACGATCCATACGCCGGCGAAGAACGCGAACAGTAGCCCATATGCCAGCCCGTTCGCCAGCAGCGGCCCGCGCCGCGACACATACCGGTCAATCACCCGCCCGGTCAGCGAGCGCCGCCACCATGCAACCAGCGGATCAATCGCCTCGCCTATCCTGTGCAGCCATTGCATGATTCGACTATACGCGGTCGCGCGACTGTCCACCACGACGGCGATAGTGGTGGCACACATGGGCATCGAGGTAAAAGGGCACGCATCATGACAGAAAAACACGCAAACGACCAATCACCGCAGCCCGGCCAATCCAGCCAGCCCGCCCTTCCCACGCGACTCACCCCCGGCCAGCCCGCCCCCGATTTCACCCTGCCTGCGGTCAACCCGGACGGCGGTGAGACCTCCGTCACGCTGTCGCGGCTGCTGGCGCAGGGCAAGCGCGTGGTGCTGTACTTCTATCCGGCCGCGATGACGCCGGGCTGCACCACCGAGGCATGCGACTTCCGCGACAACATTGCCCGGCTCACCGCACTCGGTTTCACTGTGCTGGGCGTCTCCAAGGACCCAATCGACAAGCTGCAGCGTTTCCGCGAGCGCGACCACCTGTCGTTCCCGCTGCTGTCGGACGCGGACCTGACCGTGCATCGGCTTTACGGCGCGTACGGCGAAAAGAAGCTCTACGGGCGCACGCACATAGGCGTGATCCGCTCGACATTCGTCATCAGCGTGTCTGTTACAGGCGCAGCCGGCACGATAGAAATCGCCCGTTACAACGTCCGGGCGAAGGGTCATGTGGCTTCTTTGATGAAGGCTCTGCAATAGGCGCTCTCAGAACTCGCAGGTATAACGATTGACGCTCGAAAAAAGCCTTGTATCTGCGAGTTTTGAGAGCGCGATTATACGCGCATGGCCTCTTTGGCGGCCTCAACCTGTGCAGGACCGCCTTCGCCGGTGGCGATGAAGCGCCCGGAGGCCAGCACATAGTAGCGATCCGCCCGTTCGACGGCGAATTCCTTGAGCACCGGGAACATCGTCACGGCCTCGTCGTACCGCGTTTTCGCCTCGGACCCGTACCGGCCGGCGACCACATGCAGGTTCTCGTCGACGGTCATCGTGCCGAACGACTGTTGCCCCTGCGGCACGAACGCCATGCCTTTGCGGATGCGCTGGTTCGGCGCGGCCTTGGTGATGTCGTCGCCGTCGAAACCGCCTTCGGCTCCTGCAGTTCGACCTCACTGCACATCCTGACCCTACGTCACATAAGCAACACGCTGCGTCCATCCAGAATGTGAGATAACCGGGTACGCTGGTACTCATGGAACTTCACGTACTCGACCACCCGCTGGTGGAACACAAGCTCACCGTCCTGCGCGACAAAAACACCTCATCCGCCACTTTCCGCGAGCTCGTCACCGAACTCGTCATGCTCGAAGCCCACGAGGCGACCCGCAACCTCGACATCGTCGACAAGCCCATCGAAACCCCCGTCGCCCCCATGGTCGGCAAGCACATCGCCAGCCCCGCCCCCATCATCGTTCCCGTCCTTCGCGCCGGACTCGGCATGCTCGACGGCATGACCAAAATGATCCCCACCGCCGAAGTCGGCTTCCTCGGCATGAAGCGCGATGAAGAGCACCCCACCCAGCAGATCACTTACGCCAACCGTCTCCCCGAAGACCTCACCGGCCGTCAGTGCTTCCTCATCGACCCCATGCTCGCCACCGGCGGCACCCTCGTCACCGCCACCCACTACCTCGCCGAGCGCGGCGCCAAAGACGTCACCGCCATCAACATCATCGCCGCCCCCGAAGGCATCCAATACGTCCAAGACCACATCGACCCCTCCATCGCCTTCAAGGTCGTCGTCTGCGCCGTCGATGAAAAACTCAACGAAAAGGCGTACATTGTGCCGGGGCTTGGCGACGCCGGCGACCGCCTCTACGGCGTCATTGATTGATGGAGCGTATACGGCCTTTCCTCAGCGCTCGACGTACGAAATACGCCTTCGGCGTTGAACGGCCGTATCCGCACACATCAACCAATGCCGACGGTGGGGGATTGACTGGCGGAGCGTCAGCCAATCCCCCACCGAGGGACTTTGAGAGTCGCGGTATCGTCGTGCCGTGACTCTCGGAGTAGTACGACGGCGTATCTTCCGTAATCCTCCGGGCAGATAGAAAGCAGGATAATGCGTATTAGCGTCATTTGCGTCGGCAGGGTCAAAGAGCAGTATCTGCGCGACGCCATCGCCGAATACAGCAAACGGCTCGGCCGCTACTGCAAGCTCGACATCATCGAGGTCGCCGACGAGAAGACCCCCGAACATGCCAGCGAAGGCGTGGAACGGCAGATTCGTGCCAAGGAAGGCGGGCGCATCGCCAAGCACATCCGCCCCGACGCCTATGTGATCGCGCTGGCGATCGACGGCACGATGCTCTCCTCCGAAGGGCTCGCCGCGCACATCAACCAGCTCGGATTGCACGGCGAAAGCCACATACAGCTCATCATCGGCGGCTCGATCGGCCTGGACGACGCGATTCTGCGCCGCGCCGACTACAGGCTCAGCTTCTCGAAGATGACGTTCCCGCATCAGCTGATGCGCGTGATCCTACTGGAGCAGCTGTACCGCGCCTACAAAATCAACGCCGGCGAGCCATACCACAAGTAGGGCGGTGGCGGGCGGCTCACTCCACGGACTTGAGCGAGCTGACCGGATCGATGCGGTCGAGCACCGGATTGGTGAGCAGCTGCACGAGCAGCGCGAACGCCATCGTCGCCGCGGCGGCGATCACATAGCTGTACCAGTGCACGCTCACCTCGAAATACAACGCGGGCATGTTGAGCGCCGCCGTAAGCAGCCCGCCGACCGCGCGTCCGAGCGGCAGACCGACGACGATGCCCATGCCGGCCAGTATCAGCATCTCCTTGTTGACATACCGGTGCACCTCGCGGTCGTAGAAGCCCAGTACCTTCAGCGTGGCCATTTCCCGCACGCGCTCAGACACGTTCGTGTTCGCCAGCGTGAACAGCACGACGAGCGCCAGCCCGCCCGCGAGCGCGATGATGAGCGCCACGACGGCGCTCATCAGGTCGAACGAGAAGCTGCGCTCGAGATCGTCGGTGCTGGTGGCGCTCACGACCGACGGATCGCGTGCGAGCCGATCCGCGTACGCGATGTTCTGGTCGGCGGTTCCGTTCAGTGTGGCGATCACGGCGTTGCGCGTCACCGCCGTCGACACGCCGAATGTTTTCTTGTACAGACTTTCGCTGACATACACGTTCGAGCCGATGAGGTTTCGCGTCACCGCGGAGACCTTCACTTCGCCGTGACGCATACTGCCGTCGCGTAGCGTGACGGTGTCGCCGGCCTTGACGCCGAGCGAGTTCGCCGCGGATTGCGCGACGATTATGCCATCGCCCCCAAGCTGCAGCTTGCCGTGCCCGCCGCTCGCGGACCGCAGCGTAATCATGTCTCCGAGCGCCCCTGCTGAATCATCCGGCACGATCATGAGCTGAATCGTCTCGCCTGCGTCGCCCGCGTCCATCTCGCCGCTGTCGAGCCGCAGATCGAGCGAACGTTCCACGCGCCCGTCCTTGTCGAGCCGAGCGCGCATCGCATCGACGCTGTCGTCGCCGCTGACGACGAGCAGGTCGTAATGGTAGATGTCCTCGTACTGCTTGGGTCCGAGCGTGGCGACGGTGTCGTTGATGGCGAAGCCGCACACAATCAGCGCCGTGCAGCCCGCCACCCCGCCGACGGTCATCAACAGGCGGCTTTTGAAGCGGAATATGTTGCGCGCGGTGACCTTGTTGAGGAAGCTGAGCCGCCGCCACAGCGGGCGGATGCGTTCGAGCAAGATGCGCGCGCCGGCCTTCGGCGCTTTCGGCTGCATGAGTTGAGCCGGGCTTTGCCGCAGAGCCCCGGCGCAGGCGACGACCGTTGCGACGACCACGCCGACGACGAACAGTGCGATGCCTGCCGACCCGTACAGCCAATCGTATTCGAGCTGTATGCCGGGCACCGTGTACAGTCCCTCGATCACCAGCAGCAGGAACGACGGAATGCCGAGGAAGCCGACCATCAGTCCCAGTCCGCCGCCGATTAGGCAGGCGAGCGCGGCGAACAGCACGTATCGCATCGCGATGGCCGCGTTCCCGTAACCGAGCCCGGTGTAGGTGCCAATCAGACCGCGTTCCTCCTCGACCATGCGGGTCATCGCGGTCAGGCTCATCAGCACCGCAACAATCAGGAATACGACCGGGAAGGCGTAGCCGATTGATTCGATTGAGCTGATGTCGGATTTGAGCGAGCTGAAGCCGCCGATTGACGAGCGCGTCTGCACGTACCAGCGGGCTGCGGCGATGTCGTCGACGCGTTGCTGCTGCTTGGCGAACTGACTGTCGGCATCCTTGCGCTTGGCGTCAAGCTGGTCTTGCGCGTCCTTGAGCTGCCGTTCGCCGGTGTCCATCTGCTCTTCGCCGGCGGCTATCTGCTTGAGTCCGTCGCGGATCTGCTGGCGACCGCCGCGCAGCTGCTCGGTTTGCCGCTGCAAGGTGGCCGATTGCGCTTCGAGTTGGGCTATGGTGGCGTTGACCTGGCTCAGCTGGGATTGCAGTTGCGTGAGCTGTGCCGCGGATTCATCGGCTTTGGACCGTGCCTGTGTGGCGAGGTCGCGCGCGGCTTTCGCTGCCTTGCGCAATGGTTCGAGTACCGTCTCGGGCAGACCTTGCGCGCCGGCGACCGCCTGGTCTGCCGCGTCCGCGGTCTGCTCTGCGGCCCGCGCGCCCTGCGCGGCCAGGTCGTTCATCGTCTGCGCGGTGGCGATGCCCTGCTGCAGCTGCGATTGGCCCTGGCGGGCTTGGAGCAGTCCCACGTTGACCTGGTCTTTGCCGTCCTGCAGCTGCTCCGATTGGTCTTCGAGCTGTGTGAGCTGGTCTTCAAGGCTCTGCTTGGTGGTTTTCGCCTGCTCGCGCCGGGTTTTCAGCTCCTCCGTCTGCTCGGTGATCTGCATCTGCGCGTCGTCGAGCTGCCGGTAGGCGTCGGTCTTCGCCTGGTCGAGCTTCTTCTGCGCGGCGTCCACGAGAGTCTGCCGGCGTTCGTTCTGCTGCTTGGTCTGCACCGTGGCTTCGATGCGGTCGGCGACATCGCGGACCAGCGTGTCATAGTCGTCGCTGAACGCGTCCTCGTCGGTCGAGCCGCTCACGGTCAGGCTGATAGCGGTGTAGATGTCTCCTGTCACGCCGTCGCTCGGCGCGAAGAACGTGTAGTCGGACGCGAGCGAGTTGCGGAATGCCGTGGCGCCGCTGTATCCGTCCGGATTGCTCAGGTCCTTGGGGTCTATCACCGTGCCGGTGATGGTCAGTTCGGTCGGGAAGCTCGGCGCCGATTGCGATGCATCGGCTTGCTCGTCCGCCGGTTCCGTGCCGTTCGCGCCGCTGTCGGCGGAGTCCGTATCCGAAACGGTCGATGTCGCAGTGCCGGTGTCAACCGGGGTGACGGTCAGCGAGTCGCCGACTGCCATGCCACTGTCGGCGAGGAACTTTTTGGTGACCGCGACCTCGCCAGCCTTGCTCGGAATGCGGCCGTCCTGTAGGTACGGCTGGTCGAGGCCGTTCACGCCGATCTCGTTGATGGTGACGGTTTTGTCGGTGCCCTTGACGTCGGCTTCGACGCTCTGGCTGCGTTCCGGCTGCACGACATCGACTCCGCGGACCTGCTTCAGGGCCGCAACGTCATCATCGGTCAGGCCGTAGGTCGACAGCACCTGGATATCGTGCAACCGTTGCGCGTCGTAGAACCGGTTCGCGGCGCGGAACGTGTCACGACAACCGGCGTAGATGCCGGTCATCACCGCCACCCCAAGCAGCGAAATCACGGCGATGGACAGAAACCGTTTCCACCCGTGCAGCCACGAGCGCATCGTATCCTTGACGAACGCCCCCGACAGCGAGCGCCCACGAGACGGCCTGCCGCCCGTATCGGTGTCGGCCGCCAAGTCGTAGATTCCGGGAATCACCTCGGTGGGCACATCGGACGCGGGCGACCACCCGGCAGAATCACCGTCCGCCTTCCGACCTTTGTTCCTATGCGCATGCCGTCCCATCACAGCACCTACCATTCGATGTCGGCGATCGGCGTCGGCGCGGGATTCACATCCTCGCCCACCACCTTGCCGGAGCGGAAGCGGACGACCTTGTGCGCCATCGGAGCGAGCGCGGAGTTGTGGGTGATGATGAGCACCGTCATGTTCTCGTCACGGCAGATGTCCTGCAGCAGTTGCAGGACCTCCTTGCCGGTCTCATAGTCGAGCGCGCCGGTCGGCTCGTCGCACAGCAGCAGCTTCGGCTTCTTGGCGATTGCGCGCGCAATGGACACGCGCTGCTGTTCGCCGCCGGACAGTTGCGCCGGGAAATTGTTCAGCCGGTCGCCCAGGCCGACCTTGTGCAGGGTGTCGGCCGGGTCGAAATGGTCGGGGCAGATCTGCGACGCGAGTTCGACGTTCTCCAATGCGGTCAGATTCGGCACGAGATTGTAGAACTGGAAGACGAATCCGATGTCCATCCGCCGGTAGGCTATGAGGTCGCGTTTGCGCAGTCCGGTGATGTCGCGTCCGCCGACGACCACGCGCCCGGAGGTGGCGGTGTCCATGCCGCCAAGGATGTTCAGCGCCGTGGTCTTGCCCGCGCCCGACTGCCCGAGGATCACCGTCAGCTCGCCTCGGCCGGCGGTGAAACTGGCCTCGTCCAGTGCGCGGATCGTGGTGCGCCCGGACGGGTATTCCTTGACCACGCGGTCGAATTCGATATACGCCATCATGCACCTCCCCGCACACGCAACAGATGTTATACTCAAGTAAAACAACACTATGTCGGTTTCGCAACCAACAGTCGGATTGCCGAATGTCGGGCAGGAATCCGCCGGCGCGAGACCATACGAGGCAAGGACCAGCCATGGCCAAGGAACTGACCGAAAGCCGCCGCACCCGTTACACGCGGAGGGCGATGCAGGACGCGCTCATCGACCTGATGCGCGAACGGCCGCTCGGCAGCATCACCATCAAGGCGCTGTGCGAGCAGGCGGACGTCAACCGCTCCACGTTCTACGCGCACTACGACAGCATCGAGGAGCTGCTACACGACATCGAGGACGAAACGATGGCATGGGTCACGACCGCGCTCGACCAGCTGCTCATGCAGCCTGACGCGGCCGGCGTCGAGCACGTCATCGAGCACATCTGCCGCTATATCGCCGACAACCGCAACCATCTGCAGGTGCTGATGAGCTCTACCGCCGACCTGGATTTCCAGCAACAGCTGCTCGGCCTGATCTACAGCCGCCGTTCCGTCGCCGAACAGATGCAGCCCGCCTCCAGCGACCCGGCCGAAGCGCAGATGCGCATGCGGTTCGCCGTATCCGGCAGCATCGGACTGCTGCAGTACTGGCTCGCCACCGACCTCGCCGCCCCACCAGAAACCGTCGCCCACATCATCTTCACCATGGGCATGCCCGGCGCCCGGTGAGGCAGACGATTCCGGCCTCGGCCCACCCGGAATCATACGGCCAGAGTGCCGCAGCGGCACTAGACGAATCGGAGATGCTGGTCACAAGGAATCGACGGGGCATGACATATTCTTCACACCGGCACAGATCGTTTGCATAATCGCGATTTAGTAAATCACGATTATGCAAACGTGATGCTAGGTGCTCAATCGCAGACATGTTGCGGCAAAATTGGGCTATCTGCATCTCAAGGGGTTGATGGCGCTCTTCCGGAACATCTATCTGCGTTTCGAGGGGTTGGTAGCCGAGTATAAACACCCTCAAGACCGCATGATTCCAATGGCAATTGGTGCTCAATACTCCGGGTATCATGTTTTGGCAACCCCCTGAAACTCAGATAGATGTTCGGCGAACACGAAATCACCCCCTTGAAACGCAGATAGCCACGAAAAGTCGACGCCGCGACGATGAGGAAGGCTCAGACCGTGACCGTGGTGCCCACCGCGGCATGACGCACCCCGATGAGCCGATGCGGGAGACAAAACGGCGCACGGTGACGTCGACTCGTCAGCGGATGGCATAGAATGGCGGTCGTGCCGATATCGGCCTGCGTTGTGGCGGGTGCGGCGATCACGGCATCACGGCCCGGCCCCACCGGCGATGACGGCAATGTCGAAGACGGGCGCGAGCGGGTCAACGACGGGCAGACGGCCAATGCCGCGAGCAGTCGCCGGCGTGCGGCAACGATGGAGAGGAACCGATGAGCAAGAACACCATGCACGACAGCACGGCGACGGCCTCCCGCCCCGGCACCGGCAACACGCCGGCACCGGCGGCGTTGCGCAAATCGTTGAAGAACCGGCATGTCCAGCTGATCGCGCTGGGAGGGGCGATCGGCACCGGACTCTTCTATGGCTCCAGCGAGTCGATCGCGTTGGCAGGCCCGTCAATCCTGCTTGCCTATCTTGTGGGCGGGTTGGCTATCTTCATGATCGTGCGGGCGCTGGGCGAGATGTCGGTCGAAGACCCGAGGGCCGGTGCGTTCAGCTACTACGCGACCCGCTACTGGTCGAAGCGCGCCGGCTTCGTGAGCGGCTGGAACTACTGGTTCAATTACATTCTGGTGTCGATGGTGGAGCTGAGCGTGGTCGGCTCGTTCGTCAACTACTGGTTTCCCGCGATTCCGCAATGGGTGTCGGCCGCGGTGTTTCTCGTCGTGATTGCGGCGATGAACCTGCTGGGGGTGAGCAAGTTCGGCGAGTTCGAATTCTGGTTCGCGATCATCAAGATCGTCGCGGTGATAGCGATGATCGTCAGCGGGCTCGCGGTACTGATTGCCGGACTGCCAACGGATTCCGGCGTCAAGGCGAGCTTCTCGAACTGGTTCGCGCTCGATGGCGGCGTACTCCCCCACGGCCTGCTGCAGCAAAGTGCCGACGGCCAATGGACCGGACTGTTGATGGCGTTGGTCGTGGTGATGTTCAGTTTCGGCGGCACCGAGCTCATCGGCATCACGGCCGGCGAGACCGAAGATCCACGCAGAACCATTCCCCGCGCGACGAATGGCATCATCTGGCGCATCCTGGTGTTTTACATCGGCGCACTCGGCGTGATCATGGCCGTGGTGCCGTGGAACACGATCGACGGCACGACCAGCCCGTTCGTGCAGATCTTCGACTCGGTGGGCGTGCACGCGGCCGCCGGCATCCTCAACTTCGTGTGTCTGACCGCGGTGATGAGCGTGTACAACTCCGGCCTGTACGCCAACTCCCGCATGTTGTACTCGCTGGCCAGGCAGGGCAACGCGCCCGAAATCCTCGGCAAGCTCAACTTCCACGGCGTACCGGTTGTCGGGGTGCTCGCTTCCGCGGCCATCACCGCGCTGGCCGTGGTGGTCGTGTTCCTGTGGCCCGATTTCGCGTTCAATTATCTGATGTCGATCGCCACGATTGCTGGCGTTATCAACTGGTCGATGATCATGGTCACCGAGATTCATTTCCGTCGCCGTGTGGCGGCCGGAGACGGGCCCGGCGAGCTGGCCGGGCTCACCGGAGACGAGGCTCTGGGACGCATCCATTTCAAGCTGCCGTTCGCCCGCGTGATGCCGTATGTAGTGCTCGCATTCCTGGCATTCGTCGTGGTGCTCATGTGCTTCTCGTCCAGCTATCGCGTCGCCGTCATCGCCGGTGTGGTGTGGCTTGCGATTCTGCTGACCGCATACCAGGTCACGCAGACGCGCAAGACCGTCCGCCCTTAGTCGCGCACATCCCACGGATGGAGCCATGGCCGCCGCACGCGCGAACAGAGCCAGCCCACCATAATCCGACACGCCGAACACAAGTCACAACGAAGTCCCCACAAACCTTGCGATCCGCCATTTTCCTTGGTTTAGCGCGAGACCACCTTTCCAGGACCCGCGAATATCGCCGGAAGCCAGGCAAAGGCCTTACTTCTCGACCATGCTGACGCCGATAATGGTGTGCAGTGTCATCGCACTGGCACATGCACAACCAAGGAGGGCTCCATCATGTTCATTCCCCGGTACTACGAGAGTCTCGGCCATCTACATGTCGGCACGCAGCCGAACCGCGCGTATTACGTGCCCGCGTCCACGCCGATGGACACGGTCGGCGAGAATCGCGTGAATTCCGACCGTTTCATGCTGCTGAACGGCGACTGGGATTTCAAGTATTATGCGAGCATCTACGACTTGGACGCCGAGGTCTCCCGACTGCGCGCCGCCGGCCGCCCGGTGTTCTATGACGTGGATTTCGGCGGGGATGACGCACCGGAGAACGCCGATCCGCGCACTGCCGCCACGGGTGCGCTGGCGGCGGACGGCTTCACGACGACGCCGGTGCCGAGCGTGTGGCAGAACCATGGTTTCGACCGCCACCAGTACACGAATTTCGACTATCCGTTCCCGTTCGACCCGCCGTTCGTGCCGCAGGACAACCCGTGCGGCGTGTACCTGTGCGATTTCATGCATACGTCCGATCCTGACGCACCCTGCACGTACCTGAATTTCGAGGGCGTGGATTCGGCGTTCTATGTGTGGGTGAACGGCGAGTTCGTCGGGTATTCGCAGGTGTCGCATTCGACCAGCGAGTTCGATGTGACCGACGTGCTGGAGGACGGCGTGAACACGCTGGCCGTGCTGGTGCTGAAGTGGTGCGACGGCAGCTATCAGGAGGATCAGGACAAGTTCCGCATGAGCGGCATCTTCCGTGACGTGTATCTGCTGGACCGTCCCGAGTATGCGATTCGTGACATGTTCGTGCATACGTCGATTTGGCGCAATGTCGATTCCGCGCTGGTTGAGGCCGGCATCAGCGATGACGAATATGATGCGTCGCCGGTCGATCACGCGACGGTCGACGTGGATTTCGCGTTCTTCGACGATGCGGATGTGCCGGTCAAGGTGCAGCTGTTCGATGAGGATGGCGAGCTGGTGGCAGAGGCGGCCTCGGAGCCGATCGATGATCCGATGGCCGGGGACGAGGACGAAGTGACGGTTCGGACACAGCCCGACGCGAGCGAAGCCGACGACGCGACCGGCACTGGCAGCGACGATACCGCCGCGGACGACGAAGAAGAAGGCGTCATCGAGTCGATCGACGACGTGGCCGCCATCGACGATGACTCCACGGACGCACAGGCCGCACTGCGCATCGCGTCGGTGACCGGCACGCTCGCCGGCGGCGCGAACGGCACCGGATTCACCGGAGACAGCGCGTTCGCCCCGACCGCGCACGCATCCCTGGCGGTCGACGACCCGCATCTGTGGACCGCCGAGACGCCGTACCTGTACACCATCGTGTACACCACCGCGAACGAGGTCATCACCGCGCTCGTCGGCATCCGCGAGGTCAGCGTGGATGGCAATGTGGTCAAGGTCAACGGCAAGCCGATCAAGCTCCACGGCGTCAACCGGCACGACAGCGACCCGGTGACCGGCCCGGTCATCAGCGAGGAGCAGCTCATGCGCGACCTCACGCTGATGAAGGAGCACAACGTCAACGCGATCCGCACCAGCCATTACCCGAACGCGCCGCACTTCTACGACCTGTACGACCGTCTCGGCTTCTACGTGGTGGCCGAGGCTGACAACGAGAGCCACGGCGCGATGCGCGGCGTGCATCCGGACGAGAGCGACGCGGCTGTCAACAAGCGCTGGAACCGGCCTATCGCCGACAACCCCGCGTGGATCGCGCCGACCGTTGACCGCGCGCAGCGCAGCGTGGAGCGCGACAAGAACCATGCGAGCATCATCTTCTGGTCGATGGGCAACGAGTGTGCGTACGGCTGTACGTTCGAGGCGGCGCTGCTGTGGACGCAGACCTTCGACCCGAGCCGCCTGACGCACTATGAGAGCGCCCGGTATGTGGATGAGGGACAGGAGTGCGATTACAGCTATCTTGACGTACACAGCCGCATGTACCCGTCCGTCGAGGAGATCGACCAGTACTTCTCCGAGGAGGGGCCGCGCACGCCGGACGGGCTGCGCGACGGCAGCAACGGCGATGACGGCGACAACGGCGTCAAGCCGTACGTGCTGTGCGAATTCTGCCATGCGATGGGCAACGGCCCGGGCGATCTGGAGGATTATTTCACGCGCATCCAGCGTTATGACGGCCTGGCCGGCGGCTTCATCTGGGAGTGGTGCGACCATGCGATCGACCGTGGCACGAACGCGGCCGGCAAGCGCGAGTACGCGTACGGCGGCGATTCGGGCGAGTACCCGCATTTCGGCAATTTCTGCATGGACGGCTTGGTGTACCCGGACCGCACGCCGCATACCGGGCTGCTGGAGTTCAAGAACGTGTATCGGCCGGTGCGCGTGACCGGTTTCGACGCGGCCGCGGGCACGGTGACGCTGCACAATTACCTGGACTTCTTGGATGCCGCCGACGCGGTGTTCATGACGTTCGAGCTGCTGGTGGATGGCGTGGAGACCGCATGGGCTGCGTGGGAGAGCGACCCTGCGGCGGGCGCGGCGTTCCGGGAGGAGCATCCCGGCAATTACACGCCGTCGATGCCATCGATCGCGCCGCATGGTGACGCGGTCGTCGACATACCGGCCGAAATCCTTGATGCCATACCCGAGGCCGGGAACGTGACGATGCTGGTGAAGTACTATCAGGCGACGGACACCGAGACACTGCCGATCGGCTTCGAGCTCGGCTTCGACGAGGTCGCCGTGCCGACCGCGGATCCGCGCAATCAGACGGTCGTCGCCGCGCTGGCCGATATCGCCGATGGCATCGGCTCGGATGACGATGTCGACGACGTTGCCGATGACGGCACCGATAGCGTAGAAGGCACCGACGATGGAGCGAACGATGCCGCGGATGCCGGCTACGACGACGTCGTGCTGGCAGACCCGCTGACCGTCATGCAGACCGATGCCTCGATCACCGTGGAAGGCTCGACGTTCCGGTATGTGCTCGACCGCCGTACCGGCCTGTTCTCGTCGATGTCGTTCGCGAACCGGTCGCTGCTTAACAGGCCGATGGAGCTGAACGTGTGGCGCGCTCCCACCGACAACGACCAGTACATCAAGGCCGATTGGATTCGCGCCCAGTATGACCGCGCTCAGGCGCGCGCGTACGAGGTCGGTGTACTGGTCGATGAGGATGACGTCATCGCCAAGCCCGAGTCGATTGAACTGCGTGCGGACGATGAAGATGCGCCGGTCGCCTCGTTTGGAGACGATGCGATCCTCGACGACGGCAACGTCAACGCCGGCGACGTGAGCGCCATAGCGACGTCCGAGGACGGCTCGGTGGTGGTCGACGGCCAGGTGACGATCCATGCGACGATGGCGCTGGTGGCGCCGATTGTGCAGCGCATCGCCGACATCGACGCCGACTGGACCATCGCGCCCGACGGTTCGGTGGCGCTGCGCATGCATGTGATGCGCGACACCGATTTCCCGTTCCTGCCGCGTTTCGGCCTGCGCCTGTTCGTGCCGAAGCCGATGCGGCAGATCGCCTATTGCGGTCTCGGCCCGAACGAAAGCTACATCGACAAGCGCCGGTCCAGCTATCATGGCGTGTTCTCCGGCACTCCCGAATCGCTGTTCGAGCCGTATATCAAGCCGCAGGAGAACGGCAACCATCACGACTGCGATTGGGCGAGCGTCGCCAGCGATGACGCCGAGCTGCTGGTGCTCCGTGCCGGTGACCACGCCTTCGACTTCCAGGCGCTGCCTTACACCCAGGAGGAGCTGACCGCCAAGGCCCACAACAGCGAGCTGAAGCCGGCGGATTCGACGGTGGTGTGCGTGGATTACATGCAGTCCGGCGTCGGGTCCAACAGCTGCGGTCCCAAGCTGCACGAGAAATACCGCCTCGACGACGCGGAGTTCGATTTCGATCTCGTCCTGCGCCCGCAGGCGCTCTGAGGCGTTGGGTACGGGTATCGGATCAGTCACATGATCCGATACCCGTACCCGTGCACGGCGGAAGCCCGCAATACCGTCACTGTGTGCGGGGTGCGTCACCGTGTGCGCCCTCTCTCAGTGGCGCAACTCGCAGAACCGTTGAAAAATAAGGGATTTACATGGGCGTCACTGTGTGTGAGGACGCACAGAGTGACGCACCCCGCACACAGTGACGCGTTCCTCCATCCGCAGAGCAGCACCACACGCAGCATCTCCGCCAGTTACATATCCACATTCGCTACATCACTGTGGATAACCGATGAGTTATACACTTATCCACAGATTTGAGGCGGCCGGTGGCGCACCGCAGATTATCATGCTTACATTCAATCCATGAATACGAATCAGCACACCCCTGTCAACTCCAGCGCAACAGTCGCGAACAACTATCTTGCGCGCTCACTGCGCCAGCTGCAATCCACGACGTTCCTGCATTGCATGGAACACTCACGAAAAACCATCAACACCTCGCCACCGGTCTATACCGGTATGACCGCATTACGTCTGGCAGGCATAGAGACACCGCTATGTTCAAGATTTGAAGCCGTGAAGTTCCAAGTACTGTACGTTGGGGAGCCAACCAAGAGATCCGGACGGAAAGATACGTCCTACCTGAAATGCCCGCCATCGTTGACGGGCATCGCCCACCTCACATGGACTCACGACAACATCACCATCGTCTACACGCACCCGCTGATGACATGGGCACTGCTGGCGCCGTATCTCACGCAAATCGAGGTAATCGTTCTGGCGGATGCCATACTGCGCGCGTCATCAGGCTCCATGACGGTCGCCAATATATCGCGGTTCCTTGATGGAGCAGACGCGTTCCCGGGCAGAAGGAAATGCATTGATGCTCTCGTTTTCCTCGATGCCGTGACTGACTCCACCATGGAATGCCGCTGCACTCTCGTGATGTTGCGACATGGATTGCCGCAGCCGGTCAAACACTGGAAGATACTCATTCCGGAGTTGGCTCACGAGGCGATAGTCGATATCGCATACCCCAAACAACGGGTCATCATCGAATACGATGGAGACGCGCATCGCCGCGACAAACGACAATACCGATGGGATGAACGCAAGAGGCAGGCTTTGCGGGCGATGGGATATACAGTCATCGTCGTCTTTGCCGATGATATATTGACCTCGCAGGGGCGGCGACGATTCGCGCAAAGGGTGGCGAAAGCCCTTGACACCACCTGCCGGAATAGACCACACCCGAAATTCCGGGCACTGCTGGCAGATGATCGTGCTGAGACGGCCCGTCAGCGGCAACGTAGGTACCGCGCCAGAGAACGCCGCAAAGGGCGCCGCGTATGAGTCGGGCATCGCGGAAGACGACAGCGAACGAGCCTCGGCGCTGATACCACCAGCGTCGGATCCTGCAACTCGCACGTGATCATACGAAACATGCGAATCGTGCGACACAACCATGGTTATCGACCGTCACTGTGTGCGGATTGCGTCACTGTGCGCGACCTCTCTCAGTGACGCAATCTGCAGAACCGTTGAAAAATAAAGGGTTTACACAGGCGTCACTGTGTGCGAGGGCGCACACAGTGACGCAATTTGGCGTGATAGCAACCCTTGATACTCGTAATGTGTTCGTAAGCACATTGCTTACGAACACATTAATAGGACCAGATAAACGAAAGGTCGTCGTCTTCGGCGATGAACGACGAAGACAACGACCTGAGTCATGCGGTAAGGCCTGGCTTTACAGCTCTACGGTCTTACGGCCTCACAGCTTCAGAAATCACTGCACCTGGGCGCGGGCGATCTTGCCGGTGAAGGAGTTGGCCTCGTCGGCGTCCTTCACGGCGTCCTTGTTCCAAGAGAACATGGCGCGCAGCTTCGGGCCGACGGTCTCGATGCGCACGTTGGAGTACTCCTCCTGCAGCGCCTTGAACTTCGGAGCGCCGGCGTCCTGGTCGTCGATGAACTCCTTGGCGAAGGAGCCGTCCTGGATGCGCTTGAGGTGGTACTGCATGCGCTCACGCACGTGCTCGTCGATGCAGGTGTTGGTGTAGTCGCCGTACTGGGCGGTGTCGGAGCAGGACCAGCGGGCCTTGTTCAGACCGCCTTCGTTCATGAGGTCGACGAGCATCTTCAGCTCGTGGCAGACCTCGAAGTAGGCGATTTCAGGCTGGTAACCGGCGTCGGTGAGGACTTCGAAGCCCATCTCGACGAGCTTGTTCACGCCGCCCATGAGCACATTCTGCTCGCCGAACAGATCGGTCTCGGTCTCCTCGGTGAAGGTGGTCTTGATGGCGCCTGCACGCAGAGCGCCCAGAGCCTTGGCGTAAGCCAGGCACAGCGGCCAGGTCTTGCCGTCCGGGTCCTGCTCGACGGCCACGACGACCGGGACGCCACGGCCGGCGGCGTACTCACGACGCACGATGTGGCCCGGGCCCTTCGGAGCGACCATGAACACCGGGTGATCCTCGGAAGGCTTGATGTAGCCGTAGTGGATGTTGAAGCCGTGGGCGAAGGCGACGGCCGTGCCCGGCTTGATGTTGGGCTCGATGTCGTTGGCCCAGATCGTGCGCTGGTACTGGTCGGGGGCCAGAATCATGATTACGTCGGCCTCGGCGGCGGCTTCCGGCACGGACTTGACTTCAAGGCCCTGCTCCTTGGCGAAGGCGACCGACTTGGAGGTCGGGCGCAGGCCGACGACCACGTCAACACCCGAATCGCGCAGGTTCAGCGCATGCGCGTGGCCCTGCGAGCCGTAACCGATGATCGCGACCTTCTTGCCTTCGAGCACGGAGAGGTCACCGTCGTTGTCATACCAGATTTGTGCAGCCATGTTTGGCACTCCTTTACTTGCGTACCGGCACTCTTGCCGGCACACGGTGTCGTTTGTGGTTGCGCATTATGCAGGAGCCTGCATTCCGCGCGTTTGGGTTCGGGCATGGGCCCGGTCGATCCAAGCGTTAAGGATTTTGTCCTTAGAACTGAGGACTATCCTACCGGTAACGCCGCCACAGCCCCCTCACCGTCCACAACGTGAACCATCTCACTATTGGAGTATGAACAGTTCAGGCGGGGAGCGGGTGACGCGGCGCAGGACGCGGCAATGTCGGCTTCGTTACCGGCCGCATCACCGGCAACGCAGAAGGCCGCCGCTCCCGAATGAACGGGAACGGCGGCCTTGTTATGCACCGCTCTCAGTCAGTCTGCGACCGACTGGCGGCTCCCGCCAGCGGGAGCCGGAGCGGAGGCGATCACTGAACCTGGGTACGAGCGATCTTGCCGTTGAAGGACTCGGCTTCGTCCTGGTCCTTGGCCGGGCCGTTGTTCCAGGAGAACATGGCGCGCAGCTTCGGGCCGACGGTCTCAAGGTGCGGGTGGGAGAACTTCTCCTGCAGTTCCTTGAACTTCGGGGCGCCGGCAGCCTGGTCATCCATGAACTCCTTGGCGAAGGAGCCGTCCTGGATGCGCTTGAGCTGGTACTGCATGCGCTTCTTGGTCTCGTCGGTGATGACGGTGGAGGTGTAGTCGCCGTACTGGGCGGTGTCGGAGCAGGACCAACGGGCCTTGTTCAGACCACCCTCGTTGGCCAGGTCGACCAGCATCTTCAGCTCGTGGAACACCTCGAAGT
>OLOZ01000014.1_pt1 | contig 190603 bp, 157 predicted proteins | sample 1673021 | NCBI WGS metagenome assembly OLOZ01 (sample SAMEA3136747, study PRJEB25190) | human gut metagenome | biome: human gut; feature: human-associated habitat; material: faeces | place: Austria | collected 2013 | reverse complement strand
AGCTTTTTAAGTTCCGGCTTCATAGCGATACCTCCCTGTCCTTTTTCTTCACTTTGTCCTTCTGTGCGTTCAGAGCTGCCGCCTTGTCTTTCAGAGTGGAAAGCAGCTTGCGGATAGAGGGCTTTTTATCCCTGCCTAATTTCTTTGCGGTAAATTCCCGGAACGCTTCGGTCATAACGTCAATATCCTTGCCCTTAAAAGACACAAGATAGGTCGGCGGCTTGCCGTTCTCAATCTTCTTGACGTTGTAATCAAGCCCGCTTTTCCTTGCGATAGGGTCAAAGGCTTTGATATTTTGGTCGGTAATCTCAATGTTGGAAACCTTTTCTCCCTGCTTCATAAGCTGCCGCATAGTGATTTTCCCATGCGGGGCTTTGGTTAGCTGCCCTTTGCCTTTGGCAAGCAGGGCTTTCATAGCCTTTTGCAGCACTTCGGCGGTCAGCTTAGATGTTTTGATTGCTAAAGACACGACTTTTTCATTGACTTCATCTTGCATGAAATCCCTCCTTTCATAGTTTGGTTAGGGTGGTGTGCCGCTTCGGGGCATAAAAATAAGGCGTACATTTTTCATGCCGCCTTTAGATACGCACCCGCAGCCCGTTCAAATCCGAAGCCCTCACACCGACAAGATACCAGTTGTCCCCGTACTCCATGCGGGTCGGCTTCCATTTGCCGCGTACAAACACTTCAAGGCAATCCCCACAATGCAATCCTCCGTAGTAGTCGTTAAGGTCAAAGCGAATGTCGTAACGGTCTGCCGTTTCATCAAAAATCAAAGCTCCTGTTTTCTGTGTCATATTAAAATCCTCCTGTTTTTTAATAGCCGCCGTACATATCGTGGTTGACAAGGGCGGTGTAATAGCTGTCAATGGTGTTGGGCGCGTTGAAAAGTACCGCTTTCAGATATTGCTTGATGTTACGGATTTTCGTGGTGTTCTCTTTCATGCAGTCAAAGACAAATTCAATGTGGCTGCTGTTCAGCTTCATAAACTTTGCTTTGACAAGCTCTGCCGGATAATCGTCCCCGGCGATACGAATTGTCTTTCGTTTGGTGCAGACAGTTTCAAGGATAAGGGACACAATCTCGTCCAAGCGTTCCCTGTCAATGTTGGTATGCTTGATAAAATGCTCATACTCGATATTGTCCTTGATGATTTCCTCATACACGCTGTATGCGTCTGCCGCTTCCGTTCCTTTCCGTTCCGGCTCTGCCGTTTCTTCCCTCAAAGGAGAGGGGTTAGGGGAAAGGATAGGAATGGAATGGTTACTTGATAAATCCGTATTTGATTTTTCTTTTTTTGGTAAGTCAGTCTTTTGTATATCTTTATTTAATTGCATTGGATTTTCCAACGTAGGTTTTTCCTGCGTAGGATTTTCCAATGTTGGATTTTCCAATGTAGGTAAATCCAAGTTAGGCGGCTGCTCATAGATGATGTAATCAGTTCCCCGCAAGCGTCCTTTCTCGTCGCGCTCCCTTGAACGCTGAATATATCCGGCTCTTTCAAGCTCCCGGACAGCTTCGCGGATAGCGTCGATTTTTTCCCGGTTGATATAGGACAGTCCCGCAAGGGTATAGTCCCAATCCTCCGGCAAGGACAGCATTTGCGATAACAGCCCTTTTGCCTTTAGGGAAAGTTCTTTGTTGCGTAAATGGTGGTTGCTCATAACCGTATATCCTGTGTTTCTCTCCACGCGGAAAACTGCCATAGCTTCATCAACTCCTTTGCTGCATATTTGTTACGCGGTAGAACAGCGATTTTAAGGGTTTAGGTATCAATCCCTTACCCTGTGAAAACCGTACCCGCAAAGCCTTGTGTAGCAAGACTCTTTTTGCCCCTACTGCGTAACATGAGGGTAAAAAAATAGCGGCGTTCCTTGTTTCCCGGTTGGGATAAGGTAACGCCGCCAGTGCGGTGCTATATGAAATTGTGTGATTGCCGACGTGCCGCGCCGCCAGTGCGTCGCGTTTGTATTGGGTTGTTTCATGCTCGCAAGATGTTCCGGCATATCAAGGCGCAATCCGTTAAAAGTAGTAAATTGGTAGTAAAATCAATCTGAAATCCTGCGAATGTGCTTGTATTTCAAGGGTTTTTCGGGATAATCAAAATTTTTAATAGAAAAAGCAGTGAAAAACAAGGTCGAAATAAGAACTACGCCCATTTGACCCCAGCAGTAAAAGGAATGAAGCAAGCTCATTGCCTTTTCCTTATTATCTGTCGGGCAAGCCTCAACAACAGGGCTTACAATCACCTCTAAAAGACCGCCACCAACAGCGTAAATCATAACTGCTATTAAAATTCCGACAAATGAATTATTAAACAAATCAGGCAAAAAGGTTAGAGCCACAAGACCTGATGCACACATAAAATGGGCGATAACCATTGACGCCTTATACCCTATTTTATCAACAAATTCAGCCGAAACCAAATCTACAAAAAGCTGAATCAAAAAATTAAAAGTTATTAAAAGCGTTATTTTTGAAAGAGGAATATCAAACTCTCTTTGAAATGTTATAAACAACAGCGGAACAAAATTGTTGACTATTGCCTGAACAATATATGCCAAAAAGCAGGCATTGATTGTAATTTTATATTTATTTTCCGTCATCTAAATAAAGCTCCACCTGTTTATTTTCAAATGTTTTTTTAATATCGATAATCCGCTGATTGCTTGAACCTCTGAAAATGAGGCTAATATCCTTTTTTGCCTCTACAAAAGGTCCGTCAACAAGCACATCTATAAGTGACAGCATTTCCGAGCTAATCTCCGTAAACGCTCTTGAATTAGCACGCTTACCCATAATTTCCTCAAGCGTAAATCCCGTGTAGCACCATATCGTTTTATCGGGAAAGCGTTCCCTAAACATAACAAGAAACGGCAAAAGCACTCTTTGATTTTCAGGCTCAAACGGTTCACCGCCCAAGAGTGACAAGCCGTTTATCCAATCATGATTGCAGGAATCCAAAATTTCCTCCATCGTTTCCTCTGTAAACGGTTGACCGAAGGCAAAATCCCATGTTTGCTCATTAAAACAATTTTTGCAATGATGCCTGCAACCCGATACAAAAAGAGATGTTCGCACACCCTCTCCGTTTGCAATATCGTTAAATTTAATTTCTCCGTAATTCATAGTAAACCTCTATATACCAAAAAAGACCGATTAGATTATCCAATCGGTCAATTTTAAATTATAAGTGCAATACTCTTTCCTTAATTTCCTGAGTTCTGCCCTGATTCCAGAATTGAGTGCCGATATAACCGCAAGTACGTCTTGCAACGTTCATCTTATCCTGGTCCTCATTTCCGCACTTAGGACAACGCCAAATAAGCTTGCCGTCCTCATTTTCAACTATTTGAATTTCGCCGTCATAGCCGCAGCACTGACAGTAGTCACTCTTAGTATTGAGTTCGGCATACATAATATTCTCATAAATATATTTCATAACCTGCAAAACTGCCGGAATATTATTTTGCATATTAGGAACTTCAACATAGCTGATTGCACCGCCCGGTGAAAGACGCTGAAATTCAGATTCGAACTTAAGCTTTGTGAATGCGTCAATCTTCTCTGCAACGTGAACGTGATAGGAATTAGTGATATAATTTCTATCCGTTACACCCGGAATCTTGCCAAATCTCTTTTGAAGACATTTAGCAAACTTATATGTTGTGGACTCAAGCGGAGTGCCGTAAATACTGAAATCAATATTTGTTTCTTGCTTCCACTTGTCGCAAGCCTCGTTCATATGCTCCATAACGTGAAGTGCAAAAGGCTTGCCCTCAGGGTCGGTATGCGACTTGCCTGTCATATATTTAGTACATTCGTAAAGACCTGCATAACCGAGAGAAATTGTAGAATATCCGTCATAAAGAAGCTTATCAATCTTCTCTCCCTTTTTAAGCCTTGCAAGAGCACCGTGCTGCCAAAGAATAGGAGCAGCGTCGCTCAAAGTGCCCTTAAGCCTATTGTGGCGGCACATAAGCGCACGATAGCAAAGGTCAAGCCTTTCATCAAAGATTTTCCAAAACTTTGTCATATCTCCGCCTGAAGAGCAAGCGACATCAACAAGGTTAATTGTAACTACACCTTGATTAAATCTGCCGTAATATTTATGCTTTGACGGATCATAATTCTTTGCATTTGCAATATTGCCGATACCTTTATCCGTAAATCTGTCAGGAGTTAAGAATGAACGGCAACCCATACAGGTATATACGTCACCCTTAAGCTGTTTCATTACCTTTTCGCTGATATAATCGGGTACCATTCTCTTAGCCGTACATTTAGCGGCAAGCTCTGTAAGGTAGAAATAAGAAGACCCTTCCTTAATATTATCCTCCTCAAGAACATAAATAAGCTTTGGAAAAGCCGGAGTAATCCAAACGCCGTCCTCGTTTTTAACACCCTGAATTCTCTGCTTAAGCGTTTCCTCAATAATAAGAGCAAGGTCCTTCTTTTCCTGCTCGTTTTTTGCCTCGTTAAGATACATAAATACAGTAACAAAAGGTGCTTGTCCGTTAGTTGTGAGAAGAGTAACAACCTGATACTGAATAGTTTGCACACCTCTTGAAACCTCGTCACGAAGCCTTTTTTCGGTAAGCTTAACAATCTGCTCTTCAGTCATTGAAATGCCAAGTTCGTCAATTTCGGATTCAACCTGCTTTTTAATCTTCTTACGGCTTACATCAACAAAAGGCGCAAGGTGAGAAAGAGAAATAGACTGACCGCCATATTGGCTTGAAGCAACCTGAGCAATGATTTGTGTTGCAATGTTGCACGCTGTTGAAAAACTATGCGGCTTTTCAATCATGGTTTCACTGATTACAGTTCCGTTTTGAAGCATATCTTCAAGATTTACAAGATCGCAATTATGCATGTGCTGAGCAAAATAGTCTGCATCGTGGAAATGGATTAAGCCCTGCTCGTGAGCGTCAACAATATCCTGAGGCAAAAGAATTCTTTTAGTAATATCCTTTGATACCTCGCCTGCCATATAGTCACGCTGAACGGAATTGACAGTAGGATTTTTATTTGAATTTTCCTGTTTTACCTCTTCATTATTACATTCAATAAGAGATAAAATCTGATTATCGGTAGTATTTGCCTTTCTGATAAGAGAACGGTTATAACGATACTTAACATAAAGCCTTGCAACTTCAAATGCACCCTGTGCCATAATCTGATTTTCGACTATATCTTGTATCTCCTCTACCGAAAGCGCACGATTTGCCTTAGACATTTTAAATTCAACATACTCAGCAATCTCAACGATTTGGCTTTGAGTAAGTTCTTCCTTGCGGCAAGCAGCGTTCGCTTTTGAAACGGCAACAACTATCTTGTTTAAGTCAAAATCTGCTTCAGAGCCGTTTCTTTTAATGATTTTCATGCCTTACCCCTCCTAATATATTACAAAATGGTAACATAACCATTTTCAAGACTGAACATATAATACCAAATTACAATATGTATGTCAATAGCAAAAAGCTAAAAAAACACAATATATTGTATTTTGTAACTTTTCACAAAAAATTTTTACATATATGTAGTTATTGAATAATTATGCAGTCAAGAGCGTTTTTTGTTGATTTTAAGCCAAATTTCACTGAATAAATTATTACAAAACGGCAAACGGGGCACACTGCATAAAGAAGAATGTGGTTTAAACTTTCTGAGTTTTGCCCATTGCACTATTAAAAAATCCTGCTAATACGCAAGTATTAACAGGATTTTATTAATGCACACTGAACAAAATCAGTTTGTTTAAACTGCTTCGCACTCAAAAATAAAAGAAACAGATGAAAAACAAGGCATAAATTATAGTGAAGGCTTGCCGCCTGCGCTATAATTTTAACGCAGCATTTCGCTGTTTATTTATTTTTTGAGCAATTATTCTTTATGTAGTGCGCCCCAAAAAGCCCTTTTTCATATCGAAAAAGGGCTTCTTTTAATTATCGTTAACTTCAATATCTCCTGTATCGGTCGTTACCGTAAGCGTAACGCCTGATGAATCGTCACTGCCGTTTACATCCTCGTTGCCCGTGTCCGCCTCGCTGATAATTTTTGTGTTTAAAACATTATCAACTTCGATATCGCCTGTATCGGTTTTCAAAGATGAATTTTCATAAGGTTTTGCGTTTTTGATTGAAATATCACCTATATTCGTAGATATATCAAATTTTCCGCCGAGACTTATCGCTTCAAAATCACCCGTGCCCATTTGAACATTAAGCAAAGAATTATATTCAGTTTCAAAATCAATATCGCCGTAATCAACATTAATATCAACCGGAAAATCAAAGCCTTGTGGAATTTTAACAACAATATGAAGGCCTTTAAATTTTATCGCCCTTGCCCAGCGAAACGTTGCTTTGCCGTAGATTTCGTTAAGCTCAAGCGTTTTATCCTTAATTTCTCCCGAAAACTTATTATCGTTTGCGCCGAAAACAGTAACGCCGACATTTCCGTTTTGGCTCGGCTTAAACGTCACATCTGCACAGCCGCAGTCAATTTTCATATTTTGAAAATCATTTATACTATACTCTTTCTGAAAAACTACTGTTTTTAAATCGTCCTCCCTTTTATCGAGCATATCTTCAAGTTTATCGCCGCCGACTATAAAAAGCGACATAACCCCAAGCAAAAAAAGTGCAACAGCGGTTAAAACGGCAATTAATGCAATTATGATTTTTTTACTTTTATTCATCAATCTCAATTCCTTTCAACGAAAAAACAAGCTTTGCAATTTGGCACGCAATCGCATAAACAATCCAAAGCACCCAAGTGATATACCAAGCGCCTGTAAGAAAACTTAAAAGAAGATAAATAACAAGTACAACACCCGACATAATACTGCAAATTCGTTTATACAAGTTACTTTCCGGAGTGTCCGATTTCTTTTCATCCTCAAATTTCGGCTTTGCAATCGCACCGAAAACTATAAGCATTGTTGCAACAGCAATCATAACGAAAAACAAAACAATGCTCAGCTTTTCATTTTTTAAAACTACAAAAGGAGTAACAGATAAAATATATAAGCATATTCCTATACTTAAAAGCACGGCAAATCTGATTTTATATTTATGCCTGATTTTAAACTTTTCAGCCTCGCTGAAGGAATCGCCGGCGGTTTGCTCTGTATTTGAATCTATATTATAGCTGTAATCATTCTCTTTTTCTTCGCCGAAAAGCTCAGCGGTAGTAACATTATAAAGATTGCAGATAGGAATTATTTTATCAAAATCCGGAGTTGTTTGGTCGGTTTCCCATTTTGACACGGTCTGCCTTGTTACGCCAAGCTGCTCCGCCGCCTTTTCCTGAGAAAGACCTGTCGTTTTTCTTAAATCGTAAAGTCTTTGTCCAAGAGACATATCTATCACCTCTGGGTTAAATATAACATAAAAGAACAAAGTAATCTATATTTTTTGCGTGGAATTTTGTCAACTGAACTTAACATTCGCCTTTTTAAACCAAATATAGCACGAAACAATGCAAGGCAGCATTTGCAATGTAATAAAATTATTAAAATTTTTCAAAATATTTGACTGAACAATACATAATTGTTATAATTATTAAATACATAATTTTAAAATATATAATTAAGGAGTGAACGGATTGGAAACGGCTTTATCATTTTTGACAGGTGTGCTTAGATATGTGCTTCCTGTTTTGGCTGTAATTATACTATTCACCTGCATAATATCTTTATTCAGAAACAGACCGAGACTTCACAAGCTTGCTCAGCTTGTTGACCAAAACAACGGTTCTATAATTGACATTGACAGATGGGAAACATCAATAGGAAAAAGTAAATCTAACGATATTGTTTTGCCTATGCCGAATGTATCACGTTTTCACGCAGTTATTGCAAAAAAGAGAAAGGAATGGGTTATAACTGACACTTTTTCCAAAACAGGCATTAAATTAAATGACAGAAGTGTTCACGGAAGTGCCGTTATTGAGGATGGCGATATTATCACAATAGGTTCAATCCCTTTAAAATTTTTATGTGCCGAGGCTGTTTCGGCAAGTTCAAAAACTCAAATGAGAAATGAGGCGAGCGAATTGAAACAAAATACAGGCAATGTTGCTTATGCGGTTTTGGTAGACGTAAAAACTCACAGACCTATTTATTTAAGAAAAAAAGACGTGCTTATCGGCAGGGGTCAAAATTCAGACATACAAATCAATCTTGACACAATCAGCAGTGAGCACGCAAGAATACATTTAACATCTCGTGGCTGGGCGCTTTCGGATTTAAACAGCCACAACGGAACGAAGCTAAACGGCAGATTTATTACTCAGCCGCAGCTCATTTTTGACGAGGACACAATCACCTTCGGTGACAGAGTTTTTGTATTTTATGAAAAATAATTAAGGAGAAACACGAATGGCAAATAAGGCAAAAAAAATACCGCATATCAAGCCTATTAATAATTTTGCAATGCTGTTTGTTTTGAGCATTTTTCAACTTATTACAGGCTTCGAGGCGGCAAGCGCCCATAATGATTTTTCAACAAAAGCAATGCTTGCAAATATTGTGCTCATTGCGCTTGAATGGGTTTATGTGTCGCTTTTATATATAATTGTTCACAGAAGAAATTTTGAACTTGAATTTATTGCATTTTTTCTTTCCGGTGTCGGACTTACGGTTATAGGCTCGGTCAACCCGAAAGCTTGCTTTAAGCAGTTAATAATTTTGGCGGTCAGCGTTGTTGCTTATACCGTTTTCACATTTGTTTTGGGCGACGTTGATTTGTGTATGAAATTGAGGCTGCCCGTTGCAATCGCAGGATTAATTTTGCTTGCAGTCAACCTTGTATTCGGTACGGAGAAATACGGGGCAAGAAACTGGATAGGTATTGGCTCATTTACTCTCCAACCGTCGGAATTTGTAAAGGTTGCGTTTATCTTTGTCGGTGCGGCAACGCTTGAAAAAATTCAAACTTCTAAAAATATAATCCGTTTTATTATATTTTCGGTTGCCTGCGTGGGTGCGCTTATCTTAATGCGTGACTTCGGTGCGGCGCTCATATTCTTCATCACATTTTTAATAATCGCATTTATGAACTCCGGCGATATTAAAACGGCAGGCTTAGCTGTTGCGGCGGCAGGCTTAGGCGGCGCCATTGTAATCAAATACAAGCCGTACGTTACGGCACGTTTTTCAATATACCGCCATATTTGGGAGGATACTTACGGAAAAGGATATCAACAAACCCATATTTTAACAGGCATTGCCTCCGGCGGTCTTTTAGGCCTTGGAATAGGCAACGGCAATATACGCAAATTCTTTGATGACTATCTTGTTTATACAGATGACGTTTTCGGCGTAATTTGTGAGGAATGGGGCTACATTTTTGCAGTAGTTCTTGTTCTCTCGTTCGTTGCAATTGCAGTTTCCGCCCTTGTAAATTCAATTGCGGCAAGAAGTACATTTTATTCAATTGCGGCAGTTGCAGGCGCCGGAATGCTCCTTTTCCAATGTGCGCTTAACATTTTCGGCATAACGGACGTTTTACCGCTTACGGGTGTTACTCTTCCTTTCGTCAGCCAAGGCGGTACCTCGCTTATGAGCTGCTGGCTTGTTTTGGCATTTATCAAGGCGAGTGACGTACGCACCTACAGCTATCTCGGAGGTGTTAAAAAGAAATGAAAATGATAACAAAAAGGGGTATTTTCCTTTGGATACTTGTGTTTGCCTTTGTTTTCGGCTTGGGATTTTTAACTTACAGCCTTATAACCGACGGCTCAAGCTGGGTTATGCAACCTTACAACAGCCACCTATACTATAACGGCGAACTAATCGGCGCAGGCAAAATCACCGACAGAAACGGCAGAAGCCTTGCCGAAACAAATAACGGCAAAAGAGAATACAATGATTCGTTAACAACAAGAAAGGCTACGCTTCACGCAGTAGGCGACCTTCAAGGCTTTATTTCAACAGGCGTTCAAAACGTGTATAAAGCAAAGCTTACAGGGTATAATTCGCTTACAGGCATTTACAGTGTTATTAAAAACGGAAGCGGCAACGATATGCAATTGACGCTTGACGCAGATGCCTGCGATGTTGCATACAAAGCACTTTCAAATTACAAAGCAGGAACAGTCGGCGTAATCAACTACAAAACGGGCGAAACGCTTGTTATGGTTTCAACCCCAAGCTACGACCCGCAAAACAAGCCGAGCGATATAGACGATAACGAGGAATATGCAGGCGCATATATCAACAGGCTTTTAACAGGTCTTTACACCCCCGGCTCAACCTTCAAAATTGTTACGGCAATTTGCGCTATTGAGAATATTCCGGACATTTATGACAGAACCTTTAAATGTACGGGCGAATACGACCCTGGTGTAGGTACTCCTATCGAATGTAACGCAAGGCACGGCACGCTCACTTTTAAGCAGGCACTTGCAAAATCGTGCAACTCCACCTTTGCGCAAATTGCTATTGAATTAGGCCCGCAAAAGCTTGCAGACACGGCTAAGGAACTTGGTCTTACATCTCCGGTTTCGCTTAATAATGATATACAATCTTCAACAGGCAGATTTTTCCTTGAAAAAAGTGACGCTGACGATTATGTAGGATGGACCGGCATAGGTCAGGGTGACACGCTCGTATCCCCTATCGCTATGCTTAGACTCGCCGGCGCAATCGCAAACGACGGCACGGCAGTTTCGCTCAATCTTGTGGAAAGCTTTGCGACAAAGGCAGGCAAGGCGCTTGACCTTGGTTTTACAACTAAAGAAACACCGCTTCTTTCAAGCGACGTTGCAGGCAAAATGAAAAAACTTTTGAGAAATAACGTTAAGACCCAATACGGCGATTACAATTATGAAGGTTTGCACCTTTGCGCTAAATCGGGTACAGCTCAAATAGACAACGTTGATTCGCATAACACTGCTTGGTTCGTCGGCTTTATGGATGATGAGGAGCACCCGTATGCATTTGTTGTTCTTGTGGAATACGGCAATTCAGGCTCGCAAACGGCAGGTCCTATTGCAAACAAGGTACTTCAGGCACTTGTAAACAAATAAAGCACCTTTAGAGAGGGTGAACAGATGGATAATCAAACTAATGAAAACGAAATATTTAACGAGGATAAAAAGGAGCGTGCTCTTTTAATCAGCGTTGACACAGGAGATTTTAACGCCGAGGTTTCTATGGAGGAACTTGAGGAGCTTGCAAAAACGGCAGGCGCCAAAGTTGTCGGCACATCAATTCAAAAAAGGCAGACTCCCGTTGCCGCAACATATATTGGCAAGGGTGCGCTTTATGAAATGACTCGCTTTTGTGAAAATATGAATATTGATTTAATTATTGCAGACAGCGAGCTTTCACCTGTTCAAATTCGCAATCTTGAGGACGAAACAAACACAAGAGTTATTGACAGAACAACGCTTATTCTTGACATTTTTGCAGGACGTGCACGTTCAAAGGAGGGTAAGCTTCAAATCGAACTTGCCCAGCTTAAATATTCTCTTCCCCGCCTTACGGGAAAGGGCACTCAGCTTTCAAGGCTCGGCGGCGGCATTGGCACAAGGGGTCCGGGTGAAACAAAGCTTGAAAGCGACAAAAGGCATATCAGGCGAAGAATACAAAATATCAGGCAGGAGCTTGACAAGGTCAAAAGCAGACGTGAAATGATTCACGAAAGAAGAAAGAAAAACGGCGCTTTATCCGTCGCAATAGTCGGCTACACAAATGCAGGCAAATCAACACTTATGAACAAGCTTACCGATGCAGGAGTTTTGCAGGAGGACAAGCTTTTTGCAACCCTTGACCCGACTGCAAGAAAGCTCAGCCTTCCAAACGGACAAAGCATTATGCTTATTGACACCGTTGGCTTTATTTCAAGGCTGCCGCACCAGCTTGTTGACGCTTTTCGCTCCACTTTGGAGGAAGCAACATACGCAGACGTAATTTTAAACGTTTGCGACACCTCAAGCCCTTATTGCTACGACAATATCGACGTTACAAAAGAAATTTTATCCTCACTTTTTCCCGACGGCGCAATCACTGTTCCCGTTATAACGGTATTTAACAAATGTGACATTACACACAGTCCGTCTGCCATTGCATTTCCGTTTGCAGACGCTAAAACAAGCGTGAAAATCAGTGCAAAAACAGGCGAGGGATTAGATGAATTGCTCCTTGCAATTCAAAATGCATTACCGCAAACTAAAAAAAGATTAAAACTTTTAGTGCCGTTTAGCAAAGGCTCAATTCTTGCAGACATAAGGCAAGACGGGGTTATCCACAGTGAGGAATACACTCCTGACGGAACACTTATTGACGCAACGGTTGATATTATTTATTTAGAAAAAAATAAGCAATATATAAAAATTATAGATGAATAAGCATTAAATTCACCTCATATTATTACTAAGGTGATACTATGAAAATGCTTACTTTAAAATTAACGCCGAAAAGGATATTCGGCATAGTTCTTTTGCTTGTGGGAATTATCGTTATATCGGTAACGTTTGTATCAAACCATACAAGCGAAGCACAAAGTGTATCGGCAGTAATAAGCGCAAAGACCGACAGTGAAAGACGAGCGTATTTAAGCAAATACGGCTACAAGCTGGCAAGCGACTGCGAGCAAAAGGAAATCACCATTCCTAAGAAATGGAATGATGTGTATAACAGCTATAACCAAATTCAAAAAAATCAAGGCTTTGATTTGACTGATTACAAGGGGCAAAAAGCAACGCTTTACACCTACACAGTCACAAATTATAAAGGCAAGGGTGACTGCATTGTTGCCGATATGCTTGTTTGTGAAGGGAAACTTATCGGCGGCGATATTTGCAATCCATCTGCCAAAGACGGTTTTTTAGTAGGGTTTGAGGAAAACGAATAAACAAATATTATGGAAAGATTAGATAAAATAATTGCCACCGCTCTTCAAATTTCAAGAAAAGATGCAATAGCGCTTATTAAAAGAGGAAGAATAGCGGTAAGTAAAGAAACAATCAAAGACCCAAAGGCAAAGTTTGACGAAAACGGCGCCGTGCTTTTTTGCGATAACGAGCAAATATACTATAATAAATATGTATACATTATGATGAATAAACCCAAGGGTGTGATTTCAGCTTCAAACGGAAAAGGAGAAAAGACGGTTGTTGACATTTTACCGCCCGATATGAAGCGTAAAAATCTGTTTCCTGCCGGCAGGCTTGATAAAGACACAACAGGCTTTATGCTCATTACCGACGACGGCGAACTTGCACACTCGATATTAAGTCCTAAAAATCACATTCCGAAAACGTATATTGCAAAGCTTGACAAACCGTTTAACGATGAAATAATCAAGGAATTTGAAAAAGGAATAGAACTTAAAGACGCCAAATGCCTGGGCGCAAGCCTTGAACCGGTTGACGGTGATTATCAGGTAGGAAAGGTCATTATTAAACAGGGGATGTATCATCAAATCAAGCGTATGTTTTCTCATTTTTCAATAAACGTTGTTGAACTTAAAAGGATAAAAATGGGTTCGCTTGACCTTGATGAAAATTTAAAAATGGGAGAATGTCGATATCTTACAAAAGAAGAAATTTCTTCCCTTTGTGACAAATGACAACAAATTCTGCTACTTTTATTCAATTTAACAACAATATATTGTGTTTATCTCTAAACAATTTCACCATTCATAACAAGTTGCACAAAAAAGTGCAACTTTTTTTGTTAAAATGGTTGCAATATGATTAATCTTCTTGTATAATATGAACAAGTAGGGCATATACTTTTTGTGCAATATTTCTTTGTGCATACTGCCCAACTAAACAGAGAGGTGAATATAATGCCAAACAGATTATTCCAAGGAATAGTAAATCAAATGCGTGAAGCAATCGACAGAAATATCGGCGTTGTTGACGAAACGGGTACGGTTATTGCGTGCAGTGAGCTCGGCTTAATAGGAGAAATTCGCAAGGGCGTAATCTCTGCCGGCGTTTTCAGTACAAATCAAACCTGCGTTGATAATGCAACATATACCACATTTGACGTACTTGTCCGCCCAGAATATGCAGTATTTGTTGACGGAACGGATGACCTTGCACATCATTATTCTTCGCTCATTGCCGTTGCTCTTGACCAAATAAAGCAAAACAATGACGAAAAATTTGACAGGTCAAACTTTGTTAAGAACGTTATTTTGGACAACATTCTTCCGGGCGATATTTATATTAAGTCAAGGGAACTTCATTTCAACAACGATGCATCAAGAGTTGTATTTTTAATCAGGACAACCCAGGAAACGGAAATTTCTGTTTTTGACATTATTCAAAACTTCTTCCCTGATAAGAGTAAGGATTTCGTTATCAATGTAAACGAAAGCGACATCGCTCTTGTTAAAGAAGTTAGACCTAACGTTGATATTAAAGACCTTGAAAAGCTTGCACGTTCAATCAACGATACCCTTTTGTCTGAGTTTTATTTCAATGCAATTATCGGTATCGGCACTTGTGTAACAGGCATTAAGGAGCTTGCTCATTCGTTTAAGGAAGCTCAGGTGGCACTTGAAGTAGGCAAGGTTTTTGATACTGAAAAAACAATTATCAGCTATGAAAATCTCGGCATCGCAAGGCTTATTTATCAGCTTCCGACAACTCTTTGCGATATGTTCCTTAAAGAGGTGTTCAAGCGTGGCTCTATCGAATCGCTTGACCAGGAAACGCTTTTCACTATTCAAAAATTCTTTGAAAACAACCTTAATGTTTCTGAAACATCAAGAAAGCTTTTCGTTCACAGAAACACTCTTGTTTACAGGCTTGAAAAAATCAAAAAGCTCACAGGTCTTGACCTTAGAGAATTTGATGACGCTATTGTATTTAAGGTAGCACTCATGGTAAATAAATACCTTGCGTCAAGCCCGGTTAAATATTAACAAGCTATCGGCCGTCAGTAATGACGGCTGTTTTAGATTATGGTGAAATTATGAGTAAAAAAAGATTGACTGAGAAAAAGGAACAAAACGCAAGGCTTGTTTACAGCGATTTAAGTTTAAAACAAGGATTCAAAAAGTTTCTTTTAAATCCTATGTATATTTTCCCCGTTCTTATTAGCACAATTTTGTGCTATGCATATTATCTCACTCACGAAACGGTAACAATCGACTCGCTTTCAAGTGACAGATATTATCACGGCTTACTTGTTGCACAGGGCAGGCTTACAGCAACAATTATAGAAAATTATTTAGGCTTTGAACATTTGCCGATTGCAGTTGAAAATATAATAGGTCTTATTTGCTTTATTTTGGGAGCAACTGTATTTTGCATAATATTTGACAAAGCAAAGCCTCAAAGCAATGTTTTGCCTTATACATTTTTCACCTGCCTTTACATAACTTTCCCGCTGATGAATGAATATTTTATGTTCAAAGGCTCAGTTTTAACCACCGGAGGCTCAATTCTTTTAGTATCTTTTGCACTTTATTTTGCACTGAAAATTAAAAATTTGATTGCTTCAATACTTATTTCTTCTATTTTTATATTCTTTGCATATTCATGGTATGAATCATTCATTTTAGTTTATATCGGCGCAGTATTTTTACTTCTTATACTTCTTGCCGACGGTAAAAAAAGCCAAAAAGAATTGTTTTTCAACGGTTTTTGGCTTGCACCGACTTTATTTTTAGGATTTTCTTTAGAGGAAATAATATCAAACGCAATAATAAATATATGCAATATTACACAAGATAACAACAACGCTGTCGGTACTGCTTGGCTTTCAAGCTCTGCCACATTAAAATCATTTTTTTATGATTTTATATATTCATTTGTATCTAAAATATTTTGCTATGCCCCATTTACAATTTTATTCATTTTTCTCGCCGTTGCATTTGTTTTGATGATATTTCAAACCAAGAGCACCAAAAAGCCTATTCTCATTTTCTTTTATTTTGGTCTTGCACTTACTGTTTTCTTTTTAAGCATTTATCGGGGAACGGAATCCGCATACAGAACCGAGCAAGGAATACCGTTTTATATCGGTGCAATTACCCTGCTGCTTTCATCAAAAATCATTAATTTAAACGGCAAAAAAGCTTTAAAAATAATTGCTTCGCTGTCGCTTGTCATAATATTAACAGTTCAAATTTGCTCATCAAATTATTGGTATCACGTAAACGTTTTAAGAGATAAAGAAGAAAAGCAAGTCGTTTGTAATATTGCAAAAGACCTTGAAAAATATGATAAAAATAAGCCCGTCATTTTTATCGGTTACTATCAGCTTTCTAATAATATTAAAGATAAATACGCTGTTAAAAAAGACAGTGCGGCAGGCAGAATAATTAACTATACCTCTAAAAAAGCGAAAAAATCATATACTTATACCACTTGTCAGACATCAATCAGTTCTTACATTTCTTGGTCGATTTATTCGTTTTCAAGCGCAAATGTTGAACTTAAAAAGTTTTTCAATTCATGCGGCTATGATTTCAAGCTTGGCACAAATGAGCAATTTGAAGAGGCAACAAAAAAATATATAAACATTCCCTCGTATAATGACAGCGGTTATATTTTAGACGCAGGCGATTATATTGTTGTCAAGGTCGGCAACTATTCACCGAATTTCTATGACTTTTTATATGAGTAACAGCCACAATAAAGTAAGGCTCATCTTCGATAATTTGAAGATGAGCCTTTTTATTTTCTCGGCAGAAAGAATATATTGGGGTTTAAATGGGTAATAAAAGCCTGCCGAAAATTATCAGCTTATATCCTCTTTAAGGGTTTCAATAATATTATCATCCTTTAATTTTCTTACGGAATAAATCATCGTAACTGCAATAATCGCAAATACCACAAGGATTACGCCCAAATAAAGCTTATAATCAAACTGATAAGGGATTGAGCTTTCACCAAGCATTTTATTAAGCAATACGCAAACCAAAACGCTTATTGGCACACCGAATATGACCGCTTTAAGCGCATAAAATACACTTTCAAGGCTTACCATTTTTCTAAATCCGCTCGGAGCCGTTCCGACCGATTTAAGCATCGCAAATTCCTTACGTCGAAGCGATATATTCGTTGAAATGGTGTTAATAATATTTGCAATCGTGATAAGAGAGATAAGCGAAATAAAGCCGTAAACAAATACCTGAACAATAAAGATAACGGTATTCATAGTTTGGAGAGTATCGGAAATGTCAGAAACAAACGTTCCTCCAAAATCTTTTTCAGTCAAAAGATTATTAAGATTTTTCGCAACATTTTTATGATCATCGGTTTCAATACAAACGCTCATTGAAATATTGCTTGCCTTTTCGCCTTTATTTACTACATTTACGTACTGAGAATAAGGCATAATTATACCGACCACGCCCGGCGCAACGAGATTACACGGCAGGCTGTTTTTATCAAATTTAACAAGACCGCCGACCTCGATATCAAGCGGATTTTTTTCATCGTTTGCATAATCGGAATTTTGAATAATATGCTTGCCTATAATGTTGTCGGTAAATACTTTCGTTGTGTCCTGCTTATGAGTAAGATTGTTAAGCAAAACGCATTTAAGACTGTCACCGTAAAAAGTATTATAATCAATACCGTTATTTTCACAAAGCGTGTTAAACTCGCTGTCGTCAACATAGTGAATTACTGTAGAAACATCCTTTTCCCCGCCAAACAGCTTTGAATAAGCAGAAGTATAATTTTTCAAATCTTTAATTTCATTATTTTTAATAATTGGGCTTGACTTACCGAGAAAAATACTCATATCCACCGTATCAATATAATATTTATTAACTCCCTGCATTTTGTCAAGTGCGTCATAAAGTTCTTTTTTATGAGCGTAAGTAATTGTTGTTGATATCTGGTAAGGAATTGTTTTTTCATATCCGCTTGCCTGAACAAACATATTGCAAAAATAGTTGCAGGAAATAAAAAGTACGATTGAAAGAGCGATTGAAACGGTTATAAGCCTTGATTTTCTTCCGTTGCGCTTAAGATTTTTATATGCAAGCTCACCTTCATAACCGAATATTTTTCTGATATATTTAGGCGATTTAAGCTTTTTAGGCTTAACCTTAATCTCTTGCCTTTGGCGAATTGCATCAATAGGAGTGATTTTTGACGCCTTGCGTGCCGGAATGAATGAAGAAATAAAAATCGTTAATATGCTTACAATAACAATCGAGATTATCGCCCAAAAAGGAACTACGACTTTCATTTGCATATTGCTGTCGCTGACGCCTGCAATCATTCCTGTAGAAATAATTTTATTGCCTATTAATTTAAGGGTAATTCCGATACCGAGTATTCCTGCCGCAATACCGACCGGAATGCCGACAGCGCCTAAAATTGCGCCCTCAAAATACACACTCTTTCGCTTTTGCGCCTTAGTTGCACCAACCGAGGCAAGCATACTGAGATATCTTACTCGCTCTGCAAGCGACATACCGAATGCGTTATAAATAAGCATTACGGATGCGATAACGATAAGAATTAAAACAACCAAAACAATTGGAAGCATCGTTGAAAGAAAGCCGCCCTGTCTGCCTGAAAGATATGACGCAAGGACATCTTCGTTTGCCCTGTAGCCGTCAATTTTGTAATCTCTTTGGATTTTTTCAATGGTTTTATGTGCATTTGAGTCCTGCTTGGCAAGCGTAAATAAAGCAAAAATGTTCTTGTCGCTCTTGCTCTCCGCCTCGCTCATACCACGCCAAATTTTTTTAAATCTTGTGGCAGGGTTATTGTGAAGAATTGCGGTAATTGTATATTCCTTATAATCCTTTGATGTGACAAATTTCTCGTTTTCATCACTATAGCCGTCTGTTGCAATACCTCCGTCGGCAAGCTGCCTCATCCCCTGAGCAAAAGTAATCTTATCGCCTACCTTGGCATTTTTCATACCGTTTGCCGCAAGCAAATTTTCTTCAACTGCAACCTCGTTTTCATTTTCCGGAAGCTTTCCGTCAAAATCGCCCGTCGCCATCATTTCAAAATATTTCTTGTTTCCGACAAGAATTTCACCCGTGCTTTTTTCATAATCAGATGCACTTTTCAGCTTAAACGACATATAGTCGTCGCTGTAACCGAGACCTACATTTGAAATTCTGTCATCATTTTTAATTTGGTTTATTTGTGTTTGATTAAGATAGTCAAATTCAGCGTCCCATTTGCCTGATGAGATTAAGCCGATTTCACCGAAAAGGTTTAAAAACGAAGCCATTGCAACAAATACAGCCGTAATCATTGCAACGGAAACGCAAATGCCGAGTGTTGTTACAACCGTTCTGCCCTTGTTTTGCTTAATGTGACGTGTTGTAAGCTTATTTACGATATTCAACCTATTCTCACCTCATCCCCGGTGATTTTGCCGTCCTCGATTGTGATTACACGGTCGGCTGAATTTGCAATTTTTTCATCGTGAGTAATAATAATTACAGTCTGATTAAATTCCTTGTTAAACTGCCTTAAAAGAGAAATAATCTCCTTACTGTTTTCGCTGTCAAGGTTTCCCGTAGGCTCGTCTGCAAGCATAAGCGCAGGATTGTTGACAAGTGCACGTCCGATTGATACACGCTGCTGCTGACCGCCTGAAAGCTGATTTGGCAAGTGGTCAAGCCTGTTTTCCAATCCAAGACGCTTTACAAGAGTATCAATTTGCTTTTTATCCGGCTTTCTGCCGTCAAGAAGAAGCGGCAAGGTCAAATTTTCCTGAACAGTCAAAATAGGAATAAGATTATAAAACTGATAAATAAGGCCTATCTGTCTGCGACGGAAAATTGCAAGCGCCGTTTCATCAAGATTTGAAATATCCGTTTGATTAATAACAACACTGCCGCTTGTCGGCACATCTACACCGCCGAGGATATGAAGAAGCGTTGACTTGCCCGAACCGCTTGGCCCGATAATAGCAAGGAACTCACCTTTTTCTACTGAAAACGAAACGTTATCAAGAGCCTTAACCATTGTGTCGCCCTTGCCGTATGTTTTGCATAAATTTGTAACTTCAAGTATTTTCATAGTAGTTATCTCCTTTCGATGAGTCCATAATACCAGTATGAACTTACAATCGTGTGACTGTTTAATTACAATTTTGTCACTTACCTAAATTTGAATACGAATACAAAATCCGGCGCACAACTGTATGGCAGATTTTGAGAATAGGCGAACAATGTTCGCCCCTACGGCTTTGTGTCAGTTTGTATCGTCCTTTAATGAATCAATAATAGAATTGTTTTTAATAAGCTTTAATGAATAAATCATAGTAAGACCTATGATAACAAATACTGCCACGCAGGCAATAAGATAAAGCCAAATATTGACAGAAAACGGAATAGGATTATCCTTTGAAATAATATATCCCACCACTCTGTTAATAACAAGGCTCAGCGGCACACCAAAAAGCAAGCCGAATAAGCCGTAAAACATACTTTCAAAAATCAACATCTTTTTAAACTCCTTTGGCGTCATACCCACGCTTTTCAGCATTGCAAGTTCCTTTTTCCTGCCTGCAATCTGCGCCGTCATTGTGTTGATTATATTAAATACTGTTATTAATGTAATCAGCAAAATGAAAGCATAGGACAGAAATTGAACGGCGGATATAATGCTCTTTTCCTTCATCATCCAATTATAATTGTTATATACGTCGCCCTCGGCTTCGTTTTCGGACAAATAGTCCTTAAGTTCCTTTTCAACCTTGTACGGCTCGTCGGTTTCAATACCGTAATCGAAATAAAACGAATCATCATCAGAATATTTATCATATACACACTTAGGCGCATAAAAAGCAACGCCGCTTGAATCCAAATTACAAATAGGATTATCCTTATCATATTTTATAGAATCGCAGAATTTATAAATAGATGTGCAACCGGTTTTATAATAGAAATAAACTTGATTCCCGTTTTCGTCGAGCTTATTTTCCCTTTCTGTTTTTTCAGAATCAATATCATAACAGCCGATAGTTTTGCCGAGTAGATTGTTATTAAAAATCGGCTCATCATTACGGTCAATTCCGTTTATTACAATCGTTTTAATTGAGCCGTCCTTATCGGGCGAGTAATATTTTTTATAATCAATTCCGTTTTTCTTGCAAAGCGCATTGAAATCCTCGTCATCAATCAAATGAGCGGTATATGTTATATCCTGCGTTGCGATAAATTTATATTTATCAACAAAAATGCTTTCATTTTGAAACGACATATCATAAAGGCGTGAATTATCATAAGGATTTATATCGCCTCGTAAAATTGAATACCAAGCTTCCCAAATTGAATAAAATCGCTTTACCCTTTTATTTGTTTTCAAATAATTTCTTGCTTTTTCAAGCTGTGCCTTGCTTTCGGCACTGTATTGATACATAAGCTGATAAGGAATTTCATAATCTAAGTTTGACGCCTCTTTAAATGTTTCGCAAAAATAATTACAGCTTAAAAAGAGGACTGCGCAAATACATATACAAGCAATAATCGTCCTCGATTTTCTCCCGTTGCGCCTTAAATTTTTAAATGCAATATCGCCCTCAAAGCCGAAAAGCTTAGTGATAATAAACGGAGTGCGGATTTTGCCCTTGCGCTTAATCTCGTCCGTTTTTCTAATCGCATCAATCGCAGTAATTCTTGCCGCCTTTTGCACGGGCGAAATGATTGACACAAAAACAGTCAGCGCCGCCAAAATAACAATAAGGCAAAGCACCCACAGGGAAATATGAGTTGAATATTTGATATTATCGTTATACCCCTCCATAATCGAGGCAATTTTGGCATTCATTGCGCTTTGCGATATAAAGGTAGTAAGCAAGCCAAGCACTATGCCGAGAATAATTCCTATTCCTCCCAATATTGCGCCCTCAAAATAGAGCGTCTTTTTCTTCTGTTTCCTTGTTGCACCGACCGAGGAAAGCATACCGAGGTATTTGATTTGCTCGCCGACAGAGAGCGCAAAGGAATTATAAATCATTGCAAATGACGAAACGAAAATTACGGCAAAAACAACGATTCAGATTGCAGTAAGCTTTAATACCTGCGGCAAATCGTTTTTGTCTATCGAAAAGGCAAGCCGTGAATTTAAAAAACCTGTATTTTCGCCCACATTAAATGCCCTTTTCTTTTTAGTAAAGCCGAACTTATCATAAATACCGTTGATTTTAATGTACGAAAACGGAGTGATTTTTTTAATCTTACCGTAAGCAACAAGATTTTTACTTTTAAAATCACTCATTCCACGAATAATTGCGCCACGCTCGGTCGGCTCGTTATTGTGGAGAATACCTACAACTTTAAACGTTTCGTCCTTTTCCTTTTCAAAGCGTTCGCCGAATTGGTAATTGCCCATTACCGGCAAAATGACAAAATCGCCTTTAAGCCTTGAGCCGACTGCAATTTTAATCTCGTCGCCTATTTTTAGTTCAAGCCCGTTATTTTTAATAAGCGACTGCTCCACCATAATTTCATTGTCGCTTTTAGGCAAAGCGCCGTCATATTTGCAGGTGACTGTATCCTTAATATACTGTGCATCTCCCTGATATATCGTGCCTGTTCTTAAATAATTAGCTTTATCTGAATAAATCTTATAGCTTTGCTCCTCGGTTGATAAATCCTTTTCAAAGCCTATATCTTTAAGCGAGGAATCACTTAGTAAATATTTTTTGGCACTTTCATAATCTGTTTTAACAAAGAAATGCCAATTGCCGTTTGTGTTGATTGCTCTTTCGCCGTAATAATGTGCAAATGATGTGGCACATGTAAAAATAACAGTAAGCATAACTACGGATATAGTTATGCCCAAAACAGTTAAAACCGACCTTGTTTTGTTCTGCTTCAAATGGCGCAGGGCTAATTTTTTTGTTATACTCATAATGAATACCTCCCCCTTCAGTGTAAAAATGGGTACAGTCCCCTTACACTATCACCATCATAACAGTTCAAACTTACAATCACGTGACACTAATATTACAAAAATGTCACATATTGAAATAACCTTTGTTTGCAACAACGAGGCTTTTCGCTCAAAATCCCTCCGATGCTTTTCAATCACCTCCCTTGTTAAGGGAGGCGGTTTATACTATTGTTTTATAAAACCTTAATTCAAAAATGCTGCCCTTGCCAAGCTCTGAATTAACAATAATATCGCCCTTTTCCTTTTCAAGCACGGTTTTTGCAAGCGCAAGCCCGATACCAACGCTCTCGCTTGATGAATTTTTGCCGTGATAAAAGCGTTCAAAAATATGGGGTAAATCCTCTTTTGTAATTCCGCAGCCGTTATCCTGAATGAAAAGAGAATTATAAACATTCGTCTTCTGGCTGAAAAATCTTAATTTGCCGTTATTGTCTGTATGCTCAATGCAGTTTTTAATAATATTTTCTATTGCCTCGCCCGTCCAATTTTCATCACCGACAAATTCAAAATCATTTATTTCATTAACAATTTCAATTTCTCTCACGTCGCAGGTGACGTAAAACTGCTTCAAACTTTTTTCTAAAATAGGCGCAATATTAAATTTTTCGTGCTTAAATTCAGTTGCGCCTGCATCAAGCTTTGAAATTTTAAGAAGATTTGTAATAAGCCATTTCATTTTATCAAGCTGAGTTTCAATAATTGATAAAAATTCGTTTCGCTTTCCCTCGTCCTTTTCGTCTTTTAATAAATCCGACATCACCATCATTGACGTAAGCGGAGTTTTAAGCTGGTGTGATATATCGGCAAGCGAATTTGCAAGATATAGCTTGTCCGTATTAAGCTGCTCGTTTTGCGTTTTTAAAAGCGTCATTATCTTATAAAGATTATTTTTGAGTATCGACATTTCGCCCTCGCTGTTATCCATAATATCGAGGTCAAAATTACCTGAACACATAAGTGAAAGATAGTTGTTAAGTTCGTTAATTTTATCGTTTCTTTTCTTGATATTATAAAAATATACGCCTGTCAAAATAATACCTGAAATAAGGCAAATTGCACCTGCCCAAGCATTTATAATAAAACAGATTATTGAGGCAAGTACCGTTACCCCTATTCCGAAAAAAGCCGTGAATTTTGCATCTTTATTAATCATTTTTCAATAACATACCCAAGCCCACGAACAGTTTTTATAAACTCAGGCTTTGCCGGGTCCTCCTCAATTTTATCTCTAAGCCTTTTGATATAGACGGTCAGTGTGTTATCCTCAACAAAATCGCCTGCCACATCCCAAATATTTTCAAGAAGCGCAGTACGTGAAAGCACCTTTCCCCTATTGCTCAAAAGGATTAAAAGAAGCCTGTATTCCATAGCGGTCAAAATAATTTCCTCATTATTTTTGTAAACCTTAGCCTCATTTGTATTAATTTTAAGATTATTGATTTTGATTATTCCGTCACTCGTTTCATTAGAATATCGGCGCATAACGCTTTTAATTCTGAGCATAAGCTCCTTAACTCTAAACGGCTTTGAAATATAATCGTCTGCACCAAGCTCAAAACCCATAATCACATTAACTTCGTCATCATACGCAGTCAAAAAAATAACAGGCAAATCACCTTTCGCTTTAATCCTTTTGCAAACGTCATAACCGCTTCCGTCAGGCAGGGTTAAATCAAGAATATAAAGCGAAAATTCCTTTTCATCAATAATTTTTTCCGCCTCTTTCACGCTTTTAGCAAGCGTTACGTTATATCCCTCATTTTCAAGCGAATAAGTAAGCCCTATGCCGATAGCTTCGTCATCCTCTAATAAAAATATATCCATTTGTCTCACCTTTATATTATTTAATAATTATATAATAGCATATATATTATTTTTCTTCTATTACAATTTTGTAATAAAAAAACTGCCTTACTGACAGTAAGGCAGTTTTAATCATCTATTCAACAAATTTTCCTTTAAAATTCGGCTCAATTATCGGCAAACCGAGCTTTTCTACCGTATTCTCAATTACCTCTTTGGTGAAGTCGCCTTTCACAGGATATCCCGTAAACGTCATATAATAAATAACAAGTTCCTGCAAGGTCGGGTTCATAATATTTGTAATTTTAACCGTATCGTCGTCATTAAACTTAAAATTAAACTTTCTTACATGAGATGTTTCAATCGGTCTAATCCACAAATCAAGAGTGCCGTCCTCTTTCCAAGCGGCTTTGGAATATGCATGATATGTAACGTCGCCTAAAGTCATCTTGCTTATTCCATATTCACCGTTTAAGCCGACGTCAATCGTGTTTTCATATTCCTTTTCTTTCCAATAAAAAGTAAGCTTTTCATCGTCAAATGTAAGCTTCATTTCGCTTATCTCGCCGGGTTTTTTAAACCACATTTGAGTAATTGTGATTGATACAACAGAAACAAATTCGCTTGTTTTGCAGGTAATAAGCCTGCCTGAAATCTTTTCCTCAAGCTCACGGTTACGCTCACTCTTCGGCAAATCCTCAACACTGCAATTATCAATAGTGTCAAGCATTTGTTGATATTCCGCCTTGTTTTCAGGAAGTTCACCGTAGCCGAAACACTCAGGAAAATATTTCCAAAAGATTTTCATAACCTTATAGTCCTCCGCCTCTCCGCAGTTAAGAACTACAAGTGCATCATATTCAGGAAACATAAAGCAACGCTGACCGAAAAGTCCGTCTGCTCTGTAACTGTTAGAAACAGGATTGCGCCAAAATTGATAGCCGTAGCCCATCATATTATCAATATAGCCGTCAGATACGGAGTCAACCTGCTTTCTTGTTGCCTCTTTAACCCAAATTTCAGGAATAATTTGAGTGCCATCTTTCCATTTGCCGCCGTGAATATAGGGCAGGAAAAATTTTGCAAGGTCCTCGCTTTTCATATAAAGGCCCCAACCGCCTGCATTGTTGCCTTTGCCGTCACTTTCCCAAAACGGCTTTTCAATTCCGAGAGGCTCAAAAATACGAGGATAGAGATAATCAATAACACTCATACCCGTAACCTTAGTGATAATGGCAGAAAGCATCGTGGTATTTTCACTTATATAATTAAACTTGGTATTAGGCGGAAGAAGAAAAGGAGCATTGAGAAAGTTTTGAACCCAATCTGTACCGCCTTTTTCGTCAAGCACGGTAATAAGCTTATCCGAATGCATTGTAAGAAGCATCCTGACGGTAATCATTCTGTTAAACGGGCGCTTACTCATTAAATATTCAGGAAAAAACTTAACAACCCTGTCATTAAGATTAATAAGTCCCTCGCTTACTGCAAAGCCGACAGCAGTCGACGTAACGCTTTTGCTCATAGAATAAAGTACGTGAGGAATATCTTTATTATATGGTTTAAAAAAGCCTTGAGCGCAGACCTTGTCGTGCCTTACAACTGTAAAGCTTTGAAGTCCTAAATTATTCTCATTTATTTCATTAATAAAAGCTGTAATGGCACTGCTTTTTACACCGACTTGTTCCGGTGTGCAATGTTCCAAATTGCAATCCTTAAGTCTTTCCATAACGTACCCCTTAATAAAATTATTACTATGCTTAATATACACCTTTTCGCTTATTTTTTCAACATATTGTATAATATTTTAAATTGACATTTTAAATATTATGTATATAATTATAATTAGATTTGTATATCTCGGCATAAAAATATGTCCTGAAAGGTAAAATAAATGAAAAACAGACTGAAAAAACTAAATATATTTTTCATAGTGCTTTGTATAATTATTTCGTCAATTATTCCTACAGCGGCATTTGCGGCAAGCGAGGATGATTTGAGATCAAGCGTTGTAAGCATTGCAAGCGATGAGGTCGGCTACACAGGTACATCATCATATTCAAAATACGGCGATTGGTACGGTTATCAAGGCGGATGGTGCACAACGTTTGTATTATGGTGTTTTAATAAAGCCGGAAAGCAAAATGGCGTTACATTAAACGGTGTAATCATTCCTCGTGGCGGAAACTGCAGCAGTATGATTAGCTGGTTTAAGGATAAGGGCAGATATTATTCCCCGTCAAAATACACCCCAAAAAGCGGCGACCTTATCTTTTTTGACTGGACGGGCAGCGGCACAGCAGACCACGTAGGCATAGTCAATTACACCTCAGGCACTACTGTTTACACTATTGAGGGCAACTGTTCAGGAAAGGTTAAAGCAAGAGAATATACTAAAAAAGGTTCAAAACCTTACAACAATATCAGTTCAATTATCGGCTACGCAAGTCCAAAATTTTCTTCGGTTTCAGGCTCTTCGGCCGGCAAAACAACAACCAAAAAGCATACTACAACGAAGAAAGCAAAAACCACTAAGAAAGCAACCGCTTCTAAAAAGGTAACTACAAAGAAAGCAACTACTGCTAAATCCACCACAAAAAAGACTGCAACCAAAAAGGAAACAACTAAGGCAACAACTGTAGCAACCACAACGCAAGCTGCCACAAAGGCGAATGCAAAAACAACAACCGAGCAAAGCGAAAGCGCACCGCTTACAAATCTTCAGATTTACGCTTCAAAATATGATTTGCAAATCGGTGACACGGTCAAGCTTGACTATTCGGTTGAGCCGTCAAACACAAATGCCGTAGTCGGTTATTTTTGCGATCAGGAAGGAATAATCGACATAGGTGCAAACGGTGAAATCACCGCAATCGGCAACGGAACGGCTACCGTTGTTGTTTGTGCAAATGACGATTTATATGCGCAGTGCGACTTTATTGTTACCGACGCTGTCGGCGAGGTTACAACTGTCGGCGGCTCAAACGAGGAAAGCAGAAAGGTGGTTGACACACGAATCGACGTATCCACCACACAGGCAAATGCGCAAAGCGTATTAACAAGGCTCGGCGTTAACGTAAATATGCTTTCGCAAAATAAGCAATTATACATAGTTCCCGCTTCGATAGCAGGAGTTACGGTATTTATTTCAATTTTCATTGCAATTACAAAGAAGATTAAGAAAAAGAAGAAATAACTTCAAAGGAGATACAAATTTATGTTATTCAAACCTGAATATGATGAAAACGGCAAAAAAATTCTTTGCGAAATGAACGGCATCAATTCTGAAATGCTTATGGACATTTACGTTAAGAAAATGAAAAAGGGTGAAGTGCTTGAAATATGCGAGGATAAAAACGAATGTGCAATTTTGCTCCTTTCAGGCGACGTTACCTTTAAAGTGGAAGATGAAATAAACGAACGCTGCAAGAGAAAAAATCCTTTTGAAAAAAAGCCTTACGCAATTCATTTTTGCAAACAGGTTAAGGCGAGTGTTACCGCAAACGAGGACAGCGAAGTGCTTGTTCAAATGACAGATAATGAAAAAACCTGGAAAAGTGAATTTTATAATCCTAACAATTGCCTTTATCAAGAGTTTGGCAAGGGTCAATGGAACGGCACGGGTCACAGAATTGTATCAACAATGTTTGACCTTGACAATGCACCTGAGTCAAATATGGTTATGGGCGAAGTGTTCAACCAACCGGGACGTTGGTCAAGCTATCCGCCTCATCATCACCCGCAGCCTGAACTTTATTATTATCAATTCGACCATCCGGAGGGATTCGGTGCAGGCTTTGAGGGCAACACACCTTACAAAACAGAAAACGGAAGTTGCCTTTGCATAAGAGGCGGCAATGCTCACCAGCAGGTTACGGCACCGGGATATGAAATGTATTATGTTTGGCTTATTCGTCATCTTGATGGCGACCCATGGGATAAAACAAGAATTTATGTTCCGGAGTATGAATGGCTCGCAAACGCAGACTAAATCTTTAAATATATTAATTTTATGCATAAATATACAGCAAATATTCCTAAAATATTGACTTTATGCGATTATTGTGATAAATTATTGACACGGTTAGAAATAATCGTGTCTTTTATTATGTCATTAAAAACAAAATACGGAGGAAAATAAGATGAAATTAACAAAAAAAATTTCTGCTGTTGTTCTTGCCGCTCTTATGGCAGTAGTTGCAATCTTTGCAGGCTGTTCATCAACAAAGAGCAATGACGACAGTAAAACAAACAATGAATCAACCACATCTGCCGCTAAGGTTAAGGTTGTTGACATTGAGCTTTCAAGCGAAGAGTATGCTTTTGGTGTTGACAAGAAGCAGCCTGAGCTTAAGGAAAAATGCAACGAGCTTCTTAAGGAAATGAAGTCAAACGGCGAGCTTGATGAAATCAGCAATCACTACTTCGGTAACGGTGAGCCTCAAGGCGTTACTTCTGCTAAGCAGGATAAGTCAAAGGACCAGCTTGTTGTTGCAACAAATGCCGAGTTTGCACCGTTCGAGTACAAAGAGGGCGACAAGTTCTACGGTATTGATATGGAAATCGCTAAGCTTCTTGCCGATAAACTTGGCAAAGAACTTGTAATCGTAGATATGGCTTTCGATGCTGTTCTTCTTTCAGTTCAGCAGCAAAAAGCTGATATCGGTATGGCAGGTCTTACAGTAAACCCTTCAAGAGCAAAGCAAGTTGATTTCTCTGATTCATACTATTCAGCATCACAGAAAGTTATTTGCAAGGCTGACGACACAACATTTGACAACTGCAAGACTAAAGAAGATGTTGACAAAATTCTTAAGAGTTTTGATTCATCAGTTCTTATCGGCGGCCAGACAGGCACAACAGGTCAGTCATACGTTCAGGGTAACGACGAATTCGGCTTTGAAAAGCTTGGCGCAACCTGGAAGGGCTATGCAAACGGTTCACTTGCTGTTCAGGATTTAATCAACGGCGGTATCAAATATGTTATTATTGACGCTGCTCCTGCACAAGCAATTACTAGTGCTATTAATGCCGTAGCATAAATCAATTAAAAGATTGCCCATTCAAAAAGAATGGGCATTTTTTATAATATGAATATGAGGATTTATTAATGAATTTTGAAAAGAAATTTGAAGTGTTTTGGAAATTCTTTATTGACAACGGCGGCTACAATGTTGTTATTGAAGGCTTAAGAAACACTCTTATAATTGCTATACTCGGCCTTGTAATAGGTATCATTATAGGTACACTTATTGCAACAGTAAGAGTAGTACCGAAAACAAGCGGCGTCTTAAAGGTGCTTGATGTGCTTGCAAAGTTTTATGTAAGTTTCTTCAGGGGTACGCCTATCGTAGTTCAGCTTCTTTTGTTCTACTATGTGCTTATGCCGCTTCTTTCAATCAATTTAAAGAGCGTGCCGGTTGCCGTTATTGTTTTTGGCTTAAACTCCGGCGCTTATATTTCAGAAATTATGAGAGCAGGTATTCTCTCTGTTGACCCCGGTCAAATGGAGGGCGGCCGTGCTGTAGGCTTAAGTTACGGCACAACAATGATGAAAATTGTTATTCCGCAGGCTGTTAAAAATATTCTTCCTACCCTTGGCAACGAATTTATTTCTCTTATTAAGGAAACCTCGGTTGTCAGCTTCGTAGGCGCAACAGACCTTTATCTTGCATTCCAGCGTATCGGTTCTAACACATACGACTTTATGGTTCCTTATCTTGTAATGGCTGTTATTTACATTGTAATGGTGCTTATAATTTCTACTCTTATCAAAGTTATGGAAAGGAGTTTGAGAAAAAGTGATTACCGTTAAGAATTTGAAAAAAAGCTTTGGCGATAACGAAGTGCTCAAGGGCATTGACTACGAAATCAAGCAGGGCGAAAAAATAGTCATTATCGGGCCAAGCGGCTCAGGTAAAAGTACATTTTTAAGATGTTTGAATTTACTTGAAACTCCGACCGAAGGCGAAATTTATTTTGACAATCAGCTTATAACCGACAAAAAATGCGACATTAACAAAATTCGTGAGCATATGGGTATGGTTTTTCAGCACTTTAATCTTTTCAACAACAAAACCATACTTGAAAATATAACACTTGCTCCTGTCCAGCTTAAGGTTATGACCAAGGAGCAGGCAAACGCAAAGGCTATGGAGCTTTTAGAAAGGGTAGGTCTTGCAGACAAAGCAAATGCTTATCCATCCCAAATCTCCGGCGGTCAAAAGCAAAGAGCGGCAATAGTTCGTTCACTTGCAATGAATCCAAAGGTTATGCTTTTTGACGAACCTACCTCGGCACTCGACCCGGAAATGGTAGGCGAGGTTTTGCAGGTTATGAAAGACCTTGCAAACGAGGGTATGACAATGGTTGTTGTTACCCACGAAATGGGCTTTGCACGTGAGGTTGCCGATAAAGTAATCTTTATGGCAGACGGCTATATAGTTGAAGATGCACCGCCGAGTGAAATTTTCGGCGCACCGAAAGACCCAAGACTTCAACAATTCCTCAGAGCAGTATTATAAATAACAAATAGTTTTATATAAATAAAAAGCGTTGGAAAAAATTCCAACGCTTTTATTCAGCGTGTAGAAAAAGCCCAATTATAAATTTCTACACGCTGTGAGACTTCGAGAAAGTGAGATAAATTTCGTATTTTGCGAGTGGGTGCTGTACGTTGGTACTGCCCCCGAGCAAAAGGCGAAAAGCGCCAAAAATGGCTTGAACATTGAGTTCAAGCCATTTTTCAAATTGTAATTTATTAAAATACTTTCGGCAGGAGCAAGCCCCTGCCCTACGATACGTCGAATGGAATTTCGTTTTATAACACGGCGCGTTTTAGCCACTTTATCGACAGTCTAAAGCGTTGGAAATTTCTTCCAACGCTTTTAATCTTTTTGTGTAAAATCAATGTGTATTATTATTTATAGTCTTATAATCGACATATTGATTGCCCGGCTTTGGATTGTCGCCTGTTTTAGCGGCAATAAGCTCACTTACCGTAACTATTTGATATCCCTTTGCTATAAGCTCCGGAACTACCTTTTCAACAGCGTCTGCCGTTGACGGATAAATATCGTGCATCAAAACAATAGAACCGTCATAAGCATACTTGGTAATATTCTTATAAACCTTGCCCGCATCTTTAGAACGCCAATCTTCAGTATCAACCGACCAATAAGCAAGGGGCATTCCCTCTTTTTTGCACTCTTTTCTTATAGCAGGAGTAATACTGCCACCGGGGCATCTGAACATAGTCGGCGCTTTGCCGCTGATTTTTTCAATCTGCTTGCTTGCTTTTGAAATATCACTTGCCGTTACCTGAGAACCATAGTGATTATGAGAATACGTGTGGTTTCCAAGTTCGCAGCCAAGCTGAATTTCCTTGTCAAGCAAATGCTTTGTTTCATCATTAACACGCTCTCCTACCATAAAGAAGGTTGCACGTGCATTATATTTTTCAAGAACGTCAAGTATACGTTTAGTCGAATTAGAGCCGTTATAGTCGTATGCAGGTCCGTCATCAAATGAAAAGGCAATCATTGGTTTGGTTGGGTCAACCTTGCCGATATTAATATCTCTGTCGTAAATGGTAGCTTGACGAGTGTCGCTCCATTCACTGTATATCGTTTTATCATCAACAACCATATATGACCTTACACGGGTATAATAAACGTCGCCGACGCTCAAATCCTTAACTGAAAAATTGCGTGTTTCGCCGTCGCTTATTTGCTCGTTTTTATACTCTGAAAAATCGCTGTTTTTAGAATACTGAATATCATATCCGGCTAAATTATCTTGGTCGTCCCACTCCATCGACAAAACGCCCTTTCCGCCTGAAAAGGCGTTGAGTACAGGCTTGCTCGGATTGGAATAAAACGTATATTCCTTTGCCTTTTTGCTTAAGTATTCTTTATTCATAAAAGAACGATAAGCCAAAACCTTAATTTTATATACGCTTGCGCTTGGGATATTTTTTATCTCAAATTTGCAATTTTCATTGCCCTTGCTTTCACCGAGCTTAACATACTTGTTAGCGTTATTATCAAGGTTATAAACATAGTAGCCGTCTGCTTTTTTCACTTCTTTCCAAGAAAGCGAAATGGAATTTATGCTGTTTTTAGTCATTTTAACGTCTTTTACAGACGATAAATCCTTTGAACCGGTTAAGCAAAGTGCAGTTATTGTGGCAATGATAATTATAAAAATTGTAAGTGCTGAAAAAGATTTTATTTTTTTCTCCATAATTCGATTATCTCCGTTTCAAAAGCACCCAATTACCTAATAATTTCTTTAACTCCGTTTACCATTGCTAATATAGTACAAAAAACAAAAAAATGCAATATATTTTATACTTTATATTATTTTTTGTATGAAACAACAAAAAATTCGTTTTTTATCTGATATTATACATCATAATGACTAATTACTGTTTAAAGCATTAATACAAAGCGCCGTTCTTATAACAGTTTATGCGCTTACTTATATAAAAGATTACTTTAACATCACAAGTATTTTATTTCTTTTCAAGCCTTGCATAGTTTGCCATCATTTTTTTCGTTCCCGCCTTGTCAAAAGCAACCTCCAAAAGCATATCACCGCCCATTGGCGTGACGGTAAGAACTGTGCCTGTGCCAAATGATTTGTGGCATACGGTATCGCCGACCTTAAAGTCAATATTATTCTTTTGTGCGGCATTGCCTGCTTGACCGAATTTGTGGGCACTGCTTGATGACTGAGTATATGAGCCGATTTTATTATGGGAAGAATGGCCAAGCTCATTTCTTGAAGCATTGGCATACGCCGTGCGTGGAGTAGTAAATCCCGTGCTTCTGCGTGCCACAACCGATTGGTCGTCAATAACAGAAGATGGAATTTCTCTTAAAAATCTTGAAGGCATATTACGTGAGGTTTGACCGTAAAGCATACGTTGCTGAGAAGAAATAAGATAAAGCTTTTTCTTTGCTCTTGTAATTCCGACATAAGCAAGGCGGCGCTCCTCCTCTAAATCCTCCTCGCTGAACATTGATTGATTTCCGGGGAAGATACCCTCCTCCATACCGGGAATAAATACAACAGGAAATTCAAGCCCCTTAGCCGAATGAAGCGTCATAAGAACTACTGCGTCCTCATCTTCATTGTATGAATCAATATCGGAAATAAGCGCAACATCCTCAAGAAATTCAGAAAGATTAGCGTCCTCGCTTTCTTCCTCATACTTGATAAACATTGATGAAAGTTCCTTGATATTGTTTACTCTGTCCTCATATGTTTCAGGCTCCTCCTGAAGATAATCAAGATATTTGGTAACGTCCAAAACTTCTTGTAGCAAGTCGTTAAGCCCCATTCCGTTTTCGATACATTCCTGAAAATCTCTAATCATTTTTGTAAAATTCATAAGCTTGGAAGCACTGCGTGAGGTTTTTTGAAATTCATCTGCACGTTCGCAAACCTCGAAAGCCGACATACCAAGCCCTGCCCCGATTTCAAGCACGTTTGCAAACATAGTATCCCCGATTGCACGCTTTGGAACATTAATGATTCGCTGAAGCCTTACATTATCGCTCGGATTATTAATAACGGCAAGATACGACACAATATCCTTGATTTCTTTTCTGTCAAAAAAGCGATGACCGCCGATAATTCTGTGCGAAATACCGCTTTTTGTAAGCATAACTTCAAGGTTACGTGACTGCGCATTCATACGGTAAAGAATTGCGTGGTCGCTGTATTTCATTCCGTTATTAACATTTTTTACTATCTCGTCAATTATGTACTGCGACTCCTCGGATTCACTCATAACTGTTTTATAAACAATTTTATCGCCTGAGCCGGAACGTGTAAACAAAGTTTTACCCTTACGGTTTTTATTATGAGAAATAACAGCGTTTGCCCCGTCAAGAATATTTTGAGTAGAACGGTAATTTTCTTCAAGCCTTATTACTTTTGCACCCTTATAATGATTTTCAAAAGAAAGGATGTTTTCAATCGTAGCGCCACGAAAACGGTAAATACTCTGGTCGTCGTCGCCTACAACGCAAATATTTTTATATTTATCTGCAAGAAGCGAGGTCAAAACGTATTGCGCATGGTTAGTATCCTGATACTCGTCAACCATAACATACTTAAATTGAGTTTGATAAATATTGCGAACGTCCTCATTTTCCTTAAGAAGCTTAACGGTGTTAAAAATAATATCGTCAAAGTCCATTGCATCAGATTTTTTAAGCTGAGCCTGATATAATTCATAACACTCGGCAATTTTGCTCTTTCTGAAATCGTTTTGCGCAGTTTGCTTATACTCCTCAGGGGATATAAGGCTATCCTTCGCCCTGCTGATTTCCGCTAAAATTGACTTGTGATTAATAAGCTTATCCTCGATACCAAGCTGCTTTTGGCATTGCTTCATTACACGCCTTGAATCGTCTGTATCATAAATGGTAAAATGATTTGTATATCCTATTTTTTCGCCAAAGCGCCTTAATATTCTTGAGCAACAGCTATGGAAGGTGTATGCCCAAATATCATTAGCCTCTTCTCCTATTGCGCTGACAAGCCTTTCTCTAAGCTCGCCTGCCGCCTTATTTGTAAATGTAATTGCAAGCACCTGCCAAGGAGTGGCAAGATGAGAAGAAATAATATGTTCAACTCGATTAACAAGAACCGTCGTTTTTCCGGAGCCTGCGCCTGCCAAAATCAAAAGCGGGCCCTCGGTTGTGTCAACAGCAAGCTGCTGCATTTCGTTTAACGCCATAAATTTTCCCTTTCTGATAATAAATAATCATACCAAAAAACCAGGGTAACAAGGGCACCCTGGTTTTATATTTTTGTTTAAACAAACAACCTTATCATTTAAGAAGTGTAAGCAAAATACCTGCTGCAACTGCAGAGCCGATAACGCCTGATACGTTAGGGCCCATAGCGTGCATAAGAAGGAAGTTTGATGGATTTTCTTTTTGACCGACCTTTTGAGATACACGGGCAGCCATAGGAACAGCAGATACACCTGCCGAACCGATGAGCGGATTAACCTTACCTTTAGTAGCAATATACATAAGCTTACCAAATAAAGTACCGCCTGCTGTACCAAGGCAAAAAGCTATAAGACCGAGAACAACAATTTTAATCGTGTTAAGGTTAAGGAAGCTTTGAGCTGATGTAGTAGCACCAACCGAGATACCAAGGAAAATGGTAATAATATTCATAAGTTCGTTTTGAGCAGCCTTTGCAATACGCTCTGTTTGGCCACTCTCTTTAAGAAGATTACCAAGCATAAGCATACCTACAAGTGAAGCAGCATCAGGAAGAAGAAGAGAAACAATAACAGTTACCATAATCGGGAAAAGTATTTTTTCAAGCTTTGATACAGGTCTGAGACTGCCCATAACAACGCTTCTCTCTTTCTTAGTTGTAAGTGCTTTCATAATAGGCGGCTGAATAACAGGCACAAGAGCCATATAAGAGTACGCCGCCACGGCGATAGTGCCGAGCATATACGGCGCAAGCTGCGACGTTACAAAAATAGCCGTCGGACCGTCAGCACCGCCGATAATAGCGATTGAGCCTGCCTCGTTAGGTGCAAAACCTAAAAGGATAGCGCCGAGGTAAGTAAAGAAAATACCAAGCTGAGCAGCAGCACCAAGAATAAATGAACTTGGATTTGCAATAAGCGGTGCAAAGTCAGTCATAGCACCTATACCAAGGAAAATAAGCGGCGGATAAACACCGGCTTTAACACCAAAGTAAAGGAAGTCCATAAGTCCGGGTGTGCAACCGACAAATTCGCCTCTGCCTGCAAGCAAATCTCTGAAACCGTCAAGATCATGATACTGTACCGCTAAGTTTGCCTCAGGTATATTTGCAAGAAGCATACCAAATGCGATAGGAACCATAAGAAGCGGCTCAAAGCCTTTTTTAATACCTAAATAAAGAAATACAAATGCTACCAAAAGCATAATCGCATTCTTATATCCACCGTCAGCAGTAAAGAAATAAGCATATCCCGAGTTTGTGAAGATGCTGACAATTACTTCCCAAACACCTTGTAAAATTTCCATTATCTACTGCCTCCTAAAACGGTCTTGTGTTGTCGTAAACTGCGGCATTAGCCCAAGGATTTCTGCCCCTAACGTTCACAACATTGACCCTGCGAATTGATTTAACAACAGCACCCTCACCTTCGCTTACAGCAACGGCAGCCGCAATAGCCGCAACGACTTCACCGCTGATGCCTGCCTCAACTTGAGGAGCAGGAGCACTTGCCTTTTTAGCAGGTGCCGGAGTAGGAAGCTTTTGTTCACTCTTGGTTATTTTATTGGTTTTGCCTTTTTTAGCCTTTGCTTCTGCGCTTGAAACAACTTTTCCGAATAAATAGAAAATAATAATTAAAAGCACAAGCATTAAGAATACGATACCGGCACCGGCAATAATAACCGTAGCGGTGAAAGTAGCGCTTCTGTCAGCCACTAAATCTAATAAAATCGGACTCACCTATATTCCCCCATTATATAAAAGATTAAGTAGTATTATAAATCAATTTCTTTCTAATTTCAACGAATTTTTTGCATTTTTTCAAATATGTTTAAGTTGTATAAAATTGCTTGATTTTTTAGATAAATAGTATATAATATTATTAACAGGGAGGTCGGAAATTATGACAGAAAGAACATTGGTTATAGCAATTCTTGTTGCGCTTATTCTTCTTTGGTTTGCCGAAACATTAAATATGAAAAAAACAAGTAAAGTTTTAGGCGGAGCAATTGACCTTGCATTTGCTATTTTACGTTAGCGTATTAAAATTCAATTTTATAAAAAAATCAGCACCTACGCTTTTTGCGCAGGTGCATTTTTATTGCCTGTTAAGTATTGCAAAATCCTTTGCGTTAACCGTATTATCATTGTTAAAATCAAGAAGTGCCGAAACTGTTTCATCACTCTTTTTTGTATTAACAAAGCTTGTATCCCAAAGCGATTTCACATAATTTAGCGGCAAGGTATATTCATTTCCCAAAGCCTCATAGCTTATTTTATTTGCGGAAATTGATGTGCATGTAATATTTGCACTTTCGACAAAGCTTAAACCGTTTGACTTTGCCCATTCGATTGCATAACTTGAAGCAGGAGCAATTACAATTGAGCCGTCAAAATTGATATTGGCGGGTAAATTTTTGATTTTAGAGCCAAAATACCAAACAGCACCGTTTGCGCTTTCCATATAATCAAGCGATTTGACACTTGTTAAAAATACATATTCAAGTTTTGTGCATTTATACATAAACGGTGAATTTTCGCTGTTTGCAATTTCCTGTGCCTTCGGTGCAAAAATATAAGAAAGCTGAGCCTTTTTGCCAAAAAGCATACTGCTTTGCATAGATGACGACCAAGTAATCGACGGCAAATTGACGCTTTTAGGAAGATACAAGCCCTCAAGTGAGGCGCAATCCGTAAAATATTCCTTAGATATATCGTCAAAAGCCTCAACACTTGGCATATTTATTTTTTGAAGCGAAACGCAATATGTAAATTCCTCCGGCATTATTTTTGTTACCAAAGGGATATTCACGCTGTATAAATCATCGCATCTGCTAAACACCGCATTTCCGATATAACTGCACTTTGGCAAATCAGCAGTTTTAATTGCCGATTTTGAAAAAGCATAGTTTAAAACACTTTCAACCTTGCTCATATTAACACTGTTTAGTGATTTGCAATTATAAAATGCAAAATCACCGATATATTTTAAATTCAAAGCAGTAATACTGTTTAAAAATTCACATTCGCAAAACGTTCGTTCCAAACTTTCCGCCTTGTCAAGCCTTGCAACAACCACCTTACTGCCCTCGAATGCTGAACTTCCTATAGTTGCATTGCGAAAATCCGCAGTTGAAAGAGAAGTAAATGCAAATGCGGCGGCGCCGATTTCACTAACATTTTGGCTGAAATCTATACTTGTAAGCCTACTGCAATTTTTAAAGCATCTGTTGCCGATATATTCCACGGCGGGAGTATCGACGGTGACAAGCGACGAGCAGTTTTCAAAAGCGCCGTTATCAAGGACTGTTACACCATCGCCTGAAATTGACGAAAGCTTACTGTTTGCAAAAGCACTTACGCCTATCGAGGTGACACTGCAAGGCAAGGTTACGCTTTTTACATTTGAGCCGTTAAATACATTATCACCTATAGCCGTAACCGTTATACCGTTTATTTGGGAAGGGATTATTATGCTTGTTTTATTTCCCTTATAACTTATAATTACACCGTCCTGCGTAATATCAAAATCATTGCCGTCACTTTCATAAACAAGTTCATAAGTAGATGCAACGTATTTGCTTTTCCTCATATTGTTATATGCAACGGCAATAACGTGCGTGCTTTCGTCAATATCAATAGGCTTTGTATATTCAAACCCGTTATTGGATGAGGGAACGGTGTTATCCGTCGTATACATTATTTTTTCATTGTTAGCTGCTTTTATTTCAAGCTTAAACGGCTCGTTATATTTTCCCTGCGGTGTGCCAAACGAAGGAGCAATCGCTTTTTCGCCGTAAATAAGACCCGAAAAATTAACTATTCCTGCACCGCACCATTCAACCTGATAATTTTTAATATAAACAGGTACCGCTTCATCGCATATTGTTTTTTTAATCTTATTGCAGTCAAGACCGCTCTTTTGCATTAAAATAGTTGCCGCAGCGGCAGATACGAACGGGGCGGAAAATGACGTTCCGTTTTCATAAGAATATGTGCCGTCAAGTTCGCAAGTATAAACTCCGACACCCGGAGCGGCAATATCAACGCACTTGCCGTAATTTGAGAAATCTGCCTTTTCATTCTTTTTATTAGAAGATGAAACAGTAATAACTTCGCCGATATTGGCAGGATAATAGTATTTGGCATTAACTGCGTTATTGCCTGCCGAGGTGATTATTGTAACACCTTTTGAAATCAAATTACGAGTTAAACTGTCACGGGTGACACTGCTTGAAATTGACTGAACGGAAAAGCTCATATTAATGATATCAGGCAATTTTTTCTCGTTCAAAATATAGTTAAGCGTTGCCACAATTTGAGAATTGGTACACTTGCCCTCTTTATCAAATGTTTTATAAGGCTTGATTTTAACATTATCAAGCGTATTAAGCGCAATTACACCTGCCACACTCGTGCCGTGACCGCTGTCGTCTGACGAACTGTTCATACTTCCTGAAGAGCTGAAATTCTTATTACACTCAATCAATCTGCCGTCAAAAGACTTGTGAGCATCATTAATCCCCGTGTCCATAACCGCAACGGTAACATCATTATACGTTTTTCCGGTCGTGGCAAGATAATTCATTGTAACGTCTGACTGCGTGATTTGCGACGCCCATAAATCCTTTGTACTCGGTGCTTTTCTGATTGCCTGAGTATAGGCAAAATCGTCTCTGTCACATGCAATGCCGAGCTTTTCAATGCTGCTTTTCGCACTCTCTGCGCTCTCATAATCTTTAAACTGCATAACTTGAAAGCCATGCGCCTTAATCACCTTAACTGCACCATAGCTTTCCTTAATTTTATTTGAATTTACAATAAGCCTGTTTTGAGTATCCTGCCTGCTTTCGTATTGTTTAACAAGCACATTTACTTGTTCGGCAAATGAGTCCGCTTCTTTGAGATTATAAATATTATTTATGTCAGGCGCAATTATCCCACAGATGCCGAAAAAAATTACAAAAGCCAAGACTAAACAAATAAGTCGTTTCATTTAAACCCCACTTGAATAAATATATTTTGCAATTTTTAAATAAATAATATTATGTTATTTATATGTATATTATACCATATTTTTTCAACAATTTCTATTACATATTGTTGAAAATGTATATATTTTATTACAAATCCCGAAAAAAATAAGCGACTCAAACACAATTGTTCAAGTCGCTATATTAACAGTTTTAAAGTTTTTTCTTTTTCTTAGGATGCGATACCTTTTCCTCATAAACCTTCGTTACTTCTTCAACAGGTCCTTGAGAAATAATCTTGCCGTGGTCAAGAAGGATTGCCGTGTCGCAAATTGCCATAACCTGGTCAATACTGTGAGATACAAAAAGAACAGTTACTCCGCTTTCAAAAAGAGATTGAACTTTTGCAAGGCTCTTCTTTCTAAAACCTGCGTCACCGACTGAAAGAACTTCATCAAGAATGAGGACGTCAGGCTCAACAGCAGTTGCGATTGAAAATCCGAGACGTGCTCTCATACCGCTTGAATAGTTTTTAACCGGAACTTCAATAAAATCGCCAAGTTCGGAAAATTCAACAATTTCATCATACTTAGATTGAATGAATTCTCTTGAATAGCCCAAGATAGCACCGTAAAGGAAAATATTTTCTCTTCCGGAATAATTGCCGTCAAAACCTGCGCCAAGCTCAAGAAGAGGAGCAATAACGCCCTGCTTCTCAATTTTACCCTTAGTCGGTTTATAAACTCCTACAATTGTTTTTAAAAGGGTACTTTTGCCGGCGCCGTTAAGGCCCATAATAGCAAGATGCTCGCCCTTTTTAACCTGAAAATTAATATCCTTTAAGGCATCAAACTTATTATATTCAAGCTTTCCCGTAATAAGCTTAATAGCGTATTCCTTAAGGTTGTCCACCTTTTCCTTATTAAGAATAAACGACATTGTAACGTTTTCTACGTTAATTGCAACATCATTATCCATTTAAACACCACCCTATTATTCTTTGCGTAAAAATTAATTTTCACGCTTAAGCTTCCAGCTTATTGCGAGAAGCGCCAAAGATATCAAAAGAAGCACTGCGCCGCATACGGCAATTGCACCGACAGCGGTATAAATATAATTATCAAGTGCGCTTTTGAGAAATGCAGGAAAAATATCTATAGATTTCACGCTCAAAATTATAACAGCAATTAACGAAACAATCAAGTCCCCAATTGAAGATGCGCAAAATGCCGCACCGAGACTTCTGATGCTTCTGTACTTAGTATTGCCTGTAGAATAAAGCATTGCGCCAAATATAAGAGTTAAGAAAATCGCAACAACAAGGAAAATATCAGCCGCAATCTTGCCCATATTCATAGCTGTTTCAATTAGTTTTGTTTTAGGAAGTTTTAAAGAATTATCAATAAAGCTTCTTATTTTTTCAAGCTGTGCATTTTGAACGTTCTCATTTTTTTCAAATCCTGAGGCGCTGATTTGCTCCTCAAGCTCTGGTTTTATATCGTTCATAAGAGAGTCAACGTCGGAAGAATATGACTTAGACGTATACCCTGCCTTAGCCCTAAACTGACCTGCTGCAAACGAGCTTATTATTTTCTCAGCCTTGGCTTGCGTAATAACATTTGAAACATTACTGCTGTCAAGCCCGTTTTTGATAAAGCTGTCACTTGTATAATCAATCAAATCCTGCCTAAAGACCGACGTAACATTATAATCCGTAAATTGATTTTGGACTACACTTCCGTTTAACAAAACAGCCTTTGTTACGCATGCCACGCTTAAAATTCCAAGCACAACAAACAGGCAAAATGCAAGAATATTTCTGCTTTTAAAATCATTTTTGGTGTCGTGGAGTTTTCTGCTCATTTCGCATTTACCTCCTCGCCTGTTTTTTCGCAAACGACATAAAAGCACTTGCCGCTGTTTTCACCGTAATCGGAAAAAATACTGTATAAAATCAAGTTGTTTTTATAATCCTTAACTCTGCTGTCGCCCTCGTCGCCGACAAAGACGTCAACAGCCTTATAGATTATTGTTTTATCAGCCGTTTTAACCTTAACTTTATCGCCCGACTTGACATATTTAAGCGATTTGAAATATGTTTCGTCATAAGAGGCGATAAACGTATTGGCATTGCCGCCAAAAGCGTTTGCATTTTCGTCAATCGAAACACCTGCGCCGTATCTGAGTGATACACGGTTAAGGCCGTAGTAAACAGGCGCTTCAATTCCTCTTTTTTCAACAATGATATCGGCAACAAAACTACCATAATCAAGTTCTTTGCTGTCTAATGAAACATAAGTGTCTTGATTTGGATTAATTTGCAAATCCATTACGCTTTTTGGCATAGCCGCCTCAAGCTTATGGACTGCATTACACGCAATTTTATTAACACCGATAATTGCTCCCACAACAATAATCAATTCAACGCAAACAAATATAACTACCGTCTTTGCAAAATCATTTGGTGATTTTTGACGGTACGAATGCTTTTTTTCACTCTTCTCATTCATATTTTCCATATATAAAGCTCCGATTAATCGTCAAATACCGCACCTTGTGCACCGCTTGTTACATGCTGAGCATAGCGCTTAAGATATCCTGTAAGATTTTGAACAGGAGGTTGCCACTTAGCCTTTCTTTGGGCTAATACTTCGTCTGAAACATTAACCTTAAGAACACGTGCGGGGATATCAATTTCAATCTCGTCGCCGTCCTCAACAAGAGCGATAGTTCCGCCCATAGCTGCCTCAGGACTTATGTGACCGATTGATGCACCTCTTGTAGCGCCTGAGAAACGACCGTCTGTAAGAAGCGCAACAGATGAGCCGAGGCCCATACCGATAATAGCAGATGTAGGAGAAAGCATTTCTCTCATACCCGGGCCGCCTTTAGGGCCTTCATAACGAATAACTACAACGTCGCCTGCAACAACCTTGCCGCCTGTAATAGCAGCAATAGCTTCTTCCTCACTGTTGTAGCACTTAGCCGGACCCTTATGCTGCATCATTTCAGGTGCAACAGCGCCTTTTTTAACTACTGCGCCGTCCTTTGCAAGGTTACCTGTAAGAACTGCGATACCGCCGTCAGCAGAGAACGGATTTTCAAGCTTACGAATGATTACTCCGTCAGCATCAGGTGCTTTTGCAATTCTGTCAGCAACAGTGCCGTTTACCGTAAGTGCATCTGTATTAATCATACCGCCTCTTGCAAGTTCTTTAACTACTGCCTGAATACCGCCAACATCGTTGAGGTCTGTAATAAATACAGATGAAGCAGGGTTAAGCTTACAAATTTGAGGTGTTTTTCTGCCATAAGCGTCAAGCTCGGCAAGGTCGATATCGTGGCCTGCCGCATGAGCAATTGCAGTAAGGTGTAAAATTGTATTTGTTGAACAGCCGATAGCCATATCAGTACGCATAGCATTTTCAATAGCCTTCTCTGTAATAATATCCGACGGCTTAATGTCCTCTTTAAGAAGGTCCATTACTCTTTCACCTGCCTGCTTTGCAAGGCGGAGTCTTTCACTCATAACCGCAGGAATAGTACCTGAGCCGGGAAGCGACATACCGATTGTTTCAGTAAGGCAGTTCATTGAATTTGCAGTATACATACCTGAGCATGAGCCACAAGTCGGGCAAGCGGTAAATGCGCAGGATTCAAGATTTTCGTCGCTCATCTTACCTACTGCATTAGCGCCTACATATTCAAACTGCTCGGAAAGACCGATACGGTTTGTGGTTTCTGTGCTCTTACCCGGAAGCATAGGGCCGCCGCTGATAAAGATACAAGGCAAATTAAGCCTGCAAGCGGCGAGAAGCATACCGGGAACAATCTTGTCACAGTTAGGGATAAATACGATTGCATCAAGAGGGTGAGCTGTAAGCATAACCTCGATTGAGTCTGCAATAAGCTCTCTTGAGCAAAGCGAATATTTCATACCCTTATGGTTCATAGCAATACCGTCGCAAACGCCGATAGTATTAAATTCAAACGGAACACCGCCTGCGTTTCTGATACCTGCCTTAACCTGCTCTGCAATCTTGTCAAGGTGCATATGGCCGGGTATATAATCGCTCTTAGAATTAACTACTGCGATAAAAGGTCTTTTCATTTCAAGCTCGTCAATACCAAGCGCTCTCAAAAGAGAACGGTGAGGCGCTCTTGAAGGACCCTCTTTAATTAAATCTGATCTCATTTCAATACCTTCTTTTATATAAAATAAATTATTATAGTAAGTTATAACTTATAACATTATATTATTTTTGCCTACTAATTTCAACATATATTTTGTTAAATATAAAAAAGCCCTTGATAAGGGAGAAATACATTGACAAAATCACCACGCTATGCTACTATGACCTTATCAAACGAAAGGAAAGAAGTTATGCAGAAATTATACCGTGCAACAGCATATAAAGCATCCCATTCTGTTTGCCTTGCAAACGGACTTACTTTGTTGCACTCAATTTCGGTATAAAACTTTATTTATAACATAAAAGCCGTTGATGTGTAACAATCGTTCGCATCAACGGCTTATTTTTTTGGAGGTATAAAAATGTCAAAAGAACCGATTTTAGAAACCGAAAGATTAATTTTACGCCCAATCACTCTTGATGATGCAAAGGCTTGCTTTTCGTGGAACAGCGATGAAAGGGTCACAAAATATATGTCGTACCCTACGCTTACGGACATAAGCCAAACGATTGATTGGATAAAATCCACGCTTACAGACGAAAAGGAATACAATTTCGCATTTGTGCTTAAGGAAGAAAACAAGGTTATAGGTACAGGCTCGATAGGTCCGAGCAGTAAAATAGAGGGATATTGGGGTATGGGTTATAATTTACATTTCGACTATTGGCACAAGGGCTACTGCACCGAGGCTATGAAAGCAATTATCGACTATGTTCACAAAGAATTAGGCGTTAATAAAATTTGCTCATGCCATGCTGTTGATAACCCCCGTTCAGGTAAGGTAATGGAAAAATGCGGACTTAAATTTGACCACTATGATGAAATCACAAAATATGATAATAGTGCCACTTTTAAAGCAAAAGCGTATATAATGGAAATTGAAGATTAAATCAGAGTTTACAGTGATTAGTGGGCAGAAACAGGCGAATGATATTCGCCCCTACGGCAGTTTTTCTGATTTAGACAGTCTAAAATGGCAAGACTTTTGTAGGGGCGAACATTGTTCGCCTTTTCAATTCCTCAGTCGGTAATTGCACCGTTTTCCTGTTCAACAACACCTGTTTCAACGTTGGTTGAAACACCTTTTGACATAACGCCGCCGAATATCATCAAAATGATATTAAAAACAATTATAAGCTAACAGTATTTTATCTTTTTAACGGATTAAAGTCAACAATAAGTAACATTGCAAGTAAAAGCTAAGCGGACAATCCAAATGAACTGTCCGCTTTAGTTTAATTATTTGTTAAGCTTAAAGGTCATATATACGGGGTTGTGATCAGAATACTTAAACTGAAGGTCATAAACATCGCTGTTTGTAACTGTAACATTGTCGGAAACTATAAATCCGTCAACCGTAAGTACAAACTGCTTGTCGTTATACGGACCGTCGGCATTTCTGCATGATGGAATCGGATTTTTCTCATTGTAAGGAGCAACAATTTTGAGATTTGTTCCATCAAACAATTTTGAATCAACAGGTTGCGCCCAAGTATAATTTGTGCCGTCAATTCCGAAAATCTTGCCCGAATCGCCAAGCAAGTCCTTGTTGAAATCGCCGCCTGCGATACAGTAATTCCCCTTTTCATATTCCGCCTGCATATCACTTATAAGCATTTTAAGCTGGTCGGTTGCGATTGTTCCGTCAGAGGTATATGCCGAGAGATGAAGCGTATAAAGCACAAGTTCTTTGCCGTTTTCAACAGTAATTCTCGAAACAGAATAGCAACGGTCAAGGTCAACAAATTTCATAAAACCGTTTTCAATCGGCAAGCTGTGTCTTAAACCGCTTTCAATATTGAACTTTGACAAGGTCAACATACCGGCATAGGATTTGCCGTGAGGCTTGGTAATAGGATAGAACAAATACGGACTGTCAAAGTTTACCGTGAACATTGAATCATATCCGTCAAGCTTACCTCTGAGCGCTTTATCTTGGTCATAGTGATAACTGCGTGTTGCTTTCTTATCAACTTCCTCGATAAGAATAATATCGGGATTTTCGGATTTAAGAAAATCTCCTATTCCGTCAATTACGCTCTTAACCGACTCCTCGGAATTAGCACGGCTCTTTGTACCGCCGTCCATAAAGAAGCCGAAGTCGGGAGTATAAGCCGCAAAACCGATATTGTACGAAATGGCCTTATACTCTTGGTCAACAAGAGCAGACTCGCTCGTAACATCGTTTATCTGCAAAGCTTGATTGTCCTCAATTCTGTGGTAGTCAATCATGACATAAATAATATATCCGCCTACAATCAAAACCGCCACAAGAAGAATAATCAAAATGATTTTTAGTACCTTTTTTGCCTTTACTGACACGTAACCACCCTTTTTCGTTATTTTATATAAAAACATCGATGATATGGTTAAAATTATAGCACTATTTCACATATTTTACAAGGCAAAAAAAAAAATTGTAAATAAATTCTCTTACTCTACTTATTTAATTCAATTCAGAATAAAAACTTCAACCTTATTCTGCTTAAAGTATATGAGGCTTTGGCTTTTTCTTATAGTTTGCGAATGTAAGTAAAATAAAAAGCCCTTTGAGAAAAAGATTTTTCCTCTCTCAAAGGGCAGGTTGATAAACCGGAATTTGTGAATTACTTAAATAAAGCAAATATAACAAATAATACAACACCAAGAATTATGAAACTTGTACCCAAAATAAGTGGCATTATCAAATTCTTCTTACTATTAGCGATAGCTTTATCTGGTTTATCTTCATATACTCTTAGCTCAACAATATCGTTAACTTTATATGTGAAATTAGGCGTAGGCGATGAAATCCTATGTTCAACTCTATATGTCTTATTGTTATATTGATACTCAAATACAGGAGTATAGGTAACTCCTGTTCCGTTTACACCGACGCTTTTTATAACTTCAATTACTTTTCCTTGAACAAGTGCATATTTTTTTGCTTTTTCTTTGCTAAAAGTAATCAAAAAACAGATCCCAAATATTACAAGTGCGATTCCCACCATAAATAAATATTTCATAATATATACCTCGCATAAAATTCAGCTTCATATTCCATTCATTTTAGAAAATGGGCAACTCCGATTGGAATTGCCCACTGATATAAATATAAAATTATTCGTTAATCGGTTTCATTGTCGGGAAGAGTAATACATCACGAATAGAATAGCTGTCCGTAAGAAGCATTACAAGACGGTCAATACCGATACCGAGGCCACCTGTAGGAGGCATACCGTATTCAAGAGCAGTTACGAAGTCGTGGTCAATCATATTAGCCTCGTCGTCGCCTGCCTCACGAAGCTTCATTTGAGCCTCGAAACGTGACATTTGGTCAATCGGGTCATTAAGTTCGGAATAAGCATTGCCGTATTCACCGCCCATAATGAAAAGTTCAAAGCGTTCGGTCAAAACAGGGCAATCCGGCTTTCTCTTAGTAAGCGGACTTACCTCAACAGGATAGTCCATAATAAAGGTCGGCTGAGTAAGATTTTCTTCAACAAATTCTTCAAAGAACGAATTGAGAATATCGCCCCATGTTGCCTTTCCGTTTTCAATCTCGATGCCCTTTTCCTTTGCAATTGCAATTGCCTTTTCGTTATCGCTCATAAATTCTTTAAAATCAACACCGCTGTATTCCTTAACAGCATCAATCATAGTAAGACGTCTGAACGGACTTTCAAGGTCAATTGCAGTGCCGTTAAATGTGATATGAAGGCTGTCGCAAACCTCGTTAGCGGCATTGCGGATAAGCGCCTCGGCAATATCCATCATTCCGTGATAATCGGTAAATGCCTGATATAGCTCAATGCAGGTAAATTCCGGATTATGACGAACGTCCATACCCTCATTTCTGAAGTTTCTGCCAATCTCATATACACGTTCCATACCGCCGACGATAAGGCGCTTTAAGTAAAGCTCCGTCGCAATACGAAGATACATATCAATATCAAGCGTGTTATGGTGAGTGATGAAAGGCCTTGCAGCCGCACCGCCCGCAATAGTATTAAGAATAGGAGTTTCAACCTCAATAAATCCGAGATTATCAAGATAATTTCTGATTGAAGTAATGATTTTTGAGCGTTTGATGAAAGTTTCCTTAACATCAGGGTTCATAATCATATCAAGATAACGCTTTCTGTAGCGTGTATCCGTATCTGTAAGACCGTGGAATTTTTCAGGAAGCGGAAGAAGAGATTTTGAAAGAAGCCTGATTTCCTTAGCGTGAACCGAAATTTCGCCTGTCTTTGTCTTAAACACAAAGCCTTTAATTTCAACAATATCGCCTAAATCCCAAGTTTTAAATTCCTTGAAAGCGTCCTCGCCGATATCGTTCATTCTTACATAAGCCTGTATTCTGCCGTTTCTGTCCTGAATATCAATAAAGTTAGCCTTGCCCATATCACGCCATGTCATAATTCTGCCGGCAATGATAACGTCCTTGCCCTCAAGCTCGTCATAACTTGCCTTAATCTCATCTGAATGGTGTGTTTGGCTTGCAAGTGTAATTTCAAATGGGTCACGTCCTGAAGCTTGAAGAGCCTTAAGCTTTTCTATTCTAATCTGCTTTTGCTCATTCTCGGAAAGAACAACCTCTGCCATAGCCATGGGAGCGGCATTTGCATTGTTGCCGATTTTTTCAATAATATCAAGAGCCTCTGCCTCATTATCGGCACTGCCCTCAAGAGCAACTGCACCCGTTTGAAGGAATAATGTATACTTCACCTTATCGCCGTCTGCTTCAACAAGATATTTAGGATTAGTCTTTTCCTCATCGTTTGCAAGAGTGTTTTGAACCTTCATTCTGCTGTTCTTCTTAACAGCCTTAACACCTCTCTTGCAAGCGTCCTCCTTGTCAAAAACAGGGCTTTTACCGACTGCATTATCATCAATAAATAATTCAAATGAGAAAGTACCGTCGCCTGCTTTGGTGATTTCAAACTTTCCTGCCATATTTATACCTCTTGTTTCAATAAATTAGTTGATTGACAAAATCTCATAATCAAGATTGCCGATAGGAGCTTCAACAGTAACTTTTTCGCCCTGCTTCTTGCCCATAAGAGCCATACCGATAGGGCTTTCGTCAGAAATCTTACCTTCTGCCGGATTTGACTGTGCAAAGCCTACGATTTCAAACGATAATTCAACGCCGTCAGATATTCTCTTAACCTTAAGCTTAGAGCCCATGCTTACTGCATCTTTATCTACGCTGTCAACAATCTCAACATTGTCAAGCTGATATTCAAGTTCGCTGATACGTGCCTCAATCTTTGCCTGCTCGCTCTTAGCTTCATCATATTCACTGTTTTCGGAAAGGTCGCCGTAAGAACGTGCAACCTTAAGTTTTTCTGCTATATCAATTCTGCCTTCGGTTTTAAGGTAATCGAGTTCTTTCTCAAGTTCAGCCTTACCTTCCGATGTCATCTTAAAAGTTTTTGCTGCCATAAAAATGTCTCCTTCTCAGAATTTTAATCACTATATTATATATTATATTATTAATACTGTCAAGTAAAATCACTTGCCCGCTATCGCATTTATCTGCTTTATTTCCGATTTTGAAAGCGGCTTACATTCAAGCGCCTTTAAGTTTTCCAAAAGCTGTGCTTTCGAGTGAACGCCGATAAGTACGCTTGTAACTTCGCCCCATTGCAAAAGCCATTCAATTGCAAGCTGAGAAAGTGTTTGTCCCCTATCCTTTGCCATTTTATAAAGCTGAGCAATCTGCGCCTGCCTGCCCTCGCTGTAGCCTACCTTTTTTTGAAGCACCTCGTTGTTGTAAAGCCTTGAATTTTCAACAATGCCGCCAGCAAGCTTATCGGTAAGCTGACCTTGCGCAAGAGGTGAAAAAGCAATCAAGCCTTTTTTCTTAGACTTAGCCTCTTTTTTCAAATCATTCTTTTCAACCGTTCTGTCAAAAATCGAATATCGATTTTGATTTATGATAAACGGCACGTTTAAATCGTCACATCTGTGGTACATTCTGTGCATTTTCTTGCCGTTATAGTTGCTCATTCCGACATAGATTGCCTTGCCCTGACGTGTGATATCAGAAAGTGCAAGCGCTGTTTCCTTAAGCTCGGTATCCGGTGTCATACAATGGTGATAAAAAATATCAACGTAGTCAAGACCGAGACGCTTAAGGCTTTGGTCAAGTGAGGACACAAGATATTTCCTGCTCCCACCTATACCGTAAGGACCGTCCCACATTCTGTATCCCGCCTTTGTGCTGATAACAAGTTCGTCACGGTACGGCATAAGATTTTCACGTACGATTTTGCCGAAATTCACCTCTGCCGCTCCTGGCTTCGGACCGTAATTATTAGCCAAATCAAAATGCGTAACACCCATATCAAAGGCAGTTAAAATAATATCCTTCATCTCGTCATAATCGGCATTGTCACCGAAATTCTGCCACAAACCAAGCGAAATTTTTGGAAGATAAAGACCGCTTTCACCGCACTTATTGAACTCTGCTTTTTCATATCGTTTTTCGTTTGCACTATACATTTTTATCTACTCCGTTAAATAAAATCATTGCGCCATGCACTATATCAAAAAATTATCGTGATTAAAGCCGAAACTTTTTTCAGAATAAAAACATTATACTATATTTAAACTTTTAAAACAATGTTGAAAAGACAATTTCTCTATGATAAAATTATAATATAAATTAATATATCGAGGCAAAACTATGGACGAAAAAACTAATGTAATGAGAATACTTGACCAAAAAAAGGTCAAATATACAGAGTATACGTATTTAAACACCGACGCTGTAGGCGGGCAAGAAGTTGCCGAGGCTTTAGGCGAAGATGCAAACAAGGTTTTCAAAACGCTTGTAACAGTCGGCAAAACAGGCAATCACTATGTATTTTTAGTTCCCGTAAACAAGGAATTAAGCCTTAAAAAAGCGGCAAAAGCAGTGGGTGAAAAGAAGGTTGAAATGATTAAATCAAAAGAACTTTTACCGCTCACCGGCTATATTCACGGCGGTTGCTCACCGATAGGAATGAAGAAATTTTTTAAAACCACAATTCACGAAAGTGCAAAGGATTTTGACACAATAATGTTCAGCGGCGGCAAAATCGGCTATCAAGTCGAAACTACACTTGACGGGCTTAAAAAGGTTATAAGATTCGACCTTGCGGACATTGCGGAATAAGGGGTCGTTATGGATTTACAGCAAATTATTGACGAATGTAATAAAATAGTATTTTTCGGCGGCGCCGGTGTATCGACGGAAAGCGGAATACCCGATTTCAGAAGCGTTGACGGGCTTTATAATCAAAAATACGACTATCCTCCCGAGGAGATACTTTCGCACACGTTTTTCTACAGCCACACTATTGATTTTTTCAAATTTTACAGGGATAAAATGCTGATTGAAAACGTCAAGCCGAACGAGGCGCATCTAAAGCTTGCCGAGCTTGAAAAAGTAGGAAAACTAAGTGCAGTTGTGACTCAAAATATTGACGGCTTGCACCAAGCGGCAGGAAGCAAAAAAGTATACGAGCTTCACGGCTCAACGCTTAGAAATTATTGCACAAAATGCAGAAAATTCTTTGATGCAGACTATATCAAAAACAACACCCCTATCCCCTATTGCGACGAATGCGGCGGCTTGGTAAAACCCGACGTTGTACTTTATGAAGAAGGGCTTGACAATGATACCGTAAACGGTGCGCTTGAAGCAATAAGCGATGCCGACTGCCTGATTATTGCCGGAACAAGCCTGACGGTTTATCCTGCGGCAAGCTTTGTAAGATATTTCAGGGGCAAATACTTAGTGCTTATAAACCGTGACGAAACACCGATGGATAAAAATGCAGACCTTGTTATTCACGACAAGGTTGGTGAGGTTTTATCAAAAATAAAGGTATAAAATTATGAAACCTATAGGAAAAATATATACGCCCTTGCCCGAAAAATTCGGCGCACCTCGCCAAAGCGGTCTTGTTGAGGAGCTTGAGGGCAAAATAATTCTTGATTCTCCGTATAATGTTAAGGAAGCATTTGACGGGATAGAGGAATTTTCTCACCTTTGGATTTTATGGCAGTTTTCAGACAGTATAAGAGATGAATTTTCACCGACTGTAAGGCCTCCGAGGCTTGGAGGAGAAAAAAGAAAAGGCGTTTTTGCCACTCGTTCACCGTTTAGACCTAACAATATCGGCTTATCGTGCGTAAAGCTGATTAAGGTTGAACAAACGAAAGAGCACGGCACAGTGCTTACGGTAGGCGGAGTTGATATGAAAAGCGGCACTCCGATTTATGACATTAAGCCTTATATAAAATATGCCGACTGCCGTCCCGAAGCAAAAAGCAGCTTTGCAGACGTGCACGAAGCAGACAGGCTTGAAATTGAAATAAGCGACAATATAAAGTCGCTTATACCAAGTGATAAAATTGGCGCACTAACAGGCATTTTAAGTTGCGACCCACGTCCTGCCTACCAAAATGATTCTACCAGAATTTACGGCATTTCATTTGATAATATGAACGTGAAATTTAAGGTTGACGGGGATAAATTAACAGTATTAGAAATTGAAAAATAAAAACGGGCGATCGATGATCGCCCCTACGAAAATCAAATTATACGATAACCGTAGGGGCGAACACTGTTCGCCCGTTAATTTTATTATTGTGCATTCGGTGTAAGAACTACTGTTGTTACACTCTTTGCAGGAATTGAAACAGCCACATTTGTGTTGCCGCTTTGATATTTTTCAAGGTCACGGCTTTCATCTGTTACATAAGTTTCAAACTTCTTATAATCCGATGATGAGAACTTTGTATATTCGTTTGTGTCCGAATTGTTGATATAAACTACTACAACTGTTCCGTCAGGATTTTGATAAGCGGTCTGCTCAATGTAATTATTCTTATCGGTGCGTGTTGTTTTGCCGTCTTTCCAAGAATAAGTTGTATTTGTCACAAGATTTTTGGCAAAGTTTGAGCCTGTTGAAACAGAAACTCTCTTTGCGCCGTCCTCAATAAATCTTGCGTAGTTACCCATTACCCAAAGACGCTTTGAGGTTTGAACATCGTTGTGATTTTCCTTATTAACATAAATAAGTGCATCGGGATATACACCCGGACCGATAGCTACCCACCAATCCCATTCAACAGCGTTGAGAATGGTTAAATCCTGATGCATAATATCTGCAAGAGCAAGACCGTATTCGATACCGAGACCGTTGGTTGTGCCCTCTTTTTGAATAAGACCGTAAACGCCTGAATTGCCGTCATTTGTCATCTGACAATATTCTGTGCAACGTACCTTTTTAACAGCGTTGTAATTATTAGTAAGCGCATTGCCTGCAAGTGTGCTTGCAACCTTTTCCCTGTCACTTGTTGATGCCCAATAGGAGTGTGTACCGAGAGAGTCAACGTAATCTCTGATATTAGAGTTATTTTTGCCGTAATTGTTAGGGTACAAACTTGATGATGAGAACATATTATTAAGAAAACCGTTGAAATATGTTGAGTGATTAAGCTGAGCACATTCCCAAACGTCGACACCGACTCTGCCGTTAAGCTTTTCGCTCTTTTTAATGGCAGGAATCATTGCGTTATTATAGAAATCTCTTGCCGCAGTATCCTCCCAATGAGAACCCTCCTGTCCGGCGTTACCGTTTGTATCGGCTGCCCAAGCCCATTCAGGCTCGTTAATAGGCGAAACCTCTGTTACATTATAACCCTCGTCAATGAAATGCTCCGAACACTTAACAACGAATTGGGCAAATGCGTCATAATTGCTTGAATCAAGGTTAGAATTAGCGCCGTTTGAGCAATATGCCTTACCGTTTTTCGTAAGCCAAACAGGAGCGGAGTTAGAGAAAAGTGTAACCTTTAAATCCTTGTTAGCCTTTTGAGCAGAGGCAAGCGCTTTTTGAGCATTAGCGTCACGGCTCCAATCGTATGTGCCGTCCTTCTGCAAAAAGCCTTGCGTTCTTCTGTCAACATCTGTAATATGTGTATCATCCTGCGACCCTGTACCGAGGTTATAGCGATAAATATCAAGACCTGCGCCCTTTTCCTTGCTGTAAAGAAGCTCCATAATCTCGTCTAAATTTTCCCAGCCGCCGACATACTGTGCCCACCAAGCGGCAGAAGCGCCGAAGCCCTCAATTGTTTGGTAAGTTGTTGAAGTATCGATAGTTGTTTGCTTATTTGTTGTATCAATATTATTAATTATCTTGCTAAGCATACTGTAATCCTTAGCATTGATAAAGCCGTTATAGTTAAGGTCATATTTACCGTCATAATTTGACTGAGTATAAGCCGCAGCCTTATCGTCTGTTGTTATTGCGTCCTTAAAGCTTGAAACAAGAGTGAGTGCGTCAAGCTGAAGATTTGTTTTACCGCAGACACTGCATTTATAAACAATGCTCGGACCGTTTGTGCCGGTATATTCATACTTATGACCTGTAACGTCTGTATAATTAGACTTAACCTCGTCTGTATCGCAATCAGTACAATAGGTTAAATCATATCCCTTTTCAACGCAGGTAGGCGCAACTGTTTTAGTTACATAATTATGCTTATCGTCAAGGCAGTAATAATGCCAATCGTAACCCTTAGCCTGACCCTCTTTTACATAATCACGAACACCTGAATTTGCAATACCGAAAAAGCGTGCATACGAGCCTGAGCCGTTTTGGAAAGCATTATCGCCGATAGTGATTTTATTGCCTAAAAATCTGTTGTAATTAAAGTTTGCATTGTAAAAAGCGTTGCTTCCTATTTCGGTGCAATTTGACGGAATATTTACCCAAAATGTTGAATTAACCAAATTTTGAAAAGCACCGTTCATAATTGTAAAATTACCGTTTGTGCCGGAAAAATCAAGTTCGTTAATAAATGCGGAGTAAACGCTCCAAGGGTTAGAGGTCATATCGCCGCTGCCCAAAACGCTTAACTTCTTGTTTTGTGCATCATATTTATAGCTTAAAGCCGTGCCGCAAAAGCCGTTTACATTTTGGAATGAAAGCGCACTTGTCGCATTAACAAGAGAACTTGCACCAACGAGTTTACAGCTTGACGAAACGCCTGTAAGAGCTGAGCTTGCAACAGACGAGAGATTACCGCTTGTCCAAACAATGCCCTTAAGCTTTGAACAGCCGTTAAAAGCATTAACGTCCATACCCGTATGGCCGTTGCCAACGTAAACCTGCTCTAACGAAGTACAGCCCTTAAATGTACCGTTGGGGATTTTGCCCTTATAGTTATCGGTATTATTGGTTGACGGGAGCGAAACATACTTAAGCGAAGTACAGTCAAGGAAAAGTTCACTATAATAGTAAGTCGCATTTTCAGGAAGATTAATACTTTGAAGTGAAGTACAGCCCCTGAAGAGGTCATCACCCAAGGTATCAAGAGTTGAAGAATTAAAATTAACCGTAGTCAAATTAGTACAATCGTAAAACCAATATGAGCCGACTTGAATAACTCCCTCTTCAACATTAACCGTTTTAATTGATTTACGGTCATTATACCAAGGCTGATTGTTTCCGCCAAAAAATTGATATTTTGAATAATCGGCACCTCTGCCGTTACCGTTTTTTGTAATAGTAAAAACGCCTGTTGATTTATCAAGATTCCAGTTTACACCGCCTGATGTTCCGCTTGTTGCGGCATAAGCATTTATTTCAAGCCCTGCAAAAACAGATAAAACAAGCACAAGGCTCAAAAATATTGACAATATCTTTTTAAATTTCATATACGATATTACCTCTTTTCAAATTTCGCCATTATTATAAATAAAAGTTATATAATATTCAATAGATTTATAAAAAGTTTACATTTAAAAATACAAAAAAAGAGGCGAACAATGTTCGCCTCTACGATTATACAATTTATTTAATTTCGCAAATCCAGCCTTCAGGCGCTTCAATCTCACCCATTTGGATACCTGTAAGAGTTTCATAAAGCTTCTTGGTTACAGGGCCCATTTCCTCCATACCGGATGGGAAGCAAATCTCCTCACCGTGGTTTACAATCTTGCCGACAGGAGAAATAACAGCTGCAGTACCACAAAGGCCGCACTCTGCAAAATCCTTAACCTCGTCAAAATAAACCTCTCTCTGTTCAACCTTAAGGCCAAGATACTTCTCAGCAACAATCATAAGTGAACGACGGGTGATTGACGGTAAAATAGAATCTGACTTAGGAGTAACAACAGTGCCGTCCTTAGTTACAAAAAGGAAGTTAGCGCCGCCTGTTTCCTCAACCTTTGTTCTTGTTGCAGGGTCGAGATACATATTTTCGTCAAAGCCATGCTCATGAGCATCAACAATGTTATGAAGTGACATAGCATAGTTAAGACCTGCTTTAATATTACCTGTACCGTGAGGTGCGGCACGGTCAACGTCAGATACACGGATAGTGATAGGCTTTGCGCCGCCCTTGAAATAAGGACCTACCGGAGTACAGAACATTCTAAACTCATACTCATCTGCAGGTTTAACACCGATAACAGGATTAACACCGAAAACATACGGACGAATATAGAGAGTAGCACCGCTGCCAAAAGGAGGAACCCAAGCCTCATTAGCCTTTACAACCTCTTTAACAGCTCTTAAAAACATTTCTTCAGGAATAACCGGAATTTGAAGTCCACGGCAAGAATCTGCGATACGGCTTGCATTAAGGTCAGGGCGGAAGCAAACAGTTCTACCGTCCTTAGTTGTATATGCTTTAAGACCCTCAAAGCAAGTTTGTGCATACTGAAGTACACCGGCACATTCGTTAAGTGTAATCGTATCGTCCTCAACAAGCTGACCTTCGTCCCACTTGCCGTTCTTGTAGTGAGCTACAAAACGTTTGTCAGTCTTAACATAGCCAAAGCCAAGGCTTGACCAATCAATATCTTTCTTTTGCATTTTTAAACATCTCCTATATTTACGGCAAAAGCTTTTACCCAATGCCTATGAAATTTATAATTATAATAATACTATAAAAAATATTATAGCACGTTAATTTCATTTTTCAATACTAATAAAGCAAAAAATTACGTTATCTCTCCCTACCGTCTGCTATTACCTCATTTTTATCCATATTGATGTCTATATTTTCTTTTTTCTTCAATGAAAAGCTTTCTAAAATATTCTTATATGTCTGGGTTTTTTGAGACAAATACTCCTTTGTGAAATCCGCTATAACTTTTTTCAAAATTTGCTTAAATTTCGTTTTATGTTCGTCATCAAGAGTTGTAATAGAGTCAATCAAACCGAACACTTTTATGATATCAAGCTCCTTGATATCATAAAAATCCTCAATGCCTATATTCTCGGCAACATATTCAAGTGTATCAAAGAAAAGTTGAAGTTCCTCGTCGGAGATATAATCAATCAGTTCATTTATATAATCACTTACGAAATCGCTTGTACGGTCATATTTTTCCTCATATTTAAAACGGTCACCGTCAACCTCCCAAGAAGATACCTGATGCTGCTTAAGACCTGAATTTTCACTGTGAACAATAGCAGGCTCGGTATCATGAAAAAGCATTCTGCCGATAATTGAGCCTTGCGGGGTAAAGAAATGAATTTTATCTTTAATCTGACAATAATCGTATCTGTCAAAAAAATATTTCGGAAAGCCCGGCGCATCGTCCTCGTAAACCGCCTTAAGCCTTTTTTTGAGCGAATTTGAGCAATTAACTGCGGCAAAAACGGCAAGATTCCCGCCCTTTGAATGACCGCAGAGAATTATATCGCCCGAATGGCGCATACACGTTTCCTGAAAATAATACAAAGCCTCGATTTGCGCAGGAACGGGAAACATATAGGAAAGCATTGCCGACTCCTTAACGCCCGTAACCGTAACGTCGGTTCCTCTGAATGCAACAACGTCGCACCCATCATCAAGAAGAAAATGGATTGCTGAAAATTGCTTGTCGATATCGTCGCTTACATTATTAATATAATCACACAAAATAATGTTTTGAAACCTCTTTGCCATACTGCAACGCCTGAGCAAATCGGCACTTTTTGCACTGATTGCAATAAGCTCGTCAATCTCCTGCTGAGTATACATTGCAAAAAACAGCTTTGCGCCCTTTAACAGCGACACACTCTGCTTATCTGCAATATTTTTAAAATCCGTATACGCAAGCTGTGAAAATATAAGATTATCTATTTCATTAAAAGGCTTTTCTTTAAATGAATAATTACCGTATTCCTCTATATAATCAAGCATATTTTTCACGCTACCAACTCCTTTTGCTTTCTATATTATATCAAAACAAAGCAATATTGTCACTTTCAAAATAACTTTTTTACAAATATATAAATCAGTATAAATTCTGTTGAATGAATAAACTAAATATGATATTATATTATTATATTGTAGGTAAAAGAGGGACGAATTTATGGCTGAAATCGACGTACTGCAAACGGGCAAAATGCTTGTATCTAGTGCCGTTCATAACAGGGACAGCAAGAGCGGAAAATTTGCTTATACAGGTCTTTTTCAAAGCAAAAAAGGCAGAAACGATGTGCCCGTCAAAGCATTTTTAATAAGAATAAACGGCAAAAACGTTCTTGTTGATACCGGCTGGAGCGAGCAATGCGCCATAAACCCACGTCATCATCTCGGACTTGCTCTTTACTTTTCAAGTCAGCCTACCGTTACTCTTAACGACAGTGTTGCAAGGCAGCTTGACGCACTCGGCATTACTCCAAAACAGCTTGATGCGGTAATTTTAACTCATCTTGACTGCGACCACGTAAGCGGGCTTAAGGATTTAAAGGGTGCTAAGCATATTTATGCAACAAAAGAAGAACTTGAAATATCGCTTCTTCCAAACCCAAGATACCGTAAAGCGCTTTGGCAGGGTGTTGAAATTGAGCCGATTGAAATGAATTACGACTCCCATGCACCTTTCGGCAAAAGCTGCGATTTATTCGGCGACGGAAGCGTCAGAATTGTTTATACTCCCGGTCATTCGGCAGGTTCTGTTTGCGTTGTGATTAAGCAAAACGGCAAAATGGCAGTAATTGCCGGCGACAACGGAATAAGCGAAAAATCGTGGAGCGAGCTTATTCTTTCCGGCCCGATACATAATATTCAAAATATGAAAATTTCTCTTCGTTGGCTTAATAAAATGTATAAAAACGAAAACTGCGTTGCGGTGCTGACTGCCCACGATAAGGATTATAAACAAACGAAAATCGAATTTTAAATTGTATAATTAACAAAATAAAAACACCGAGGCTTTTACGTCTCGGTGTTTCTATTCTTTTTATCAATATAAAAAAGAGGAGGTAAGGATGAAAAATATTTTATACGCATCGGGAAGTAGCACCTTTCCCTTTGCAACTACAACTATAATATTAATAAATATACTGCGTGTGAAATAAATATGAACATTATTAAATAATATGTTAAATAAATAAAAACACGACATTTTAAATAACACTTGCCAATTAAATATATATATGTTAAAATCGCCATAACATATAAACAAGTAAAGGAATCTATTATGAAAAGCAAAAGTGCGTCAAAAGAGTTTGCAAAATACGTATCGCAAAACGTATTTGCCATGATTGGAATGTCGTGCTACATTTTGGCTGACACCTTTTTCATATCAAAGGCAGTCGGTGCTAACGGCATTACCGCATTAAATCTTGTATTACCCTTATATAATTTAATATTTGCCATAGGCTCAATGATTGGTGTAGGCTCGGCAATCCGATTTGCAATAGCTAAAAATCAGGGAGAAAAAAATAACAGATATTTTTTCAACGCAATGTTTTTCACAACGCTTTTCGCCTTGATTTTTATGGCAATCGGTGTTTTTATACCCGATAAACTTGTTGCAATCTTAGGCGGAAGCAGTGAGATTGTAAAGGTCGGCACTCCTTACACAAAAATATTTATGTGCTTTACTCCGCTTTTTATGTGGAATTACATTTGCAATGCATTCGTAAGAAATGACGGTGCACCGTCAATCGCAATGGCGGCTACGGTTATAAGCAGTCTTTTCAATATTGTTATGGACTGGGTGCTTATGTTTCCGCTTAAAATGGGTATGGCAGGTGCGGCTTTGGCTACGGCTTTAAGTCCTGTTGTTGGCTGTGCAATCTGCTGTATTCACTTTTTCTCAAAGAAAAACAACATAAGCTTTAAGCCCTGCGTGCCGTCTTTCGTTAAATTATTTAACTGTGCAAAACTCGGTGTTTCAGCCTTTGTAGGCGAATTTTCCTCAGGTGTAATCACCGTTGCGTTTAATATGATTATATTAAAATTAGTCGGCAACATCGGCGTTGCAGCTTACGGCGTTGTTGCTAATATTTCGCTCGTTGCCGTGTCCGTATTCAACGGTGTTGCGCAAGGCTCGCAGCCGCTTATCAGCAAATATTACGCTAAAAGCGAAAACGAAAATGTTTCAAAAATACTCAAGCTCGGCATTATCACCTGCCTTTGCCTTGCAGGAATAATAATAGTAACAGTAAATATTTTTGCTGCCCCAATCGCAAATGTTTTCAACAGCGAGCACATTGCCGCACTTACCGATTATGCAGTCAAAGGTTTGAGAATTTACTTTATAGGCTTCATTTTTGCAGGGCTTAATATTTTCCTTTCCCTTGCATTCAGCTCTATGAGCAAGGCGGCTCCGGCATTTATCATTTCAATTATGCGTGGCTTTGTTGTGATTATCGCAAGCGTATTTCTGCTCTCATATCTCTTCAAAATGACAGGCGTATGGCTTGCATTCCCCGTCGCCGAAGCAATCACGTTTATCGTCTCACTTTCATTTTTAGTCGGAATAAAAAAGAAAAATGATTTATAATAACACGCTGAAAGACTTCGAGAAAGTGAGATAAATTCCGTATTTTGCGAGCGGGTGCTGTTTTATTCACTTGCTACGAAACAGTACACTGTACTGTTTCTCCCAAATTCACACGTGAATTTGGAGCCACGTGTCTCTTGTGCTTTGCACAATTCACTCCCCCGAGCAAAAGACGGAAAGTGCCAAAAGTGGCTTGAACACTACGTTCAAGGTGATTTTCTATAAATGTTATTTTTCATATCAATACGGCAAGAGCGAGCCCTTGCCCTACGATTTCAATTTATGATATTTAAGCACGGCACGGTTTAGCCACTTTATCGGCAGTCTAAAAAAACACGGTACAAAAATTGTACCGTGTTTTGTATTATATTATTTCAAAAGAGATAATTATTTGTCAAGGTTTGACTTAACTTCTTCAAGTACGTCCTCAAGCTCCTTAGGAAGCTTATCGCCGAACTTAGCATAAAGCTCGTCAACACCCTTGAGTTCTTCCTTCCAAGCTTCCTTATCAACGTCAAGAATCTTCTCAAGGTCAGCCTCAGTCATATCAAGACCGTCAAGGTTGATATCCTTAGCATAAGGAAGATAACCGATAGCTGTTTCCTGAGCGTCAACCTTACCCTCGCAACGGTCGATAATCCAATCAAGAACTCTGAGGTTATCGCCGAAGCCCGGCCACAAGAAGTTGCCTTCGTCGTCCTTACGGAACCAGTTAACATTGAAAATCTTAGGAGCCTTATCCTCGTCAAGAGTTTCACCAATTTCAATCCAATGCTTCCAATAATCGCCCATATTGTAGCCACAGAATGGGAGCATAGCCATAGGGTCACGACGAACAACGCCAACCTGACCTGTAGCTGCAGCAGTTGTTTCAGAACCCATGATTGAGCCTACGAATACACCGTGATTCCAGCTCTTTGACTGATATACAAGCGGAGTGAGCTTAGCACGACGGCCGCCGAATACGAATGCTGAAATAGGAACACCGTTTGGATTTTCAAATTCTGATGAAATGCAAGGGCAGTTTACAGCAGGAGCTGTGAATCTTGAGTTTGGATGAGCACCCTTTTCAGTGCTTGTTTGACCGTTCCAAGGATTACCCTTCCAGTCAATTGCATTTGCAGGTGGATTCTTGTCAAGACCTTCCCACCAAACTGTGTTGTTATCAAGGTTGAGAGCAACGTTTGTAAAGATTGTGCCCTTCTTTGTTGATGCAAGAGCATTAGGATTAGACTTCTCGTTAGTACCCGGAGCAACGCCGAAGAATCCATTTTCAGGGTTGATAGCATAAAGACGTCCGTCCTCACCCTTCTTAATCCAAGAAATATCGTCGCCTACGCACCATACCTTGTAGCCTTTTCTCTGATATCCTTCAGGTGGGATAAGCATAGCAAGGTTTGTCTTACCGCAAGCTGATGGGAATGCAGCGCAGATATACTTGATTTCTCCGTTTGGCTTTTGAAGACCAAGGATAAGCATATGTTCTGCCTGCCAGCCCTCGTTCTTACCAAGGTAAGAAGCAATACGAAGAGCAAAGCACTTTTTACCGAGAAGTACGTTTCCGCCGTAAGCTGAATTTACAGAAATGATTGTGTTGTCCTCAGGGAACTGACAAATCCATCTCTTTTCAGGGTCAACGTCACATTTACAGTGCATACCACGTACCCAGTCGTTTGAATCGCCGAGAGTATCAAGAACTTTCTTGCCGATTCTTGTCATAATATTCATATTAAGAACAACGTAGATTGAGTCTGTAATCTCAATACCAATCTTAGACATAGGTGAACCTACAGGGCCCATTGAATAAGGAATGATATACATTGTTCTGCCTTCATAAGAGCCTGCTGCGATGTCATAAAGCATCTTGTAGCACTTATCAGGAGCCATCCAGTGGTTAGTAGGACCTGCATCCTCTTCCTTAGTTGTGCAGATAAGAGTTCTGTCCTCAACACGTGCAACGTCGTTTTCTGCTGTTCTGTGAAGATAGCAATCAGGAAGAAGCTCATCGTTAAGCTTAATCATTTCGCCTGTTTCAACAGCCTCTTTTTTAAGAGCGTCGATTTGTTCCTTTGAACCGTCAATCCATACAATGTTTGATGGCTTAAGGAGTTCTACTTTTTCGTCAAGCCAATCAAGAAGTGACTTGTTAGAAGTAAGATTTGTTTCCATAATCTTTATTCTCCTTTGAAATTATTTACAAACAAATTGAACTCATTGAAAAACAATCAAAGTTCCCCAATTTCATTCTCATTAATTATACCAAAAAATCCTTAAAATTCAATAGAACTGCCAAAAATTCATTAAAATGTAACAATAACATAAAATCAAATTAATCACTTTATGTGAATTTTTTGTCAATTACTGCTTTTGTACGCTTCGTCGATAGGCATTGTGGCATAAGCGTTAAGACTTTCGTCAGCCTCAACACCGCTTATAAACTCATAATAGCCCTGCGAGCCAATCATTGCCGCATTGTCGCCGCAATATTTAAGTTCGGGCAAATAAAGCTGCCATTTATGCTTTTGGCAAAGCCTCTCTGCTTCTCTTCTTAATTTAGAATTGGCAGAAACACCGCCTGCTATTACAATTTTTTTGAAGTTTTTGTCAATTGCCGCTTTTTCAAGATTTTGAATAAGGCAATCAACAACGCTTTTTTGAAATGAAGCCGCAAGGTCGGGTATATTTATTTCTTCACCCTTTTGCTTTGCATTATGAACGGTGTTGATAACGCTTGTTTTAAGACCTGAAAACGAAAAATCGTATTCACTGCCCGTAACTCTCGGATGAGGAAATTTAAAAGCATTTTCATTTCCCTGCTTGCTGATTTTGTCAATGCTTATTCCGCCGGGATACGCAAGGCCCATAGTCCTGCCCGCCTTATCAAGCGCCTCGCCTGCCGCATCATCACGTGTTTTGCCGATAATTTCAAAATCCGTATAATCATTAACCGCAACAATATGCGAATGGCCTCCGCTGACAACAAGGCACAAAAACGGCGGCTTAACATCGCTTGAAATGTAATTCGATGCAATATGACCTCTCAAATGATGAACAGGAACAAGCGGAGTACCTGTTGCAAACGATAAACCCTTTGCAAAATTAACGCCCACCAAAAGCGCACCTATAAGACCAGGTGCATAAGTAACCGCAATCGCTTCAATGTCATCAATAGTGCAGTCAGCCTTTTCAAGCGCTTCTTTAACGACGCCGCTGATTGATTCAGCGTGCCGCCTTGATGCTATTTCAGGCACAACTCCGCCGTAGAGCTTATGCTCCTCAAGCGAGGTTGCAACAATATTTGATAATACTTTTCGTCCGTCCTCAACAACAGCGCATGCCGTTTCGTCACAAGAGGACTCAATTCCCAAAATTTTCATTTTCTGTTTCCTTTTTACTTATATGTATTATTCACTAAAGCCAACGTTGACGATATCGCCCTTACGATATATAAGCTGCATTTCTAATTGAATTTATATATTAAAATTCTTAGTCATAATTACTGCGTCCTCGTCGGGGGAAGTGTAAAAATGAGGGCGGATACCGACATTTTCAAAGCCTGCTTTTTCATAAAGCCTTATTGCAGGGGTATTGCTTTTGCGCACCTCTAAAGTTATAAAATCCATCTCATTTTCAAGCTCGGCAAATATAAGCCTTTGAGCTATGCCACGTCTGCGATATTCAGGCAAGACGGCAACATTTGTAACATAACCCTCACCGGAGAAAATCTGAAGTCCCATATAGCCGACTGCTTTTTCATTTTCAAGTGCAACAAGGAAGTGAGAGGTATCAAGCGAAAGCTGATTTTCAAGGTCTTTTTTGCTCCACGGGTGAGCAAAGCAGGCACATTCTATTTTATAAACATCATCAAGATATTTTATATTGAATTTTTCTATACTAATCATATTACATTAATGAGCGTCAAACCACGTATTGCCGATTTTGCCGTCTGCACGAAGAAGAACCTTCATTTTGCAGGCATTTTCCATTTCCTCACACACGATTTCAAGCGCCCTTTGCGCCTCGTTTTCCGGCGATTCAACGATAAGTTCGTCGTGCACCTGAAGAATAAGACGTGATTTCATATTTTCCTTTGTAAGCCTATCATCAACCTTAACCATTGCGATTTTGATAATATCGGCGGCGGTGCCCTGAATAGGCATATTTCTTGCAACACGTTCGCCGAATGCACGCATCATATGGTTAGACGAAGCAAGTTCGGGCAAATATCTTTTTCTGTGGAATAATGTTTCGCTAAAGCCCTTATCCTTTGCAAGGTCAATCATCTTTTTCATATAATCGTCTACACCGCTGTAATGGGCAAGATAATTTTCAATATACTGCTTAGCCTCTTTATTTGAAACGCCGATATCCTTTGCAAGAGAAAATGCGCCGATGCCGTAAACAATGCCGAAATTAACAGCCTTTGCCCTGCTTCTCATTTGAGGGGTAACCATTTGAACAGGAAGATTAAACACCTGAGAAGCGGTAATCGTATGAATATCCTCGCCTGAATTGAATGCGTCAATCATATTTTTATCATTTGAAAGGTCAGAAAGAACACGAAGTTCAATCTGGCTGTAGTCGGCGTCAACAAGCTTTTTGCCCTCGCCTGCGATAAAGAATTTACGCATTTGGCTGCCAAGCTCCGTCCTAATCGGAATATTTTGCAAATTAGGCTCAAGAGATGAAATTCTGCCCGTCCTTGTTTCAACCTGATTAAAGCGGGTATGAATCCTGCCGTCATCTGCAATAACCTTTAAAAGTCCGTCGCAATAGGTGGATTTAAGCTTAGAAAGCGAGCGATATTCAAGAATTTGGCTGATTGCGGGGTGCTCGCCGACTAAGCCTTCAAGTACCTCGGCATTGGTTGAATATCCTGTTTTTGTCTTTTTCTTGCACGGTAATTTAAGCTCTTCAAAAAGTGCAACGCCAAGCTGTTTTGGAGAATTGATATTAAATTCATACCCAACGCTTTCGTAAATAGAATCGGTTAAAGCCTTAATTCTTTCACCGAGCATTTTGCCGAAGGACTCAATTCCGCTTTTATCAACCTCAAAGCCGACGTATTCCATCTTAGCAAGAACACGTGAAAGCGGAAGTTCAATATTTTCAAGAAGCTGCCTTTCCTGCGCATCGTCAATAAGTATATCCGTCTTTTCAAACAGCGGCTTAATTACAGAAGCAAGCTCTACATTTTCATCCTTTGTGCCGAGAGAATTAAGAAATTCGGGAATTTTAACACCGTATTCAAGGCAAAGGTGAGAAATATCGTAATTGCTGTCGCTCGGTCTTAAAAGATAGGCGCTGAGCATTAAATCGCCCTTAACGCCCTTTAATTCAACACCTAATTTGCATGCCAAACGGTGAAGCTCTTTCGTGTTAAAGCTGTATTTTTTTGCGCTCTCGTCCTCAAAAAATTCACAAATAAAATCCTTGTATCCCTGCGTCTCAGGTGAAATAACAACAATTTCATTATCAAACGCAAAATACAAATCCGTCACACTGCCGTCAATGATTAATGGATAAAAATAGACATCAGCTCCCTTAACTCTTTCAAGCAAAGTGCCGGCATTGTCACAACTTACCAAGCTGATATTTCTCTCAATCGTTTCCTCTTCTTCAGCCTCGGCTGCTTTATTAGGGTCAAGATCAAATTTAGGGATAAGCGAAAAAAGTTCAAGCCTTACAAATTGAGAGACCGCCTTTTGCTCGTCCCTGCCTGAAATGACATAAGAATTGATATCCGTATCAATCGGTGCATCAACACTGATTGTGCCGAGTTTTAAAGAAAGATAAGCCTTTTCTTTATCGTTTTTAAGCTTTGCCTTAACACCCGGCTTAATGTCAAGCTCGTCAAGATTATTATAAATATTATCAAGATTATGAAAACGTGCGATAAGGTCAAGCGCAGTTTTAGCGCCCACTCCGGCAACACCGGGAATATTATCCGATGCATCACCCTGAAGCGCCTTAACCTGAATAAGTTCCTCAGGCGTTACACCGTACTCCTCATCAATCGCCTTTTCGTCATAAATATCGGTAACTGCCTGCCCCATTTTTGTGCGTGCAAGAAGCACCTTAACACCGCCGTGAGCAAGCTGCAACGAATCCCTGTCACCCGTTGCAATAAAACATTCGTCACCGTTTTTTCTGCATACAGCGGCAAGAGTGCCGAGAATATCGTCAGCCTCCCAGCCTTCTTTTTCAATCGTTTTAATTCCGAGATTTTTAAGCATTTCTTTAAGGACAGGCATTTGAGCACGAAGCTCGTCAGGCATACCCTTACGTCCTGCCTTATATTCATCATACATTTTATGCCTAAAAGTAGGCGCATGAACGTCAAATGCTACGGCAACTGCATCAGGCGAGCAAATATCCTCAAGCTTTAAAAGAATATTTAAAAAGCCGTAGATTGCGTTGGTATATTCTCCGTTTTTATTAGTTAATAATTTTATGCCGTAAAAAGCACGGTTTACAATACTGTTACCGTCTAAAACAAGAAGCTTCATAAACTCAGTTCCTTACATTTAAAATCATATTATTATATCATATAATTGATTGATTTACAATTAATAATGTGATATATTAATTGCAAGTAATAATAAAAAGGTAAACAAAATGAAAATTAAAGATATTGAATTTGAAAACAATATATTTTTAGCGCCAATGGCAGGAATTGCGGACAGAGCGTTTCGTGAACTTTGCATTAACTACGGCGCAGGATACACCGTGACTGAAATGGTATCGAGCAAAGGGCTTACAATGGGCGACAAAAAAAGCAAAGAACTTTTAACACTCGGCGAAATTGAAAATCCGGCAGGCGCTCAGATTTTCGGCGACAACCCTGAGATTATGGCGCAGGCGGCGCAAAAATGCCTTGAATTTCACCCTGATATTATTGACATAAATATGGGTTGCCCCGCTCCTAAAATCGCAATGAACGGCGGCGGTGCAAGCCTTATGAAAAATCCCAAGCTTGCGGGGGAGATAGTAAAGGCTGTAAGCGAGGCAGTCGACATTCCCGTAACAGTCAAAATAAGAAAAGGCTGGGATGATGAAAGCATTACGGCGGTTGAGCTTGCGCAAATTGCAGAAAAAAACGGTGCATCGGCAATTACCGTTCACGGAAGAACAAGAATGCAAATGTATTCGGGCAAGGTTGACTGTGACATAATTGCAAAAGTAAAAAAAGCGGTTGATATCCCGGTTATTGCAAACGGCGACATAACAGACGAGCAATCGGCGGCAATTATGCTTGAAAAGACAAATGCCGATGCTATTATGATTGGCAGGGGCGCACTCGGAAATCCGTGGATATTCAGAAGAATTAACGCATATCTCAGCGAATGCAGAGTTTTGCCTGATGTAAGCATTAACGAAAAAATGGCAGTTATGCTAAAGCATATTCAAAAAATTATTGAATACAAGGGCGAATACACCGCAATGAGAGAGGCAAGGCACCATGCGGCATATTACACGAAAGGCATACGTGGCGGTGCGGCACTTAGAAAAGAAATAAGCACCTTTGAGCATTTTGAGCAGCTTGAGGAGCTTGCATATAAAATTGCAAAGGAAAATGAGTAATGATTTTAAAAAATTGCACCTTTTTTAACGAAAATTTTGAAAAAGAATACGGCGATATTGAAATAGAAAACGGAAAAATAAAGCAAATCGGAATCCTTGACGGCGACGGCAAAGATATGACAGGCAAGATTATTATACCCGGTTTTATTGACGTGCATATTCACGGCTGTGCAGGCGGCGACGCATCCGACGCTGACAAGAGCGGTCTTGAAAAAATGGCAAAGGAGCTTGCAAAGCACGGTGTAACGTCATTTTGCCCAACATCAATGACACTGCCGAAAGAAAGGCTTGAAAGCATTGTTGAAACAATAAAGGAATTTAAAGAAGAAAACCACGGCGGCGCAAAGGTTATGGGAATTAACCTTGAAGGTCCGTTTATTGCGATGAGCAAAAAAGGCGCTCAAAATGCCGATTACGTAAGAGGCGGCACGATTGAGGAATTTGACGATTTATACGCAAAAAGCGGCAAGCTTGTTAAGCTTATTACCATTGCACCCGAAGCATTTGACAGTGAAAAATTTATAAATCACGCAAAAGATTACGTAAACGTTTCAATCGGTCATTCATCAGCAAATGCAGACGAATGTAAAAAAGCTATTGACTGCGGTATAAGCCACGCAACTCACCTTTTCAATGCCATGACACCTATGGCTCACAGAGAGGCAGGTATAGCAGGCACGGTGCTTGATGATGAAAGAGTTATGTGTGAACTTATTTGCGACGGCGGCCATATTTGCCCCACTGTTTTGAGAAACGCATTTAAAATTTTAGGCGAAAACAGAGCGGTAGTTATCAGCGATTCAATGCGAGGCGCAGGGCTTGGCGAGGGAGAATTTGAACTTGGCGGTCAGGCGGTTTTCGTAAAGCCCGGCGGTAAATATGCCGTTTTGGAGGACGGAACGATTGCCGCTTCAATTTCAAACATTCACACCGAATTTAAAAATCTTATTAGCTTTGGAATTGATTTTAAAACAGCGCTTAAATCGTGCACAATAAATCCTGCAAAATCAATAAATGAAGATAAAAACATCGGTTCAATCGCAGTCGGCAAGTGCGCCGATTTGGTTGCGCTTAATGAGAATTTAGATATAGAAGAGGTATATATTAATGGAATACTCGCTTAACATTGCGCTTATTGAGCCTGAAATTCCGCAAAACACAGGCAACATTGCAAGAACGTGTGCGGCAACAGGCGCAAGGCTTCATCTTGTAGGTCCTATGGGCTTTACCATTACCGACAAACAGGTTAAAAGAGCAGGTCTTGACTATTGGGACAAGCTTGATATAACTTTTTATGACAGCCAAGAGGAATTTTTTGAAAAAAACAAGGGCGCAGATTTTTATTATTTTTCAACTAAGGCTGAAATTGCACATTCGGATATGGAATATAAAAATAATGCTTTTCTTGTTTTCGGCAAGGAAACCAAAGGCCTTCCGGAGGAACTTTTAAAGGCAAATCACGACAGTTGCGTAAGGCTTCCTATGAGGGGAATTATCAGAAGTCTTAACCTTTCAAACGCCGTTGCAATCGGCACTTATGAAGTTTTAAGGCAGTGGGGATATCCGGCATTGAGCCAAAAGGGAAAGCTTACAAAATATGATTGGTAATCTTGCAACAAAAAAATTACTGTGATAAAATAAAAACATCTTGAATATAAGGAGTTTTTCAAATGAGCGAAGAAAAGAAATCAAAAGGCGGAGTATGGCAATTTATTAAATTTGCGCTTTTCTCGGCGTCCGCAGGTATTATTCAGATATTGAGTTTTACTCTTATGAGCGAAGTAATCATCAAGCTTCCTGCGCTTCAAAATCTTATGGACACAAATGCAACATTTGCAAAAATTATGCAAAACGAATACGGCCCTATGTACCTTATTGCGCTTCTTCTTTCAGTAATTTGGAACTTTACATTCAACCGCAAATTCACATTTAAATCGGCTAATAACGTGCCTGTTGCAATGCTCAAGGTGCTTGCATTTTATTGTGTATTCACCCCTATTTCAACAATTTTAGGCAACTATTTCACGTCAAAATTTGCCGATGTATCAGCTATTAACTATATCGTTTTAGGCTGCACAATGGCTTGCAATATGACAACAGAATTTCTTTATGATAAATTCGTTGTTTTCAGAGGAAGCGAAAACACGGCAGTTAAAGAAAAATAAAAAAACAAATCAAGCAACAAAAAGGTTTCTCAAAAGCTTGTTAAGAGAGAATACACCCCATATCGTACAGACGTACCAATCAGCTACCCGCCGACAGGACCGGTTTGGTGATATGTAGATAAATTTTAATTAAAGTAAAAACGAACAATCCCTCGAAGCGCTAAAAGCTTCGAGGGATATTTTTTGGTAAAATAACTTGAACAACAAAGACTTTTTTACCTTTTAATTTGCACATATCAATCAAATCTTTTGTATAATTATCTTTCCCATCCCAAAAGATTGTAAATTCATTTGCATAATCAGATATCGATTCATTACGCAAATTATGTGCTTGAATTTCGCTCATTGTTTTATCAAGAGGAAACACTTTCAATTCAATATTATTAGAATTTGCATATCTTATCACTTCATTGTCAATAAGCGTTTCACACCCACATACAATTTGTGTTATATCTTTTGAAACATAATAATTAATATTCTTTATCAGTATTTCATTACTGCTCATCAGTCCTAAAATCATAATAACACCTCAAATTCATTACACTATTTTTACGTCATTATACCACCACTTTCGTTTTAGTGCAATAATTTCACTATAATTAAGTCATAATGACATCATAATATATAAGAGGTTGCTGCTATGGACGAAAAACTTGTTAGATACACATTAAGAGTTGACAGGCTTTTATTTAAAAAATTCAGATATATTGCTGAGAGCGAGGGTCGCTCTGCCAACAAGGAAATTGAGCAATATCTTAAAAAGAGAGTTGCAGAATTTGAAAAAGAAAACGGCAAAATCGAAACAGAGGATAAATAAAATTTTAATATCATTAAAAAAGCGGATTGAACTCAATGTTCAATCCGCTTTTTCTTTGCGTTTATTTTGATAAAATTCCATTAGGGGTCCCCGAAAAGCGCAAGCTTTTTGGGGAAGAGGAGAAAGGAATGAAGTGTTTATTATGAATTTCAAAGAAATTCATTCAAACACGTAATTTCTTTCGACGTATCGTAGGGGCGACCATTGGTCGCCTCATATTTATCAGCAATTTTATTTCTTCATCTCTGCTCTTGCTTCTTTAATTCTTTCAACAAAGAGCTTACCTGTTTCGGTAATCAAATCATAATCGCCTGTTTTAGCGCCTTTGATAAGAGATGAACCTGCACCGACTGCAACTGCGCCTGCCTTAATCCAATCCTTAACGTTATCAACGTCAACGCCGCCCGACGGCATCATAACCGCATTAGGAATAGGACCGTGAATATCCTTAATAAATGAAGGAGTTGCGATATCGCCCGGAAATACCTTAAGCACGTCTGCGCCGCATTCCATAGCGTGAACAGCCTCTGTAGGAGTGTAAATACCCGGCATTGACGGAATACCGTAACGGTTACAGGTCTTAACTGTTTCAGGGTCAAAGTATGGAGAAACGATATATTCTGCGCCTGCCAAAATAGCAATACGTGCAGTAGCCGCATCCATAACGGTGCCTGCGCCGATAATGATTTCGCCGCTTGAATATTTAGCCCTCATAGCTTCGATAAGCTTGTCTGCGTGAGGAACGGTAAAAGTAAGCTCAATAGCTGCAACACCGCCGGCAATACAAGCGTCTGTAATTTTTTCAGCCTGCTCAATTGAAGTAGCACGAACTACTGCAACAATGCCGACCTCTTGAATTTTTGCAAGTGTTTCAATTTTATTTGACATAATTATATCTCCTATGATTTTTATTATTAATTGCCTCTGTTAAACAAAATCTGACGCACTGCTGTACGGCAGATTTTGAGTGATACGTAGTTTGCGACGACGAAGCGACAACGAAGCAACGACAAGGCGAACAATGTTCGCCCCTACGTTTTTTTCAATTACGCATTCAGTAACAGTATACTATCGTTGTACCCTTGCAGAGCCGCCGTTTACCTTAGCCTCAACCTCTTTAAGAGAAGCCATTGAGGTATCGCCCGGTGTAGTCATTGCAAGTGCGCCGTGAACAACGCCGTAATTAACTGCCTTTTGCGCATCCTCATAAGTCATAAGACCGTAAACAAGACCTGAAGCGAAAGAGTCACCGCCGCCTACACGGTCCATAATTTCAAGACCCGGAAATTCAATTGAATTATATATCTTTCCGTCAGCCCAGCAGATTGCTTTCCAATCGTTTACTGTTGCAGTCTTAACTGTACGAAGGGTTGTAGCAATAACCTTAAAATTAGGATAAGCCTTTGTAACGGTTTCAATCATCTTGTAGTAACCGTCCATATTAAGCGACTTAAGGTCTTTATCGTTGCCCTCAACCTCAAAGCCAAGAGAAGCAGTAAAGTCCTCCTCGTTACCAATCATAACGTCAACATACTTTGCGATTTCCTTATTGACCTCTTGTGCCTTAGCCTGACCGCCGATACCCTTCCAAAGTGACGGACGGTAGTTAAGGTCATAAGATACAATTGTACCGTACTGCTTAGCTTTTTTAACTGCTTCAATAACAGTATTTGCGCTGTCCTCAGAAAGAGCTGCATAGATACCGCCTGTATGAAGCCAACGAACACCGAGTGTACCGAAAATATAATCCCAATCAATATCTCCCGGCTTAATTTGAGAAGCAGCGGTATTTCCTCTGTCGGAAGCGCCGACAGCACCACGAATACCAAAGCCACGCTCTGTAAAGTTAATACCGTTTCTTACGTTTCTGCCAATACCGTCATACGGTACCCACTTAATAAGGGAAGTATCAACACCGCCCTGAAGAATAAGGTCCTCCATAAGATAGCCGATTTCATTTTCTGCAAAAGCGGTAACAACACTTGTCCTTAAACCGAAGCAACGGCGAAGTCCTCTTGCCACGTTATATTCTCCGCCGCCTTCCCAAGCACGGAAAGAACGAGCGGTTTTAATCCTGCCCTCACCCGGATCAAGCCTAAGCATAATTTCGCCAAGTGAAATTTCATCAAAAGTACATTCCTCTTTAGGTCTTAAATTAAGATTCATAATGTTCCTCCATATTATTCAAAATTGAAATATTTAATAGCGTTGTTATATGAAATACCCTCAACAATTTCCTTAAGGATATCCTCATCATATGCATACATACCCTTTTCAACCCAAGAGCCGATAAGGTTACACATAATTCTTCTGAAATATTCGTGCCTGCCGTAAGAGGTAAACGAACGGCTGTCCGTTTCCATTCCGACAAACTTGCCCAAAACTCCGAGGTTAGCGAGAGATTTCATTTGAGCAGTCATACCGTCCATTGTATCCAAAAACCACCAAGCAGGGCCGAATTGAATTTTAGATTCAGCATCGCTTGATTGGAAATTGCCGAGCATAGCTGCAAGAACAATATTGTCCTTATCATTAAGATTAAACAAAATAGTCTTTGGCAGTTTATTGTTGATATTAAGAGCGTCAAGAAACCTTGAAAGCGGCTTAGCAATATTATCATCGCCTACCGAGTCAAAGCCGGTATCTGCGCCAATTTTATTAAACATAAGCGTATTGTTATTACGCATTGCGCCGATATGAACTTCCATAGTCCAGCCAAGCTCATGATATTTTTCACCAAGAGCAATAACAATCGGGGTTTTATATACGTTACATTCATAATCTGTAAGCTTTTCGCCGTTCATAGCCTTATTAAATACAGCATTAACCTCGTCCTTGCTTGCCGGTGCATAAGGCGGGCAATCAAACGCTTGGTCAGACACACGGCATCCTACCGAATGGAAATATTCAACTCTCTTTAAAAGCGCACAAATCACGTCGTCAACCGTTTTAATTTCAACACCCGATACCTCGCCGAGTTCTTTAATATAATCTGCAAAGCCGTCAAGGTGAATATTAAGTGCCTTGTCAGGTCTGAAAGTCGGCAAAACCTTGCAATCAAAACCGTCAACATTCTTTAAAAGCTTGTGATATTTTAAATCGTCAACAGGGTCGTCCGTTGTGCAAACAACCTTGACATTGCTTTTTGTAATAAGGCTTTGAGGAGCAAAATCACCATTGGCAATTGCCTTATTTGCACGCTCATAAATATCATCCGCAGTTTTTGCGTTAAGCGGAGTGTCAATTCCAAAATATCTTTGAAGTTCTATATGCGCCCAATGATAAAGAGGATTGCCTATGCAATATTGCAAAGTATATGCAAATTTCTCAAATTTTTCTTTAGGGCTTGCGTCGCCTGTGCAATATTTTTCCTCAACACCGCAAGAACGCATTGCTCTCCATTTGTAGTGGTCGCCCGAAAGCCATAAATCGGAAATATTGTTTGGCTGATTATTTTCATAGATTTCCTTCGGACTTAAATGGCAATGATAATCGCAAATCGGCATTTTCTCAGCGTATTCGTGGAAAAGCTTCTTTGCCACATCGCTTTCAAGCAGGAAATCTTTATCTAAAAAATCTTTCATAATTTTCTCCCGAAAGTATATATAAATTCCAATGTAATTATATACCCATAAAAAGATATATTCAATAGCAATTTTAATAAATATTTTTTAAACATATTGAATAAATAGTATATATATGATATTATATTTTTGGAGTTTTATAGATAAAATTATGCTAATGGGTTTATTATCTGTAATTTAATTCAGAAAAGTAAGGAGAAGATTTATGCAATACGAAATTAAAGGAACTCCATTCCCTGCTGTTATTTGCCATTTGCAAGACGGTGAGCAGATGATTACAGAGGGCGGCGGAATGAGTTGGATGACGCCTAATATGGTTATGGAAACCACAACAAACGGCGGCCTCGGAAAAGCTTTTGGCAGGCTCTTTTCAGGCGACAAAATGTTCCAAAACAGGTACACCTGCCGTGGCGGAGAAGGTATGATTTCATTTACAAGCTGTTGCCCCGGCAACATTCGTGCCGTTGAAATTCATCCGGGTCAGTCTGTCATTTGCCAAAAAAGTGCATTTTTAGCATCTACACCTGGCGTTAATATGTCAATTTATTTCAAAAAAGCCCTTGGTGCAGGCCTTTTCGGTGGTGAAGGCTTTATTATGCAGAAATTTGAAGGCGAGGGAGTCCTCTTTGTTGAGCTTGACGGCTCTACCGTTGAATATGATCTTCAAGCCGGCGAACAACTTGTTCTTGACACAGGCCATCTCGCAATTATGGACGGCACTTGCAGTATGGATATTCAAACCGTTAAGGGTGCTAAAAACATTTTCTTCGGCGGCGAAGGACTTTTCAACACAGTTGTAACGGGACCAGGCAAGGTTGTTATTCAAACGCTCCCTGTCAATAAGCTTGCGCTTGAGCTTTACCGTTATATGCCACAATCAGGCGGCAACGGATAATAAGTTATTCAAAAACACCGTAGGGGCGACCATTGGTCGCCTCAGACTGTCGATAAAGTGGCTAAACCGTGCCGTGCTTAAATTATCATAAAGTAATGATGTATGCAAGGGAAATTCCCCTTACAGGGGAAATGTCACGAAGTGACAAAAGGGTTTGCCGAATCGCAGATTTGCTCTTGCCAAAATAAAATCAAAAATACATTTATAGAAAAGTGGCTTGAACGTAGTGTTCAAGCCACTTTTGGCACTTTCCGTCTTTTGCTCGGGGGCAGTACCAACGTACAGCACCCGCTCGCAAAATACGAAATTTATCTCACTTTCTCGAAGTCGCCTCATTTTTTATGCGAATTTTTCACCCACCACCAAAATAAAAACAGCTTGAACACTACGTTCAAGCCGCTTTCATTTTCTTATCATTATGCTTTTTATAAATAATTGCACATATTCCCGACAAAACTGCCGTGAGCACAAACACTGTTGCTGCCGTTTTCATATTGTTATGCATAAGCTCATTGCCGCAGATTGTGGATGTAATTATTGACGGAATACGGGCTATCGTTGTTATCGCAAAAAATCTGACTAAATTAATATCCGTTGACGAAACAATATATGTAAAAATATCCTTCGGCGTTCCGGGAACAAGATAAAATATCCATAAAAACAGATTTTGATTGTCGCTATTGCTGATTATTTTAAGCTGTTTAAACTGTTTTTCATTTACAAAAGCGCCGATAAACGCCTGACCGAAAGTCTTTGAAAGAAAAACAATCACGAGTGAGCCTAAAAAAGTTCCTAACGAACAGTAAAAAAGTCCGCCCCAAGTGCCGAATGCATAGCCTGAGGCAATTTCAAGCGGTTCGGCAGGGATAATTTTAATAACGGTTTGAAACGCACGGATAAGAATAAATATTACCGCACTGAGACTTTTATACTGTGCAAGCCACGCATTAAAATTTTGAGTATCCGAAACAAAAGCAGTAAGCTGCTTGCCGAATGTAAAATAAACCGACAAAAATGCAATAAGAATAACAGCAATTGCAACACCGTAAATTATGCAAACATTTTTAGGCGGAAGCTTGAAATATTTTTTAAGCCGTTTCACTGTAATACCTCCTTGCCTTGTAGCTCGGCATACGGTCAAAGTGATGCCAATATCCGTCAAGTTCACCCTTATAGTCACTTTTCCACGGCTTGAATTTACCGTTAAAATGAATAATATCGGTGTGCTCGTCCACATATTTCTTTGCCTTTTCAAAAGACTCTTTATTCAAAAGCCTTGCAAAGCAACGCTCGTCAAGATTAATAACATATTCATCATAAAGACCGATATAGCCGTCATACATAATATTAATTACGTCCTGGTCGGCAAGAAACAGTATCGGCTTTTTCTTTTTTATAATATCAAATACCCTCTCGCTTGAAAAAAGCTCTCGCATAAGTTTCAAATTAAAGAGCATAACTCCTGCGTTAATATATCTTTTGGAATGCTTAATACCGAGCCTTTTTCTGTTCCAAATATCTATTGCGCCGTCAAAATGCTTTGCGCCGATTAAAACATTGCTACCAAAGTCTGCATTATAAAAATCGTCAAGGCGGTTAATCACAACAGTATCGGGGTCGATATACAAAATTCTGTCAAGCTCCTCCGGCAAAAGCTCGCTTGCGAAAATCCTGTAATAAGTTTCCTTAGAAATTCTTTTGCACGTCGGCGCACCGTCAAAAAGCGAATTATCAACCTTTATCGGGTGAAGCGAAATATCCGTATTTATTGTTACTGCATTGATTTTCTGAAAATCGGCAAGAGTAAGCGACGAATGAACGATATATAAATCAATATCCGTTCCCTCGTTTGAATAAGAAAGCGATTTAAGCATTGTGCAAAGCGGCAAAACATATCCGCTGTTAAGAGTTACCAATATATTCATATTCCCATCTCCTTATATTCTAAGTTAAAAAATCAAGTTAAACTTTTCGTTTACGCCCCTGATTTTACCAAAGCATTTCTTACTTTCTGTTAAAGAAAAGCAAAGAAGTGATAAAGAAGTTCTTACAAAATTGTTAAGATAATCCATCTCTCTTTCGTCAATAAAGAATACACCCCAATCCTTACTTTCACGTGACTTCATTATTACAAAAACGTAAGAAAAAAGCACATTGAGTTTTAAATGTGCTTTTTTGAATATGAATATTAAATTTTAATCAACAAAACCTACAAAAATATCGTCAATAATTTCTCTGAGCGCCTTGCCGTAAAAAAGCTGTTCTCTCTCCATTGAAAGAATACTGTCGTAGCTTTTTCTCACACCGTTATGCTCGACGGTTATTTTGCCGTCCGTATTTTTAATGAAATATTGCTTATTTTCAAGAGAAATCACAACGGTTTTAAATTGTGAAAGAGCCGATTCTATATCTTTAACGGTATTTTTAACAACAGGCAAATTATATTTTTGCGTGAAAACCTCAAAGCATTCGGGGCACGACCACCAAAATTTTGTTGTGGACGCATATCCCTGCTTCTCGGTATGATAGTTATATTCCTCATCGGTTATTTCATCTCCGCAAAAAAGGCAATGGGTATGATTGTTCTTTTTCGTCCAAGCCGTCTTTTTGAATTTCAAGCCCTTTAGCGGAAAATCCATAAAGCTTTCGCCGTATTTTTCAACCCATCTGTCGCTGTTATCCATTTATATTGCCTCCCATGTCATCATATATTTTTCGTTTTCAAGAGTTATCAGGAAATATTCTATATCCTCGATTATCGCCCTTCATTTCGTCAAAGGGCTTGCCATAGCAAATAATTTTACTTATCTTAATTCTGCTTAACTTTATCATAACCGATTAGGCTTACTTCTTCAAGACTGATTTCTTGTTCATATATAAAAAATGAATAATAAAAAACCCGCTGTAATCTTTTGAATTACAACGGGTTTGATTTTTATAAGCTATCAGCTTAATTTTGCCTTGCCTGTGCAAAGCTCATAATAGCGACCCTTTTGAGCCATAAGTGCGTCATGGTCGCCACGCTCGATAATTTCACCGTGCTCCAAAACCATAATTGCATTTGAATTACGGACAGTTGAAAGCCTGTGAGCGATAACGAATACAGTTCTGCCAATCATAAGCCTATCCATACCGTGCTCGATATGAAGCTCTGTACGAGTATCGATTGACGAGGTCGCTTCGTCGAGAATCATAACAGGCGGGTCTGCAACAGCGGCACGTGCGATTGCAAGAAGCTGCCTTTGACCCTGACTGAGGTTTCCGCCGTCACCTGTGATTACCGTGTTATATCCCTCAGGAAGCCTGCGGATAAAGGAATGAGCCGAAGCAAGCTTAGCCGCCGCAATACATTCCTCGTCTGTTGCGTTGAGCCTGCCGTATCGAATATTATCCATAATAGTTCCCGTGAACATATGCGTATCCTGCAAAACGATTGCAAGGCTCTTTCTCAAATCGTCCTTTTTGATACGCTTAATATCAATTGAATCGTATGTGATTGAGCCACGCTCGATATCATAAAATCTGTTGATAAGATTTGTAATAGTAGTTTTGCCTGCACCGGTTGAGCCTACAAAAGCAATCTTTTGACCCGGCTTTGCATAAAGGTTAATATCCTTAAGCACCTGCTTTTCGGGAACGTAACTAAAGTCAACGTCCTCAAATACAACCTTGCCCTCAACAGGAATTTTCTTATCCCCGTCAAGCCAAAACCACTTTTTGCCGTCAGCCGTTTTTTCCTCGCTGAGAGTTACGGTACCGTCGTCAATTTCCGGACTCATATCCATAATTTCAAATACACGTTCTGCGCCTGCAAGGGCAGAAAATACGGTATTCATTTGGTTTGCGATTTGGTTAATCGGCTGTGTAAACTGCTTTGAATAGCTGAGGAAAGTAAAGAAAGTACCGATATCAAGGCTTCCCGTCAATGCCAAAAGTCCGCCGACAAGTGCAATGGTTGCATAGCTTGCATTATTGATACCTGTTGAGCAAGGGCCCATTATACCTGAGAAAAAGTTTGCGTTTGTTGCAGCTTTTCTGAAGCTTTCATTAGTTTCTTCAAATTCGTCGAACGCCTGCTGCTCGTGGTTGAAAACCTTAATAACTTTCATACCCTCAACAGATTCCTCGATATTACCGTTCATAACGCCGAGGTTTTTTTGCTGTAGCCTAAAGTATTTTCTCGATTTTTTGCCTATCTGCGATACGGTAATAAGCATAATTATAAGAAAAATAAGCGCAAATGCAAAAAGCGTAGGACTTAATACTATCATCATTGCGACTATGCCGACAAAGGTAAATGCCGATGAAACAAGCTGTACCATCGACTGCTCAAGCATCATTTGAACGTTATCAACGTCGTTGGTAAAGCGGCTCATAATTTCGCCGTGAGTTTTTGAATCAAAAAATCTGAGCGGTAAGGTTTGCATATGGTCAAACAAATCCTTACGAATAAGGTTAGTAGTCTTATATGCAAGAGTTACCATAATTTTGCTTTGTGCAAATGAGAAAAGCGATGCGCCTACATATAAAATCGAAAGCTTAATAAGATTTTTGACAAGGGTTTTAATTCCCTCATCCATAAACGTGCCTGCCTTAATAGCGGCGGCAACATCGTTAAGTATCGGTTTCAGGCAATAAGATGCGGCAATATTGCAAACCGTACTTAAAATAAGCATTATAAATACAACAATCAAAAAGAGCTTGTTTTTGCCCATATATTTAAGGATTCTTGTAAATGTCTGCTTAGCATTCTTGGGCTTTTTGAAATCATTTTTTCTGCCCGGAGGTCCCATTGGTGGCATTATTCAAGCACTCCTTTCTGTTGTGTATTATAAATTTCCTGATAAATCTCGTTTGTTTTTATAAGTTCATCGTGATTGCCGACACCCTTAATCTTACCGTCGTCAACAACAAGAATTTCATCGGCATCCTTAACAGATGAAATACGCTGAGCAATGATAAATACGGTTGTATCTTTAAGGTCACTGTAAAAACTTTCACGGATTTTTGCCTCTGTTGCGGTATCGACAGCACTTGTTGAGTCGTCAAGAATAAGGATTTTAGGCTTTTTAATCATGGCACGGGCAATGCAAAGACGTTGCTTTTGACCGCCGGAAAGATTAAGACCGCCCTGCGCAAGATAAGTATTATATCCGTCAGGCTGTTCATTAATAAAGCTGTCTGCCTGAGCCGCCTTGCACGCCGCAACAATTTCCTCGTGAGTAGCGTCCTTTTTACCCCAACGAATATTCTCCTCAATAGTTCCGCTGAAAAGAACATTTTTTTGAAGCACAACGCCTATCATTTCACGAAGCGCTTTAAGGTCATATTTCTTAACGTTAACGCCGTCAACGAGCACTTCACCCTGCGTTGCGTCATAAAGACGTGGAATAAGATTAACAAGGCTTGATTTACCGCAGCCCGTACCGCCGACGATACCTACAATCTGACCCGGCTTTGCCTTAAAACTGATATTTTCAAGAATATTATCGCCATGGGATTCGGGGTCATATTTAAAGTTTACATTTTTAAATTCAACCTCACCCTTCGGCTCTGTAGGAACAAACGCATTTTCAGGATTAACAATATCAATCTCCGTATCAAGAACCTCAACAACACGCTCTGCACAAGCTTTACCTCTTGCAAGCTGCAAAAGCATCATTGAAATCATAACAAGGTTCGAAAGAATTTGAACAACATAAGAAGCAAATACGGAAATTTGACCTACCTGCATAACACCCTCATTAGCCGAAAGCGCACCCTTATAATATGTGAACACGATTACGGCATTAAAAAGAAGCATCATAACAGGCATAACGGTAACGATAAGTCCCGAAGCCATAGCGCCCTGCTTTGCAAGGTCATCAGATGTCTTATGGAATTTATCCTTTTCGTGGTCCTCACGCACGAAAGCCTTAACAACACGCATACCTATAAGGTTTTCCTGAACTACACGGTTTACGTTATCAACCTTTTTCTGCATCTTTTGAAACATTGGGAAGCCGAACTTCATAATAAGCGCTACTATAACGATAATTATAGGAAGCATAATAAGAAGCGTTGCCGACATTTTAGGATTAATTCTTACTGCCATAACTGCCGCAACAATCAAAAGCGCAGGACCTCTTACCAAAATACGAAGTGACATCATAACCACCTGCTGAAGCATTGTGATATCGTTTGTAAGCCTCGTAGTAAGAGAAGCAGTTGAAAACTTATCAATATTTCTGAATGAAAAATTGCTTATTTTTCTATACACATCATTTCTAAGCCTGAACGCAAAGCGCTGGCTGACTACTGCCGAAGCCTTCATGGTTGTAAGACCGCCGCAAAGACCGATAACAGCCAAGCCGAGCATACAAAAGCCCATTTTCAAAACATATGCTTTAGTTTGGTCAGGCGAGGTGGCAACATTAACCGTTTCGTAAATGTTATTTGCAAGCGACGGCAACGCAAGCTCACAAACAGCCTCGATAATCATACCCAGTGCACTTATAAGCGAAAGAAAGCCAAGCCCTTTCATATATTTGCCTAATTTTTTTAACATTTTCACTCATCTCCTTTTTCACAGCAATTGCCGAATTCTTCTAACAAATTATCAATAGCACGCTGTAAATAATGCGCAAACTCAAGCGCTTTATCCTCATCCATTCCTTTTTTCAATATAAGCTCAAGCTCATTTATCTTTTCTCTTGTATTACCCGGAACGGCTTTTGCCTTTTCAGTCGGATAAATATGCATTATTCTTGCATCATTTTCGTCAGGCTTTTTAACAATAAAGCCCGCTTTTTCCATTCTTTTGACAGACACACTCATTGTTGCCGCCGACACACCTGTTATCTCGGCAAGTTTGCTTGAGGTTATGCCCTCATTTTCAAGAACGGCAAAAAGGATATCCTGCTGACCGGAGTAAAGCCCCTCCTCGCTTATAATGTCGTTAAATTTGCAACGAACAAGGCGTGATAAAAAATTGACTCTCGGCCCTATAAGCTCCTCCTTAGGCGGCTGCCTGCGTTTATAATTCATTATTTCACCAACCTTATATAATGATAATTACGATTTCTTTAATAAATTTAGTCAACTAACATTAGCCGACTAAACGATATTTTAGCACAATTTAACAAAATGTCAACAATAATATTGTAAACTATTTTTGAATGTGATAGAATACTCGCAAATTAAGATAAATCATTGATTTTAACTCGTAAGAGCGAACATTGTTTGCCGAATTTCCCGTCCTTTTTTGCAAAATGACGGCATAAAATCAGGTCAGGTGTAATATGGACTGTAATTTATATGATATCAATACAATAAAAAAAATACTTTCAAAATACGGCTTCACCTTTTCAAAGGCACTCGGTCAGAACTTTTTAATTGACCCAAATGTTTGCCCTAAAATGGCGCAGTCGTTAAATGCAGACAGTAAAACAGGTGTGCTTGAAATAGGCCCCGGCATAGGAGTTCTTACAAAGGAGCTTTGCAAGGTGGCAAAAAAGGTCGTTTCAATCGAGCTTGATAAAAGGCTGTTGCCCGTTCTTGACGAAACGCTTGCTGATTTTGACAATCTTGAAATTGTAAACGGCGACGTTATGGAGCTTGACCTAAAAAAACTTATTAAGGAAAAATTTGAGGGTTGCGACAATATTAAAGTATGCGCAAATTTGCCTTATTATATTACATCACCTATAATAATGATGCTTCTTGAAAACGAATTGCCTATTGACGAAATAGTTGTAATGGTGCAAAAAGAGGCAGGCGAGCGCCTTTGCGCCGAGGTTGGCACAAGGCAGGCAGGCGCAGTATCGGTTGCAGTTAATTTTTATGCAAGCGGTGAAATCCTTTTTGATGTGCCGAGAGAGAGTTTTATGCCAAGCCCAAAGGTTGACAGCGTTGTAATCAAATTGGTATTAAACGATGAGGACAAATATCAAATTGAAAACAAGAAAAAATTTTTCTCATTGGTAAAATGTGCATTTGCGCAAAGGAGAAAAACGGCGCTCAACAGCATTTCAAACACAATGGGAGTTTCTAAGCAAAAAATCACCGAAATATTCACCGAACTTGGGCTTGAAATCAATATCAGGCCTGAAAAGCTGACAATGCAAAATCTTATTGATATTACGGACAGATTATAATTTACTAAATTCTTACAGCAAATATTATGAAAGGATATGATAAATATGAAAGACAATACAAAAGTTTTTGAAGAATATACAATACCGAAAGCGGTAATGACTATGGCTTTGCCGAGTATGCTGAGTATGCTTATCAATATTGTATATAACCTTGCGGACACATTTTTTGTAGGTCAAACGGGCGACAGCAATCAGGTAGCCGCAGTTTCGGTTTCAATGCCGCTTTTTTTGCTTTTCATTGCAACGGGTAACCTTTTTGGAGTAGGCGGTTGTGCATTTGTCAGCCGTTCACTCGGCGAGGGCAGAAAAGACAGGGTTAAAACAATCAGCGCATTTTGCATATATGCCTCAATCGCAGTAGGTTTGGTACTCGGAATAATATTTTTTACATTAAAAAATCAAATTCTTATGCTTGTAGGTGCAAGCGAAAACACGCTCGGCTTAGCCGCAGATTATCTTAAATGGGTAGCGCTTGGTGCTCCGTCAATCGTGCTTTCAATCACGGCATCAAATCTCGTTCGTGGCGAGGGTGCGGCAAAAGAGTCAATGATAGGCTCTGTTATCGGTCAAATTACAAATATAATTCTTGACCCGATTTTCATTTTGCATACGGGTGATAAGCTTTTCGGCATCAATATGCCTTTTGGATTTGATATGGGCGTTGCAGGTGCGGCAATCGCAACTGTTATCGGCAACATAGTATCGGTTATTTATTTTCTTATTTATTTTCTCAGAGGAAAGAGCATTTTAAGTATTTCTCCAAAACGTTTTGCTATGGGGCACGGAATTACTAAAGGCGTTATCGGGGTAGGACTTCCTGCTGCTATTAACAGTCTTCTTATGAGCATAAGCAATATTATTGTAAACGTTGTTCTTATCAAATACGGCGACAGCGCAGTTGCCGCAATGGGAATTGCAATGAAAGCAAATATGCTTGTCGTTATGCTTCAAATCGGTCTCGGTCAGGGTGTTCAACCACTTGTCGGCTACTGCTACGGCGCTCAAAACTATAAGAGAATGAGAAAATGCCTGCGTTTCAGCATAATCTGCAACATTATCATCGGCACTGCCATGACAGGCTTTTATCTGCTGTTTAGAAGAAATGTTATCGAGCTGTTTATCAATGACGCCCAAGTTATCGACCTCGGTGTTAAAATGCTTCTTGCACTTATGGCGTCAGGTCCTGTTATCGGCATTATGTTTGTGCTCAATTTCTCATTCCAAGGAATGGGCAAGGGTATTCAAAGTATGATTCTTTCCCTTGGCAGGCAAGGAGTTATCTATGTTCCTATGCTCTTTATTATGAATAAGCTTATCGGACTTGATGGCATAATTTGGTCGCAGACAGCAGCAGATATATGCTGTGTAATAATGAGTATAATTATGTTTATATTCATCAATAAGGGCATTAAAAATAAAGAAAGTTCGCTTGCATAAAATAAATATGCGCAAAAAAATTAAGCGTTGGAGATAATTAAAATCTCCAACGCTTTTTGTTATTTATTTGATTTTTCAAACACGGAATTTCAATCGGGGTCCCCGAAAAGCGTAAGCTTTTTGGGGAGAGGAGAAAGGAATGGAGTGTTTATTATAAATTTTGAAAAAATTTATTCAAACACGGAATTTCTTTCGACGATATCCACTTTATCAAAGTCTTGCTACGCCGTCCTTAACTGCGGCATCTGCTACAGCCTTTGCAACGGTATCCTTAATTCTTTCATCAAATGCATAAGGAAGAATATAATCAACGCTGAGCTTATCATCATCAACAAGAGAAGCAATGGCATAAGCTGCGGCAATCTTCATATTTTCTGTAATCTGACTTGCCCTTACGTCAAGCGCACCACGGAAAATACCGGGGAATGCAACAACGTTATTAATCTGGTTAGGGAAGTCGGAACGGCCTGTACCTACAATTTTAGCGCCTGCTGCCTTAGCCTCGTCAGGCATAATCTCAGGAGTAGGATTAGCCATTGCAAGAACAACCGGGTCAGAATTCATAGTCTTAATCATTTGAGTAGTAAGAACACCCGGAGCCGAAACGCCGATAAAGATATCCGTACCCTTAACTGCATCTGCAAGTGTGCCCTTAGTCATCTCTCTGTTAGTAACCTTAGCGATTGCCTCTTTAGAAGGGTTAAGCTTTTCTCTGCCCTCATAAATAGCACCTGTTCTGTCGCAAAGAATAACATCACGAAGGCCTAAGGTCATAAGAAGTTTTGCAATTGCAATACCTGCTGCACCTGAGCCGTTAATAACTGCTTTACAGTCCGAAAGTTTTTTGCCCGTAAGCTTTGTTGCGTTAATCAATGCAGCTGAAACAACAACTGCCGTGCCGTGCTGGTCGTCGTGAAAAATAGGGATATCGCATTTAGCTTTAAGCTTTTCCTCTATTTCAAAGCAACGAGGCGCTGAAATATCCTCAAGATTAATGCCGCCGAACGAGCCGCTGATATTATAAACAGTTTCAACAAATTCGTCTACATCCTTGGTACGAACGCAAAGCGGAAATGCATCAACATCGCCGAATTCTTTAAAGAGAACGCATTTACCCTCCATAACAGGCATACCTGCCTCAGGACCGATATCGCCAAGACCCAAAACAGCAGTTCCGTCTGTAATAACGGCTACCATATTCCAACGTCTTGTAAGCTCCCAGCTCTTTTTATAATCATCCTTAATTGCAAGGCAAGGCTCCGCTACGCCCGGTGTATAAGCAAGCGAAAGAGAGTCCTTATCGTTTACCTTTGCCCTTGCGTTCACTTCGATTTTGCCCTTCCATTCTCCGTGAAGCCTTAATGATTCTTTACGATAATCCATAGTTTGTGTCACCTCATAATTTAAACTTTATATATTATTCCCAAGGGAACTTATATTGTGTAAGACCGAGTTCGTCACGAACCTCATTCATTTCTTTTTGAACAGATTCATTGATAGGAACACCGCTGTCCTTTCTCTGCTGCCAAATGTCATATTCCTTCTCACCTGCCGTGTAAATTCTGTCACAGCCCGGCGCCTTTGTTGAATTACGAACAGAGCGAATAATTTCGCCTGCCTTCTTCCTTGTTTCTTCTTCGCCTACAAAATGGCCGGTATCAATAGCGATAAAGAAATGACCGAGATGATAAGGAGCAAGCTTTCCGTTTTCATCCTTGCCGTTGAGAGCCTTACCGTAATTACCGTCCTGCAAAGCAGCAGAAAGAAGCTCAATAACCATAGCGTAGCCATAGCCCTTATATCCGCCGAGTGCCTCGCCGATACCGCCGAGTGTTGTAAGTGCCGCATCGCCCGAACGAATTTTCTTCAAAGCTTCGCCTGCATCACCGCTGATTTCCTTGCCGTCTCTGCCGATAATAGTTCCCGGATGAACATCCTCGCCTATTCTTTCATAATACTCAATTTTACCGTTTTGAGTAATAGAAGTTGCACAATCAATAACAAAATCAAATTCTTCATCGGTTGGAATACCGATAGTAAGCGGGTTAGTACCGAACATACCGTCAACTCCAAAGGTAGGCGCAACAGACGGACGTGCATTTGTACCTGTAATACCGATACAGCCCTGCTTTGTTGCCATAGTTGCATAATAGCCGGCAATACCATAGTGGCAGGAATTACGAACGGCAACCATACCCATACCGTATTTTTTTGCCTTATCAATAGCCATTTGCATTGACTTGTAGCCGATAACCTGGCCCATTCCGTCGTGACCGTCAACTACTGCGGTGCAAGGGGTTTCCTTAACCACCTCAAAGTCAGTAATCGGATTTTGAATACCTACTTTAATTCTGTCAAGATAAATCGGCTTAAAGCGGTTACAGCCGTGGCTTTCAATACCTCGTCTGTCCGACTCAAGAAGAATGTCGGTGCATATTTCGGCATCCTCTCTCGGAATACCGTAACCTACAAATGCATCTGTTACAAAATTAATTAATGTGTCCCAAGGACAAACAACTTTACCCATAATTTTATCTCCTTTTATAATAAATATCAATATATTTTATAATTTTATCTTTCCCAATTGCGTGAGCGTTCAACAGCACGCTTCCAATCGGAATATTTTTGATTTCGCTTTGAAATTTCCATTGACGGAACAAAAATCCTGTCAACCGCTCTGTTCGCCTCGATTTCCTCAAGACTGTCCCAAACGCCTGTTGCAAGACCTGCGCAATAAGCCGCACCGAGCGCCGTGGTTTCAACATTTTTAGGCCTGTTTACATTAACGCCGGTCATATCCGCCTGTATTTGCATCATAATGTTTGAAACGGAAGCGCCGCCGTCAACCCTCAAATCCTTTAATACTATGCCTGAATCGTTCATCATAGCCTCAAGCAAGTCTGTCATTTGATATGTTATGCTTTCAAGCACGGCACGGCAAATATGCTTTTTATTAACTCCACGTGTTAAGCCTACCATAACTCCCCTTGCATACATATCCCAATAAGGAGCGCCCAAACCGGTAAATGCAGGAACGAAGTAAAGACCGTTGGAATCCTCCACCTGCTCGGCATATTCGTCACATTCACGTGCGGTTTTTATAAGCTCAACCTCGTCACGAAGCCATTTAATAATCGAGCCGGCATTGAAAGCAGAGCCTTCAAGCGAATAAGTAATCTCATCTCCGATACCCCAAGCGATACCCGAAAGAAGATTTGACATTGAATTAACACGCTTATCCCCCGTGTTCATAAGCAAAAAGCAACCTGTGCCGTAAGTATTTTTAGCCTGACCCGCCTTAAAACAGCCTTGACCGAAAAGAGCACCCGGTTGGTCGCCTATTGCACCTGCGATTGGCACTTCGGCAATATCCTCAATACCTGTTATATGCGCAAGCTTGCCATATATACAGCTTGACGGCTTAACTTCGGGCAGCATACTCATAGGAATACCGAGTTTTTCACAAAGATATGGATCCCAGCAAAGCTTATTAATGTCAAAAAGCATGGTCCTGCACGCATTTGAATAATCCGTCACGTGCACCTTGCCGTTGGTCAAATTCCAAATAAGCCATGTATCGACAGTGCCGAAAAGAAGCTCGCCTCTTTCCGCCTTTTCCCTTGCACCCTCAACATTGTCAAGAATCCACTTTATTTTAGTGCCGCTGAAATAAGCGTCAATCAAAAGGCCTGTTGTTTCTTTTACATAATCCGACAAGCCCTCCGCCTTAAGTTCCTCACAAATAGGAGCGGTGCGCCTGCATTGCCAAACAATTGCATTATAAACAGGCTTGCCCGTTTCCTTTTCCCAAACAATTGTGGTTTCACGCTGATTTGTAATACCTATGCCGACTATGTCCTTAGGGTCTACTTTTTCAAGCCTTAAACACGTCAGCATTGCGCTTGTTTGCGAAAAAAGAATTTCCATAGGGTCGTGCTCAACCCATCCGTTTTCAGGATAATGCTGAGCAAATTCGTTTTGCGCCTTGGCAACAATTTCACCTTTCTTGTTAAAAATAATTGCCCTTGAGGAAGTAGTTCCTTGATCAAGCGCCATAATGTATTTTTCTTTTTCTGCCATAAGTGTTACACCTCTCAAAATGGTCATAAAACGCTTACAGTTATTTTACCGCTTTTAAAAGTTATTGTCAATATATATAAAAATTATAGACATAGTTTTTATACTTTTGTTGATTTTTGTTTAGTTTGTTAATTTTCGCCACCGAATATAGAAAAAAAGCCATAGTTTGTCTATTACAACAAACTATGACCGTAATATAAAATCAAACGTTAAATATTGTTTTCAATATAATTAAGCATATCGCCGACGGTTTCAATTTTTTCAATAATTTCATCAGGCACTTCAATCTTAAATTCATCTTCAACAGACATCACAATATCAATAGCGTCAAGGCTGTCAGCACCGAGATCTTCAATAAGCATACTGTCTTTCGTGATTGAATCGGCGTCAACGTCAAGCTGTTCTGCCAAGATTTCCTTTAATTTTTCGAATACCATAATATGTTCACCTCAAAAAAATGTTGTTTAAATTAAATCATTATGTTATTATCATATTATAAAATTATTTTTGACTTGTCAATAATTATTTTAAACTATTTTTTAAGAGGCAAATATTAATGAATAATTTTTGTTTAATCGGCTACCCTTTAGGTCATTCCATGTCACCGATAATTCACAAGGAGCTTTTTAAAATCAAGAATATTGACGCAAGTTATAATCTGAATGAAATTGCACCTGAAAATTTGAAAATCGAATATAAAAAGCTTAAAAAGCTCGACGGCTTCAACGTTACAATTCCTCACAAGACGGGAATTATCCCAATGCTTGACGGCTTATCGCAAAGAGCACAGCTTTTCGGCGCAGTAAACACCGTAAAAATCGAAAACGGCAAGGCAACGGGCCACAACACCGACTGCTTCGGATTTCTTCGTGCGCTTGAAATGGCAGAAATCGACCTTGGCGGCAAGGTGCTTTTATGCGGCAGCGGCGGCGTTTCAAGAATGTTTGCATTTGAAAGCATACTTGCAGGCGCTGATTTAACAATTGCGGTAAGAGATAGCAGTATGCCGGCTGCAAATCTCATCAAAAGTGAAATAAAGGACAAGCTTGATAAACAGGCAAAGGTTGTTAAGCTTGGCGATGTTGAGGGCGAATTTGATTTACTTATAAACGGTACGCCTGTCGGAATGTTTCCTAAGGTTGACGCAAGCGTTTTGCCTAAGGAAAAGGTACAAAAATGCAAGGCTGTTTTTGACGCTGTTTATAATCCGCAGGAAACATTGATTTTAAAATATGCAAAAGAAGCCGGAATTAAATATTCAAACGGTCTTTCAATGCTTGTTTGGCAAGCCGCAGTTGCCCAGGAAATTTGGTTTGACACCGAATTTACTATGGACGACATTAAAAAAGTTTTAAAAATAACGCAAGAGGAAATGGAAAAAATATGAATATAATTTTATGCGGCTTTATGGGTTCGGGCAAAACAACAATAGGCCACGAGCTTGCAAGAATGACGGGCAGAAAATTTGTTGATACAGACAATATGGTCGAAAACGAGCAAGGCACTCAAATCAAAAATATTTTTTCCGAATACGGCGAGGATTTTTTCAGAGAGCTTGAATATCAGGCTTGCAAAAAGGTAGCTTCTATGCAAAACTGCGTAGTGTCAACCGGAGGCGGAGCAATGACATATCAAAGAAATGTTGACGCAGTTAAAAATTCGGGCAAAATAATATTTCTTGACGTTGATTTCAATATTATTTGCGAAAGAATAGGCGACACGTCAACACGCCCGCTTTTTCAGGATAAGGAAAAGGCAAAATCGCTTTATGACGAGAGAAAATCCAAATATCTTGCGTGTGCAGACATCGTAATTGACGGCAACAAAAGTGCTAAAATTGTGGCAAGCGAAATAGCAAAAATGTTTAAATAAATCATATTAACATTATTTTTTGTTGAAAAATGAAACATATTGTGATATAATTCTAAAACGTTAGATATCATAATATATATGAGGTGCTTATATGAGTACAGGTAATAAAGAGCTTGACCGTAATGTTAAGACCTTTAAAAAATACAGAAATCTTTTAAAGGAGCTTACAGCTAAAAACGTTAAGCTTAAATACAGAAATTCATGGCTCGGTATTCTTTGGAGCTTTATCCAGCCGCTTTTGCAGATGATTGTTCTTTCAGTTGTATTCGGCGGTATCTTCGGAAAGTCAAACAAGCACGTAATTTGCTTCCCTGTTTATCTTTTTACAGGTCGACTTTTATTCAGCTTCTTTACTTCGTCAACAAAGCAGGCTATGACCTCGTTTAGGCGAAACGCAAGCATTATCAAAAAGGTATATGTTCCTAAATATATGTATCCGCTTTCGTCGATTTTTTCAAATTTCGTTACGTTTGCGATATCGCTTCTCTGCCTTATCTGCGTATGGATATTCTTTAAGCTTACAGGCATTAGCGGCGGTTCAAATCTTCATATCACGCCGTATGTGTTTATGAGTGTTGTGCCTATGTTCCTTTTGCTTATTTTCTGCACGGGAGTAGGACTTATTCTTTCGGTTATCGGCGTATATTTCAGAGATGTTGAATACATTTGGGACGTTCTTACTCAGCTTCTTTTCTATATGGTTCCTATCGTATATCCTTTCCAAAGAATTACAGGCCATTGGACAAGAATCCTTATTAAAATCAATCCGCTTTATTCAATGATTGAAATGTTTAGGCAAAGCGTTCTTTACGGCTATATGCTCAGCCCTAAGCTGTTTGCTTACGCAGCGGTTGTATCGTTTGCAACGCTTGCAGTCGGAATATGGATATTCAACAAGAAGAGCGATGATATTGTCTTTCATCTTTAATATTAATAGAATATTTAAAAGGCACGAGAAATTCTCGTGCCTTTGTTTTTTTATGTTTTTTATATTATTCCTCTGCGTCCTGCTTAACGGTCAACAGACATGAGATTTCGATAATTGAGATTAAAATATAGATTATCATACAAGCAATAAGCCAGATTTTATCTGCAGCAATATCGGCTTTTATTGCGTTAACTATTCCTAAAATTGCAGCCACACCGCTCGGTATTAAAAACAGCGGAGAAAAGTTTTCCAATATTTCAAGTGGAGAATACGGGATATCGGTTACAAGATAAGTAAGTATTACCGCAATAAGCACAGTCGTTACCGCAAGTGCCATAAAATTGACAAGTACAATTTGATTAACCGAAAGCGGTGCGTTAATCGGAATAATCGATGTTATATCTTTTCCGAGCAAAATTTCAAACTGCGAAATAAAGCCTGCCAGAACATTTAAAATATTTAATATCCAAAGAAAAATTATTGCACCCTTTTTACTTGTTGTCATTTAAAATAAACTCCTTAGTTTTTTCAAGAAAAATATCCATTTCCTCATTTGTGCCGATTGTAATTCTCACATAATTTTCAATCCTCGGCAAAGAAAAATAGCGTATAAACACCTTTTGCGTTTTAAGATATTCAAAAAGCGATTTCATATTATGCTTATTGTGAGTTACAAAAATAAAATTGGTTTGAGAGTCGAGAACGTCAAAGCCGAGCTTTTCAAGCTCAAGCGTAACTCTCTCCCTCGTTTTGATAACCTTTTTGCAGGTTGATTTGAAGTATTCGTCATCCTCAATGCTTGCCGCACCCATTTCTATTGAAAGAGAATCAACCGTGTAGGAATTATACGAATTTTTAACAGCCTCCATAACATCAATAAGCGCTTTACTTCCTATTGCAAAGCCGATACGAAGCCCTGCAAGCGAACGTGACTTTGAGAATGTGCCCGTTACAAGCAGATTTTCATACTTATCAATAAGAGGAATGCTTGACGTGCCGCCGAAATCAACATAAGCCTCGTCAATAATCACAACGCTGTCCTGATTATAATCAAGTATTTTTTCCACGAAATCAAGACCTTCGCCGAGAGAGGTCGGTGCATTGGGATTAGGAATTACAACACCGCCGTTTTTTTCTTTATAATCTTCGGGATTAATTCTGAAATCATCACCTACGGGATAATTTTTATATTTGATGCCGAATAGCGAACACCAAACGGGATAAAAACTGTATGTCAAATCAGGATAGACAATCGGCTTTTCGCTGTTGAAAAAGGACTGAAACGCTACCGCAAGCACATCGTCCGAACCGTTGCCGACAAAGACGTTTGACACGTCAACTTTATAATATTTTGCAATTGCCTCTTTAAGCTTTGTTGAATTTGCACTCGGATAAAAGCGCAGCTTATTTGTATCAAAACTTTTAAGTACCTCGGCCGCCTTTGGCGATGGAGGATACGGATTTTCGTTTGCATTGATTTTAACTATATCTTTATCCTTACTCTGTTCGCCGGGAACATAAGGCTCGATATTTCTTAAATTTTTCGTCCACTCTCTGCTCATATATTTACCTCACAAAGATTTAGTTTGTAACACGTCTATTTTAGCGCAATTTCAATCAAAAGGCAATAAAAAATAAGCGGCACGTAAAAAATCACATACCGCTTAACATTATTTTACCCTGACACTTTTAACATTTGACCATTTGCCGTAGATTTTCTTTCCGCCCCGCTCCGTTTTATAAGCACGAACACGAACATAATATCTGCGCCTGCTTTGAGCGGTTTTAATGGTAACTTTTGTTGATTTTGTGTTTTTGGTTAAGAAATTCGATTTGAAATTTCTATGAGTAGACCACTGGTATTGATAACCCGTGGCATTAACCTTTTTAAACGAATAGGTTATTCTTCTGCTTTTCTTACTCTTTGCCGATTTGTTTGAAACCTTTTTCGGCACGGTAACGGCGGAAAAAGCATCGCTCGGCTCGCACTGCCTGTTTTGCTTATTTGCACAAACTGTAAATTTATATGATAAGCCTTGCTTAAGATGAGAAATTTTTAACGAATCGGTATTTCCGTCTGTTTTGCCGACGGGTTTATATTCCTTTAAAGCGCTGTCATATTGATAAACGGTATAACTTTCGCAATCGGCAATCCTGTACCACGAGAGAGTTATTGACTTTCCCGCCCTTGTGCTAACTTTAATGCCGCTGACTTTATTGCCTGTTGTTTTGGAAGAAATATAATCAGACGGCTCACCCGACAAGGCATTGCCCTTAGAATCATAGCCGAGCGCACGAACAGTGACAATATATTCATTGCCGTCAATGAGGCCTTCAATCTCACCCTCTGTCCTGCCATACACGGTTTTGGTAAACGTTTTAAAATTATTTATACTTTCGGCAGTAATCACGTAAGCATCTGCGCCCAAAACGCTGTTCCACGAAAGCTTCAATGACATATTTTCACTTGAAATATACTTAACTCTCTTCACCTTATCTGGAATAATATTAAAGGTATAATTATGTTTCAAGCCCTTATGCTCGCCTATTCCGTTTAATGTGATATGGGCAGTACCCACATTAACATTATTTGAATAGGTCAGAGTATAATCAACATTTTCAACAAGCGCCTTGCCGTCAATTGCGGCATATACTCCACATTCAATCGGAGCACCGGTATAAACCTGCGTGCCCAAATATGTTGAGTTTTCACCCTTGTACCAAAAATTGATATCAACATTACCCCTCATACCGCTTACTCTGCCTTTGGCGGTATGCTGCCAAAATTCATAATCGCCCTTATAATTTGTCTTTGAGCTGTAATTTGCAAGCCAAACCTTAAAGCTTGATGAAATTTGATTGGCATAAAGATGCTCCTCAAGGAAATTTTCACTTGCGTAAATACAAGCGTCATATCCCGCATTTGAAACCGTATTTAAAAAAGCAAGAGCATTAGCAGTCATATTCGTTTTTGAAAGTTTTGCGCTGTCAAGTCTGCCTTTTTTCGTGTCAGCAAATTCATAATCAAACACTACCGGCATAGTTATGCTGTAGCCCTTAATCGCTTTTAAAAGAGCTTTTGCCTCCTTTTTTGCCTCGCTTACCTTGGTGGACTGAGAATACCAATAAACTCCGACCTTAAGACCTGCCTTTGTTGCGTCCTTAATATATGTTTTATACTTCTTATCCAAATTAAGCGAAAAAGAGGATTTTGTATATCCCGTGTATCCCACACGAATAAATACAAACTCAATTCCGTCACGCTTTGCCTTTTTAAAATTGATTTTGCCGTTATGCTGAGAAACGTCCATACCGTAAACAAGTTCTTTATTTTTGAACTTAGAATTATGAGTATATGTTATACCGGTATATTTGCTTCTCGTCTTGGTGCTTGCATATACACTCGTTGACGTAAAAAGCATAATAAACGCAAGCAAAAAGGATATAACTTTATTTACTTTTTTCATTTATATTTCCTCATTTCTGCTTTTTGCTGTACCAATAATTTAAATCTATATATTTGCTCTCAACACTGTCGCTTTTTCCGGTTCGTGAATATTGCCAGATATGATAAGCCGATGAAGCAGTAACCGCATCATTGTAATCTGCCACCCAAATAACGGTATCCTTAGGAAGCTTTTTTGTATTTATATCATTGTTATAAAGATAAGAAGAAGCGTAAACACCTGCCATATATCCGTATTTTTGCACCTTTTCGCAAAAGGCGGCAACAGTATTTGTGCACTCCTGCTTAGAAAGAGTCGCCTCCCACATTCTGCCGGTATTATCGCCGTTTTCATCAACAGGATATTCATAGTCAATAATAATAGGCAACTTTGGCTTATAAAGTGCAAGCGTTTTGATTACAAATCTTGCTTCTTCCTCAGCCTCCTTTTCGTCAGTTGCCTGAGAATAGAAATAAACGCCGTAAGGAATACCCGCCTCTTGAGCACCTTTTAAATTATCCTTTGCACACTTATCCTCGCAAATGGTGCCTGTTCCGTATCCTCGATAGCCTACTCGGATAAACACAAAATCGACCTCGTTTTTGAGCGACTGCCAATCAATCTTGCCGTTGTGCTCCGACACGTCATATCCCCTTGCTGTTTCCTTTCCGAAATCATAATACACCTTTTCCCTGCCTCTGAAAACAAGGGCGCTGCCGCCGATTGCAAGCGCAAAAGCCAAAACAACGCTAAGCGCAATTATAAATTTATTCTTTTTATTTAATTTTTTATTTTTTCTTTTCGCCTTAGCTTTTACAGCCATATTTTAATATACCTCTTTTCAAAACAAGAAATATATTACCATATTAAAAAAACAAAATCCACAAAATCATACAATGATTAAAAAAAATTAACAAATCATAAAAAAGCAGCCTGAATATTACATTCAAACTGCTTTGGAAATATACAATTTTTTCAAATCGTGGGTCCCCGACAAATTGAAAATTTGGTGGGGAAAAGAAGAAAGGAACGTAGTGTTTATTATGAATTTTGTAAAAAATTCATTCAAACACGGAGTTTCTTTCGACGTGGCGCGCTTTAGCCGATTTATCAAAGTCTTAATTTCTTTCGGGAGGTGTGTATAGGTGTATTCTTCCTGCGTCGTTAAATGCCTTTACCGTCATAACGCAAATAGGAACAATAAACATACCAATAAATCCGAACAGTTTTAAGCCGAAATAAAGACCTGCAAGAGTAACGAGAGGATGAACTCCGAGAGAATTGCCGACAATCTTTGGCTCAATATACTGTCTTACAACAGTAATAATCGCATAGATTACAAGCAATCCTATGCACTGACCGACGTTGCCGGTAACAAGTGCAACAAGTGCCCACGGAATAAGAATACCGCCTGAACCTGCAACCGGAAGAATATCGAATATGGCAATGCATATTGCAATCACAAATACATAATTGTTGTCCATAACTCCGATTAAATTAAGAATACTTAAACCTATGAAATTCTCACAAAATGTGATAAACATAATAAGTCCATAAGCCCTGCACATTTTAAGAATCGTTGACGAAAATACTTTTTTTGTTTCGCTCAAAAGATTTTTATGCTTATCGGGAAACTGGAGCTTAATAAACCTGACAACCCTTTTGTAATCCTTTGTAAACAGAATACAAGCAATAATACCGATAACTACGGCGATGATTATTGACGGAATATTTTTAACAACGCTGTATACTCCGCTGATACCGCTTGTAAGAGTCGAAGTTATCGAACTCATATTTATTCCGAGCTTTGAAACGTCAAAATCATTAATAAGATTACCGAAAAACTGAGTAATATTTTCCGACACACTTGTATAAATACTGTCAGGCAAGAATTTAAGAGCCTTAAGTATTTCATTTTGAAGCGTTAAAAGAAAAGTCGGCAAATCGTTAAGCTGATTACCTAAATATGAAGCAAAATTGCCGATTTCCTTAAACAAAGCGGCAATAATAGAGATAACAGGACCTAAAATAATTGCAACGCATAAAAGCACCAGCAGAATTGACCAAAATGTATGATATTTATTTTTAGTCTTTTTATCAAGCCATCTGATAGGCCTTTGCAAAATAACTGCGAAGAAAAACGAGAGCAAAAACGGGGCGGCAACGGCAAAACAGTATTTAAAAAACACATAAATAAGAGCCATTATTGCCACGGCATATAAAAGGTCAATTAAAAATGCCCTCTTTTTTTCAACCTTGGAGTTCATATAGTTATACTTCCTTTTGTTCAATATATACATTATTTTAATGTAAAACACAGTGTTAATCAAGTAATTTTAATAGAAATTAAGATTTTTTTAAATTTATACTTGATACTTGTTCATTTTTTTGCTAATATATAGAAAGTGTTTTTCACAGTAATACAATTGTCCGTGTACGGAGGACACTTTGGTTATGGAAAAAATAAATTTTTATTTGATAAATGCAAGCATAGTGCCGGATATTTACAAAAAGGTAATCACGGCAAAAAGTTTGCTTGCAAGCGGCAAGGCAAAAAGCGCATCGCAGGCAGCTAAAATGGCAGATATTTCAAGAAGCGCATACTATAAATATAAGGATGCAATTTTTGAATATCACGGCGACGACAGCAGCGACACTGCTACAATCAATGCAAAGCTTATGGACAATGCGGGTGTTCTTTCAAGCCTTATGAACGAGCTTTACAAGGCAGGGGCAAACGTTTTATCCGTAAATCAAAGCGTGCCTATTCATTCGGTAGCAGATGTTTCCGTAACCGTGCAAATTGCCGAGATGACCGCTACAAAACAAGAATTACTAAATTCAATTAAAGAAATTGACGGTGTAAATTCCGTCGTTTTATCATAGGAGGTAGAAAATATGAAAGTTGCTGTTATGGGCTACGGAACTGTAGGTTCAGGCGTAGTTGAGGTTATTGAGCATCACAGTGATATCATTCCAAAAAGAACAGGCGGCAAAGCGCTTGAAATTTCACACATTCTTGACCTGCGTGATTTTCCTAACGATGCGCACAAGGATTTGTTTACTAAAGATTTCAATGATATTTTAAATGACGAGGAAACAAAGATTGTTGCTGAAACTATGGGCGGTGTTAATCCTGCATTTGATTTCACAATGAAGCTTCTTAAGGCAGGCAAGAGCGTTGTTACTTCTAACAAAGAGCTTGTTGCGCAGAGAGGACTTGAGCTTTTACAGGCTGCCGAGGAAAGCGGAGCAAACTATCTTTTTGAAGCATCGGTAGGCGGCGGTATTCCGATTATTCGTCCGCTTTGCCAGTGCCTTGCAGCCAACTATATTGAGGGAATTGCAGGTATTTTAAACGGCACAACAAACTTCATCCTTACAATGATGATTGAAAAGGGTATGTCATTTGACGAGGCTCTTAAAATCGCACAGGAAAAAGGCTATGCCGAAAAGGACCCGACAGCAGACGTTGAGGGTCACGACGCATGCCGCAAGGTTTGTATTCTTGCATCTCTTGCTTTTGGCAAGCACGTTTATCCAAATCAAGTTGAAACCGAAGGAATCACAAACATTACACTTGAGGATGTATCTTACATTGAAAATGCAGGCGGAGTAATTAAACTTCTCGGTCAAATCAAATATATTAACGATAATGAAATTGCCGCTTTTGTAAGCCCTGCCGTAGTTTATAACGGTTCTCAGCTTGCAAGCGTAAAGGATGTTTTCAACGCTATCCTTGTAAGAGGCGACGCTGTCGGCGACGTATGCTTCTACGGTCCGGGTGCAGGCAAACTTCCGACCGCATCTGCAGTTGTTGCTGACATTATCGACTGCGCTAAGCACTCAGAGAGGAAAAAGATTTTCGGCTGGGGTGCAGGTAATGAGGACTATGTTGTTGATTATAAAGAAAGAATCGAAATGCCGTTTTACGTTCGTGCCAAGGCTACTCCTGCTGAGATTAATGCTAAATTCTCAGACGTTAAGTTCCTTTCAAGAAAAGGTCAGCCGAGCGACGAGGTTGCATTTATTACAGACATTATGACTGAAAACAAGCTTAACAAAAAGCTTGACGGCATTAACGTTATCAACACAATCAAGGTTACAAACTATTAATGTTTATCAATATAAATTAATTTGGAGGATTACAAACGTATGGGACTTATTGTTCAGAAGTTCGGCGGTTCTTCGGTAGCCAATGCCGAACGTGTAATGAATGTTGCCCGCATTGTTACAGACACATATAAGCAAGGCAACGACGTTGTGGTTGTTGTTTCGGCTCAGGGTGACACAACAGACGATCTTATTGAAAAGGCAAACGAAATCAATCCAAAGGCTGCTAAAAGAGAAATGGACCAGCTTTTAACAGCAGGTGAGCAGATTTCTATTTCACTTCTTGCAATGGCAATTGAGAAGCTTGGCTTCCCTGTAATCAGTCTTTTAGGCTGGCAGGCAGGTTTTAATACAAATTCAATTTACACATCTGCAAGAATTAAAAACATTAAGCCAAACAGGCTTCAGGCTGAAATTGCAAAGCGCAATATCGTTGTGGTTGCAGGCTTCCAGGGCATCAACAGATATGATGACCTCACCACTCTCGGCAGGGGCGGCTCAGACACATCGGCTGTTGCAATTGCCGCTGCTCTTAAGGCTGACAAGTGCCAGATTTTCACCGACGTTGAGGGTGTTTACACAGCAGACCCACGTAAGGTTGAAGGCGCAAAGAAGCTTAAGGAAATCACTTATGACGAAATGCTTGAACTTGCAACACTCGGTGCACAGGTTCTCAACAACCGTTCGGTTGAAATGGCAAAAAAATACGGCGTAGAGCTTGAAGTTTTATCATCATTAAACCCAGTTCCGGGTACAATTGTTAAGGAGGTAACAAAAATGGAAAAAATGCTCATCAGAGGCGTAACAAAGGATAAGGACGTAGCACTCGTATCAATTCTCGGCTTGCAGGATACACCGGGTATCGCTTTCAAAATTTTCTCAAAGCTTTCTACTAAGAATATCAACGTTGACATCATTCTTCAGTCATTCGGCAGAGACGGCACAAAGGATATCGTATTCACGGTAAGCAAGGATAACGGTCCTGTTGCTGTTGAAATTCTTGAAAGCTTCCTTGACAACTGCAAGATTGTTTGCAACACAGAGGTTGCTAAGGTTTCAATCGTAGGCGCAGGTATGGAAACTCATCCGGGCACAGCATCAAAAATGTTTGAGGCTCTTTATGAATCAAATATCAATATCCAAATGATTTCTACATCTGAAATTAAAATTTCTGTTATCATTGACGCAGAAAACGCAGACAGAGCCGTTTCGGCAGTACACAAGGCATTTATCCCAAATGATTAATTAAACTTTGATAAAGCGGCTAAACCACGCCTCGTCGAAAGAAATTCCGTGTTCGAATAAATTTTTTAAAAATTTATAATAAACGCTCCATTTCTTTCTCCTCTCCCCAAAAAGCTTACGCTTTTCGGGGACCCCGAATTAAATAAACCTATTTGCCTCCCTTGCAAATGGAGGTAGGTGCAACTTGTTGCACTCGGAAGGATTGGAAAAACGGCAAGGACATCGAGTCCTTGCCGTTTTTGGCGCTTTCCGTCTTTTGCTCGGAAGCAGTACCCACGTACAGCACTCGCTCGCAAAATACGAAATTTATCTCGCTTTCTCGAAGTCTAATCTACACTTTCTAAAAAACTAATTAAATAATATTTGTTTATAATATTTACTTTTTCTTAAATAATAATTAATTCCTTGTTTTTAGTTTTTATATATAGTATAATAACTTAAATGCAGATATTAATATAGAAGCGGTGCAAAATGAAAATACTTACTATTGGAGATATTGTTTCAAAACAAGGATGCGAATATTTAAGAAGCACCCTGCCCGCATTAAAGAGAGAGCTTGAAGCCGACATTGTTATTGCAAACGGCGAGAACTCGGCGGTCGGAAACGGAATTTTACCTCAAAGTGCAGAATATATACTTGACTGCGGTGTTGACCTTATCACGCTCGGCAACCACAGTTTAAAGCGAAAAGAAATATACGATTATCTTGATTCCTCTGCCCCGATTATAAGGCCGGCAAACTATCATTCAAGCGCACCCGGCCGAGGAATTGAAATTATAGACAAGGGGTATTGCAAAATAGCGGTAATCAATCTTCAGGGTGCAGTTTATCTTGACCCGATTGAAAATCCCTTTTCGGTTATTGACTCATTGATTGACAAGGCGAAAAGCGAGGGTGCAGGCATAATAATTATTGATTTTCACGCTGAGGCAACGGCTGAAAAAAAAGCAATGGGATTTTATGTTGACGGCAGAGTATCGGCAATATTCGGCACTCATACCCATACCCAAACAAACGACAATCAAATTTTGCCTAATGGCACGGGATATGTTACCGATATCGGTATGACAGGTCCGTACTACAGCGTTTTGGGCGTTGCTGTTCAGCCTGCCATTCAAAAGTTAAAAACAGGGCTTCCCACTCGTTTTATAAACGAGGACGGAGTTTGCACTCTTGAGGGTTGCCTTTTTGAAATCGATGAAAAAAGCGGAAAAACCGTTAACACTAAGCTTATCAGGAGGTAGCTATGGCGAAGAAAATATTCGCTTTTATTATGGCGGCGGTTCTTGCGTTTACTGCTTTTGCAGGATGCACGGCGCAAAAAGATGCCGATACCGCTAAAGAAAATATTACCACAACTAAAAAAGTTACCGACGATTCCAACTTCAAATTGAGCTATACGCAAGCGGACAGTCTTGACCCGTTCAAGTCAAAAACGCAAAACAATCAGGTGCTTTCATCTCTTGTTTTTGAATCGCTGTTTGACATTGACGAAAACTGGGAAAGCGTGCCTAATATTGCAACAAAATATGAATTTTCCGACGGCAAAACGCTTAAGGTAAGTTTCAATCCGTCGCTTACGTTTTCCGACGGTTCACCTATTGAAAGTGACGATATAATCTACTCATTCAATGTGGCAAAGAAATCGCCGGCATATAAAAACAGTCTGAAATATATCGGCTCGGCGTCGGCAGGTGCAGACAATACAATTGTTTTTTATCTGAAAAAAGCAAATCCGAATGCAGTTAATCTTTTAACCTTTCCTATTGCAAGCACTAATTATGACGAAAACGGTTATCCCATCGGCAGCGGCAGATATAAATACGTTAAAAAGGACAGCAAAACATATTTAAAAGCAATTGTAACAAAGGATTTTAATCCATATATCACAACAATCAATCTTGTAAATATTGCAGCCGCCGATTCTATTGACAATGCGGTAAACATCGGTAACATTTCATATGCGTTTCGTGATTTAAGCTCAAACGTTGCAGAGAGAATGACCTGCAACAGAAAGCTTATCAATATGAATAATCTTGTTTACATCGGTGTTAATTCTCTTTCGGGTATTACGGCGAATGCGCAGATAAGAAAAGCAATTTCCCTTGCGTGTGACAGAAATACCTTTGCCGAAAGCGCATACAACGGCTACGGCACGGCTGCGACCTCACCGTTCAATCCGCAATCAAGTCTTGCGCAAAACGTAAAGATTTTTTCAAGCGAGGCGGACACGTCAACGGCTAAGCAAGCAATTGCACAAAGTGGAATTGACTCAAAAGAGTTAAAACTGAATATACTTGTTAATAAAAACGACAATCGTACTGCCTGTGCCGCTCTACTTAAAAATCAGCTTGAAGCGGTCGGCTTTACGGTCACGATTGACGAAGTGAGCACAAAGGAATATGCAAGAAGAGTTAAAGGCGTTGAATTTAATTTATATATCGGCGAGGTTAAACTTTCTGATGATATGAGCCTTTATCCGTTTTTTGACGATAACTCAGGCGGTGTAAGATACGGAATAGACAACAAAAGTTTAACGTGCGACGACCTTTATTGCGCTTATCTTTCAGGCGAGGCTGACCTTGGCAAATTCATACTTGCATTTAATGAGGAAATGCCTTATATTCCGCTTATATACAAAAAAGGAATGATATGCTATACTAAGGCTATGAGTGGCGATATGCAGGGCTATTGGAGCAATTACTTCTCTAATATCGACACTTGGTATTTTGAATAATATTTACGGAGGTAATACTTATGATAAAGCTTGAAAATCCTAACGGATATATTGAAGTTACGAACAACTATTTTGCAAACCTTGTCGGCAGGGCAGCGCAAAGTTGCTTTGGCGTTACAGGCATGGTTAATTCCAACGCATATCAAAGCTTAAAATCCGTTTTAAAAAACAAATCGGCTAAAGACAATTTAGACCAGGGCGTAACAGTCAGAAGCGTAAACGACGATTTAATTATCGAGCTTCACATTTCTGTTTCATACGGTGTAAACATAAGCGCAATTGTTGAAAGCATAGTAAACAAAGTTCGCTATACCGTTGAAGAAGCTACCGATTTAAAGGTGTCAAAAGTTAATGTATATATTGACGCACTCAACTAAGCTATAGGAGATTTAATTATTTATGATTACCGGTTTATTATTCAGAGATTCTATTATCTCTGCCGCAAATAACATTTCAAACAGCAGGCAGGCAGTTGATGCGCTTAATGTTTTCCCTGTTCCTGACGGCGATACAGGCACTAATATGAGTATGACAATTACTGCCGCAGCCAAGGAAATGGCTGCACTTGACGATAACTGCACCGTTGAGGAGGCTTCGGCAAAATGTGCTTCGGCTCTTTTAAGAGGCGCAAGGGGCAACTCCGGCGTTATACTTTCACTTATTTTCAGGGGCTTTTCAAAAGGCTTCAGAGGTTTGACCTCAGCAGGTGCAAAGGACCTTGCCAATGCATTTAAAGACGGTGTTGACGCCGCATATAAGGCTGTAATGAAACCGACGGAAGGCACAATTTTGACCGTTATCCGCAAGGCAAGCGAAGCTGCGCAGAAAGCAGCTGAAACTCAGGACGACCCGTTTGAAGTAGGTCTTGCCGCACTCACCGCCGCTAAAGAAGCTCTTGCAAAAACTCCGGAGCTTTTGCCTGTTCTTAAAAAAGCAGGTGTTGTTGACGCAGGCGGTCAGGGACTTGTACTCATTTTTGAGGGAATAGAAAGTGTTTGGAGAAACGGTGTTATCGTTCAGCCGCTTGACGGTTCGGGTGTAAATCCTGTTTCAATGCCATCAAAGGCAACCGTTGCAGCCGCAAGCGATGATATTGAATTTGGCTATTGTTCTGAATTTCTTATTGAAAAAAGCAGCGATGCAAAGGAAAAGGACCCGCTTAAGCTCAGGGCTTATCTTGAATCAATAGGCGACTGCGTTGTAGTTGTTGACGACAGCAGCATTATCAAAGTTCACGTTCATTCAAACTGTCCTGGTAATGTTATTCAGGCAGGTCTTAAATACGGTCAACTTATTAATATTAAAATTGATAATATGAGATATCAGCACGCCAATGCAGACGTTGGTGTTAAAGAAGGCGAAAAAGTTGTTGAGCCTGAAATTACAAAGCCTGAAAACGAATACGGCTTCGTTGCTGTTTGCGCCGGCGAAGGGCTTGAAGAACTTTTCAGTGATATCGGTGCAGATACAATCGTAAGCGGCGGTCAGACTATGAATCCGTCTACAGACGATATTTTAAATGCAATTATGAAAACTCCGGCAAAGGTTGTTTTCGTTCTTCCTAACAACAAAAATATTATTATGGCGGCTGAGCAGGCGGCTCCTCTTGCAAAGGACAGAGATGTAAGAGTTTTACCTACAAAGACCATTCCGCAGGGCATTTCCGCTATGCTTATGTTTGACGAAACCGCAAGTGCAGACGAAAACCAAATGACTATGCTTTCTGCCGCAGAAAATGTTGAAACCGCACAGGTTACATTTGCCGCAAGGGACAGCGAGGTTGACGGCAAGCCGATTAAGCAGGGCGAAATTATGGGGCTTTGCAACGGAAAGATTAAATATATCGGCGATGATATTACAGACATTGCCGTTAAAGCTGCTCACAAGCTGTTCAAAAAAGGCGAACATTCGCTCATCACAATTATTTACGGTGAAGGCGCAAGCGAAGATGACGCAGAGGCTGTTGAAAAAGCACTTTACGAAAAATACGGCAATGACGTTGAAATCAGCATTGTAAACGGCGGTCAGCCTATATATTATTTTATCATCTCGGTGGAGTAAGATATGCTGAATTTAGATAGCAATATACAATTTATTAAGGGTGTCGGCGAAAAAAGAGCCAAGCTGTTTAACAGTCTTGGCATCTTTGACGTTGACAGCCTTATTCATTTTTACCCAAGAAAATATGAGGATTGGACTGTCGGCAAAACCCTAAATGACGTAAACGACGGAGATACAATCTGCATTAAAGCAACGCTTATTACTCCCGTTAAGGAGGCTGCGATTAGGCGTGGCTTAACGCTTTACAAGTGCAAATTTTCAGACGGCGAAAATGTTATTGCCGTAACAATTTTTAATAATAAATACCTTGCAAAATCGCTAAAGGTTTATGAGGATTACTTTTTATACGGAAAAATAGGCAAAAGCTTTCTAACGGCTTCCATGAGCTCGCCGAAAATCGAAAAGGCAGACGGTGTGCTTGCAATTCAGCCTATTTATCCTGCCAAGGAAAAACTGACCTCTCGTGCAATTTCAAAGGTTATGAAAACCGCACTTGACGAAATTCATCAAATTGACGAAACATTGAGCGATGAAATCATGCAAAAATACGGCTTGATTTCACTTGATAAAGCAATAAGAGATATTCATTTTCCAAGCAGCGCCGAAGATTATCTGCCTGCAAGAAAAAGACTTATATTTGAAGAACTTTTAACTCTCCAGCTTGGCTTATTAAAGCTTAAAAGCAACAAAAGATGCGAAACCTCTCTAAGAATTACAAAAGATTACAGCAAGGAATTTGAAACCTTTTTACCGTTCACTCTCACCAATGCGCAAAAGCGTACAATCGGCGAATGTGTGGCTGATATGGAAAGCAAATTTCCCTGCAACCGCCTTGTTCAGGGTGATGTCGGCTCCGGCAAAACCGCCGTTGCGGCAAGCCTTATTTATACTGTTATCAAAAACGGATATCAAGCGGCTATGATGGCGCCGACCGAAATACTTGCAACTCAGCATTTTGAAAGCCTTACAAAAATGTTTTCAAAATCGGATTTAAAAATCGCTCTTTTAACAGGCTCAACACCCGCAAAACAGAAAAGAGAGATAAAAAAGGCGCTGTTTAATAACGAAATTGATTTGCTTATCGGCACGCACGCTTTAATTCAAAATGACGTTGAATTCAGAAAACTTGCGCTTGTTATAACCGACGAACAGCACCGCTTCGGTGTAAATCAGCGTGCAACGCTTGCGCAAAAAGGGCAAAACGTGCACACAATCGTTATGAGCGCCACCCCTATTCCGAGAACGCTTGGGCTTATCCTCTACGGCGACCTTGATATCAGCATACTTGACGAGCTTCCGCCGGGCAGGCAGACTGTTCGCACGGACGTGGTTGATTCAAGATACCACAAAAGGCTGTATAAATTTATTAAAGATGCTGTTGTCCGTGGTGAGCAATGCTACATAATTTGCCCTGCGGTTGAGGAAAACGAAACCAATATAAAAAGTGCAGAAGAATTTGCCGAGGAGCTTGCAAACGGTGAATTTAAAGGCTATAATCTCGGAGTACTTCACGGCAAAATGAAAGCTAAGGACAAGGAAGCAATTATGAAATCCTTTGCCGACGGCAAGGTGAGCATACTTGTTGCAACCACCGTTGTTGAGGTTGGTGTTGACGTGCCTAATGCAACAATTATGGTGATTGAAAATGCCGAACGCTTCGGTCTTTCAACACTTCATCAGCTAAGAGGGCGAGTCGGCAGAGGCAATAAGCAAAGCTACTGCGTGCTTGTGTCCGACGCTAAGGGCGAAACCTCACGTGAAAGGCTTATGACGATGAAGCAATTTAGCGACGGCTTTAAGATTGCGGATACCGACCTTAAGCTTCGTGGCCCCGGCGACTTCTTCGGCTCTCGTCAGCACGGCTTGCCGGAGCTTAAAATTGCCGATATGGTGGAGGATATGGACACACTTAAAAAAGCGCAGGAATGTGCACAGGATATTTTGAAATCCGACTTTTCACTTTCCAACTTCCCCGCCCTAAAAAAGCAAATGAACAAAATGTTTGAAAAGATAGTAAATTAAAAAAGTAGGAACATTTATTGTTCCTACTTTTTCCTTTTATATGGCTTTACTTTATCTGTCAGTCCTGCAAGATAATCCATACTTGTATCAAGCGCAAGCGCTATTTTTTTGCATTGTTCAAAGGTATAATACCTTTTTCCGTTTTCAATTTTTGAATAGTCGCTTTGGTCAATTCCTGTCAGCATTTGCATTTTGATTTGCGTATATCCACGCATTTTTCTTAATTCTTTAAGTCTTGACATATTATCCACCTCTTAAATATTATGTCATATTGACCTATTAACATTAGGGTGTTATTGACCTATAATTGATATGGGTTGTTTTATAAAAAAACAAATGCATTGTTTGAGATGAAAGGAGACTTTATTATGGCTTTAATAAAATGTAAAAAATGTTCGGCAGAAATATCCGATGAGGCAAAATTTTGCCCTAATTGCGGCGCTCCTGTTATACTGCACAGATGGAGATGCCCAAAATGCGGAAATATGATAAGCAAAGAACCATGTCCATATTGCAGCAATGAGCAAACAGTTGTTAAAAACAATACCGATACAACTACGAATAATAATTCAAAAAACGTTAAACAAAAGAATAGCAATCAGGCTATAACGGGAATCATCGGATTTCTTATTACATTGGCTCTTATTTCTGCGCCATCTTACAGCAATTTGTTTGGTTCCTCGTATTATGTGGCAAAACTTCCATCCTATAGCGCAGGCAGTGTAAAAGTAGACGGATATATGCACAAAAGCAAATCTTGTTGCCAACAAGTTGCAAATGCTTTCGGTGCCGAAGTCATTCGTGTAAATGAAAACGCAAGTGCAGGTACAAACGAATATGGTCAAACCGTAAAATATAAGGATTGTTTTAATTACTGTCCGCTATGTTGTGACTAATATTTTTAAACACAAAAATAAACGGAGAAAACAATATGAAAAAAATTATAAAACTAATATCAATAATAATGGTAATCTGCACTTTATTTTGTTTAATCGGATGCGAGAAAAGTGATTTTTCATTCGGATATGAAAATAAGGAAAGCAAATATAAAGCCGCTATGTCAGATCATATGCAAAACGAACATAAGTCTACAATAACATCTTATACAAGCTTTAATTTTTATGATGACGGCGGTGCATATGCAGATGTGCAAATAACAGCACATCTTGCGGGTGGTGATGGAACCATTGGCATGAGAAATGAATTGTCTGTTGATGAAGATTGCAATATTTCTTCCTGCGATTGGTGCGAATTAGGCTTTTAATAATGCGAGGTGTTAATAATATGAAAAAAACAATAACCTTAACATTCTTATGTATAATTTTGCTCTTTTCCGGCTGTGCAAATAATATGACAAACAAATACAACGATAAATTACTCAGTGATACCGAATATGTTAAATCACATATTCTTGGAGTTTGGAGTTCTTCTGACGGAGAAATTGTAGAATTTTATTCTAACGGTATTGTTGTTAATTATACGCCCGTTAAAGAACAGGATATAGCTAATATAATGGATGACGTAATGTCGGACGGCGGATCATATTCTGTAGAATCAGAACTTAAAAGTATCGGATACAGCGGCTATACAATACCAGAACCCGATTCATATACTGATGAGGAATTACAAAGCTATACCAATTATGCACAAAACAGTCAAAATATCGGAATTACTTTGAAATACAACTTTTGGGGCGTAATTGAAGATAAATACATTTCACATGAATTTCAAAACGAGGATACTCTTATCATAGGCGGAAAAACAACATTAACAAGAATGAAAAATGATGAACCAACCATTGATGATAATATAAGTGGACTATATATTAATGAAGAAGACAATAACTTGGGAATACGTATTATCAAGCCTAAAAGCGGAGGACAAAGTTATTTTGATTGGGTTGATATAAACAAAAATTTAGAACTGTACGGAGAATGTGAAATTGATAAAGAAAAAATCACTTTAAAAAATACCGATTCCGATGATTTTGTTTTTAGACGCAACGAAAAGAATCTCACGGAAATAGGCTCTGACACATTACCGGGCAGTAATATGACGTACAAGAAAATCAGCAATTTGGGATATATGAATTCACTTAAAGGTACAAATTAAAAAATATCGAGGCGGTGACAGGTTATAAGGTCACTGCCTCGATATTTTTTAATAAGCCCCCTCTCACACAACTTTACGGCGAGAGTTGAGGTCAAGCACGCTTACAAAGCACCCCGCAACGAGCAAAACGGACAGCGTTACATTCACGCTTGAAAGCCTGACGGGAGTTGAAGCATTGGCAAACACAGACAAATCAACAGGGAAAAAGTACAAAAGTAATTTCATAATAAAATAAGACAAAACGCTTGAAATGAGCCTGAAAAGCAGAAATTCAAAATAGCTCATTTTAAATTTTCTCAGCACACCTAAAATTTGAAGATGAATACAAATTCCGCCGAAGGAGAGAAATGCGGCAGTAAGCGGCAGAGAAAAATCGCCGTTACAAACGCCGTTTGTTATCTCAATAATCGGCAAAAGCGGTTCGGGAATTTTGACTGTACTGCTAAGAGCTGAAAACAAAACGATATATGCCGTTATCACTATTACGCTTTGCGCCGCCTTGGGTGTGGCAAGGGTGAGTGCGTCGCCGAGAGAGGTGAAAGAAAAAAGAGAGTATTCGCTTTTTTCAAGCCTTTTTTCCTTAAACGAAAGGATGAAACCGATTAAAATTGACGACAAAGCGTTTGACAAAAAGAGCATTACGCCGAGCCTTGTGCTGTTAAAGGTGACTGTGCCGACAGCGGTGATTATAAAGCCGCAGCCGCCGCAAAAATTAAAGCACATTAAACGTTTTGCCTGATTTGAATCTATCTCCCCTGCCTCAAAAAGTTCCTCACTCAACAGTGCGCCTGTGGGATATCCGCCGACAAGACCGAAAAGAATTGCCGAAAAAGCCGCCTTTGGCAGATTAAAAAATACTCTTGAAAAATTTCCGAACAGTTTTATCAAAATATTATTTGCACTCGATTTCATAAAGGTTAAAAATATTATCAAAAGCGGCAAAAGCGACGGCACAACTGTATTCATTGCAAGAGTTAAGCCGTCATAAGCCCCCTTGCGTGTATTTTTTGAAAAAATGATAAACAAAGCGGCAAGAAAAATCAAGCAAAGCGTTTGAAAAAAGGAATATGTAACATTTTTTATCTTCATTTATACCACCACTAATACTATGGCTAAAATTTACATTTTATACAATATAATATATATTGATTAAATAATTAAATTATAGTATAATAATTAAACTATCTTAGATTGGAGATAAAATATGGACAACAAAATTCCTAATATGGATTATGATGCCGATGAGGTTATCAACGAATTTAAAGAAAAAATCAAATGGCCGAAAAGCGACGAGGTAACGGCAGTAGTTAAGCCGACAAAAATTCCGCTTCGCTTGCTCATTTCTTTCCTTATCACAGCAGTAGTGGGCGGCATTGCTTACTATATGATGCTCCCGGCATTAAACTTTAAAGACACGCAGATGTATCTTTTCTTAATTCTTCTTGTAGTTGTATTTATGCTTTCATTTGCACTTGTTTGCAGAGCTAACAAGAAAATCGAAAGAAAAGAATATGTTAAGAAAAAATCGTTAGTACCCGTAATAATTGTGGGTGTGCTCGTGGTTGTTATGGCTGTCGGATATCTTACCGGTGTAACCCTTTTCCGTGCAAAATCGTACAGCAACCTTCTTACAATCAGCGACGGCAACTTTGAAAATGACTTTGAAGATATCAGCTATGACAAAGTGCCTCGTCTTGACTCTAACCGTGCAATTGCGCTTGCCGACCAACAGTTAGGCTCTCTTGAAGAATACAAGAGCCAGTATGTTGTAAGCGACAATTCAACACAAATCAACTACAAAAACACTCCTTGCAGAGTTGCATATCTTCAATATGCCGACTTCTTCAAATGGATGAACAATACTAAAAACGGCACTCCGGCTTATATGCTCGTTGACCTTGTAAGCCAAAAGGTTACGGCAGTAAACTGTGTTGACAAATTCGGCGAGGGCATTAAGTATTCACCTGCCGAGCTTTTCAACGAAAAGCTTATTCGTCACCTTCGTTTCCAGTATCCTACAGAGCTTCTTGATACGCCAAACTTTGAAATTGACGATAATATGCACCCATATTGGATTACAGCCGTGCTTGACAAAACAATCGGTCTTTACGGCGGTACAGACGTTAAGGGTGCAATCATTACAGATGCGCTTACAGGCAAAAGCAAATATTACGATATTGAAACAGTAAAGAATGACAAGCGCCTTAATTGGATTGACGTGGTTTACAGTGAGGCACTCGTTCTTGAGCAGTACAACTATCACGGCAAGCTTCAAAACGGCTTCTGGAACTCAATAATTTTCCAAAATGACGTAAACATTGCTTCAACAGGCAGCGGTAACATTGCTATGGACGATGACGTTTGGGTATTCACAGGTGTAACCTCTGCCGAAACAGACGCTTCAAACTTCGGCTTTATCCTTATCAATCAGCGTACCAAGGAAGCAAGATATTACAAGAGCCCGGGTGCAACGGAAATTTCGGCTCAAGAGTCGGCAACCGACGCAGTACAGAACTACGGCTATCAGGCAACGTTCCCTATTCTTTTGGGAATTGACGGCAATCCGACCTACTTTATGTCACTTTACGGTGACAGCAACACGGTTAAGGGATATGCATTCGTAAGCCTTAAGGATAAAACCGTTGTTGGAACAGGGCTTCTTGATACTGCAAAGAGTGATGCCAAAGCGCTTAACAATGCTATTGAAAACTACATTGACGCACTTAAAGAAAAGGGCATTGCAGACAATGTTGACAAATCAAACATAATTGTTGACGAAAGCAAGATAAACGAGTCGAACAACGCAGATATCACGGACGATAACAATGCAAAAGATAATGCAAATAATACCGAAAACGAAACAACAACCAAACCAAGCAAGGAAACCGCAAAGGGCACAGTTACAGGCACGGTTGAAGATATCAAAACAAGCGTAAACGACGGCAATTCTGTTTATTACCTTAAGGTTGACGGAAAATATTATTACATTAACGTAGGCGACTGTATGGAGGTAATGCTTGTAAATAAAGGCGACACCGTTGAGATTACAACAGACGGCGGCAAAGGCACATTTATTCAGGCAAAAAGCATTACAGTAAAATAGTTAAAATATAACAAAAAAAGGGATTAGATATTAAAAAATATCTAATCCCTTTTTAATATGCAAAATCTGCCGCATCTCACCAAAAGCGGTTGCGAAGAAATAGTCAGAATTGGATTTTTAGTGAAGGGAGCTGTACGTGGGTACTGCCCCTTTGCTAAAAATTCAAAGTGCCCAACGTTTTGTCGCCGTATCCTTTAGGATATTAAGACAAAATGTTCAAATGTTATTCTTGTTAAAAAATTAAGGATTAGATATTCGTAAATTAATACGAATACCTAATCCTTTTTTCCGGCACGTTTATGGCTGTTTATTCACAACCGACTTATTTAGTCTTAACAGATTTAACCTTAGACCAAGATGAGTATACCTTAACACTCTTGCCGTTTACCTTTGCATTCTTATAGGTACGAACACGAACATAGTAAGTCTTTTTAGCCTTTAAACCCTTAAATGACTTAGAAGTTTTCTTGTTGCCCTTAATAGAATAGGTTGAGGTTTCTCTTGTGAACTTCTTTGAAGTTGAAATTTGGATTTGATAACCTGATACGCGTGTTACCTTTTTCCAGCTTGCCTTAAAGCCTTTTCTTGCCTTTTTAAGCTTCTTGATTGAAACTTTCTTTTGCTTTTTATTTACATAGCTGCCGTCCTTAGCGTATGTTGTAGCCTTCTTAGTTGTCGGCTTTGTTGTTGAAGGAGCAGTAGTCGTTGTGGTTGTAGTAGTTGCGTCATAAGCCTCTTTAGCCTTGAGTGCATCATAGAAATACATAAGACCTGTGAGTGCATCTGCCGTTGCAGTTGGGTTTTCGCTTTTATCATCAGCAGTGTAATAGTAAGCACCCTTTACGTCTTTACATTCAAATGCAGAAAGCTCAGTGTAAATCTTCTGTGCCTTGTCAAGATTATTTGCGGCAGAATAAGCGGCAAGCGCAAGAGCTGTTGAATCGGCATTTACCTTTGGCTCACCGTAGGTGTTGTCAAGATTATAAAGATAGCCGCCGTCTTTCTTGAAGTTTTCAATTGATGCAAGTGCATCATCTACAAATGACTGATAGCCTGCATACGGTGCAACAGCGATTACAAACTGAGATGTGCTGTCTGTGCTGGTATAATATGTTGAGCCTGTACCAAACTCATAGTAATTATTTACAAGGAAGTTTTGAGCCTTCTTGAGATAATCCTTAAGGCCGTATTTATTTGCTACAGTAAAGATTGAAGAGAAAAGATATTGATTTTCGTTATCCTTAACAAGTTTAACATTTTCAAATGCAGATACAATATTATAACCCTCAAAGCTCTTTGCACTGTAACCCAAGCCGTCAAGCGCTAAAATAACGTTTGCATAAACGCCTGCAGACTCGCCTTTGATAGGAGCCCAGTTGTTATTCTCGTCATATCCTACAGTTGATTGAATCTTGCCGCCGTTTGAGTCAAGATTTTCCTTAACGCTCTTTGCAAACTCAGCCTTATAGTCGCTCATATTTACGCCTGCACGTATAAATGAGTTGAGGCTGCCGGCATTATCAACAGTAAAGCCTGCCTTTTTAACAGACATAAGATATATTGCGCTTTCATTAATTTTTGTTTTAACGTCACTGCTTGTTACCTTACTGTCTGCCATTGCATAAATCCCTGTGAAAAGAGAAGTCAATGCAACGCAAATTGCAAGTGTAACTGAAATTAATTTTTTCATATTTATTAACCTCCTAATATGAAATTATTTTTTTATGAACAGATGTATGTAAATACAACCTTATCACCGTCTTTAAGCTTTTTTAAATCCACGCTTATGTTTGGATAGCTTCCATTGACCCTATACTTCCAGCCGCTGCCTTTTCCGCAATCAAATTCGTCAATATTATTTATTCCCGCAATATAAACACTATACATACCATACTCTGCAGTATAGGTTATGCCTTTATCATTGCACGCTTTTTTAAACAAATCATAAACTGTGCTCTTGCTTTTAAGCGTGGTTTTATAATTATTAAGCATGATTCCGTTTTTGGGAACGTATTTTTCGTGTTCCGGTTCCAAATTGTCCATATTATCGAGAATGGATTTACATTCAATCGTGATTGAGCAATTAATCTCAGACGAGGTGGTTTGAGTAACCTTATCGTCATTCTCTTTTTGCAAAGTTTTTTTCGGCTTTTTAGCCTTAGACTCTTTTTCTTTAGCATACTTCTTTTTAGCTTCTGTATTGCTTTTTGATTTAGTATTACTTTTTGACTTGCTGTTCGACTTTTTTGAGGCATCGGTAGTTTTTTTATTATCTTTTTTTGAAACAGATTTAGCGGCAGTCGAAGCCTTTTCGCCTTTTTTGGTTGTTTTTTTATCTTTTTTTTGTGTGGTTTGAACCTCATTTGCCGTTACAGTTACTTCTCCTGCATCTGTCGTCTGTTCACTCGAAGTTGATGAAGTAATGTTTGTACTTCCTGCCACGTTGGCGGTTTTGCCGTTTGAGCAAGCGCAAAACACCGTCAGGCATAAAACTATTGATATTAAAACGCATAAATATTTACGCATAAAAAATCCTCCGTCGCTTAGGACAGAGGAAAATGCGCAATAATAGTACGGACTTTTAAATCATTGCTTTCCATTGCCCAAAAGCTGAATTTAAGTTTGCGGCAGGTCTCCCGACTTATGATATAGCATTGCTTAAAAAATCGCCTTCTCGGTTTCCCAATGGCTGATGATTTTTCTTCATCAAATACGGTAATGGCTGTTGCTTGGGAGTCTAACCCAATTCCCTTTTAATTTCTCGCAAAAGGAGAAAACCGTCTGTTATTCAATTTGAGAAATTCAATTATTTTTCGTATATGCTCTTTTTAAGCACACCGATATACGGCAAATTACGATAATACTGGTCATAATCAAGACCGTAGCCTACAACGAAAGCGTCAGGCACGTCAGTACCTACATAGTCAGCCTTGATATCGGCGATACGCCTTGCCGGCTTATCAAGAAGGGTAACAACTCCTATAGATTCGGGATTACGCTTAGAAAGCATATCGTGAATATATTTAAGCGTGTTGCCCGTATCAAGAATATCCTCCACAAGCAAAACATCAAATCCCGTCAAATCATCTGCAACATCCTTGATAATATTGATATTGCCGCTTGAAACAGTGCCTGAGCCATAGCTTGAGGCCTGAATAAAATCAATATTACACGGCAGGTCAATATATCTTGAAAGGTCGGTAAAAAAGTAAATTGAGCCTTTAAGAACACCTATGAGCAAAAGCTTCTTGCCTTCATAATCTTTCGTAATCTGCGCTGCCAAGCGATGTGCAATTTTATTAAGTTCTTCCTCGGTCACAAGTATCTGTTCAACGTCCTGATGCATAGTATTACCTCTCTGTTTTCATTACCGTTAAAGTATAGCATTGTTTAGGTATAAAGTAAAGTATATTTTAATATTAAATCTGCCGTATTTCCACAAAAAAGACATTCGCTTTTATTTGCGAATGTCTTTTATATTTTTATAAAAGTCCGGTTTCTTCGACTTTCTTCTCAAAGAAGCGCATCGGCTTGCGGAAAAGATATCTGAAGAGTGTACCGATAAGAAGTCCGATAAAGAAGTAAACAAAAAGCTTACCGAGACAAACCCAATAATTATTGCCGTATGTGCCGCAAACACATTCTCTGAGTGCGTCAATAACAAAAGTGTACGGCAAATAAGGGTTGATTGCCCTAAAGAATGCGGGTGTTACATCAATCGGGAATGTACCGCCGCAGCCGCCAAGCTGAACAACAAGCAAAATAACCGCAACTGCCTTGCCGATATCGCCCCAAGCGGCAACAAGTGAATAAATAAAGAACGTAAATACAAATGAAGCGCATAAGCCGGCAAAAATAAACTTAACCGGGTGATAACATTGTATCTTTAAGAAATAGAGATCCCCGAGGCAAATAATTAGCCCTTGAACGAGCGATATTGTAAGGAATATAAGTGACCTGCCGAAATATTCCTCCCTCGGCTTAATGTTGCCGATTTCTTTTTTATTTGCAACCTTAGGTTTAACAAGAGCCACAAGAATAATTGCGCCGACCCAAAGTGCAAGCGTACTGTAAAACGGCGCCATTGCCGAGCCGTAATTATCGATACCGTAAATCTTATCGGTATTAACCTTTACCGGACAGGCAATGAAAGAGCCGAGCTCGTCTGAATTACCCTCAGTCAAATTCATAAGAGTATTAACAATCTCGCTGTCGCCCAAACCGTCGAGCTTCTTTGAAAGATTTTCAAGTTGCTTTGCACAATTGCTGATAAGAGAATGGAGCGAAGTCAAAAGGTCGTCGCCTGCCTCAATAGAACCGTTAAGAGATTTAACAAGGGTATTAAGCTGAGGTGACTGATTTTCAACGGTAGTCAAAAGATTAGACACGTCAAAAAGCACATCAAGAAGGCTGTCAACCGTTTTGTCAAGCTGAGGCTTAATTTCCTTGGTATATGTTGAAAGGCTTGAATCAAGCGTAGTTGATACGGATATAAGCTTATCGGCAACGTCGTTGATTTTCTTAGAAGTATCGCCTTTAAGAATTTTATTAAGTTCATTTTCTACACCGCCGAGCCTTGAATCTGCGGTTTTGAGCACCTTTATAAGTGCTTTGACCGAACTAAGCGGCTTTGGCAAATTATCATTTACCTTTTCAAGAGCCGGCACAATTGCCTGAAGTTCCTTTCTTGCCTGCGCACACTCTGCAAGAACAGACTTGATTTCCGCCTGCGCCTTGTCAGAATTTGTATCATTTATTTTTTTAAGATTGTTTGCTGAATTTGCAAGCTTCTTGCTTGACGATTTAAGCACGTCACCGACAGATGAGGTAACAGCGTCAACACTGCTTTCTGCAACCTTAATTGCATCTTCAGTATCGCTGACAACAGTCTTTGTGTCACCCAAAATCGCACTGAGGTCGGTTTTGCTCAATGATTTGTTAAGGTCTTGCGCAACTTCCATAACGCCCTCAAACCCATCAATTGTTTTTTCAACCGATTTTACTGCCGACTGAGCGGAATCAATTTGATTTTGAAGATTTTGGAATATATTTGTTCCTTCCTTCTTTCCCTGCTCAATAACAGTACCCAAAAGCTTATTTACAAGGTTAATTACGGTTGTGACAAACGACTCGTTAACCTCTGTTTGAATTGTTTGAACTACCTTATCGGTAATCTTTGTGGCAATTGCGTTTTTCTTTTCGTTTGCATAATAGGTGATTTTAGGCTGCTTAAAGTTTTTAGTCATAATACTTGTAAGCGATTTACTGAAGCCTTTTGGAATTTCAATACCGGCATAATAATCGCCCGCCTCAATTCCGTTTACCGCCCTTTCTTTAGAAACGAACTGCCAATCTATCATATCGTTGGCTTTCAAATTACTTTTAATTTGGTCACCGACGTTAATTTCTACTCCTTTAAATTCGTAGCCCTCGTCATTAATAACAACAGCCACTTTCATATTGCCTGTACTTGCAGGGCCATAAGGGTCCCAGTTGGCATAAATATTAAACCAAGCGTAAAGAGACGGCAAAACTGCAATACCGACCGCAAGAATAATCGCCATAGAATTAGTAAAAATTTTCTTTAAATCTCGCTTATATATCTTAAATATATTTTTCACTTTTTTGCCCTCCCGTTCTTACGTTTATTTTCCTTAATCTTTTTCTTCTGTTCCTTTTTGAGCTGTTTTATCAGTTTTTTCTCCTGCTGCTCTTTTTCAAATTCTTTGTAATCCTCGTCCTCTTCCTCATCGTCAGAAAAAATCGAATACTCGCCGAACTCTATTTGATTATCGTCCTCAAGATACGGAATAACTTTTGATTTTACAAGATATTTGCAATAATCGGTAATCAGAAAGATATTGACAAGCACGAAAATTAAGATTATCCACAACACAAGCCAGAATGACTTACTGCCTCCGTTTGAGCAAACTGCAAGACCTACCGCCGTAAAAATCAAGAAAAATGCTGCACAAACGACCTTTGCAATTTCAAGATATTTGCATCCTCGATTATAATGTTTAATAATCAAACTGCGCAGAAGCTTATATTTGATTACGATATTTTCTTCATTTTCTTCAAAAAGGAATTCTTCTTCCTTTTGAAATTCGTCCATACAAACTACCCTTTCTAAATTATTACAATTAGTATATCACTACAATACTATTTGTCAATACACTTGGCAATTCTTTTTAATTTTTTTGTATAATTGTATAAATTAGATGATAATTTTTCTTGAAAATTAGTAAAAATTAAGTGAAAACAATCAAAATTCAGGGATATTTTTTGAATTTTACCAAAAATTACCGAGCAAAAGATTATTTTCACTTAACTAATTTACTATATTATTACTATATTATACATTAATTTCAACGTCGATTCCGAGAAGGTCTTTTTCCTTATCAAGAATAGGCTTAATAACCTCGCTTAAGAAATCAGCCGTCTGCTCAGGCGCTCTGCCCACAAAATTGGCAGGCTTGAGAATAGCCAAGATTTCCTCTTTTGTTGTCATAAACGCAGGGTCAGCCGCAATACGGTCAACAAGGTCATTTTTTCCGCCCTCAACCTTAACAACAGCGCCTGCTGCCATTGAATGCTGACGAATTTTCTCGTGCAATTCCTGCCTGTCGCCGCCTTTTTTAACTGCGTCCATCATAATGTTTTCAGTTGCCATAAACGGAAGTTCACTCATAAGTCTTGACTCTATTACCTTAGGATATACAACAAGTCCTGAAGTTACATTGATATATAAATCAAGAATACCGTCTGTTGCAAGAAATGCCTCTGCAATTGAAACACGCTTATTAGCCGAATCGTCAAGTGTTCTTTCAAACCATTGCGCAGATGCAGTCCATGCAGGATTGAGCGTATCAATCATAACGTAACGTGAAAGAGATGCAATTCTTTCGCTTCTCATAGGATTGCGCTTATAAGCCATTGCAGATGAACCTATTTGATTTTTTTCAAACGGCTCCTCAATTTCCTTAAGATTTTGGAGAAGTCTCAAATCGTTGGAAAACTTACAGCATGACTGAGCAATAAGGCCAAGGCAGTTGCAAACTATGGTATCAAGCTTTCTTGCATAGGTTTGACCGCTTACAGGGAAGCAGGATTTAAAATTCATCTTTTCCGCAATTTTACGGTCAAGCTCCTTACATTTATTATGGTCGCCGTCAAAAAGTTCAAGGAATGATGCCTGAGTACCCGTTGTGCCCTTAGAGCCTAAAAGCATAAGGCTGTCAATAACATGGCAAATTTCCTCATAATCCATTACCAAATCCATAAGCCAAAGGGTGGCTCTTTTGCCGACGGTAGTTGGCTGTGCCGGCTGGAAATGAGTAAAACCGAGGCAAGGCATATCCTTATATTTATCAGCAAATTTAGAAACAGACGCAATTGCGTTAACAAGCTTTTTCTTGATAAGCAAAAGTGCCTCACGCATCGTGATTACATCTGTATTATCGCCAACATAGCAACTTGTTGCGCCGAGATGAATGATAGGCTTAGCCTTTGGACACTGCTCGCCGTAAGCGTGAACATGGCTCATTACATCGTGGCGAAACTTTTTTTCATACTCTCTTGCAACATCATAATTGATATTATCGGCATTTGCCTTAAGCTCGTCAATTTGCTCCTGAGTGATATCAAGTCCAAGTTCCTTTTCAGCCTCTGCAAGTGCAATCCAAAGCTTTCTCCAAGTTTTGAACTTAAAATCGGGTGAATAGATATATTGCATTTCCTTTGATGCGTAACGGGCATTAAAGGGTGAATTATATGTATCGTTTGGCATTAGTCAAGTCCTACTCTCTTCATCATTTCTGCATAAGCGTCTTCTACACCGCCGAGGTCACGACGGAAACGGTCCTTATCAAGCTTTTCGTGAGTTTTGCTGTCCCAAAAACGGCAGGTATCAGGGCTGATTTCGTCAGCAAGAACAATAGTGCCGTCTGATGTTTTACCAAATTCAAGTTTAAAGTCGATAAGCTCAACGCCGATTGAAAGGAAATATTCTTTTAATACTTCGTTTACCTTGAAGGCATACTTTTTAATTGTGTCAACATCCTCCTGAGTTGCAAAACCGCAGGAAATAGCGTGATAGCTGTTGATAAGCGGATCGCCGAGGTCATCGTCTTTATATGAAAATTCGATTGAAGGGCGAACAAAATCCATACCCTCTTCAAGACCGAGTCTTTTGCAGATTGAGCCTGCTGCACGATTACGGATAATAACCTCAAGCGGAACAATTTTAACCTTCTTTACTGCTGTTTCCCTGTCTGAAAGTTCCTTAACAAAATGGGTTGGAACACCGTGCTTTTCAAGAAGCTGCATAAGATAGTTAGACATCTTATTGTTTACAACACCCTTACCTACGATAGTGCCCTTTTTAAGACCGTTGAATGCTGTTGCATCATCCTTATAATCAACGATTACGATTTCAGGGTCATCTGTTGCCCAAACCTTTTTTGCCTTGCCTTCATAAAGCTGTTCAGTCTTTTCCATATTTAAATATCTCCTTTATTTTAAAAATCCCGAGGGCAAGGAAGCGTTTTCCCTGCCCGTAGGTTATATGAATAATTAAAAAATCAAATTATTTCTTGTAAGCCTTTTTAATTCTTTCGATAGCCTCAACCGTTTTTTCGTCATTGCCGAATGAGGTTAAACGGAAGTAGCCTTCACCTGCTGGGCCGAAGCCTGAACCCGGTGTGCCTACTACCTGGCATTTTTCAAGAAGTTCGTCAAAGAACTCCCAAGAGGTGTAACCTTCAGGAACTCTGAGCCAAACATAAGGTGAATTTACACCGCCGTAACACTCAAAGCCTGCATCGCAAAGTCCGTCATAAATAACTCTTGCATTCTTTTGATAATAAGCAAGTGTTTCTTTAATTTCTTTCTGTCCTTCTTCTGTATAAATAGCCTCTGCAGCTCTTTGAGTGATATATGATACACCATTGAACTTAGTAGCCTGACGTCTTGCCCAAAGCGGATTAAGGCTCGTGCCGTTAAATACAAGTTCCTTAGGAACTACCGTATATCCGCAACGCATACCCGTAAAGCCGGCTGTCTTAGAAAAAGAACGAAGTTCGATAGCACAGGTCTTTGCGCCTTCAATTTCATAAATTGACTTTGGAATACCCTCCTCAACAACAAATGCCTCATAAGCAGAGTCAAAAAGGATAAGAGAATGATGCTCGTTTGCATAATCAACCCACTTCTTAAGCTGCTCCTTAGTAGCAACCATACCCGTAGGGTTATTAGGGAAGCAAAGATAAATTACATCGGGAACTTCCTTAGGAAGATCAGGTGTAAAATTATTTTCAGCGGTACATGGCATATAGATAATATTTGACCAAAGACCGTTTTCGTCTTTATCTCCGCTTCTGCCTGCCATAACGTTTGTATCAACATACACAGGATAAACAGGGTCGCAAATAGCAACCTTATTGTCAACAGCAAAGATATCTCCGATATTGCCGCAGTCGCTCTTAGCGCCGTCTGAAAGGAAAATTTCGTCCTTGGCAATGTCAATTCCTCTGCCTGTATAATCATGCTTTTGAATAGCGTCAAGAATAAAATCATAACCGTACTCAGGCGGATAGCCCCTGAATGTAGCCTCGTCTGCCATTTCGTCAACTGCCTTGTGCATAGCTTTAATAACAGCAGGAGCAAGCGGCTTTGTTACATCACCGATTGAAAGACGAATAACGTCTGCCTCAGGGTGAGCAGCTTGATACTCTCTCTGCTTCTTGGCAACAGTTGAGAAAAGATAGCTTGACTCAATCTTCAAAAAGTTCTCATTAATCTTCATATTATTTTAAACCTCCATTTAATACAAATATTTAATCAAATTTATTCAAATCGACTTCGCCCGTAAATACTTCCTTTGCAGGCCCGGTCATAAATACGCTGTCGTTTACATCGCCGCTCCAACTTATTTCAAGGTCGCCGCCCAAAAGGTGTATGGTAACGTCATTATCGCAAAGCCCTAAAGTGATTGCGGCAACGGCAGTAGCGCAGGAGCCTGTTCCGCAAGCAAGCGTTTCGCCGGAGCCACGCTCATAAACTCGCATTTCTATATTATTCCTGTCAATTATTTTTGCGAATTCTGCATTAACTCTGTCAGGAAAAATATTCGTATTTCCCTCGCAGGCTTTGCCGTATTTTTCAAGGTCAAAATCCTTTGGATGCTCGTCAATAAACATAACGGCATGAGGATTTCCCATAGAAACGCAGGTCATTTTAAATTCCCTGTCAAGAATTTTAATCGGCTCGTCAATCGCTTTACCGCTGCTTACATTAACAGGAATGTCGCTTGCTTTAAGCGACGGCTTACCCATATCAACCTTTGCGCTTTTAACCTCGCCGTTTTCAACATTAACGTCAATATATTTAACTGCGCCCATTGACTCAATAGTAAACGTGGTTTTATCGGTAAGCTTATGGTCGTAGCAATATTTTGCAACGCATCTTATTCCGTTGCCGCACATTGCACCTCTTGAGCCGTCTGCATTATACATAACCATTTCAAAATCAGCCTTTGTGCCTTTTTTGATAAGAATTATTCCATCGCCGCCGATACCGAAATGACGGTCAGATAAAATAATTGCCGCCTTTTCCTCATTTTCGACAAATTCTTCAGTGCAATCAATGTATATATAATCATTGCCGCAACCGTGCATCTTAGTAAATTTCATAAAATCAGTCCGTTTCAAAATTAATCGCAATAAAGCTTGCAATAAAATATGTACTACATAAAATCGTTAATTATTTCCTGAGCAAGCACTGCAATTTTCTTGCCCATTTTCATACTTTCACGCTGGAGATATTTATGCGCCTGAAGTTCGGAAAAGCCGTTGGTTTCTTTGAGAATAAGCTTTGCCTTTGATATAACGTCCTCGTCGCTGACGCTTCGCTTGGTAAAGCTTGAAGCACTGTTTACAAGTACGCCGACCGTATTTAAAAACTCCTGCCTGTCAACCGGCAGAGGAAGATAAATAAGGTTACTCATAAAGCTGTCCGTATCCCCACGTGTAAACGCAACAATATCAAACCCCGGCGGAAGATGCTCGGCAATATTACCCGCCGTCATATCCCTTAGACCTTCAGCGCAAACTATAACGCCTTCGCTCATATCCTGAGCGATACTCAACACGCTTGCTCCCGTTGCGCAAACATACGGCACGTCGTAGCCCTCACCCTCAAGAAGAGCGCGCAATTTAAGCGCAGTATCCTTTGACGGATATGCAACCAAAATTTCACGCATACTCTCCACCTCTGCTAACAAATATCTGACAAAAGCATTATACCATATATAATACTTATTATACAATAGAAAAAACTAACTTTTATTATACAAAATAGAGATATGCACAGGCGGTATTTATTGTTAAAATTGGCTGAAGATTATTTCTTGGATTATTATACATTTCTAACATTTTACACAGATTTTAAAAATTTTTAACTTTTTTTTGTAACAAAGTAACCAAAAACCGCTTGATTATTTGTTGTAAAGGTGATATGATATGTTTATATAAAAATTATAATAGCGCCAAAATATTGTTTTTGACGCTTTTCAATAAAATAAAGGAGATGAAATTTTGGCAAAATTAGACAAAGATTATGAATTCCCTTTGTATATCTTTCACAGCGGAAAAAATTATAAGGCATATGAATTTTTCGGCTGTCATAGAATTAAGGGAGATACATTTGCATTTCGTGTTTGGGCACCTCATGCTCAAAGCGTGTCAACAGTCGGTGATTTTAACGATTGGAACGAAAGCGCCGGTGTTATGAAAAAAATCAGCGACGGTATTTTTGAAGCTAAAATCGACAATGTTAAAATTTACGATTGCTATAAATATGCCATTACGACGAAAGACGGCAACGTTATTATGAAAGCCGACCCTTATGCTTTCCACGCAGAAACAAGACCCGGCACGGCATCAAAGGTTTACGAAACAGGCAAATACCGCTGGAATGATTCGACTTGGAAAAAGGCAAATTCGGGTAACATTCTTGAAAAGCCCGTTAATATTTACGAAATTCATTTTGGCAGCTGGAAAAGGCACGAAAACGGCGATTTCTTATCATACAGGCAAATGGCAGAGGAACTTGTGCCTTACGTGAAAGATATGGGATACACTCATATTGAAATGATGCCGATTATGGAATATCCTTTTGACGGCTCATGGGGATATCAGGTTACAGGATACTTTGCTCCGACTTCACGTTACGGAACGCCTGACGACCTTATGTATTTTGTTGACGCTTGCCACGAAGCCGGAATCGGAGTAATACTTGACTGGGTACCGGCTCACTTCCCTAAAGATGCTTACGGTCTTTATGAATTTGACGGAGAATGCACGTATGAATACTCCGATATGAGAAAAGGCGAACATAAGGAATGGGGCACAAGAGTATTTGACTACGGCAAAAATGAGGTTAAATCTTTCCTTATTTCCTCTGCAATGTATTGGGTTGACAATTTCCATTTTGATGGGCTTAGGGTTGACGCAGTTGCATCAATGCTTTATCTCGACTACGGACGTGAGGACGGCGAATGGATTCCGAATAAAAACGGCGGAAGAGAAAATCTTGAAGCGGTTGAATTTTTCAAGGAGCTTAACTGCGCAATGTTCAAAGAGCATCCTGAGGTTATGATGATTGCCGAGGAATCGACCGCTTGGCCTATGATTACAATGCCGACAAATATCGGCGGCTTAGGCTTTAATTTCAAGTGGAATATGGGCTGGATGAACGATATGCTCAGATACATTTCGCTCGACCCGCTTTTCAGAAAAGGCAACCACAACTGCATTACATTCAGCTTTTATTATGCATTCAGTGAAAACTTCATTTTGCCTATCAGCCACGACGAAGTAGTACACGGAAAATGCAGCCTTATAAACAAAATGCCCGGTGAATATGAAATGAAATTCGACGGATTAAGGCTGTTTCTTGCATATATGTTTGCTCATCCCGGCAAAAAGCTTTTGTTTATGGGCAGTGAATTCGGTCAATTTATTGAATGGAACTATAAGCAAGGGCTTGATTGGCTCCTTCTTGACTATGAAATGCACAGGAAGATGCTTGGATTTTCCAAAACGCTTAATAAACTTTATAAAGACACGCCTGCACTTTGGCAAATTGATTACAGTTGGGACGGCTTCCAATGGATTTCCAGTGAAGACAACGCAAACAGCGTAATCGCCTTTAGAAGAATTGACAAAAACGGCAATGAAATTATTGCAATATTTAATTTCACACCTAACAGCTTTGACGAATACAGAATCGGCGTTCCAAACGAAGGCAGCTACAAAGTTGTACTTGACACCTCGCTTGAGCAATTCGGTGGCTCAACAATTGCAAAGCACCCCGCATACAAGACCAAGAAAAAAGCTATGCACGGCTTTGAGCAAAGCATCGGCTTAAAGCTTTCGGGTCTTTCGGGCATTTATCTTGAAAAGGTTGCCAAAAAGCCTTCAAAATCAAAGGCTAAGGAAAACGGCACAAAGGCAAAAAAACTTGAAAATGCAAAACCTAAAAAGGAAGCAAAACCCATTGCCGAAAGTAAAGATATAAAAGAAGAAAAAAAGAAAATTTCCAAGGCTGAACCTAAGGCGGAAAAGCCTAAAAATAAAAAGGATGAGCCTGTTAAAAAAGCAAAAAAGGCCGTCAAATCGGCGCTTTCTAATAAAAAGAACAAATAAAGGAGAAATGAAATGGCACAAAAAACAGAAGTTGTAGCAATGCTCCTTGCAGGAGGGCAGGGCAGCCGTCTCGGTGTACTTACAAAAAATATCGCTAAGCCTGCTGTTCCTTACGGCGGCAATTACAGAATTATTGACTTTCCTTTGTCAAACTGTGTAAACAGCGGTATCTATACCGTAGGCGTTCTTACCCAGTATCAGCCGCTTGAGCTAAACGACTATCTCGGAAACGGACAGCCTTGGGATTTAGACAGGCAAAACGGCGGTATTCACATTTTGTCACCGTATGAGGCTATCGGCGGCGCAGAATGGTACAAGGGTACTGCAAACGCAATTTACCAAAACATTAATTTTATCGAAAAATACGATCCCGAATATGTTGTAATCCTTTCCGGCGACCATATTTATAAAATGAATTACGCAAAGATGGTTGATTTCCACAAAAAGAACAATGCGGACTGCACAATCGCAGTTCTTGAAGTTCCGTGGGAGGAGGCATCACGTTTCGGAATTCTTGCAACAAATGATGACGACAGAATTTATGAATTTGCCGAAAAGCCGAAAGAGCCAAAAAGCAACAAGGCTTCAATGGGCGTTTACGTTTTCAGTTGGGATAAGCTCAAGAAATATCTTATTCAGGATGAAAACACAGAGGGTTCGGCTAACGACTTCGGTAAAAATATTATTCCTACAATGCTTGAGGCAGGCGAAAGACTTTTTGCCTTTCCGTTTGCAGGATATTGGAAAGATGTCGGAACAATTGACTCTCTTTGGGAGGCAAACCTTGATATTATCAATCCTAATGTTGACCTTGATTTGAGCGACACAAGCTGGAGGATTTACTCAAGAAATCCTATGGCGCCGCCGCACTACATAGGCAAAGATGCCGTTGTTGAAAATTCGTCCGTCAGCGAGGGATGCGAAATTGAGGGTAACGTTGATTACTCTGTTGTTTCTCCGAACTGCGTTGTTGAAGAGGGCGCAGACGTAAGATACAGTGTTATTATGCCGGGCGCTAAAATAAAAAAAGGCGCAAAGGTTTATTATTCAATAGTTGCCGAAGATGCAGTGATTGAGCCTGACGCTAAGGTCGGCGAAATCCCCGAACTTCTTGAAAAGCCGGAAAATTGGGGCATTGCAGTTATCGGTTCGGGCGCAACAATAAAAACGGGAACTCACATTGCCCCCGGGGTAATGGTTAAAGCAGGAGAGGAGGTATAAGCGATGAACGGAAAATCAGTACTTGGTATGATATTTGCAAACATTCACGAAGAGGCTCTTGATTCGCTTACGGCAATGAGAACTATGGGCTCTGTTCCTTTTTGCTCACGCTTTCGTTTAATCGACTTCCCTCTTTCAAACCTTGTTGAAAGCGGAGTTACCAAAATAGGCGTTGTAACAAATGCAAACTTCCGCTCTCTTATGGACCATATCGGCACAGGCAAGCCTTGGGATTTAAGCAGAAAGAGCGACGGCCTTTTCTTGCTCCCTCCGTTTTCGGCAGGAAGCACAAGCATTTGGGGAAATCGTATCGACGCCATATTCGGCAATATGAATTTTCTTCATCAATCGCATCAAACTTATGTTTTGATGACTGATTGCAACAATATTGTAAATATTGATTATTCTAAACTTTTTGATGCTCACGAAAAGAGCGGAGCAGATATCACAATCGTTGGCGTAAAAAGCAAAATGCCTAAAAACATAGGCTCTGTTCTTTGCTTTGACAAGGTAGATGAAAACGGCAAAATTACAGAAATGAGCCTTGACCGTGATGTTGATGACGAGGTATTTTACTCGTGTAACATTATGATTATGAAGAAATATCTTCTTGAAACTCTTATTCAGACTGCTCATTCCAAAAATGAAATTTCTTTTCAAAGAAATATCATTATGGCAAATGTTAAAAACCTTAATATTCACGCTTTTGATGCGACTGACAGCTTTGTCGGCACAATTGATTCAATTCAAAGCTACTATAAAATTTCTATGTCGCTTCTTGAAAAGGAAAACAGAGATAAGCTTTTCTCATCCCCTATTTCAACAAAAGAACGTGACGATATGCCTACCCTTTACGGCCCTGAATCTGCAACTAAAAATTCACTTGTAGCTGACGGCTGTATTATTGACGGCCGGGTTGAAAATTGCATTATTTTCAAAGGCGTCAAGGTTGAAAAAGGCGCAGTGGTTAAAAATTCCATTCTTATGCAGGATACCGTTGTCGGCGAAAATTCAAAGGTAAACTGCGTAATTACGGATAAGAATGTAAGCATAAGAAGTTCTGCCGAGCTTTCAGGTGCCGAAACATTTCCTGTTTGCCTTGTTAAAAACACAAAGGTCTAATTTTGGAGGAATAAAAAATGAAAGTATTATATGTTGCTTCCGAAGCACTTCCGTTTATGGCTTCGGGTGGATTGGGAGATGTTGCAGGCTCACTTCCTGTAGCGCTTCGCAAAAGACTTATAGGTTGCCGTGTTGTTATGCCGCTTTATGACGGAATCAAGCAGGAATTTAAAAACCAAATGAAGTTTATCACTTCTATTTCCGTTCCTGTTTCTTGGCGCCGTCAATATTGCGGAATATTTGAAGCCAAGGCTAACGGCGTCATTTACTATTTCCTTGACAACCAATATTATTTCAAACGTGACGGAATTTACGGCCATTATGACGATGCCGAACGTTTTGCATTTTTTGCAAGAGCAGTACTTGAAATTATTCCTGCTATTGATTGGAAACCCGACATCATTCACTGCAACGATTGGCAAAGTGCATTAACTCCGCTTTATTACAGTTGCTACTATGCTAACAAAATGGGATATGAAAATATCAAAACCGTTTTCACTATCCACAATATTCAATATCAGGGCAAATACGGCGACGAACTTCTTAACGACGTTCTCGGAATTGCGCCGGAGTACAGCAATCTTATTATGTATGACGGCCTTGTAAACTTTATGAAAGCCGGCATTGAATGTGCAAACAAGGTCACAACCGTTTCCCCTACGTATGCAAAGGAAATTCTTGACCCGTGGTACAGTTATGGCCTTGACCCTATTTTAAATCAGCGCAGCTGGAAGCTTTGCGGCATTTTAAACGGTATTGACACAGATAACTACAACCCTGAAACCGATAAGGATATTTGGGCTAACTACAATGCAGACGATTTTTCAAACAAAGCTAAAAACAAAGCTGAGCTTCAAAAAATGATGGGTATGAACGTTGACCCTGACGTTCCCGTCGTCGGCATTGTTACAAGACTTGTAGGTCACAAAGGTGTAGACCTTATGAAAGAAGTGCTTGAAAAGAGCCTTTATGAGCGCAATATTCAATACGTTGTTCTTGGCAGCGGTGAATGGGAATATGAAAACTATTTCCGCTATCTCCACGATAAGTACCCTGACAAGGTTGGTATTACTATTGGCTTTGTGCCTGACCTTGCAAGAAAGATTTATGCAGGAGCAGATTTATTCCTTATGCCAAGCAAGAGCGAGCCTTGCGGACTCTCGCAAATGGTTGCACTTCGCTACGGCACACTGCCTATCGTTCGTGAAACAGGCGGCCTTAAGGACTCTATCACCGACTGCGGCGACGGACAGGGCAACGGATTTACATTCAAAACATATGACGCATACGATATGCTCGGCGCTATTTACAGAGGTGTTGACGCATATAACAGCAAGGATTGGAACGTTCTTGTTAAACGTGCGCTTGAATGTGATATGAGCTGGGGCAAGAGTGCAAACGAATATATCAAAATGTATCGTTCGCTTCTTAAATAATAAATCAAAACATATGACAAAAGCAGAAGTCAGTTGACTTCTGCTTTTTGTTTTAATAAATCCCTCCACCGCAAAATGCGGTCCCCCTCCCTTTCCAAGGGAGGCATAATCGTTTTATCTGAATCTTTTTCTGTAATTACTCGGTGTTACGCCCTTACTGCGCTTGAAAAGGCGATTAAAATAACTCAAATCATTAAAACCGCACGAAAGTGCTATTTCGGTTATTGATACATAAGAAAGACTTAACTGCTCTGCGGCGCACTCAATACGGTAATAATTAAGATAATCTATGGGAGTTTTGCCTGTTGCCTGCCTAAACGCACGGCAAAAATATTGCTTGTTAAGCTGTGCCTCCTCCGCTAAATCATCAAGTGTAAGCGGTTTTGAATAATCGTTTCTGATTTTTGTAAGTACCTTTTTTATCTGCTTGTTTTTGCGATAAACGGCATTTTGCGATGACGGCGCAATTTGTGACTTTTGTTCTAATATATACCCTATAAGCTGCCACAAAAGACCCGTTGTGGCAAATGTATAGGCAACGCTTTCCTTTTCCATATTTTCAAAAAGGGAGTCAACCATTTTGCCTGCTGTGCTTTTAGGCTCAAATATCATTTCGCTTATAACTCCGCTGTCAATTGCATTGTTATATTTTTCAATGCACTGCGGCGATTGAGCAAGAAAGCTTTCCATATCAAACACAACACATTCATAAATACAATTTTCAGGCGTACCGCCGTGAATAAATTCACTTGGAATAAATGCACTTTGCCCTCCCTCAAGCGTATAGTTTACGCCGTTGACGGATAAACGGAATTTGCCTGCAAGCACCAATATAAGCTCACATTCCATGTGCCAATGAAACGGCATTTCATACTGCGGATGATTAACATCAACATAATAAAGCTGAATCGGAAAGCCGAATGTACCTCTGCTTTTATTTTCTTGATATCCTGTATATCGCATAGTTTTTCCCCAGACGTTATAGTTTTATCAAAAAGTCAATATTGTCCTACTTTTTCACATTATACACCTTGCCCGTACAAAAAATCAACAGTATAATTGAAATTAGAGAAATATTAATTTTTTACTATGAAAGGAATTAATTATGGATATTGAAGTAATTAAAGACCAAATTTGCGATGTGTGCCATAAAATGTGGCAGCTCGGCTGGGTTGCGGCTAATGACGGCAACGTAAGTGCAAAGCTTGACGACGGCACAATCCTCGCAACACCTACGGGTATGAGTAAATCGTTTATAACACCTGACAAGCTCATCAGAATTGACTCTAAGGGCAATGTTCTTGAAGCAGCTGAGGGACTTCGTCCGTCAAGCGAAATCAAAATGCACCTAAGATGCTACGATAAGAGGGATGACGTTATGAGCGTTATCCATGCTCACCCACCAGGAGCAACAGGCTTTGCCGTGGCTCACAAAGCAATGGATATGTATAATATGATTGAGGACGTTGCTGCAATCGGCGCTGTTCCGCTTACTCCGTACGGCACTCCGTCCACAACCGAAGTGCCAGATGCTATTGAGCCTTACCTTGAAGAACACGATGTAATGCTTCTTGAAAATCACGGTGCGCTCGCAGTCGGCAGTGATGTTATTACGGCATTTTACCGTATGGAAAGCCTTGAACTTTGGGCTAAAATAACTATTAACGCAGTTATCCTCGGCGGAAGCCACGATATTGACGAGAAAAATATTCAAAAGCTTATTGACCTTAGAAGCTATTACAGAATTACAGGACGTCATCCGGGATATAAAATGTATAACCCTGATGATGATATGCTTCATAAAAAGGAGGACTGATTATGCTTAAAGGTATTAATCCTATTGTTTCCCCCGAACTTCTTAAGGCCCTTTGCGAAATGGGTCACGGCGACGAGCTTGTTATTGCAGACGGCAATTTTCCTTGCGAAAGTATTGGCAAAAATGCAATAGTTATCCGTGCAGACGGCCATTCAACAACAGATATTCTTGACGCCGTTTTATCTCTCATTCCTCTTGATACATACACCGAGAAACCCGTGGCGCTTATGGAAGTTGTAAAAGGTGACAACACCCCTACCCCTGCAATTTGGGCTGAATATGACAAGCTTTTAAACAAATATGAGCCTGAGCACCACGATATTGAAATGACGGAGCGCTTTGCATTTTACGAAAGAGCAAAGAAAGCTTATCTCATTATTGCAACAGGCGAAACGGCAATTTATGCTAACGTTTTGCTGAAAAAAGGAGTAGTCAAGGTATGAGCCGAGTATTAGCATTCGACTTTGGTGCGTCAACAGGCAGAGCAATTCTTGCTGAATATAAAAACGGTAAATTAAGCTACAATGAGGTTCACCGATTTGACAATAATCTTGTTAAAAAAGACGGACTTTTGTGTTGGGATTTTGACTATCTGTTAAACGAAGTTAAAAAAGCAATTGATATGTGCGAAAATGTTGACTCCCTTGCGTTTGACACGTGGGGCGTTGACTACGGTATGCTTGATAAAGACGGAAAGCTTATATCTTTGCCCGTTTGCTACCGTGATGACAGAACTAAAAACGAGGTTTCTAAAGTATTTGAAAAAATGCCTGATAAAAAGCTCTATTCGCTAACAGGCAATCAAATTATGGCTATCAATACTCTTTTTCAACTTTGCAGTGAGAAGATTAACAATGCTGACACTTTTATCTTTATGCCGGACCTTTTTGCTTACTTTCTTTGCGGTGCAAAAACGGCGGAGCAAACAATTGCTTCCACCTCTCAAATGCTCGATCTTGAAAACGTAAAATGGCAAAAAGAGGTATTCAATTTAACAGGAAAGAACGAAAGCATTTTGCCGCCTATAGTTAAAAGCGCAACGCAAGCGGGAGAATACAAGGGCATTAAGGTTATAAAGGTTGCCGGCCACGATACGCAGTGCGCAGTATGTGCAATGCCTGCAAATCATGGCGAAACACCTGCCTTTCTTTCCTGCGGAACGTGGTCGCTTATCGGTTGCGAAAATGACGAGCCGATATTGACTGAAAAAAGTATGAACGATGAGCTTTCTAACGAGCTTGGCGCAAACGGCAAAATAAATTATCTTAAAAACATAAGCGGCTTATGGCTTATTCAGGAAATCAGGCGTAATTTCAAAAGCGAGGGCAAAAAATATTCATATAACGATATGGAGCAGCTTGCAAGAGGAGCAAAGCCTTTTGAATTTTTCATTGACCCTGACGACTCAAGTTTTGCCGCACCGGGCAATATGCCTGAAAAAATTTGTGCTTTTTGCGAAAAAACGGGTCAAGGCAAGCCTGAAAGCGACGGTGCAATGATTAGATGTATTTACGAAAGTCTTGCTATGAAATATCGCTTTGCAATTGAGCAGATTGAAGAAAATACGGGAAAGAAATTTGACGTACTTCATCTCCTCGGCGGCGGAACCAAGGACGGCTTTTTATGCCAAATGACAGCCGACAGCCTTAATATGGACGTTATTGCAGGCCCTACCGAAGCAACGGCACTCGGCAATATCGTTTTGCAGCTTATTGCACTCGGTGATATCAAGAATGTTGACGAGGGCAGAGAAATAATCAAATCAAGCGAAAAACTTACAACATACAAAAGTGAAAATGCAGGCGCTTTTGCAAGCAACTACAACAGATTTGTGAAAATTCTGAATAAATAATTTTAAAGGAGTAAGATTTATGAAATATCCAAAAATCGGTATTCGCCCAGTAATCGACGGCAGATGGGGCGGAGTTCGTGAAAGCCTTGAGGACCAAACCATGGGTATGGCAAAGGCTGCGGCAAAGCTTATCAGTGAAAATGTTTGCTACCCTGACGGCACACCTGTTCAGTGCGTAGTAAGCAATACCACAATAGGCGGCGGCGCAGAAGCGGCTAAATGTGAGGAGCAGTTCTCAACTGAAAATGTTGTTGCCACTCTCTCTGTTACACCTTGCTGGTGCTACGGCATGGAAACCTACGATATGAACCCGAAAACCATTAAAGCAGTTTGGGGTCTTAATGCAACAGAGCGTCCGGGTGCTGTTTATCTTGCGGCAGTTATGGCGGCTTATGCTCAAAAGGGTATGCCCGCTTTCTCAATTTACGGCCATGACGTTCAGGAAAAGGACGACAGCAAAATTCCGGCAGACGTTTCTGAAAAAATCCTTCGCTTTGCGAAATGTGCTGTTTCTGTCGGCTGGATGAAGGACAAATCATACGTTAATATCGGTGGCGTAACAATGGGTATTGCCGGCGCATACTGCAACGCTTCATTTTTCCAAAAATATCTCGGTATTCGCCCTGAATGGGTTGATATGACAGAGATTTGCAGAAGAATCACACTTGGTATTTACGACCATGACGAATATGACAAGGCTTACGCTTGGATTAAGGAAAACTGCAAGGAGGGCTTTGACGTAAATGCAGGCAAGGATTTACCTGAGGTTATCACTAAGTCTAAGGTAGTTGACCCTGACAAGGATTGGGAATTTATCACTAAGATGACGCTTATCGTTCGTGACATTCTTTTCGGCAACAAGAAGCTTGACGAAATGGGTTGGCACGAGGAGGCACTCGGCAAAAATGCAGTTGCCGCAGGCTTCCAGGGACAGAGAAACTGGACAGACTGGCTTCCTAACGCAGACTTTACAGAGTCGATTATGGCTTCGTCATTTGACTGGAACGGCAAGAAGATGCCTACTCCTTTCGCCACCGAAAACGATACATTAAACGGCGTTTCAATGATGCTCGGCTTGCTTGTTTCCGACACTGCGCCTTGCTTCCACGACGTTCGTACATATTGGAGTCCTGACGCTTGCGAAAGAGTAACAGGCAAAAGACCTGAAGGTGTTGCAAAGAACGGCTTTATCCACCTTATCAACTCAGGCGCAACCGCACTTGACGGCTCAGGCGCATCAAAGAATGCCGACGGCAACGGCTGTATGAAGCCTTTCTGGGAAATGACAAACGACGATATTAAAGCTTGCCTTAACGCTACCGATTGGTGCAGAGCAAACTATGAATATTTCCGTGGCGGCGGATTTTCTTCACACTTCCGTTGCAAGGCTGAAATGCCTGTAACTATGCTCAGAGTTAATATTGTTGAGGGAATCGGCCCTGTTCTTCAAATTGCAGAGGGCTACACCGTTGATTTGCCTGACGATATCCACGAAACACTTGACAAGCGCACTGACCCGTCATGGCCTACAACTTGGTTTGCACCTACTCTTACGGGCAAGGGCGCATTCAAGGATGTTTACAGCGTAATGGCTAATTGGGGTGCTAACCACGGCGTAACGGTTTACGGTCACGTTGGCGGCGAGCTTATCACTCTTGCTTCAATGCTTCGTATTCCTGTAAATATGCACAATGTTAACGAAAACGAAATTTTCCGTCCTCATTGCTGGGCAGCATTCGGCACAGACGATACACAAGCCGCAGATTATTCGGCTTGCAAGACCTATGGCCCACTTTATAAATAAGATATAATATAAAAAGGAAGTTGATTTTGCTCAACTTCCTTTTGTTTTTCGCACATTTATTTACACATTCGTTGTGAATTTATAGCCCTGCTTTTGGGCTTCGTCAATCACGTTGCCGAGAATCGACGCATTTGTTTTGCTGACTGCGTGGAGAAGCATTATTTCGCCCGGATGAAGATATTTTGTAATCTCATTCAAAGCGGTTTTTTCGTCAGACTGATTTTGGGTATCCCAATCGGCATAAGCAAAGCTCCAAAATACGCTTTTATAACCCAAATCCTTGGCAAGCGCAAGTGTGCTTTGGCTAAATTCGCCCTTTGGAAAACGAAAAAGCGTCATTTCATAATTGAAATTCTTTTTAATAAAATTGTGAAGAAACGTGATTTCCTCTTTAGCCGTGGCTGTGTCAACCTCGTCCATTGTGTAGTGGCGATAGGTGTGGTTGCCGACGATGTGCCCCTCGTCAATCATTCGCTTAATAAGCTTTGGATTATCCTTTGCAAAATCATAGGTCACAAAGAAAATCGCCTTAACGTTTTTCTCCTTAAGCGTATCCAAAATTGCAGGAGTGAAGCCGTTTTCATACCCTTCGTCAAATGTTAGGCAAATTGATTTTTTATCATCAAGAATAAAGCGTGCGCCGAGATTTTTGTATTGAGAGTTGAGCATTACGGGGTCTGTCGGCTGCTGATGATTTTCCGCCCTGCCGGGACCCCATACAACCTTTTCCGTACTTAAGCCGTCAACGCCCATATCATCTGCCTGAACAGATGTGTCGGCAACATTTGTAGTGTTGTTATCTGTTGTTTCGGCTTTTGCGGTTGTTTCGGTTGAGGTCGACGTTTTTGTTTGAGTTGTAGTTTCGTTATTATTTGATGATTTTGTGCAACCCCAAATTACCAAAAGCGCACAAATCACAAGACTTAATGTTAATATGATTTTTTTCATAAAAAAACCTCCCGCCATTATTTTTAGCCGGGAGGTTATTATTATGTTTGGTATTACTCGGTAATTTTCCAACCGGCAGAAATGATTCCTTCATCCTTGCCGATATGAACAATTATGCTTTCAACAACATCATTATTTTTCTTTGCCGTTGTTATGTAAGCCTTAATCTTGACGTCGCCGTTTATCTCATCGTTGCTTTCAAGATTATGTAAAAGAACGTCATTTTTTTCTCTTATGGTTTTAATCAAATGAGAACGGATATCAATTTCTGAGCTTTCCTTGCATAAAATTGAAATTTTATACATAGTTTCTTCTCTGTCTCGCCTGTCCTTATTGTAGTGGCTCTTTTTGTTGATATAATCTGAAAACGGGTGCAAAACAAGATGAACAATAACTATTGCTGCGGCAACAATCACTGCATAATAAATATTATCAAGCGTACACAAAATGCCGATAGCCGCAGTTGTCCAAATAGTTGCAGCAGTTGAAAGACCGCTGACTTTTGTGCCGTCACGAATAATAAGACCTGCGCCAAGGAAGCCGATACCGCTTACAACCTGAGCCGCAACACGGGTAACATCAATATTATTTCCAAGCTCTATACATGAAAACGCAGTATAAGCATAAGCACCTACGCACACAATAACATTAGTCAGTATTCCTGCCTGATGCTTTGTCCATTGGCGCTCAAAGCCGACAACAAAACCTAAAACTATGGCAAGCGCAAGCCTGATTGCAAAGCCCGAAAATGCAGTTATATCAAGTATTGCCTCCAAATTATTCAACTCCCTCAACAGATTTCATTTTCAAGTAAGCGTTAATGAAACCGTCGAGGTCGCCGTCCATAACAGCGGTAATATTGCCCATTTCAAAATTCGTTCTGTGGTCCTTAACCATTGTATACGGCATAAAAACGTAGGAACGGATTTGACTTCCCCAAGCGATTTCCTTTTGGTCGCCCTTAATATCTTCAATTCTTTCAAGGTTTTCTCTTTCCTTGATTTCAACAAGCTTTGATTTAAGCATACGCATCGCAACCTCACGGTTTTGGTGCTGGCTTCGCTCAATCTGGCACGATACAACAATGCCTGTAGGTATATGAGTAAGGCGAACGGCAGAGGAAGTTTTATTAACCTTCTGACCGCCTGCACCCGACGCTCTGTAAACGTCCATTTTGATATCTTCATCACGGATTTCAACGTCAACGTCATCATCAATTTCCGGCATAACCTCAACAGAAGCAAATGAGGTGTGACGCCTGCCTGATGAGTCAAAAGGTGATACTCTTACAAGACGGTGAATACCCATTTCGCCTTTAAGATAGCCGTAAGCATTTTCACCCTCAACAAGAATAGTTGCGCTCTTAATACCTGCAACATCACCGTCGAGATAATCGAGAGTTGAAACCTTGTAGCCGTGGCGCTCTCCCCAACGATTATACATTCTGAAAAGCATTTCTGCCCAGTCCTGAGCCTCTGTTCCGCCTGCACCGGCATGGAAAGTAAGAAGTGCGTTTTTACTGTCAAACTCTCCGCTCAAAAGAGTTGAAAGGGTAAGCGATTCAAGTTTTTTCTCAATTTCCTCAACAGAAGAAGTGCAATCCTCAAGTAAGTCTGCATCTTCCTCCTCGTTTGCAAGTTCAATCATAACAAGCGCATCGTCAAACTCATTTTTAACATTTTCGTATGACTGAACCTTAGCCTTAAGCGTGCCGATTTTCTGCATAACTTTTTGGCTGTTTTCCATATCGTCCCAAAAATCAGGCTTGGCGCTTTCCTTTTCAAGCTCGGCAATATCACCCTTCAAGGTGTCAATCGCAAGTGCTTCCTTTAAATTTTTTACTGTTTTTTCAGACTCCAAAAGTCTTAATCTTAATTCCTCGTATTCTATCATTACAATTTCTCCGAATAAGCAATCTCTATATATTATCAATATATTATATACAATTATTTTAATTTTTGTCAAGTTTAAAATAGATTTACAATATTTTAATTATAATGTTGATTTATTATGGTAATTTAGCTATAATAAATTAAATAGGTATCCACATTGAAAGGAAAAAATTATGCCTTCATATAAAAACGAAAAATGCCCCGTTTGCAATCAAGAGTTTAAAGACGGCGACGATATTGTAACCTGCCCTGTCTGCGGAACGCCGCACCACAGAGAGTGCTACAAAAAAATCGGTCACTGCTTTAATGAAGATAAGCACGCCGAGGGCTACGAATTTAAGAAAACAAATGAAACAAAAATCGAAGAAAAGGCTCATAATGTTAATCAGGGCACGGCTGTAGGTTCATATTTTTCGCCCGACAAAAGCGCTCAAGGCGAAGAAAAGAGCAATCAAAGCGACCCTCAAAATTCAAAAAGCAACACCAAAAAGTGTGTAAGCTGCGGTGAAGAGATTAACAAGAATGCTCCGTTTTGCAACAAATGCGGTGCAAGGCAGCCGATGAATGATTTGTCAAATTCTCAGCCGTTCATCCCTAATTTAAACACGGGATACGAGAACAGCGATTTAACAATTGACGGTGAAAGCGCAGAGGATATCGCAGGCGTTGTTAAAACAAATATTCCTAAATTTATGGATAATTTCAAATCCGGCAAGAAGTTTTCGTGGAATTGGGCAGGTTTTATATTCGGCCCCTATTATCTTTTCTTTAGAAAAATGTATAAAGAGGGTTCAATATTCCTTGCTCTTCAGCTTACAGTAAGCCTCATTGCCCAAGGTATTTATGCTAAGCCTTATGCAAAATTAATGCAATTTATAACCGACAATGCAGTTGCCATTTCGTCAGGCAAATTAAGCTCGGACCTTGTCAGCAAATTCAGCACGCTTTATGAAAAAATTCTGCCGATGATGCTTATTATGGCAGTTGCAAATTTAGTATTTCACGTTATCATTGCGCTTTGCAGTAATAACTTTTACAAAGCAAAGGTCATTAAAACGGTTAAAGACGTTAATCAAAAAATTGACGAAGGCGGTATGCTTGAACAAATGATACCTTTTGGAAACAGCACGCCTATGTCGCAGGACGATTTAAAGAAATTATATTTAAACAAAATGGGCGGAACAAGCTTATTCTCTCCTGTTTTGGCATTTTGCGTACTTGACCTTATCACGTCTATTATATCAAAACTCTAAATCAAGGGAGAATCATAATGAAAGTCAGAAAAGCGATAATACCTGCTGCCGGAATGGGAACAAGAGTATTGCCTGCATCAAAAGCAATACCAAAGGAAATGCTTAATATTGTTGACAAGCCTGCTATTCAGTACATAGTTGAGGAGGCTTTTAATTCAGGCATTGAAGAAGTGCTCATTATTACCAACAGAGGTAAGGGCGCTATTGAGGACCATTTTGACCACGCATACGAGCTTGAAAGCAAGCTTAAAGATAACGAAGGCAAAAAGGATATTTACAACGACGTTCTTGCCTGCTCAAAATTCGGCAATATCTTTTTCATCAGGCAAAAGGAGACAAAGGGATTGGGCCATGCCGTGCTTTGTGCAAAATCCTTTGTCGGCAACGAGCCGTTTGCGGTCCTTTACGGCGACGACGTTATTATTTCCGACAATCCTGTTACAAAACAGCTTTGTGACGCTTATGAAAAATACGGCAAGGGCTGTGTCGGCGTTAAAGAAGTGCCGGAAAAAGATGTGCCTAAGTATTGCTCGCTGGCTGTTGAAAAAATCGAGGGCAACTGCTTTAACTGCACTGATATGATTGAAAAGCCTAAGCCTGAGCAAATTATGTCTAACTATTCTATTTTAGGCAGAGTTGTTTTACCGCCGGAGATTTTTGACATTCTTGAAAAAACTCCGCTCGGCGCAGGAAACGAACTTCAGCTTACCGACGCTATGAAAACACTTGCTCAAAATCAAGGCGTTATTGCTGTTGATTATGAGGGCAAGAGATATGATATGGGCAATAAATTCGGTATTCTTCAGGCAAATATTGAAGTCGGACTTAAGCACCCTGACACGAGAGATGAGCTTAAAGCATATCTTAAAGAACTTGCAAAAAATTTTTAAATTTTATTAATTGACAAAATATTGTAATATTTTATACATCATTTTGGTATATTATTTAGGCTGACGATTAAATTAAAAAGATAGTCATACTTAAGACTGTCGAAAAGTGAGATAAATTTCGTATTTTGTGAGCGGGTGCTGTTTTATCCACTTGCTACGAAACAGTACACTGTACTGTTTCTCCCAAATTCACACGTGAATTTGGAGCCACGTGTCTCTTGTGCTTTGCACAATTCACTCCCCCGAACAAAAGACGGAAAGCGCCAAAGATGGCAAGGACTCGATGTCCTTGCCATCTTTCCAACCCCTCTAAGTGCAGAGGTTTCTACCGGAAACCCACACCCTTTGCAAGGGAGACAAAGAGGTTTATTTATATTATTCGGCGCAGTTTAGCCGCTTTGTCGGCAGTCTAATATACAAGAAAGAAGAAAAATTATATGGCGCAATATTACTATAATCCTAATTTTAACGAACAGCAAAGTGAATATATGAGACGTCAAATTCAGCGGGATAACATTGCAAGAAAGCAAAAAAAAGAGCTTAAAAAAATAAGTTCTTGGCTTGGCGGCGCAATAATTTTATACTTGGTATTGCAGGTAGTTGTATCTTTGGCAATGAGCAAAATAACAATAAACTCAGGGCAGACGCTTTATGACATTTACAAATCGAGCGCCTCATTCAGCTATGCCGTGAACATTCTTTTCATCTCCATTTTGTCTGTTGCGGCGCCGTTTGGCTTAGTTGCGCTTATTAACAAGAAAAAATACAAAACTCCTATTGTTCCCACAAAATCGCTCAAATTCGTTGACGCTGTAATTTGGATTTGCTTTGGTATGGGTATTTGCGTTATTGCAAATGCGGCAACAAGCTATCTTGTTGCTTTCCTTAAAACAGTCGGCATAACTCTTACTCAAGGTGACGTTTCAAATCCAAATTCAGTTTTTGAATGTGTGCTTAACATTATCGGCATAGCCATTGTTCCGGCAATTTGCGAAGAATTTGCAATGAGATGCTGCTCGCTCGGTCTTTTGAAAAATTACGGCAAAGCGTTTGGCGTTGTTGCGGTAAGCGTTGTTTTCGGTTTGCTTCACGGTAATGTTATTCAATTTGTTTTCGCTTTTCTTGTAGGCTTAGTGCTTGCTTATGTCACGATTAAAACAGACAGCATCATTCCTGCAATGTGTATTCATGCGCTTAATAACGGAATGTCAGCAGTCAGCGATACGGTCAATTTTGTTGCCGGCAAGGAAATAAATATCACCGCTGCACTCTTTGGCTTTTGGCTTCTCTTAGGCGTTATTGCAACTGTTTATTTAGGAATTAAGCATAAGCTTACCCTTCCTAAGGAAAACGGCGATTGCGTGCTTACAACGGGTGAAAAAATTTCGTCATTCCTCTTCCCCGGTATGATTATTCCTTTTCTTCTTTTAATCGTGATGACTGCGCAAACAGTTAAGATAGGATAAAATATGACAGATGAAGAAATAATGAAAAAAGCTATTGAGCTTGCAAAAATAAGCGGCGATGAGGGTGAAGTTCCCGTCGGTGCGGTTGTTACCAAAAACGGCGAAATTGTTGCAACAGGCAGAAACAGGCGTGAAATTGGCAAAAATGCGCTTTACCACGCAGAGCTTGAAGCGATAGACAATGCCTGCAAGGCACTCGGCGGCTGGCGGCTTTGGCAATGCGAACTTTATGTTACTCTTGAACCGTGCCCTATGTGTGCAGGTGCAATAATCAACTCACGAATAAAGCGTGTTGTTTTCGGCGCAAGCGACAGCAAGGCAGGCTCGTTCGGCTCTGTTGTTGATTTTAATAATTTGCCGTATAACCACAAGCCCGAAATAGTTAGCGGCGTGCTGAAAGATGAATGTTCGTCGCTTTTAAGCGATTTCTTTGCAAGGCTTCGTGAAGAAAGAGCTAAAAACAAAAATATTGACAATATTAATAAATAGTTATATAATTTACTTAACTTAATAAGTCAGGGGTGCTTTGATTTTCAAGGCTGAGATTATACCCTTCTAACCTGTTCGATAATGCGAGCGTAGGAAGACGGAAGATTATATACATATTAGCACCTTTGCGTTTTGCATAGGTGCTTTTTCTTTTGACTTATCAAGAATATTACGAAAGGAAGTATTTTATTATGAAAGCAAGTGTTGCAATTCAGGTTTTGCCTGATGTACCAAACGAGGACGAGCTTATCCGTATTGTTGACGAGGTTATCGCATACATTAAGTCAACAGGACTTAACTATTATGTAGGCCCGTTTGAAACCACTATCGAGGGTGAAAGCTACGATGAACTTATGGAAATTGTTGCAAACTGCCAAAAGGTTGCAATCAAAGCAGGCTGCCCAAGTGTAAGCGCATATATCAAGGTTGTTTATAACCCTGAGGGTGAGGTATTGACCATTGACAAAAAAGTTACAAAGCATCACCAATAAGACAGCACCGCTCGGTGCAATAATTGTCATATTATTGCTGTGGTTTTTAGCTTGCGATATGGAGTTCGTGCCTGCATATATGCTGCCGTCGCCGATAGACGTTGTAAAAGCGTTTGCCGATAATTTTTCTATTATGATGAAGCAGGCGGCTGTCACATTGCAGGAAACACTTTACGGTCTTCTTATCGGAATTGCCATTGCGTTTGTTATTGCAAGCTTGATGGACAGGTTTACCATAATCAACAAGGCGCTTTACCCTGTTCTTGTTGTTACCCAAACAATTCCCACTATCGCCATCGCTCCGCTTTTGGTGCTGTGGATGGGCTTTGGTATGGCACCTAAAATCACGCTTGTTGTTATCACGACATTTTTCCCTATTGCGATAGAGCTTTTAAACGGATTTCAAAGTGTTGATGAGGATGCAATAAATCTTATGCGCTCAATGGGGGCAAGAAGGCTTCAAATTTTCAGAATAATCAAGCTTCCCAATGCTACGGCTTCGTTTTTTTCGGGGCTTCGCATTTCAGCCGCTTATGCGGTTGTCGGCGCCGTTGTTTCGGAATGGCTCGGCGGATTTGAGGGCCTCGGCGTTTATATGACAAGAGTTAAAAAGGCTTATGCCTTTGACAAAATGTTTGCCGTTATCGTGTTTATTTCGGCAATCAGCCTTGTACTTATGGGCATAGTTGTTTTGCTTGAAAAAATTTCAATGCCTTGGGTACATAAAAAAGAAATTTCAGGAGATAAGAAATGAGTAAAACAAAAAAAATACTTGCAATATTGCTTGCAATTTCACTTATTTTTGCTTTTGCGGCTTGCACAAAATCAAATACAGATACAAAATCTGACAACACAGCAAAAAAGGAGTTAAAAAACGTTACTCTTTGCCTTGACTGGACACCTAACACAAACCATACAGGCTTTTATGTTGCTTTACAGCAGGGATATTACAAAGATGCAGGTCTTAATGTAAAGATTGTTCAACCGCCTGAAAACGGTGCTACTGAGGCTTGCTCGGCAGGTCAGGCACAGTTTGCCATTGACGCTCAGGATACTATCGCTTCAGCCTTCACATCTGACACTCCTATGCAGGTTACGGCTGTTGCCGCTCTTATTCAGCACAATACATCGTGCATTATGTCTAAAAAAGGCGAGGGTATGGACACTCCTAAGGGTCTTGTAGGCAAAACATATCTCACTTGGGACTCACCTATTGAGCTTGCAATGATGGAAAACGTTGTCAAAGCAGACGGCGGTGATTGGAGCAAGGTTAAGAGAATTCCAAACACAGTAACAGACGAGGCACAGGATGTAAAACAAAATCCGAATCACGCAATTTGGGTATTTGACGGCTGGGGCGGAGTTAACGCTCAGGTAAACCATGTTGAGGTTGACAAATTCTTCTTTAAGGATTTGAATCCTACATTTGATTACTACACACCTATCCTTATTGCAAACAATGACCTTATTAAAAATGACCCCGAAACCGTTAAGGCGTTCCTTTCGGCAACCAAAAAGGGTTATGAATACGCTATTGAGAATCCGGAAAAAGCTGCTCAAATGCTTATTGACGGCGACGATACAGGATCACTCAAGGGCAGTGAAGAGCTTGTAAAGGCGAGCCAAAAGTATATGGCAGACCAATATATTGCCGACGCTCCTAAATGGGGATATATCGACCCTGCAAGATGGAATGCATTTTACAATTGGCTCGGCGAAGTAAAAATTGTTGATGAAAAAATTCCTGAAAACACAGGATTTACAAACGATTATTTGGCATAACTTATGGAAATTTTAAAAGCTGAAAATATTTATAAAAGCTTTGGAGAAAACAAGGTTTTAAAAGGTGCTTCACTTACTCTTAACAAGGGCGAAATTGTCAGCCTTTTGGGAGTAAGCGGCGGTGGCAAAACTACACTGTTCAATGTCCTGTCGGGTATTTCAAAACCCGACAGCGGCAGGGTACTGCTCAACGGCGACGATATTACGGGTAAGCCCGGAAGTGTCAGCTATATGCTTCAAAAGGATTTACTTTTGCCTTACAGAAAGGTGATTGACAATGTAACACTTCCGCTTGTTGTAAACAAGGTAAGCAAAAAAGAAGCAAGAGAGCAGGCAGAGCCTCTTTTCAAAACCTTCGGTCTTGACGGCACGCAATACAAATATCCGTCGCAGCTTTCGGGCGGTATGCGCCAAAGAGCGGCACTTCTTCGCACCTATTTATCGTCAAACGGCGTGGCGCTCCTTGATGAGCCGTTCAGCGCACTTGATACCATTACAAAAGCTGTTATTCACAAGTGGTATCTCGACGTTATGCAAAGCATTGATTTGTCAACAGTATTTATTACTCACGATATAGACGAGGCTATTTTACTGTCTGACAGGATTTATATTCTTGCCGACGGTGTATGCTCAAACGAAATTAAAATCGACTGCCCTAAACCGAGGACCGCCGATTTTAATCTTACAGATGAGTTCTTGAATTATAAAAGACAAATTGTTGAAATTTTGCATTTATTATAATTTCACATAAAAAACAAAAATCCTTCTGATTTTCTTTTCAGAAGGATTTTTTATTTCTTTTCTCGTCAAGCTTTGCAGGGAAGATTTGCTTTCATTCTCCCCTCTTGAGTCATTCTGCCTTTTCTTTAAATTTAATATTATCAAGCCTTTCAAATTCCTTTTTAAACACAAATAAAAGATATATTGCACCCAAGGTCCAGCTAAGCGGCTCGGCAATGCAAGCGCCGAAATAGCCCCAAAGCGGAATAAACAGATATGCCGCCGCAATTTTGGAGGCAAGCTCCATAGTGCTTGAAATAATCGGCGGTGCCTTTCTGTCAACCGACTGGATAGAAAAACGCAGGGTGAAAAGCAAACCCAAAACAAAATAAAACGGCGCATTAACCCTGAGATAAAGCTGTGTATTTTCAAACACAGTCTGCGAAGCACTGCCCGTAACGAGCCTTGCAATTTGACCGCCGAAAAACCATAAAACAAAGAAAGTAAACACAGACCAAATAAGAGAATAAAGCGTGCTGTATTTGATAGACGATTTAATTCTTTTGATTTTCCCTGCACCGTAATTTTGACCTACAAAAGTAGAGCAAGCCGTGCCGATAGTTACAAGTGGCTGCATAAACATTTCCGCAACCTTTCTTGAACCGAGATGTGCTGCAATAATATCATCGCCGAGCGCATTAATCGAGCCTTGCATAATAATCGAGCCGATTGAGAAAATCGAATTCATAACCGCCATTGTCATACCTGCGCCCATCATATTTTTAAAAAGCGACGAAGAAAATTTAAAATCATCTTTTTTAAGCCTGATTATCTTAAAATTCTTTAAAATAACAACAAAGCAGAAAATTACGGACAAAAGTTGCGCCAAAACAGTTGCCACAGCCGCACCCATAACACCCATATTTGTAAATTTGATAAATACATAATCAAGCACAACATTTAATATACTTGAAAAAATCAGAAAATAAAGCGGAGTTTTACTGTCGCCGAGCGAACGCAAAATGACCGCCTCAAGATTATAAAGCATAGGCACGATAATGCACGCCAAAATAACGACAATATAGCTGTTAGCCTCCCCAATCCTTGCAGACGGGGTGTTGAGAAGTTTGAGCATAGGCTTGCTGAAAAGCACGCTTGCAAAAAGCACGGCAACTGAAAAAACGGCATTAATCACAAGCGAAATCGCAACTGATTTTTTCAGCCTTTTAAAATCCTTTGCACCGAAGCATTGAGCAATAATAATGCCAAATCCGCCGTTAAGCCCCCACGCAAAGCTCAAAACAAGGCTGTTAATCGTGGAACTTGCACCGATTGCAACAAGCGCATTATCGCCCAAAATATGGCCTGCAATTGCGGTATCGGCAAGATTATAAAATTGTTGAAAAACATTGCTCAAAAGAGTAGGAAATGCAAAAACAAGCAGAAGTTTCCACACACTCCCCTGTGTCAAATCCTTAGTTTTTGCCATAAATTACTTTTTCTTCCCCTTTTTCCCATTTCTTAAAATAATCATAAATATCATACCGATGATACCCCCTATGGCATTCATCATCATATCCGTCATAGTATCAACAAGACCGAGATAGCCGTATTCATTATGGTATTTTGAAAGGTCAAACATTGCCGTTTCATTCCCTGCTTTTGAAAGCTGAAGATTTGTGCCGTGAAAATAATCCATCAAAAATTCATAAAATTCCCAGCCGACTGCAATTGAAAGCGCAAACATTATTGAAAAAAGAGCCGCAAGAGTTGCCGCACACTGCCCCTTTTTGCGCTGAATAATGCAAGCAAAGTCATAGCCGAAAACGGCACAAACCAACCCCGACATAATATGCATAAAATTATCAAACCACGAAATTTCATCAAAAAATCCGAAATATGAGCCGATAACTATTCCTATAAAAATAATAATATTAAGCATTGTTTGGCTAAGCGGCGGAACTTCCTCAATAAAACTGCCGTTGCCGAAAACCTGAAACATATCCCAAAGATGAGTAAATATAAAACAAAATACGCTTTCAAATCCCATTACCAAGTCGCCGTGAATAAACGAGTATCCGGCGCAAACGAGCATGGAAATACGCACAATAATCCAAAAAACAAACTGTGCCTTAGGTATTTTATCAATAGGGTCTTTTTTTACTTTATAAGCCATTTTTTCACCGCCTGCAATTTATACGCCTTATTCTACCATATATGAAAAAAAAGTCAATTTATTAAATAAAACTTAATTTATTTAATTTTTGTGGATTTACTTTATATTATTTGTTATAATTGGAGTAATGAGTCAATAATGCACACAGCGGTACATTGTGTTCATTATTTGAATTGCTTGGAGGATAATATGATAGAATATACAACACGATATGATGTCAAAAAAACAATGTATGAAAAATTTGCGGATTCTGCCGCTCAACATACAAACGAGCCTTGTTTTTATTATTACAACAACACAATCACTTGGACGCAGGCTGAAAAAATGGTTGACCTTTGCGCCGCAGGTATGCTCGCAAACGGTGTCAGAAAGGGCGACAGAGTTATTATTTGCGCACCTAATATGCCGCAGTGCATTGCCGCTATATATGCGGTAAACAAAATCGGTGCTGTTGCTTCAATGCTTCACCCTCTTTCGGTTGCAAGCGAAGCACAATATGCGGTTGACCTTGTAGGCGCTAAGTTTGCATTTTGCTTTGACGTTTCAGAAAAAGCATTTAAGGGTATGAACCATCTTACACTTGTAAGATGCAAAACAGCCGAGTATTTTCCGAAAACTCCTTACGGCTTTATTGCAAATCAGCTTTATAAAAAGAAAATCAAAGGCAAAACAGCTCCGGCAAATGACGTCAAGAAAAATATTGACTGGAAGGAGCTTCTAAGAGAGGGCAAGGAATATATTGCTGCCGGCAATGAAATTCCTATTGCAGAAAACCCACTTGCAGTTGCCGCAATTATGATGACAGGCGGTACAACAGGCAATCCAAAGGGCGTTCAGCTTTGCAATGAGGCTATCAACAATCTTTCATATCAACTTTGCGACGTAGTTGAAAATGTTTTAGATATGAAATGTGACCCTAAATCAGACGCTATGCTTACTGCACTTCCCGTATTCCACGGTTTCGGCTTTGCGCTTTGTATGCACGTTTCAATCTGCACAGGTATGCCTCAGTCGCTCTTCCCTCAGTTTGACGCTAAAATGTGTTCAGACGCTATCAAGAAATACGGTATCAACTATATTTTCGGCGTTCCTGATTTCTTTGAAAAAGTATATAAGGCAGGTTATCTCAAAGGAATTGATATGTCGAATATGAAGCTTATCGGCTCAGGCGGAGACGTTGTTCCTTATTCGCTTACTGAAAAAATGGATAGACTTCTTAAGGAAAACGGTGCTCACTGCCACTTCGTTTCAGGCTACGGCCTTACGGAATGTGTAACCGTTTGCTCATTTACCGACCCGAGAAGAGAAGCACCGCAGGGCTGTATCGGCATTCCTTGCTACAATGTTAAGGCTATGACCGTTAAACCGGGAACTACAGATGAGGTTAAAGGCGAGGACGGCGAGCTTTGTATTTACGCTCCGACTCTTATGGAGGGTTATTACCACGACCCTGACGAAACGGCAAAGGTTCTTGTTATGCACAATGACGGCAAAGTATGGCTTCATACCGGCGATATGTGCTACATTGAGCAAGAAACAGGTGATATCTATTACCGCCAAAGGCTCAAGAGAGTTTACAAAATCAGCGGATATCTTGTTTATCCTTCGTTTATTGAAGAGGCTTACAGAGCAATGGCAGAAATTTATGACTGCTGTGTTATCGGAGTAGGAGAAGAAGGACAGACGAAGCTTAAGCTTTTCGTTGTTAAAAATAAAAAATTTAAAAACGATGATGAAGAAATGCTTAAGAAAAAAATCATTGAATTTGGTATGCAAAACCTTTCAAAATGGTCTGTACCTAAAATTATTGAGTTTATAGATGCTCTTCCGAGAACAAAAATCGGCAAAGTAGATTTCAAAGTATTGAAATAATTAAATTAACAAACCGGTCACGTGAATTCGTGACCGGTTCAGACTGTCGATAAAGTGGCTAAACCGTGCCGAATAAAATTAAATAAGCCCTTTTGCCTCCCTTGCAAAGGGAGGTGGGTGCAACTTGTTGCACTCAGAGGGATTGGAAAAACGGCAAGGACATTGAGTCCTTGCCGTTTTTGGCGCTTTCCGTCTTTTGCTCGGGGGAGTGAATTGTGCAAAGCACAAGAGACACGTGGCTCCAAATTCACGTGTGAATTTGGGAGAAACAGTACAGTGTACTGTTTCGTAGCAAGTGGATAAAACAGCTCCCACTCGCAAAATACGAAATTTATCTCACTTTCTCGAAGTCTACCAGCTTCTTATGTCGCTAAATTTTGCCGTAAAAATATAATATGGCAACCAATGATTGCCCGATTTCAGGCGCCTCGAATTTTATATATATTTACAAAAACCACCTATATAACTCGTAACCGGAAAAGTTCGGGGTCCCCGGAAAGCGTAAGCTTTTTGGGGAGAGGAGGAGCAGCGTAATGAGAGTGAATTGTGCGAAGCACAAGAGACACGTGGCTCCAAATTCATTTATGAATTTGGGAGAAACAGTACAGTATACTGTTTCGTAGCAAGTGGATTGCTTTATTCATCTATAAAAGGATAAAAAAAAGTCGCCACAAGCGATATGAAGCTTGCGACGACGAAGTCGGCATTACTTATTTTCCCGGCAGGCTGCCCTGCAAGTATTTTCAGCGCAAACGAGCTTAACTACCGTGTTCGGGATGGGAACGGGTGGACCCTCGTTGCAATCAATACCGACGCCTGATATATTATCATAACAAGCAGTAAAAGTCAACACTACTCGCTCAATTTCCTGTAAAGAGAATACATAAAAGGGCCGAGATATGCTTTAATCAAGGCGGTGTATTCCTCTTTTGTTACAGGCCTTTCTTTAGGAGCAAAGCAAAGATTTTCATAAATGACGCTATATTCCCTAACATTATAACCTGCGCCGAAAAAGCCGTTTTTAACATAAAATTCACGGCGACGGATACGTTCGTCATTATTGACAGCATTATCATCAAGTGCTTCAATATTGAGTACTAAACGGCATTTGGGAAATTCCTCTTTAATAAGTTTCAGAATTTGAGAGCCGATACCGTTGCCCCTTGCCTGCTTTTCAACAGCAAGATAGAAAATAAAAACAATATCATTATACCAAACAGTATAAGTAAGACCTTTAAATTCAACCCCGTCAACTACGGCAAAAAACGTTACGTTACTGCCCTTTGCTTTATAAAGCAAAATATCAAACGGAATGCGTTCAGCACTTGGAAATGCGCTGTTATAAAGCGACCTTGCTTTTTTGATATATTCCTTATTTTTCTTAATATTTTTAAGTTCTAACATAAAATCACCTTTATATATTATATCATATTATATTTCTTTAGGCAAACAAAACAGCATATAAATCAAACAGCATACAATAAATACAGCGATTTTGCAAAAATTACAGCCTTAATTTTTACTATTGACAAATTATAAACCTTTTGGTATAATTGGAGCATAATACTTTAGCACTTAAAAGCGTTACACTTTCAAGTGCTAAAGCGTTGCTGAAAGTTGACAAATTAAAAATGTCAATTATAATAGTTATTATCGGAGGGCAAAACTATGGATTTGATGACAAATACAAATTTTAAAAGAAAGCTTCCTGTTCCGCAGGAGATAAAAAAAGAAATGCCGCTTTCAAAAGAGGCTGAAGAAATAAAGGCTAAAAGGGATGAAGAAATCGCTAAGGTTTTCAAGGGCGAAAGTGACAAGTTTTTGCTTGTTATCGGCCCGTGTTCGGCTGACAGGCACGATGCTGTTCTTGACTATATTCACCGCCTTGCAATGGTTCAAACCGACGTTGAGGACAAGATTTTGATTATCCCGAGAATTTACACAGGTAAGCCGAGAACAACCGGTGCCGGCTACAAGGGTATGCTTCACCAGCCTGACCCTGACAAAAAGCCTGATATGCTTGAGGGAATCAAGGCAATTCGTGCGCTTCACAAGGATGCAATTGAGCAAACCGGCTTAACATGTGCAGATGAAATGCTTTATCCTGAAAACCACAGATATCTTTCAGACCTTCTTTCATACGTTGCAGTAGGCGCAAGAAGTGTTGAAAATCAGGAACACAGGCTTGTTTCTTCAGGTCTTGACATTCCTGTAGGTATGAAAAATCCTACAAGCGGCGACCTTTCAATTATGCTCAATTCTATCAAGGCAGCTCAGGGCGACCACACTTTCCTTTACAGAGGATGGGAGGTTGAATCCAAGGGCAACGAGCTTGCGCATGCAATTCTTAGAGGCAGCGTAAGCAAGCATGGCAACAATCATGCTAACTATCACTACGAGGATTTAAGAAAGCTTCACGATGCATATTGCACAGGGAATTACAAAAATCCTGCCGTTATTGTTGATACCAACCATTCCAATTCAGGCAAAAAATATCTTGAGCAGGTAAGAATTGCAAACGAGGTTCTTCACTCAATGCGCCACAGCGACGATATTAAAAAAATGGTTAAGGGCTTCATGGTTGAATCATATATTGAGGACGGAAGCCAGAAGGTTGAGGACGGAGTTTACGGAAAATCAATTACCGACCCTTGCCTCGGTTGGGAAAAAACAAAGGAAATGATTTATACAATTGCCGACCAGCTTTAACTTGATATAAAACGCAAAATGAGCTGTCTCACTAAATATGTGGGACAGCTTATTATTTTTATTTAGTTTAAAATGTCACATTCCTTGCCCTTTGGGTGAAATACTCCCGTGCATCTTTCGCAAGCTCCGTGATTGCATCTGCCGCAGGTATTAGCGCCGCATCTGCCGCAGCAATGAGTGCTGTTTTGGCAAAGGATATAATCGCCGCCGCTGATTTTAATTGATTTGCCGTTTACAAGCGAATCGGAAATCTTGTATCTTGCATTTTCATAAATTGCGGCAATGGTTGAACGAGCGACTTCCATTTGCAATGCACATTCATATTGGGTAAGCCCCATATAATCAATAAGTCGCAGGGTTTCATATTCATCAACAGTAAGTTCAACAAAGCCCCTGCCGTTTTTTGGTTTTATTAATTCTGCAATATTAGGTTCAAAGCAAACCTTTCTCGCCTTTTTGGGTCTTGCCATAAGCCGCTCCTTAATTAAAACTTTAATGCTTTAATTATACACGATATATATGACATATGTCAAATAATTATTCTTTTGACGATTTGAGCATTGAAACGATTACTTTGCCGAGTTCTTCCTTATTAAAAACAGGGAGTGGCTCAATAAGAGCATCAATACAGCCGGCAACGCCGAACGTAATTGTTGAAACCTCGAAATAATTATCTTCAATAGTGAAACCGTTGCTTTGAGAAATTGATGCAACAAGATTTTCCTTAAGCATTTTTATTGCCGGTGCACAAATGCTGCTTGACTTGAATTTTGAAAGGTATTCAATATTTTTCTCCACCTCGTCAAGAAGCCTGTCAACCGCAGGTTGGGGGTTATGCTTAATTTCATTATAATCAATCTTCTTTGAAATATTGATAATACCGTTCATAATGATTTGAAAACAGTTTTGCAGGCAATCGTCCATACTTTTGTAGTGCAAATAAAATGTGCTTTTATTAATATCCGCACGCTTGCAAAGCTCCAAAACGGTAATCTTGCTTGTATCCTTTTCAACCATAAGGTCAAGAACGGCATTAAAAACAGCTGTTCGTGTCCTTTTAATTCTTCTGTCCATTTCGGTTTAACTCCTATTAAATTAATAAACGTAATAAATCAGAACTCTATTTTGACATATAACAAGATAAATTGCAACTTTTTGACGTAAAATCGACATATCGTACAAATCGGTCGATAATTATTTGTGCAAAAAGACAACACTTTTATAAAAAATGTCAATTATTTCAACCGAGAATATGCATAGTTTGAATTAAAAATACCCACGAAAGGCCGTAATAAATAACAACAGCCACCAAATCATTAACCGTGGTAATAAGCGGACCCGAAGCTACGACAGGGTCAACCTTTATCTTTTTAAAGAACAGCGGCACAAGCGTACCGACAAGGCTTGAAACAATCATTGCAAGAAGAAGCGATACCCCAACGCAAAGTGAAATCAAAAATGCGTGCCTAATATCATATCCTTTATAAAGGAAAATGTATAATCCCAGAAATACTATTGCCAAAATGCCGAGCAAAAAGCCGTTGCTAAAGCCAACCTTTGCCTCTTTAAACACTAATTTCAGCTTATCCTTAGGCGCAAGCTCCTCGTCCATCAAAACACGAATTGTAACTGCCAGCGACTGCGTGCCTACATTACCCGCCATATCAAGAATGAGCGATTGAAAGCAAATGACAATAGGCAAAATTGCAACAACATTTTCAAATGCACCTACAACAGCCGAAACTCCCATACCCAAAACAAGAAGCACAACAAGCCACGGCAAACGTTTTTTTATGCTCTGCTTTGTCGTTTCCTGCAAATCCTCCTCTGCAGTCAATCCGGCAAGTTTTGCATAATCCTCGCCCATTTCATCATCAACCGCCTCAACAACGTCCTGAGCCGTGATGATGCCGACAATTTCTTTATCATGGTTCAAAACAGGAAGTGAATCCTCGGCATAATCCTTGATTTTTTCAATACTGTCTGATATTTTTTCGTCAGCATAAAAATAAGGATATGAATAAATAATTATAGAATCGAGCGTATCGCTCTGCCTTGCTATAATCAAATCCTTTAAATCAATAGCGCCGCTGAACTTGCCGTTTTCGTCAACAACATAAATAGTAGAAATATTATCGTTATCGCCTGCTTGCTTAATAAGTTCGTGCATTGCTCCACGAATGTCAAGCGTTTTTGAAATGCAAATATAATTATTTGTTATTAAGCTGCCGACCTCGTCCTCATCATAAGAATTGATGAGCTGAATGTCCGCCTTAACATCATCATCAAGGCTTAAACGAAGCTTCTCCTTAACGCTTTCATCAACCTTTTCAAGCAAATCTGCTGCATCGTCGGAGTCCATTTCGTTAATGATATCGGCAAGTTTTTCAACACCGAGTTCGTTAATATATTGCTCAGGCTCTTCAACATAGGAAAGAATTTCCGAAACCCATTCATCGCCCAAAATTTCATAAAGCGACAAACGCTCATCCTTTGTTAAATACTCCAAGCTTTGCGCAATATCGTTTGCGTGGTAGTCATCAAGCTTTTCGACTAATTTTTCTTTATCCAAATTGCTCCTGATAACGGCAACAATTTCTTCAATAAGCTTATTTGCTTTTAAATCCAATTCCATTTCAGCCTCCGTTCCCCCAAAAATGGGCATAAAAAATCCATCGTGCAAAAATACACAATCAAAGTAATAGTTGTGACATTCTTAAACGACGGAAAGGCTGAAAATATATTAATGCGAAATCATAAAGACATTTGCTTTTTCAAACCTTGCCCATCGCCAAAGCTACTTCGATTATCACAACTGTCCATATATTTCGCCTCCTTATTTCTAAAACTGCAAAGATTATAGCACCAAAAAATCAATTTGTCTACCATAAAATCAAACGACATTCAGAAAATGTTCTTTCGACACAAAGTAGAGGGCGAACAATGTTCGCCCCCTATGTTGTTGAATATAAAGATTATTTTTCTACACCCTCATTGCCCATAAATTATTAATTTGCGAAGAAATATCATCGAAATTCCAAAGCTTATTTGAATTTTCAATACTGTTTGGGTCATTAATTTTAATCTTGCCGTTTTCTATACCCGTCATTACAATGAAATGCCCTTTTTTCGTAAAATCACCGGGTCCCATTATGCAAACAACAGGGTTGCCGACTTCAAGATTATTAATCACCCTTTGCTTATCAAGAGGCAGCTCGGTTGAGTCAATACCAAGCTTTTGCGCACCCTCGCTCATAAGAGTCCAAAGCGAACCGCCGCCGTCAACGCAGTAGCCGTTTTCCTTTGCCCAATCAATCATATAATCGGGCGAATATTTTATATCTTGCAAAAGATAAACCGCAACCATTGAAAGGCAAGTAGGGCCGCAAGCAGTCAAGCCTGCCACATCGTCACCGTACATTTTATAGCCCCATCTGATATCCCATTGCATAAAAAGAGGAACGCTGTCGCAATTCTTATACTCTTTCATATTAATCTTAAAATGCTTGTCCTTATACTTAGGATAATTGAGCACAAATTCCTTTGTTTCCTTATTTCTTTTGAGCAAATCAACAAGGCTTTGGGGATAATCGGAAAATGTGTAGCCGTTTTCGTCAGCATAATTTTTAATCATTTTTTTGGCTGAAATATTCTTATCCTCAGCAGCAACCTGAATATACTTTGAATAATTTTCGGCCTCGCCGACTGTTGTCCTTTTAACAACAGCTGCGCTTGCAATTATTATCGCTATAATCAAGACAAAACATATTATTTTTTTCTTAAATCTTCTTTTCATACATTTTACCTCGTTCGGTGATATTAATACAATATACCAAAAGGAGATTTTTTGCTTTAATATTAACTTTCAAAATTCTTACGATTTTCTTAAGATTGATTATTTAGCGGCAAAGAAACAGTAAAAATTGTGTATTTTTCATTGCTTTTGGCTGTAATTGTTCCGCCGTGACGCTCAACAATCTGCTTTGCAATGGCAAGACCTAAGCCCGTTCCGCCGGTTTTGCTCGTTCTGGACGTATCGGCACGGAAAAACTTTTCAAAAATCATATCAAGCTTTTCCTTTTCGATTTTATCACCTTGATTAATAAAAGTCACAACGGCATTTTCGCCATTTTTGAAAACGTTTATTTCAATATTTGTGCCCTCATAGCAATAATTTGAAGCATTGCGCATCAAATTGTCAAACACACGTGAAAGCTTGTCGGAATCGCCGATAATATTAACCTTATCCTCTGCCTTTACGGTGCAGGTAAGATTTTTTTCCTTTAAAACAGGATAAAATTCCTCTGCCATTTGCCTTAGAAGCAGAGAAAGGTCAATATGATTATTTTCAAGCGGAAAGGACTGAAGATTAAAACGTGTTATATCGAAAAATTCATTGATAAGCTGCTCAAGCCTGTATGCCTTATCAAGCGCAATGCCCGTATATTTTGCCCTGTATTCCACGCTGAAATCGGGATTTTCATCAAGCAGGCTTAAATATCCGATAATAGAAGTCAGCGGAGTTTTTAAATCGTGGGCAAGGTAAACCACAAGGTCATTTTTTCTCTGCTCCGCCTCGTTTGCAACGTATTGCTTAAACTTAAGTTCCTTTTTAATCTTTTCCTCAACGTCCTTATGCCTTGGTGAAATAATATTGGGAAGTCGAGGGCTTACATAGTCATCGTCGACTATTCCGTCAAGTGCGTCATATTCCCTGTCAAGAAGCCGTGCCGCACGAAGCATAAAAATAAGCGTAATCACAAATGCAAGAACTAAATTTGTAACTATAACAGTGCCGATATCGTAAAAAGATCCACTGCCTGTTACAGCTTCGATTAACAATACATACCGGTCTGCAAATACCCAAAGGGGAATTGAAAAAACGACTGTGCAGATTATGTATCGAATTAAAATTTTTGCAAAAATTCTTTTATCCTTATTTCTTTTCAATCTTATACCCTACTCCCCAAACAGTCTTAATAAACTTAGGATTTCTTGACGGCTCGTTAAGCTTTTCCCTTATTCTTCTTATATGTACCATAACCGTATTGTTGCTGTCAAGGTATTTTTCATTCCAAATCTTTTCAAAAATCTCCTCGGTGGAAACTACCTTGCCGGCATTTTTGCAAAGAAGCCAGAGAATATTAAATTCGGTCGGGGTAAGCGCAATCTCCTTTTCATAAAGGGTGCAAACGTGGGTTTGATGATTAACTATCAAGCCCGCAGAATCGAAAATTTCTTTGTTTTCCAATGTTTCTGCGCCGTTATAAAGAGTATATCGCCTAAGCTGAGCCTTAACTCTTGACACCATTTCAAGCGGATTAAACGGTTTTGTAATATAATCGTCTGCGCCGAGCGACAAGCCGATAATTTTATCGTTATCCTCCACCTTAGCCGTAAGCATAATAACAGGAAAGCGGAAGCCTTCCTCTCTTATTTTGCGAAGAATGGTAAAACCGTCTGTATCGGGAAGCATAACGTCAAGAAGTGCCAAATCAAGCGGGGTTGAATTAATGCATTTTATCGCCTCACTGCTTGAATAAAATTTATATACGTTATATCCCTCATTTTTAAGAAAAAGCTCCACAAGGTCGGCAATTTCCGCCTCATCATCAAGCACAAGAATATTCATAATGTTTTCCTCTTAATTAATAGATATACCGATTATATTACACCAAGCAAAAATATTTGTGAAGTATATCTTACGATTTTCTTAAGATTATTCAAACATATAAACTCTTGTTTCATAAGGTCTGAGCTTAAAACCGTTGCACTGAACAAAATTATTTTCATAATTGCAAAGAATAGGTGTTCCCTTTTCAAGGTCAAAGCCCTTTGGCGCTTCAAACGGCACACGCTCATCGGAAAACGAATTAATAACCAAAAGTCTTTTGCCGTTGAATGAACGTGAATAAACATAAAGCTTATCGGAATTTTTGTAATATTCCTTATAATCTCCCCACTTTGCAACATCGTTTTCTTTCTTAAACTTAATGAGCTTTTTATAGTGATTATAAATAGAATTAGGATCTGCCATTTCTGCTTTTGCATTGATTTGCTTGTAATTTTCATTAACAGGAAACCACGGCGTACCGGTAGTAAATCCTGCGTTTTTGCTGTCGTCCCACTGAACGGGTGTACGTGAATTATCTCTTGTCGATTTAACGGCAAATTCAAATGCCTTTTCTTTATTCATATGAAGCTTATTGATTGCAACGTCATAATTATTTTTCACGAAACAGTCAACATAATCGTCAATAGAGCCGAGACGGGTATTGAGCATGCCAAGCTCCTGACCCTGATAAACAAACGGCGTTCCTTGCTGAAGCATATACATATTTGCAAGCATTTTGCCTGACTGAACTCTGTATTTTTCGTTTCCGTATCGACTTATAATCCTCGGATGGTCGTGATTTTCGATATAAAGCGTATTCCAAGCCCTGCCGTTTAACTTATTTTGCCAATTTGTAAATGCTCTTTTCATTTCTTTGAGCCTAAACTTAGTCTGCAAGAAGTCAATCAAAAATGCGTCCGCCTCGATATGCTGAAAATGGAACATCATATCAAGTTCTTTGTGACTTTCGTCAATATATTTAAGCGCATTATCAGGCGTCATCATCGGCGCTTCGCCGACTGTAAAGCAATCGTATTTATCTGTTATTTCTCTGTATTCACTCAAATATTTATGGATATTAGGGCCGTCCATATAATGCTCAATTCCGCAACCGATAGGAAGCGGTATACCGTTAGGAAGCCCCGGTCTTTTTGAAATAAATGTTATAACATCCTCTCTAAAACCGTCAACCCCCATATCAAGCCAAAATTTCATTATATCCTTAACCTCTTGCCTTACCTTTGGGTTATCGTGGTTAAGGTCGGGCTGTTTTTTTGCGAAAACGTGGAGATAATATTCTCCGCTTTTTTCATCCCTTTCCCAAGCCTTGCCCTCAAAGCAGGAAAGCCAATTGTTAGGCGGAAGCTTTCCGCCGAGCCTGCCTTTGCGCCAAAAATAATAATCGTGATATGGCGAGGACGGGTCTTTGGATTTAATAAACCATTCGTGCTCGTCAGACGTGTGATTAACAACAAGGTCCATAATAACCTTCATTCCACGCTTGTGTGCGCCGTCGAGCACCTGCCTAAACAAATCGAGATTGCCGTATTCCTTATGTATATTTTTATAGTCGGCAATATCGTAGCCAAAGTCAGCATTAGGTGACGGATAAAGAGGAGAAAACCAAATGCAATTTATGCCCAAATCCTGCAAATAATCAAGCTTTGAAAGCACACCCTCAAGGTCGCCTATTCCGTCGCCGTTGCCGTCGCAAAAAGAGCGAGGCCAAATTTGATAAACAACTAATTGCTTATACCAATCTTTCATAATTATATCCCCTTAAAATAATAAAATTAGGTATAAAACCTCTGATTTTATAATAGCATAAAATATGAAAATAGTAAATAATTTTATGATTTAAAATAATCATTGACTTATTCAAATTTTAAGTATAAAATATAAAATAATAAAGCTGTCTAGGCTGACTGAGACTATAAATTTTGCTGTTTCTGAACACAACAGCAGGGTTTATAGTCTTATTTTTTGGTGGTAAAAAATGAAATTCAAGAAATATTTAATCAAGACATTAACAGTTATTGCAGGTTCAATCATATCTGCATACGGAATCACGCTCGCAATAGGCGCAGGCTTCGGCGGTGCAACGCTTGCAATACTGTGGCAGGGGCTTACAAATGTAACAGGTATGACAATAGGCACTTCTTCGCTTGTAGTTGCCGCAGCAATGATAATTTTTGCCCTATTCTATGACAAAAAGCAAATCAACGTTGGCACAATTCTTTACCAAATAATTTACAGCTTTTTTGTAGACGTGTTTACAAAAATTCAGCACTACACTGATATTAAAGCAGTTAATTTTATTATAATGCTGCTCGGAATCATAATTTTTTCATTCGGAACAGGGCTTTACTCCGCCGCAGATTTTGGCAGAGGCTCTTATGAGGCAGTCACATTTTCGCTTTCAGAAAAAAATGGTTGGAAAATTAAAATTGTGCGAATGGTACTTGATATTTTAATGGTAGTTATCGGGGTTCTGCTCGGCGGCAAATTCGGAATTTGTACCGTTGCCACAGTTTTGCTTTCAGGTCCTGTTATTCAGGCAACGGTAAACACAGTTAAAAAATCAAAAATTTTCAAAACAATAAATGATAATATTTGACAAGAACTAAAAGTGGCTTGAACGTAATGTTCAAGCCACTTTATCAATAGTATAACTTATTTCATTTTATTAAGAAGAGCATAGTCCTTAGCGTTGATTACGCCGTCCTTTGCAACATCAAGATATGGACTGTACTTTTCGTCGCCCTTCTTTGAATTTACTGCGTTAATAAAGCTTAAAGTAAATGTGTCGCCGCAAGCAGAACACTTAACTGTTGCAGTATCATTCGAGAATGAAGAAAGGCTGTAAGAATGAGCATCCTTCCAATTAGCATAAATGCTCTTATCCCCCGTCACATTATCAAGCGTGTCACTCCATGTGTCAAGCACCTTGCACTGCGGCGGATTTTTAATTTCGGGAGCAGTTACCGACTGCCCGTCATTTGCAAAAGCCCTGCCGATAAGCGAGGTGTTTTCACTGTCGGCATAGAAACTAACCTGATGGAAATCTCTTGAAACGGTAACGCTTACTTTCATATTTTCGCTTCCTGCAAGCTTGGTATTGCAATAATACTCAATACCGCCGTCAATTTCGCTTACGTCATAAGCAATAAAGCTTGCAAAATTAAAGCCTGAACCGTCGCCGTAATCATCAAGCGTACTTGAAACATAATTATCATTGTCAAGATTGCTGTTTTCAAAAGGAATAACAATCATATTGCCGTCAAAATTCGCTTTTAGGCTTACAGATTGATTGCCAATCATAGCATTTGTAACATTTGCAAGGCTTGTATTTTTGCTCAAATCAAGCGATGTCAAATTATTATATGTGCAATTGATTGAAGTCAAGCTTTGGTTATTTGAAAGGTCAAGACTTTTTAAGCTATTTTGGTCGCATCGAAGCGATTTCAAATTAGGAACAGAGGTTAAATCAAGCTTTTCAAGTTTGTTAACATAGCAATCAAGTTTTGTCAACGAATCAGACAAAACAACAAGCGAAGTAAGCTGATTGTTTGCACAATTAAGCCTTTGAAGCTTATTGTTTTCATAAAGATTAAGTTCACTCAAGCCGTCAGCCATACACGTAAGTGACGTAAGCTCGGTAAGAGTAGATACGTCAAGCTTATCAAGCGGATTTTTTGAACAGCTGAGATTTTTTAAATTAGGAAAATACTCGATACCCTTAAGACTTGTAATACCACGATTTGCAACTGAAATAATAGGGTGATTATCTCTTTCCTCAACACTCAATGCCCCGTTGCCGTCTGTATCAACGTTTTCGGATAAATACGCTCTGAAATTAGCGTCGGGGAAATTCATCTCATTAAGTGCAACGCTGTCATCGGCGAAGGCAACGACTGCCGAAAGGCAGCCTGTTGCCAAAACCGTTGCAAGAAGCACAGATAAATATTTTTTAAACTTTTTACTCATTTGTGCCTCCCGTTATCCTTTTGTGACTGTAAATGTAAATTCAGACATTGCCGTTGAACCGTCTGCATTTGTAACGGTAACTGTTACTTTTGTTGCAATTGAAGACAATGGGTTAAGATTACCTATTGTTGTAAGGGTAATTTTACCGTTTTTATCAATTGAGAAATTCGCTGTATCGTCAACTTTATAGTCAACCGATGTAATAGCATTTGCGTCGGCAGGAGTAGGAATATAGCCTACTGTTACACCTTTAAATTTACTGAAAGTTAATTTGCTGCCTGAACTTACTGTATATTTACCGTCGGTTACAACATTGCCGTCAACAGTAAGCTCAAGCGAGGTGACAGGAATAACAACATTGATTACACTAATTGCGTATGCCTTAGTGTATTCTCTGCCCCATTCGTCAACAACCTTAACAGTAAGGTTAAACGAACCCTTGTCAGCCGTCTTTGTAATATTGATATCATTGCCGCTTACAGAAGCTTTAACGCCGTTTTCATCGCTTACCGCAATATCGGTTGATTTAACCATTGCGCCGTCATTAAGTGCAAGCGAAAGGGTAGCCTTTTGAGTATCCTCAGGTACCTGAATAAGCGCTGTTTCGCCAATAACGGTATCGCCGTTTTTAACATTAATTTCAGGCACGATAAATTCGTGACCCTCAAGCGCTGTTGTTGCGGCTACAAGAGCATCACAAGCAGCGTCAATCTCTGACTGAGGAGCTTGCATATTTGCATAAACCTCATTAGCCTTGTCAAGTGCGGCAGTAAAGGTATTAGCGTAAGATACCTCATAATCCATCGGGTTGATTTTGCTTGCCTCGTCGATAGCCGCCTTAAGCGCAGCCGTATCCCACGTGGTATATGCCTTGATTGTTGCGGTGTATCCACCGTCCTTAGCGGTAACGGTAATTGTTGCACAGCCCTGAGTAATGAATGTAACTATACCGTTTTCGTCAACTGTTGCAATGTCTTTATTATCAGATACATATTTGCAATCTTTGATTACGGAAATATTGCCGCCAAGTTCAAACTTAGGCGAAAGAGTAACTGTTTGAGCAGGAGCGCCGAATACCTTTTCATCGGCAAAGCTGATACCTGTTACTCCGTATCTTACAAACGTAACCGTTACGGTTGATGAATAACTCTCATCTTTTTCATTTGTAATTGTGCAAGTAATATCAGCAGCCTGAGCCGAAGCTGAATTGTTAGTTACAACACCGCTCTCGCTTACGGTAACGTTGCTGTTAGATGAAGTCCATTCAACTGACTTATAAACAGAATCCTTAGGCTGCTCATTAGCAACAAGACTAATGCTCTTGCCGTTTATGAATGTGCCTGTGTAGCGGAAGTAGCCCGGATTTGGATTTGTTACGCCTTCTGCCTCATAGTAGCCGATTTCCACACCCTCACTTGCAACATAAGGAATGAGTGAATCGTATGCATCGTTAAGCTTTTTAAGCATTGCATCAGCTTCAGCCTGTGTAGCCTTGCCTTCGTTAATCATTGTCTTAGCCTCAGCCACTGCGGCACTCAATACATCAAGACTTGCTTTGGTGTATGTATATGAATCCTTAACCTCTTCAATAAGAGCGTTATATTCACTCTGCTTTTTGGCAAGAGTGCTGAAGTCTGTCAAAACAGCGACTTTAACCTTATCTGTAAATCCGCCGTCAAACGTTGTACCTGTAATAACAGCCTCACCCTTTTCAACAAAGGTAAGCTTGCCGTCATTTGATACCTTGACTGCATTTTCATTGCTTGAAGTCCATGTGATATTGCCAAATTCAGGTGAACCCGAAAGTGTATATTCAAGCTGAGTTTCAGCATCGGTAGCGTAATAGATAAGTTCCGATTCCTTAATGTCAAAGCCTGTTGCAATTTTGTCACTCATAGTAACATTGATAGTCTTTTCAAAGGCTCTGCCGTATTCGTCTGTATAAGCAATCTTTACCTTAGCCCAACCGCCGTTGCTTCTTTCTGACGGTGTAAGCGTAATTGAACTGTCGCTTATTGATGAATCCATCTTATATGACTCAACAACGCTCCATTCAACCGCTTGATACATTGCGCCCTCAGGAAGAGCAGCCGAGGTCAATGTAATATTATTATAATTGTTATAATTTGAATATTTATCGCCTGAAAGATTTATCGAAATTGAATTGTTATCGCCGATTGTTCCGTTTTCTGCATCCTTATATCCGCCTACAAGCGGCTTAGCTGCAGTTTGATAAGTAATCTTCGCATCTGTTACGTGAACATACGGGTGCTCAATCATAGCCTCATAAGCCGAAACAAGATTTTGAGTTATTTCATCAATCTTTTCCTGAGTTAATGTATCGTCTGTCAAAGCATCGGTTGCCGCATCATACGCAGCCTTAAACACTTGACCGTAGTCATAAGCATAATCCTTATAATCAATATCCTTATATTCTTCAATCGCTGCCTTAAGCGCTGTACGGTCGCCGTCAGACGATACGTGACATTCACCGTAAATACCGCCGTCATACGATACGCAACGAACAGTAGTTGCACCGGCTGAAACGAATGTTACAAGTCCGTTTTCATCAACTGTTGCGATATTTTCATCATCGGACTCCCAATAAACGTCTTGAATACTTGCCTTGCCGACATGAGGAGGCAGGCTTGTGCCTTCAGGCTTAATGGTCTTTGAAAGCTGAGCGCTTGTGCCGAGTGCACCTGAAATGCTTGACGGGCTTACTACAACATCGGTTACCGGATAGAATGCGTATGACACCCAAACCGTATCCTGATATTTATTGCCAAAATGGTCCTCAACCGTACAGGTAATCAAACCGTAGCAAGATTTATTTTGAGTAGGGGTGCATTTACCGTCCTGAGTTACGCTGATAAGCTCATTTGACGATTCCCAAGTCACCGACTTGTATGAGCCGTTGTTAGGATAAAGCCTTACATTAAGGTCAAGCACAGCGTTTTTATAACTAATACCGTCTTTAAGCACGCTAAGGTCATACTGATAAAATTCCTTAGTAGGCTCGCCGTCAAGATAAAGCTCAACTTTTTTAATGTAGTTATACTTGACAAGACCGTTATAAGCTGCCTCAAGCTCTGTTACCATTGCATTAACCTGAGTCTGCGAGTATCCGCCCTTATCAATCATACCCTGAGCCTTGCTCATAGCATTTTGGTATACTTCCCAGCTGTCAGGATAATAGTTTACCTGATTGAGCTGCTGGTCGTTATATGATTTAACAAGATTTTCAAGTGATGTGTAGTTAGTTACAACATTAACATTGCACTTTGCTTCATATCCGCCGTCATACGTTTGGCAGGTAATTACGCAATCGCCGCCCTCTTTAAAGGTTACAACGCCCTTTTGGTCAACCGTTGCGATATTTTCATCGCTTGAATACCAATAAACGTCTGTGCAGCTTGCGCCGATACCCGGTGTACCCTTCGGTGTAACAGTAGCAGTAAGCGTTTTAGTTTCGCCAATCTTACCGCCCTCAATAGTGTCTGTATCAAGTGACACGCCTGTTACAGGAATTTTTGCAAAGGTGATAAACGCATTTGTGCTTGTGGCTGTACCCATATAGTCGGTAACGGTACATGTAATCATTGCCGAACAAGCATCGTTAGACTTTGGCCTTGCAATACCGTTTTTATCAATTGTGATATTTGGATTTGACGATGTCCAATTAATGCTGTTATACATTGCGTTAGCAGGCTTTAATTGCATATCAAAGTCATATTTATAATTAGTATAGTTACCGGCAGCAGGTACCTTAACCGTTACGTGGTTGCTTGAAAGCGGTGTTTTGTTAGGCCCTAAAATATCTACACCTAAAATACCTACGAAGCCGCCGATTTTATAGAAATCATAAAGAAGCTCACGGGCGTAGGTGTCACACGTGTCTTGGCTTGCCATAGGCGAATCATAAAGAACATAGTATGCCATATCGAGAGAACCGCAATATTGGTCATACTGCTCTTGATTTTCATCTGTGCACAAAACTACCGTTGAATCGCAAAGAGAAACGATATTGGAAAGATAATCCTTGTCAGGATATACGGTAACCTCAGCCGTGTCAACATAACCTCCGTCGGCTGACACGCAATAAAGAGTAGCCGTACCTACGTCGACACCTTTAATTGTTGCATCTCCGTTTTCATTATTCTTTGTTTCAACAGTAAAAATGTTTTCGTCACTTGAATACCAATTACATTTGTAGCATGCCGAATATGTGCCGTCAAAGCCACTGAATTTCATTGTATGAGTAGCGTCAACCGTTTCGCCTCTTGTTACGGAATACGAATCTTTGTCAATCGTGTTTGAACTTGTCGTATTCTTGGCAACCGTAACGGTAATCTCGTTTGATTTTATTTTTCCGTCGGCAGAAACTGCATAAACATTAAAAGAATCTGCGTTTTCGTGAGCCGCTTTTTGTGTTATTTTTGCGGTATGAGTTTCATTTGAAAGGTCAGTTGAATAGAAACTATTATCAACTACCCAAGTAAGGTCCTTATTAGAAGCGTTTTCCGGCTCAACCGTTGCCGAAAGCTGAGCGCCCAAACCTGCGTACTGAGTACCTGCTTTAACAGATACATATTTATATGTTTTATCGCCAACGGTAACGTCTGTTGTTTTATTAATACTGCTTGCTACGCCGAGAGCGTTGTCAACGCTGATTGTAATATTCTCAACAGGAATGCCGTTTGTCATTTCAAATGTTGCTGTTTTTGAGGAGATTTCATAAAACTTGCTGTTTGAAACGTAGTAACCCGTCTGCGCCTTAAGAACTACTGTTGATTTACCGCCGGACACTACGGTGTAATGACCTGTTTTGTCAATCTGACCTCTGCCGTCGGTAGCGGGAGCGTCATCGGTAGCCCAAGAATATGTTGTGTCACCGTTTTCGTCCTCACCTGTTACCATACCCCAAGTAACATAGAGGTTATTGCTTTCTGCAACACGCTTCGGGAATACCTGATATGTAAGGTCTGTTTCCTGACCTGCTTCAAGATAATTTTTGCCCGTGATTTCAACATCTGACAAATACTTACCGGTTTTACCTGTTACGGTAAGTTGTATTTCTCTTGAAATTCCGTTTGCCGCCGAAGTCGCAGTAATAGTACATTTTTGAGTTGAGATGCTGCCTAAAGAACCGCCCGCATCTCTGCCTGTGATAGTACCCGTTACAGGGTCAACAGAAGCAATTTCAGGATTTGACGATGTCCAAGTAATATCCGAGGTGTCACCCGTTGACGGCTTAACATTTGTGATTGCAAGCTGAATTTGAGAGCCCTCCTGAACGGTGTTTGCACCGTCAATATCAAAGCTTTCAAGCGGCTTAGAGTCAACAACCTCAAATGTGATTGAATCGTTATATACAAACTGAAGAACAAGGTTACTGATAAGCTTGACTGCAGTAGCGGTAAGCTGAACCGGGTCCGCCGTATCTCCGACTATGTCTTTAATTGCAAAGCAAGCATCAAGAATTGCGGCAAGCACCGCCCTGTTTATATCAATTCCGATATAATCAATAAGAATTCCCGCAAGCTTATCCGAATCTATTGTTCCTTTTACCTCATAAAACTTGTTTACCAGCCCAAGAATACCGTTAATTATGTCGTCTGTATCAGGCGATGCCATAATCGTAACTTTACCCTTATTCTTAAACGTTACAAGTCCGCTGTCATTTACGGTTGCAACAACCTTGCCTTGAGTAAAGATTGAAGAACTTTTAACAGAATACATTGTTCCGTAATGCAAACGAAGTGGAGTTGTAATAGCTGAAAGCTGAACTTTTGAGCCTACAGCCACTGTAGTAGGAACCTGCGATTTATTGGTGATATGTGTTCCGTTCGGAAGAAAAGCGGCATACCACTCGTCATTTTTAACAACATTGATACGAAGTGAATCGTTATCAAGCTCGGTGCCGTTCTTGTCATAAAGCGCAACGTGGATAACCGAGTTAATGTTATTAAGATATTTGCGAAGAGAATCGATAAGTTCGCCCTTGTATGAATCAATCCAACCGGCAATAGGTGAATCCGAGCCGAAGGCAGCCTCAACAATATCAATAATTGCTTCGGTGTCCATAGAATCAATATCTATTTTGTCATTAAAGAGCGCTTTTTCAAGAACGGTAGCCATAACCTTACCCACAAGCGGAATAGGCTTAACCTCATTATCAATCCAGTTTTGAATTACCGCACCCTTTGATGAGTCAAATGCCTTAACCACACCGTTTTGGTCAACATCAACCAAAGTCGGCATATCGCTGTACCATTTGATGTATCCGTTATCCGGCATTTCGGTATCGATGAGCTTATATGTAAGGTTGAGCTTTTCGCCCTCCTTCATAGTCTCAACATATACTTGCTTTTCTTGCGCTGTTTCGTCAACATACGAAGGCACCATTGTATCGGTGTCTTTATAAAAAAGTTCGATATCCCAATAGCCTTCAACTCCGTCGCCCGCAAAAGCAGATGCCGCAGGAATTATGCCCGTTACAGCCATAAGAACTGCAAGCAATACGCTGATAAGCTTTTTGCCTTTCCTTTTCATACGCAAATCTCCTTTTAATCATTTTTGCCTGAAAATCCATTGAGTAATGGCATATATTACCCAAAGTAATACACACTTTAATTATAATATTATTTATAAAATAATTCAAGAAAACGGGCTAAAATTTATTTCGTGATTATTAACAAACTTTTAACACTTGGATTGGTTATATTTACCAAACTGTTCGATAATATACAAATTGTCAACGTTTTGTCGTGAAATAATAAAAAAACGGTTGCAAAAATCACAACCGTTTTGAAAGTGTATATTAAAGCAATATTACAATCTGCAAAATCATCAAAACATTTCCGAATACGAATTCGTTACATTTTTAAGCCTGCAAATCATAGAATACGAGCCGTCAGCCTGTTTAACAAGCTTTCTTCTGTCCTCAACAACAAGAAATCTGCCCGATTTTGTTCTTACGCTGTAACGTGAAACCGTGGTGCTTTTGCCATCGGAAATTTGCTTTTTTATCTGCGCTTCAATAAATTTTGCTTCCCTTTCGCTCACAAAATCGTCAAGCCTGCCCTTGTGTTCATCAAAAATATGAAAACGTGAAAATCCCAAAAATTTGATGAAATCCTCGCTGACAATTTGAAGCTGCCAAATATCGTCGGTGCCGGTGCAAAAAATCGGGTCGGGAAGATTTTTAAACATTTCAACAAGCATATCCCTCATTTTATCCGCCGATTCCTCAGCCTTCTTTATCTGCGTAATATCGGTTATCATCGCATGAAAAATCGGGGTGTTATCCTCGTCATATCGCCCAATTGCGGCATTGAATTTGCACCACTTATACTCGCCCTTATGTACTATGGTTCTAATCTCCAAATCGCACTCGCCGTCAGTCGCCATCGCCTTGCCTATAGCCTGAAAAACAATGCTCTTGTCCTCAGGGTGAATAAGCTCATCAAGGCGGTAATTTTTTTTGACATAAGCCTGCTTGGTAGTGCCGAAAATGCGGCAAGCACCCTCGTTTAAATATTGCACCTCAATGTGCATATCACTCGTAACTTTGAATAGGCAGACACCGCCTGTTACAAGGTCAATAAGATAGTTCATTTCCTTCGCTTTGTTGCGCAATTTTTCTTGCAACTCCTGCGATTTTGACACATCGGCAAGGGTGAGCCTGCAAAGGCTTGAATTATCATAATTTTGACCCGTGCAATGGATGAAAATTTCATTTTTATCCTTATCAATAAACTCTGCGTCAAAATAGACATAGGGTGAATTTTTCTTGCAAAGCGCTCTCATAATTTCTTCCCTGTAAATCGGCTTTATTATATTGTGAAGAAAGAGCTTTCCCTGCTTTATTTTTGACGGGTGAACGCCTGTAAACTCGCAAAAATGATTGTCGCAGTCAACAACCTTAAGCCCATCTGCCTTATCAACAACAAGGTTCATAAAATCAACCTCGTACACCTCATCGTCATTAATGCTGTAAATTTTTATCTCCCCCTTTAGAATATCCATAGTAAGCTGTCGCAATAAATTCTATGAATTATTTAAAGTGTATATGAAATCGCCGAATCACAGCTTTCTAACATAATAATTATAACACAAAATGTAGTGTTAATGAATACGTTTTGTAAACTTTTCTAAAATTTTGAAAAATATTATATTTATTTTTTATATAAAAATATTATTTTACTATATGAAAAGCGACTGATTTGTGTTAAAATAGAAAAGTATTTATATACATCAAGTTTCAAAAGATGAGTAAAAGGAGAACAAAATATGTCAAAGGTTTTTCGTATTTTTGTTGAAAAGAAAAAGGGAAACGACATTGAAGCAGGTCAAACCCTTGCGGATTTGCGTGACAATGTCGGCTTAAGCGCTCTTGAGGATTTGAGAATTATCAATCGCTATTATGCTCAAGGTCTTACCGAAGAAGAATTTAACCTTGCGGTAAAGCAAATCCTTTCAGAGCCTAACCTCGACAATGTTTACACCGAGCTTTCAATCCCTGAGGATTACAGATATTTTGCAATGGAATATCTCCCCGGTCAATATGACCAAAGAGCCGATTCTGCCGCTCAATGTATACAGCTTCTCACAGCCGGCGAACGCCCTGAGGTGCAAAGTGCAAAAATAATTGCCGTTAAGGGTGACATCACAGACGAAGAATTTGAAAAAATCAAGAATTATATCATCAACCCTGTTGAGTCAAGAGTTGCAAGCCTTGAAACTCCGGAGTCGCTCAATATTAAATCAGACGTTCCTGCCGATATCGCAAGAATTGACGGTTTTATTGATATGAGCGATGATGAAATCGAGGCTTACCATTCATCAATGGGATTTGCAATGAGCATTGCGGATTTATGCTGGGTAAGAGATTATTTTAAAAATGACGAAAACAGAAATCCGAGCCTTACGGAGCTTAAAGTTATTGACACTTATTGGTCTGACCATTGCCGCCACACAACATTTGCAACACAGCTTGACGAAATCAAGATTGACAGCGGCAAATACACAGACGCTATCAACAAAGCTTTAGAGCAATATTTTGACATAAGAAAAGAAGTTTACGGCGACAGAGATAAGATTGTTTGCCTTATGGATATGGCTTGCATAGGCACAAAGGTACTCAAAAAGCGTGGCCTTGTAAACAATCTTGACGAGAGTGAAGAAATCAATGCCTGCTCAATCGAGGTACCTGTTGTTATTGACGGTAAAACAGAGCAGTGGCTTGTTCAGTTTAAAAACGAAACGCACAACCACCCGACTGAAATTGAGCCTTTCGGTGGTGCGGCTACCTGCCTCGGCGGCGCAATCCGTGACCCACTTTCAGGCAGAGCATACGTATATCAGGCTATGCGTGTTACAGGTTCGGGCGACCCTACTACTCCTTTTGAAAAAACACTTGATGCTAAATTACCTCAAAGCAAGATTACAACGGGTGCAGCTGCAGGATATTCAAGCTACGGCAACCAAATAGGTCTTGCCACAGGTCAGGTTACAGAGCTTTATGATGAGGGCTATGTAGCTAAGAGAATGGAGATTGGCGCTGTTATCGGTGCATCTCCTAAAGATAATGTAAAAAGAGAATGTCCGCAAAAGGACGACGTAATCGTACTTTTGGGCGGAAGAACCGGACGTGACGGCTGCGGCGGCGCAACAGGCTCGTCAAAGGCTCACAACTCATCTTCTATTGAAACCTGCGGCGCAGAGGTTCAAAAGGGTAATCCTCCTACGGAACGTAAAATCCAGCGTTTATTCCGCAAGGCAGAGGTTGCTAAAATGATTAAACGTTGCAATGACTTCGGCGCAGGCGGTGTATCAGTTGCCATCGGCGAACTTGCAGACGGACTTAAAATTGACCTTGACAAAGTACCTAAAAAATATGACGGCCTTGACGGAACGGAACTTGCTATTTCAGAATCTCAGGAAAGAATGGCTGTAGTTCTTGACAAGGCAGACGTTGATACATTCATCAGGCTTTCCAATGAGGAAAACCTTGAGGCTACTCCTGTTGCTGTTGTAACAGATGAAAACAGGCTTGAAATGACATGGAGAGGTGACAAGATTGTTGACCTCAGCCGTGATTTCCTTAACACAAACGGTGTAACTCAGCACGCTAAGGTTGAAATCACCGCAGTTGACGAAAATAAGAATTACAGAAAAGAAGTGCCTGCTGCTCTTGATAATCTTTCACTTGCAAACGCACTCAAGGCAAACCTTTCACGTCTTGAAGTTTGCAGTCAAAAGGGTCTTGTTGAGCGATTTGACTCATCAATCGGTGCATCAACCGTTCTTATGCCTTATGCAGGCAAATATCAGCTCACTCCTGAGGAAGCAATGGTAGCAAAAATTCCTCTTTTAGAGGGTGAAACAGACACAGCAACGGTTATGGCTTACGGCTTTATCCCTAAGCTTTCACGTTGGTCACCGTTCCATTCTGCCGCATTTGCAGTATCGGAATCGCTTGCTAAGCTTGCTGCAGTAGGCTGTGACCCGTCGCAGGCAAGGCTTACATTCCAAGAATATTTTGAAAGACTTAATGATGTACCGTCACGTTGGGGCAAGCCGACAGCCGCACTTTTAGGTGCACTTACGGCTCAGGTTGGATATAAATGCCCGTCAATCGGCGGTAAGGACTCAATGAGCGGCAGCTTCAACGACCTTGACGTTCCTCCTACTCTCGTTTCATTCGCAGTAGGTATGAGCGAGGCTTCTAAAACCGCATCATCGCAATTCAAGCGCATTAATTCAACGGTTAAGCTTCTTGAACTTCCTGTTGACGAGGAAACAGGCTTACCGATTTATGACAAGGCTATGGAGCTTATGGTAAGCGTTTACGAAGGAATAAGAAACGGCAAAATCCTTTCAGCCTCCGTTATCAAAGAGGGCGGCGCAGCAGCTTGCGTATGCAAAATGGCATTCGGTAACAAATTCGGCTTCACCTTCGCTCAGGGTCTTGATAAGGAAACATTATTTGCCGCAAAAGAGGCTTCTTTTGTTGTTGAACTTGCAGACGAAAATGCTTATGACGGCGTAGTTCTCGGTAAAACAAACGATAACGGCGTATTTATCATTGACGGCGACGTTCAGACTGTTGACGAGCTTATTGACGCTTGGTGTGGCAAGCTTGAAAAGGTATTTGCTACCGATTCGGGCAAGAAAGCCAATATGCCTTATGACGTACCGCTTTATAAAGAGCGCTCAATCTTTGTTGCTAAAAACAAGGTTGCAAAGCCAAAGGTATTTATTCCTGCATTCCCAGGCACTAACTGCGAGGTTGACTCTGCAAGAGCATTTGAAAAAGCCGGCGCTAAAGCAAACATTCTTGTTGTAAACAACCTTTCATCTTCGGCTATTAACGAAACAATTGACAAAATGGTTGAAGAAATTGAATCATCGCAAATCATTATGCTTCCGGGCGGCTTTTCAGGCGGTGACGAGCCTGAAGGCTCAGGCAAGTTTATTGCTACAACATTTAGAAATCCTAAGGTTAAAGAGGCTGTTACAAAGCTTCTTAACAACCGTGACGGCTTAATGCTCGGCATTTGCAACGGCTTCCAAGCTCTTATCAAACTCGGCCTTGTGCCTTACGGCGAGATTAAGGAAATTAACGAAAACGACCCTACCCTTACATTTAATACTATCGGCAGGCATATTTCATCAATGGCATATACGAGAGTTGCAAGCGTTAAATCTCCTTGGTTTAGCAGTGTTAATGCAGGCGACGTATTTGCAGTGCCTATCAGCCACGGCGAGGGACGTTTTGTTGCAAACGACGATGTTATGAAAAAGCTTATTGAAAACGGACAGGTTGCTACTCAATACGTAAATCTTGACGGCACTCCGGTAAGCGATATGCCGTTTAACCCTAACGGCTCGGTTTGCGCAGTTGAGGGTATCACATCTCCTGACGGACGTGTACTCGGCAAAATGGGCCACGTTGAAAGAAAGGGCAATAACCTTTATGCCAACGTTCCGTTTGAAAAGGATATGAAAATCTTTGAAAGCGGCGTAAATTATTTCAAATAATTGGTTCAATATAAAAAGCGCCAAATAATATTAAATCAATACATATTAATATTATTTGGTGTTTATGGAGGAAAATATGGGTTATTATTCAATAGTTATTGTTATTATTTCGGTTATAATTCTTTTGGCAGTAATGATATCATTGGCATTATATATTTCAGCAAATAATTATATCAAAAAGCATTCTTCTGAAATATATGAAAAAAACGAACCACTTTCATCCGAATGTAGAGATTTAGCTAGTTTTCTTCTAAAGCAGCAATCCACATTTAAAAGGTATTTAGCTGAAAACGGTCTTACGCAAACATATAATTGTTCAAACTCCGTTCTTTCAAACGCTGAAAATAATCCTATTAAATATTTAATAAAATACTCTGATTTGGATTATGACATTCAATGTTTAGAAGAATTAGACTTTTGCGAAACTTTTTCGGAAAAGCTCGGCATTTTCTATGAAAAAACCGATGAACTATACAAACAAGTGTCAAAAACAATTCCAAATAGAGTATATATATTTTTACCAAAAGAAAAATTCTTTGTAAAAATATGCAATATTGATTTAAGCTTTTTCCCACAGAGCTATCCTGTTTTCCGCTTTTTATATATAAGCCCTGCAGGAAAAAGTCAACGTGAATATAAAATTTTTATAACAACTGATGTTATTAAAGAAATTAAAAGCGAACTGTCAAGAAAACTAAATAAATATTCACATGCAAAAGTTCAAAGAAACACAATGACAAATGATTTGCGTAACGCAATTAAAAAGCGTGACAATTACACTTGTTGTATTTGCGGAAACAGTATTTATAAAGAGCCTAATTTGTTATTGGAAGTCGACCACATAGTTCCGATTTCTAAAGGCGGAAAAACAGAAGCCGATAATTTACAAACACTCTGTTGGAGATGTAACAGAGAAAAAAGTAACAATTAATTATTTATTGAAAGGATAAAACAAAATGAAATATGTAGTTGTTTTATATGACGGTATGGCTGACTATCCCGTACCTGCACTCGGCGGCAAAACACCTATGATGTGTGCCAAAAAGCCTAATATGGACTACCTTGCAAAGAGAGCTGAGGTAGGGCTTATCAGGACTGTTGCGCCAGGATTAAAGCCCGGCTCCGACGTTGCAAATATGAGTGTTTTGGGATTTGACCCTATGAAGTATTACACGGGAAGAAGTCCGCTTGAGGCAGCGTCAATCGGCATTGATATGAAGCCTACGGACGTATCGCTTCGTACAAATCTTGTTACTCTTTCAGAAGATGATTTGCCTTATGAGCAAAAGACAATTGAGGATTATTGCGCAGACGATATCTCAACCGAAGAGGCTGAAATCCTTATCAAGTATATTGATGAGAAGCTCGGCACTGACGAATTTAAGTTCTATCCAGGTGTATCGTACCGTCACTGCCTTATTTGGGACAACGGCACAACCGACCTTGGCAAAATGACTCCTCCTCACGACATTACGGGCAAGGTTATTACAGAATATCTTTCAACAAGCGAGAATGCAAAGCCGCTTATCGAACTTATGAAAAAGAGCTATGATTTGCTTAAAGACCACCCTGTAAACCTTGCAAGAAAAAAGGCAGGCAAAAGACCTGCAAACTCAATTTGGCTTTGGGGTGAGGGAAAAAGACCTGCTCTTTCACCGTTTGAGGAAATTTACGGTATCAAGGGTGCTGTTGTTTCTGCCGTTGACCTTATCAAGGGTATCGGCGGCTGTGCTAAAATGGAAGTTGCCGAGGTTGAGGGCGCAACAGGCTATATTGACACTAACTTTGAGGGCAAAGCCAATGCCGCTATTGACTGCTTAGAGAGAAACGACCTTGTTTACGTTCACTTTGAAGCACCTGACGAATGCGGCCACAGAAACGAGCCTGAAAATAAGGTAAGAGCAATTGAGCTTATTGATGAAAGAGTTTTGCCTATTCTTTTTGAAGGGCTTAAAAAGTATGATGATTACAAAATTATGATTTTGCCCGACCACCCTACTCCTATCGTTACACGTACCCACGCAAGCGACCCCGTTCCTTATCTTATTTATCATAAGCAAAACGAGATTGAAGGCGTTGACACAATCAATGAGGAAACGGCAAAGCAAACGGGCAATTATATTGACCACGGCCCAAGCATTATGAATCATTTTTTGAATGATTGATTAATCATATAAAATCATTCACCTGTTTCTCATACAAAATCTGACGCACCACTGTACGGCAGATTTTGAAAGGAGGAGCAACGTAGTGAATGAGGGATGAATTTTAAATTTATATTATAAAAATTCGTCACGAATGATACGAAGTTTGTGACGACGAATAAAATAATAAGGTTGCGAAGAAGTAGTCAGAATTGAGCATTTTGCGAGTGAGAGCTGTACGTGTGTACTGCCCACTCACAAAAGGCTCAAAGCACCTAACGATACGATTACGGTATCTCGATACCTAAAATCGTATCGTTACAAAGTTGTTGATATAGATTATTTAATTATACATATACTTTATTAAATAAAACGTGATAACATTAACAATTCAGGTGCGGTTATGGCTGCTTATTCACAACCTAAATAAGGGGAATATTATATTATGAAACAAGGTACTATCTGCGTGCAGGGCGCATACCGCCCGAAAAACGGTGAGCCGAGGGTTTTGCCCATCGTTCAAAGCACAACATACAAATACGATTCAAGCGTAGAAATGGGAGATCTTTTCGACTTAAAGAAAAGCGGATATTTCTACTCTCGACTTCAAAACCCTACTAACGATACCGTTGCCGCAAAAATCACTATGCTTGAGGGCGGCGTTGCGGGAATGCTTACATCAAGCGGTCAAGCAGCCAACTTTTATGCAGTATTTAACATTGCACAGGCAGGCGACCATATTGTAAGCTCCTCTGCAATTTACGGCGGAACATACAATCTTTTTAACGTTACAATGAGAAAGCTCGGAATTGACTTTACCTTTGTAAGCCCTGACGCTACGGAGGAGGAAATTCAAGCTGCATTTAAGCCGAACACAAAGGCTGTTTTCGGCGAAACAATTTCTAATCCGAGCCTTGATATTCTTGATATCGAGCGATTTGCCAAAGTTGCTCACAAAAACGGCGTTCCGCTCATTGTTGACAACACTTTTGCAACACCGATTAACTGCCGTGTATTTGATTGGGGCGTTGATATCGTAACCCATTCCACAACAAAATATATGGAAGGTCACGCTTCAACTATCGGCGGTGTAATAGTTGACAGCGGCAATTTTGATTGGACGCAAAACGACAAATTCCCGGGACTTACAACACCTGACGAAAGCTACCACGGAATAACTTATTCTGACACTTTCGGCAAGGGCGCATATATCACAAAAGCAACCGTTCAGCTTATGCGTGACCTCGGCTCGATGCCGTCACCGCATGATGCATTTTTATTAAATGTCGGCTTGGAATCACTCCATCTTCGTGTTGCAAGGCATTGCGAAAACGCTAAAAAAGTGGCTGAATATCTTAAAAATCACGATAAAATAACTTGGGTAAACTGCGCTATGCTTGAAGATGACAAGCAGTATGCAAAGGCACAAAAATATATGCCAAACGGCACATGCGGCGTAGTAAGTTTCGGCATTAAGGGCGGCAGAGCTGCGGCTACAAAGTTTATGGACTCGCTTAAACTTGCGGCAATCGTAACACACGTAGCAGATGCAAGAAGCTGCTGCTTGCACCCCGCTTCAACCACTCACCGTCAGCTTACTGACGAACAGCTTAAGGAATGCGGCGTAACGCCTGACCTTATCCGTTTCAGCTGCGGAATTGAGGACTGCGAGGATATTATTGCCGACATTGAACAGGCACTTGCACAAATTTAATTCAAAAAGGAATGAGAGTATGAGTGAAAAAGAAAATTCTAAAGCTCAAATTGAGCAAAATCTTTCGCACACCCATACTCATTCCCACGAGCATACAAAAGAGGTTTCAAACCGCCTTGCACGTGCAATAGGTCATCTTCAAAAGGTTAAGCAAATGGTTGAAAACGGCGACGATTGCTCAGACGTTTTAATTCAGCTTGCAGCTGTTAAATCTGCGCTTAACAATACGGGCAAAGTTATTTTAAAAGACCATCTTGACCATTGCATTGTTCATGCAGTTGAAAAGGGTGACACCGCCATGCTCGACGAATTCAACAAAGCTATTGACAAATTTGTAAAATAGAATATAATGATTATAGATTTTGAAAAAGCATTAAGTATTTTGCGAGGGAAAAGGAATACCGTAGGGGCGAACACTGTTCGCCTGATAATCGCAAATCCAACGTATTTTTAAAATCAATAAAATATTTCAGGGCGAGGTGCAATTCCTCACCGGCAGTAAAGTCTGCGAACCGCCAAGGCGGCCGAAACGGTGCAATTCCGTTACCGACGGTTAAAGTCCGGATGAGAGAAATGTTTAGGCAAATTGTAATAATAATTTTGCCAAGTTCAAGCATTGCGCCCCAACATATTTGTTGGGGCTTCTCTTTTGCCCAAAAGGAGAAAATTATGGAAAAAAAGCAAACAAACAAAATCAGACTTATTACAGGCACGGCAATGCTGACGGCGGTTGCGGTAGGGCTTCAATATGTTGAAATAGCCATACCGATTATGCCGAGTTTCATCAAGCTTGACTTTTCAGATTTGCCCGAACTTATCGGCGCATTCGCTTACGGTCCGCTTGCAGGTGTGATTATTGCACTTTTAAAAAACTTAATTCATATGGCTGTTAGCCAGAGCGGCTTTGTCGGTGAGCTTTCAAACTTCTTGCTCGGCGCAAGCTTTGCACTTGTGGCAGGTTTGATTTATAAACATAAAAAAACAAAGGGCGAAGCGCTCGTGGCAGGAATTGCAGCATCACTTGTTATGGCAGTAATCAGCGTGCCGATTAACTACTTTATTATATATCCTCTTTATTATAATGTTTTGGGCTTTCCTGAGGCGGCAGTGCTTCAAATGTATCAAGTGATTTTGCCGAAAACAAAGAGCATTTTGCAGGCATTGTTATTTTTCAATCTGCCGTTTACATTCGTTAAAGGCTTAATCTGCGCAGGAATAACAATGCTTATTTATAAGCCGCTTTCCCATGTTTTAAAGGGAAAATAAATTATAAGATAGACTTTGAGAAAGTGAGATAAATTTCGTATTTTGCGAGCGGGTGCTGTACGTGGGTACTGCCCCCGAGCAAAAGACAGAAAGCGCCAAAGACGGCAAGGACTCGATGTCCTTGCCGTCTTTCTAATCCCTCCGAGTGCAACAAGTTGCACCCACCTCCCTTTGCAAAGGAGGCAAGTAGGTTTATTTATTTTATTCGACGCGGTTTAGCCGCTTTATCAAAGTCTAGAAAAAGGTTCGGAAAAATCCGAACCTTTTTTATTATATATTTATGCTAACGGGAACTCTACCTTTGCCTTGAACAAATCGCCGTCGATTGACAATTCAAGCTCACCGTTTTGCACCTTGCAAAGCTCCTTTGCAATTGACAAGCCCAAGCCGTTGCCCTCGGCAGTACGTGATTTATCGCCACGCACAAAGCGCTCTGTAAGCTCATCTGGTGTTATATCAAGAGGTTGAGCCGAGATATTCTTAATCTCGAAAACTCCCTTGCCGCCCTGCTCATACACGCTGACATATACACGTGAACCTCGTGCGCTGTATTTGCGTGCATTTGAAAGCAGATTTTCAATAACCCTAAACGTTTTTGCGCCGTCGGCAGTAACGGTTACGGGTTTTTCGCCCTGTTTAACCACAAGATTTAAGTTATTTTTATCAAAATCCTGCTGCACGTCAACAGTTGATTGCAAGCAAAGCTCCGACAAATTCATAGGCGCAAGATTAACGCTTACATTACCGCTCGTAACCTTTGACGCCTCAATCAAATCGTCAATAAGCCTTTTAAGCTTAGCACCCTTATCATCAAGCACGTGGATATATTCCTGCGCCTTAGGGTCTGCAATATCGCAATTTTTAAGCAAATCAACATAAGTGATAATCGATGTAAGAGGAGTTTTTAAATCGTGGGAAACATTGGTAATAAGCTCGGCACGAAGTCGCTCGTCCTTAACCGCCTTAGCAATTGCATTTTGAAGCTCTGCGTTAGTATATTTCATACTGTCGGCAAGGATTTTCAGCGACTGAGGAAGCGTATCTAATGCCATAGGCACGTCAATATGCTGTGATGACGCATAAATAATTTCGTCAAGCGCTTTAAAATACTTGCAAACCGCCCTGAGTGCAAAGGTATTCGCAACTATATCGCCTGCAATAAAGACAAACGCAAAACCATTGAGCGAAGACGAGAAGAAAACTGCAATAATAATCATCAAGGCTATATTTACGGCAAAAAATGCAAGCGAAAGCAAAATTATATTTCTTACAAACGTCTTTGGCTTATAAGCGTAGAGCTTAAATGTGCCGAAAAGCTTTTTATTAAACCTATGCCAAGCCTTAATCAGCTTAATTATAAATTTGAAAATATGGAAAAGTGCAAAGCCAAGCCAATAAAGAAGCAGATGCTTGTAAAATTTCTTTCCGCTTTTAGAATACCTTGCAACAGAACAGCAAAGCTCAAAAAGAAGCACCCAACAGCCAAAGCAAATTCCTGCAAAAATGGCTAAGAGAAGTGTTATATCATCAAACTCATCAAATACGCTTATCAAAAGCGCAACAAGCCCGAAGCCGCTACCGCCGACTATACCAAGCTGAAGAAGCAGAGGAATATAATCTATAAATATCAGCTTTGCAGGCGAGTCATCGTCCTTTTTGCCTACTATTTTGAAATAATAAAACGCAATAACAAAAGAAGCGGCAAGCAAAATGACATCAATAATTGCAAGCTTAACAAGATTATCATTAACCTTGCCTGCATAATCGTTAAACTGCCTCATAGTCTCAAAATAATTTGAAACATTAGGCTCGTTTTTTGAGGTGTTTATATAAGCATACAAGGAATAGTCCTTTGCCTTAAAGTTTCCACTGTAGCTTTGCATTATGCTTTTAAGCGTTTTTTCGGGAATTTCCTCACTGAAAATTTTTCCGTTTTCAATCTTAAAGCTGTCGTGCTTTGCCATAATCTCTTTTACGGACAAATCCGAGGTTTTATAAGCAACCTTATTATTTTTTATGATTATGTATTCAATGCCGTCCTTAATACCCCAATATTCATAGTTCTTATATTGAGAAATTTGAGTTTTTACGTAATTATCATAACTTTTTTCAATATCCTTATAAAGCTTACTCTTATAATTTTTTAGAGTTACGCCGTCGGGACTGTATGAAAATACGTCTAAACAGGTATCCAAATATTTAAAATAATTTCCGCCGTCTACACTATATGAAGCAGAATCATCATCTAAATAATAGCTGATTGGATTGTTTTCGCTGTACTGCATATCGTTTTGGTCAAAGCCGTCCTCATCAATCGTTAGCTTATCAAGATAAGAATTAAGCTGGCTCATCACCTGTTTATAAACACTTTTGCAAGCCTTCGTCTTTTGAGAATTAAGATGCTTTTCAAGCCCCTTTGGGTCTAAATGTACCTTGTTTACTCCGTTGGCTATGCTTTGCTCAATGTTATCCTCAACGCCGGTATTTAAAGTATAATATGAATAATCATTGCCGTTTACTTTGTTATTTATAACAGTCAAAACCTCGGCAGTAGTTAAAAATATCGCCGAAAGACCTGTTATAAGCGCAAGAATTATGCACAATAATTTTCCTAAATAAGAATACTTAAATTTTTTCACATTTGTATCCAAGACCATACACCACCTTTATATATTTCGGCTCTTTGGGATTAATTTCAATTTTTTCACGGATATTACGGATATGCACGGTCACTGTTTTTTCGCTTGTAAAGCTCGGCTCGTTCCACACCGCCTCATAAATTTGAGAGGAGGAAAGTACCCTGCCCATATTTGTCATAAGATATTCCATAATCTTATACTCAATCGGCGTAACCTTAACGCCCTCGCCGTCAACAGACAAACTTTTAGCGTCCGTATCAAGCACAAGACCGCCCGTTACAAGCCTTGTCGGGGTAGCAACCATACTGCCGAGATTCACATAACGTCTTATTTGCGATTTAACCCTTGCAACAAGCTCAAGCTGATTAAACGGCTTAGTCACATAATCGTCTGCGCCGAAGCCAAGACCTGTAATTTTGTCCGTATCCTCACTCTTTGCAGAAAGAAGAATAATAGGAAAATTATATTTTTCCCTAATCTTCAGTGTTGCTTTAAGTCCGTCAAGGCGAGGCATCATAATATCAAGCACAACGCAGTGAATTTCGTTATTTTGCACCTTTTCAAGTGCATCCTGACCGTCAACCGCCGTAATAACATTAAATCCTGCATTATCAAGATAAATCCTTAATGATTCGAGGATAGCCTCGTCATCATCGCAAACAAGTACATTTTGCATATCATATTCTCCGTTATAAAATAATTCCCATCCGATGATTATATTAAACATCATATAATCTAAAGAGTGGCAAAGAAAAAATAAAGAAATTATAAAAATTACTGTATTACATCTATAATATCTTATAGTTAATACATTGTCAAACAAATAAGCAATTAGTTGTTGATTGTTGTGTTAAATAATGGTAAAATAAACTTAATAGTTAGTTATTGAACACCATGACTAATAATTAAATGGTAAGGAGAATAAAATGGCAAAAAGGGACGGAACAGTAGATTTAAGAATTAAGAGAACGCAAAAATCAATCAAAAACGCTTTTTATGAGCTTATCGAGGAAAAGGGATTTGACCATATATCGGTTAAAGACATCACAGAGCGTGCAATGATAAGCCGTAACACGTTTTATCTGCACTATAACGACAAGTTTGATTTGCTCAACAAGATTTGCGACGAGCTTGTGTTCAAGCTTTTTATCGGTGTAGGCAAGCAATTAAGGCGTGAAACAAGAAAGCTTAGGGTTGACATCTACGGTGCGGCAAGCGTTATTAAAATGGGAATTAAAACCATTGAAGAGGACAGAGAGGCTTACAGGGTTTTGCTTTCAAGTTCAGGTTCTGATTTGCTTACTCAAAAGTTGCAGCAAGGTATTCGACGTGCGCTTGACCTTATCAGCTCAGACATTGATGGCATAAGCGAATATTCGCTTCAATACATAATTTCCGGCACCTGCGGAATAATCAAATACCAAGTCACTCACGAATCATCCAACATTGCAGACGAGGCATATCGCTTTGCTGAAATTCATTTTGGCGGGCTTATTGAGGCTTTGCAGGAATCAAAGAGAAACGGAGAGGACAATTGAGCAGTAAAAAAACAAAAAAGGAAAAGCCGAAAAAAAATCGAAGTTCTAAAAATTTAAAAATCAGCACAAGGATTATTTTAACGGCAATTTTGGGTATACTTATACCTATTATTCTAATCGGCGCTTTTTCTCCTTTGCTTATATATTTCACAGGCTCATATTTTAACATTTCGAGTGTTACTACAAATTCATACTCCACCGTAAACCAAATTCAATGGTCGCAAACGATAAGCAGCATTTCAAACGCACTTTTATCGGATGAAAACGATAAGAAAAAAACCGAAAGCTTGAGCGAGTTTATTTCTCCTATTGAGCGTCTCGGTTCAAGCATATATATCGAAAAAAACGGAAAACCGTTTTATTCATCATCAAAAAGCGATATATTAAAAGAAGCTAACGAGATAGTCAACGTAAACAAAGACGAAAATCTGAATTATTTTGGAAACAACGGTCTTGTAATCGTAACACACGCCAACTCAAAATCCGATAAATATTTGATAGTGGCGGTAAATAAAAACTACACGGTTAAAAACGCAAGCACGCACTATGCGGCAAAGGAATTTACTAATCTTTTGCTTGGCAGAACGGGCATAATTGCTTTAATCATTGTTGCCGTTTTTGTTCTTGCAATAGTGATTATTTCATTTATAACATCTAAAACAATAGTTAATCCCATCAAAAAAATTGCCGATGGTGCTGACGAAATCGCACGTGGCAATCTTGATTATGAAATAGATTACAAATCCAAAAACGAGCTTGGGCAAACGGTTGAAAGTTTTAATCAAATGAGATTGAGGCTGAAAAATTCCATAGAAAAGCAAAACAAGGCAGATGAACAGCGCAAAGAGTTAATCGCCGGAATTGCACATGACGTAAGAACTCCGCTTACCTCGGCAAAAGGTTATGCGCAAGGGCTTCGTGACGGAATTGCCGCAACGCCTGAGAAGCAGAAGAAATATATAGACAGAATTTGCTCCTCCATTGACGATACGGAAAAAATACTTAACGAACTTTTGAATATTTCACGTTATGAGCTGAAGAGCTACAAGCTCAACAGAGTAAACGTTAATTTAAAAGAATTTATTGGCGACGGCGCCGAAAAAATCAAAGAACTGCTTGAAAGAAGCCATTTTGATTTTTCACTTCAATGCAATGTCAACAAAGACACACAAATAAGTGTTGACACCAACGCATTTGCACGAGTTTTCAGAAATATTGTTATGAACTCAATAAAATATGCACGTGATGACAGGCAGGGTATGGTTCGTCTTATTGTCAGCGAATACGATCGCACGGTTATTATTGAACTTACAGATAACGGCTCAGGCGTTGAAAGTGAAAATCTTACTAAAATTTTTGATACAATGTATCGAACAGACCCTGCAAGAACAAAGGTTTCGCAAGGCTCCGGTTTAGGCTTGGCTGTTTGCAAGCAGATTGTCGAACTTCACGGTGGCTTAATTTGGGCAAGCAGTAAGCAGGGAGAGGGTCTTTCAATATTCATTTCAATGCCGAAAATTAAGGAAAGGACAGATAATATTGAGTAAGATTTTAATAGTTGAAGACGATGAGAACATCCTCGAACTTGAAAAGGATTATATTGAAGCAAGCAATATGGAGGCGCAGGGTGCAACAAACGGAAACGACGGTCTTGAGCTTGCGCTTAATAACGATTACGATTTAATTTTGCTTGACGTTATGCTTCCGGGTATTAACGGCTTTGATATTTGCAAAAAAATCAGAGAAACAAAGAACACGCCCGTTATTTTCGTTACCGCAAAAAGAGAAGAAATAGACAAAATTTCGGGCCTCGGTTTTGGTGCGGACGATTATATTGTTAAGCCGTTTTCCCCTGCCGAGCTTGTGGCAAGGATTAAGGCGCACATTAACAGATACAAAACTCTTACAAGCCAAAACGAGCAGGAAAAGGACGTTCTTGTGCGTGACAATATCAAGCTTTTCAAAAATACGGGCGAGGCATTTGTCGGCGATAAGGAAATCACGCTTACCAAAAAGGAATTTGAGGTGCTTTATATTTTAGCCTCCCACCCTAACACGATTTATTCAAAAGCAGAGCTTTTTGAAAGCGTTTGGGGTTATGATTCCCTCGGTGACACCTCCACTCTTACAGTCCATATCAACCGCCTGCGTGACAAAATTAAGGAGGCAGACGAAAACACCGACTGCATCAAGACTATTTGGGGCAGAGGTTATAAGTTTAAATAAAATCATATTCATTCGGTAAAATTAGAATGTAATATTGTGCTTTTGCCGAAGAAAAACAACAAACGCAATAAATATTAAAACCCCCTGTTTCGCTAATACCGAACCAGGGGGTTATTTATTTCAATATTAACTTTTTTCTTTTTCTAAATCAATCCCGATTTGCCAAAAGCACATATCCATCAGCTTCATCGGCGGATATAAAGTCCCATTACTTTCTAATTGCTTTCGCAAATTCTCAAAAGCCTCTTTATTATCATTATAAAATGAATAAAGTTGAGCCATAGAATGTTCATTAAAATTAGAAGAACAAACTTTATATTTTTTAACCGCTTGTTTGAAATATCTATCGTAAGCAGGAGCACAACCGAACACGCCCAATAATATTTTCGTTTTAAATGTATCGGTTGATGAGATATCATTCGGATATCTATTCTCAATTTCCTTTACTGCTTGGAATATAGAATCAATATCACAAAAATCACTGTATAATTTATCGTATTTCGGCTTTGAAATTTCCTCAATAAAAGGTTTATGAACAAAATAATCATAATTCATCAATTCCGAATTACGAAGCATTCCCCAGCTCGCAAGGTAACAGCTTAAATGAAGGCATAATAATTCCGTTTTGCTTTCGTCTTTTCTATATTTTTTAAAAGCGTTATAGCAATGCTCCCAAGATTTGTACCTTGTATAGTTGCTATTTACTGAGTTATGATATTTTTTAATTGCATTTAATGCGGTATCTAAATTTATATCAGCTTTTTTAACAGCGGCAGGCTTTTTATAATCGGTCTTTCGCTTAATGAATTTATCCACTGACTTAGTAAAATAAACAACAGAATTATTAAAATCAGGTTGTGCAAAGTAACCTGCGTCAAGCCAATAATGCGCATATGACGGATTACGATTATAATCGTTATACCAAAAACGATAGCTGCCTGAATAAGTGTGCATAAAATCAGGTAATTTACCGCAAGCAATTCTTTCAATTTCATCAATCGACATTTTGATTTCTTTTCTTGACCTGCTCATTAAATAAATTGTTAATAAGTTAAGGTCATAATCATTCTTTACTGCCATAAATTTCACCCCTATTTGCCAAATACGAATTCATTTAACGCCTTCCCGCAATGTCGGGCAATAACCAAATTTCTCGCCTTACGGCGATTTCTTTTGCGCTTCTTAGCCATTTTCTTTGCATTGCGGCTGCGCCTGATACTTGCCGCAGCTTTTTCCGGTGGATGATTTATAACCATGTCCATAAAAGCCCTAAAGCTATAATCAAGCTCAACTTTTGTGCCATCAGGTTCGGTGATAATTTTCGTATGCTTTTTCTTTGCCATAACACTCACTCTTTTCATGTTTATTCTAAAATAAATATATCAATTAGCAAAAAGAATTGCAATAAGAATTATATTTAAGGGAAATATTATGGACTGTAGTCAAGACCTCCGGCTAAGCCGGAGGCTTGAGTAAGCCCTAGAAGGGCTTTTTACGGACGCAACCCCTAAAGGGGCGCTGAAAAGTTTGTCGACCGCATTGCTTTTTCAGGCTACCCCTAAAGGGGTTATTTTTTTGCCTACTTGTTCACGCTACCCGTAAACGGGTCCACAAACTCTTTCAATTCTATTTGGTCTGCTATTTTATCTTCTGTCAATTGATTTCGTATGTACTCTTGTATTTGCTTTTTGTTTCGTCCCACTGTATCTACGAAATATCCTCTTGCCCAAAAATGTCGATTTCCGTACTTATACTTTAAATTTGCATGTCGGTCGAAAATCATCAGACTACTTTTTCCTTTTAGGTATCCCATTATTTGTGACACACTATATTTTGGTGGTATGCTTATCAGCATATGTACATGGTCTTGACACAACTCTGCTTCTATTATCTCTATTCCTTTCTGCTTGCATAATTGTCTCAATATTTTCCCTATATCTACCTTGATTTCTCCGTAAATTGCCATTCTTCTGTACTTTGGTGCAAACACAACATGGTATTGACATCTCCACCTCGTATGGTCTAAACTGTTTATGTCTTTCTCTTTCACGATTAAGACCTCCTTGATATTTTAGTTTTGGTCGGCAAACCTACTTCTAATATATCAAGGTGTTTTTATTTTGTCACTTCTTTCCTCGCTAAAGCTTTTCCTTTTCCACCTGCATAGCAGGTGGTTGTCTTTGTTGCAAACAAAACAAAAAAGCAAGTCAATTAAGACTTGCTTTTCGTGGCTCCCCCAACTGGGCTCGAACCAGTGACATCATGATTAACAGTCATGCGTTCTACCGACTGAGCTATGGAGGAATATATAACCCTGCATCAAAAGATACAGGGTAATGTCGGCGTTACCTATTTTTCCGGGAGGCTGCCCTCCCATTCTACGCCGTCCGTTCCGCGAATAACCACTATACAGTGATAACCTTCATTTTTAATATATTTGTTTGCAATTGCAAAGCTCACATTTTCATTGTTGTCATCATTAAAATTATATGCTTCAATATCACGGTAATTATATTTTTCGAGAGAGTTTTTAAAGTTTTCAGAAATACCTGTCCTCGCATTTTCATAATTTTCAGCATCTACGCTTTTGCTACTCGCCGCGACGGTTTTTGATTGGAATAAACGGCTACAGATAAATCGCGGGTTTCGGTATATAAATCATCGGAAAACGAGATTTTCGCAATCTTTTCGGATTTTCCTATTGCTCCTGCAGCACCAGTGAATTTACAGTCTAAACCCAAAATTCCCTCATTATCGCAAAATCCGTACAACATCCCTGCGTCATCGCTTATGTCAAGGTTGTAATTACCGCCGTTTTTCCAATTAACTTTAAACGAAATATTGTATTCGTAATCTGATGAACTTGCCCAAACTCTATCTTTTTGGATTGTACCTGAAATTTCTTCGGAATACGACGTATTACCGTCAACAAAAAATGTAGCAGTAAAACTTTGATTATCATAATTTATTGTTTTTATTACTAAGTGAATAGTATAGCCGCTTTTCTTGCGTGTATATTCGCAACCAATAACTCTGAATTCACCTGTTGCGTCACCCATAGCATAGCTTGCTGTAGGTATAAATGTGGCCAGTAACATTAATATCAAAATAATACATATAATATTTTTTATTTTTTTCATTTCTTATCTCTTTCTATTTTTGTAGCACTTTTATAAAATAATTTTACAAATTAAAATTTATCAACAATGTAAACAAAAAGATAAGCCAATGTTTCAGCAGTCCACGGATAAGTAATTCTTAACAAAAAAAGTAATAAAAGGGTAAAAAAATTGATTTTCTTTTTTAAAATCATAAATATATTCAGTATGATATATACAGCAGGAAATGCAACTGAATAAATCCATATAAATTCTGTAGGACTATTTGAAAACCAAAAGAAAATTCCCTTATAAGTAACAGCAGAATAAAACTCAGCAATAAAAAGAACTATAGAGAAAACATATAATATTATTTTTATTACACCCAGACCTTTTAAATATTCAAACAATCCTTTAAAATAAGTTTTAGTTTTCTGTTTCATACAAACTCCTTTAATGTCTAACTCAAGGTGATTTCTTCCAATTATATTTATAACATATTTACATTTTGCCTGCAAGAGCATTTATATATTATAAAATATAATGCGTAATTTTAAGAACATGAACTTCTCCTTTATCGAAAGAATAATAATAAAAAAATATAATATAAATAAGTCCGAAAGAAACACGCCGAAATACGACTTACAAATTCTTTACATAATATTCTTTACATAATGACGTTTAAAATATTGTAGATTTTTGACTTGTAAAAAAAGAATTTGAAAAAGAAAAATCCCATATCAAACAGGTGGTTTCTTGTATGCTTTTCAAGCAAACCTGCTAAAGACGTAAAAAAAAGCAAGTCAATTAAGACTTGCTTTTCGTGGCTCCCCCAACTGGGCTCGAACCAGTGACATCATGATTAACAGTCATGCGCTCTACCGACTGAGCTATGGAGGAATATATGAACCCTGCATCAAAAAGATACAGGGTAATGTCGGCATTACCTATTTTTCCGGGAGGCTGCCCTCCGAGTATTTTCGGCAC